>Ga0304728_1000036_pt1 | contig 106050 bp, 96 predicted proteins | sample C_130625_MF_Meta_FD_190476 | JGI IMG/M metagenome (GOLD analysis project Ga0304728, IMG submission 190476) | Freshwater microbial communities from Lake Croche, Canada to study carbon cycling - C_130625_MF_MetaG (v2) (version 2) | ecosystem: Environmental > Aquatic > Freshwater > Lake | place... | reverse complement strand
TCCAAAAGCATTGGCAATGGTGAATGGCAAAACTTTGTTAGAAAGAAATATTCTTTATTTACAACAGTTTGGTATTAAAGAAGTGATTATAAATGTACACCATTTTGCAGACCAAATTATTGCTGCAATAGATGCTAATAATGGATGGGGTTCTGCCATTACCATATCGGACGAAACTGCCGAAGTATTAGAAACTGGTGGAGGTTTAAAAAAAGCCGCTTGGTATTTTGCCAACGAACCATTTTTTGTGGTGATGAATGTAGATATCTTAACAGACTTAGATGTAAATGCAATGATTGCGTTGCACCTGCAAACAAAGCCTTTGGCCACACTAGCGGTAACACAAAGAACTACTTCTAGGTATTTTTTATTTGACACCAATGGATTACTTTGTGGATGGCGCAATACACAAACCGGTCAAGAAAAGCCAGCAGATTTAGCAACAAGTTGTACCAATTATAGTCAATTAACACAGTGGGCATTTAGTGGTATTCACGTGATTGATTCAGCGGTATTTTCAAAAATGGAACAAACCGGAAAATTTTCTATGGTGGATGTGTATTTAGATTTAATGCAAACAAATACCATCAATAAATTCAATCATTCAAAAGGCAAATTAATTGATGTAGGCAAGCCAGAAAGCATTGCACAAGCAGCGGCTATTTTTAGTTAATGAAGGCACCAGTTATTCTTCAATAAAACAACAATATCATGGCATTTACGCAATTAGCAGTTAGTATTCGTGATGTGCAATTTGGTAGTAATGTAAAGGTTGTGCAACCCTGTAATTTATATGAGTGTAATATTGGCGATAATTGTTTTATTGGTCCATTTGTAGAAATACAAAAGGATGTAGTTATTGGTGCTAATTGCAAAATACAATCACATAGTTTTATTTGCTCATTGGTAGTAATTGGGCAAGACTGTTTTATAGGACACGGCGTTGTTTTTATTAATGATACATTCACTAATGGGGCACCTGCAAATGGCAATCAAATGCTATGGAAAAAAACAACAATCGGCAACCAAGTTTCAATTGGAAGCAATGCCACTATTTTACCCGTTAGCATTTGCAGTGGCGTAGTAATTGGTGCGGGGTCGGTGGTAACAAAAAACATTACCATACCCGGTGTTTATGCGGGTAATCCTGCTAAAAAAATCAAATAAAATTTATTAGAATAATTATACTTTGATATAGATTTTTTTCTTATCAAGTATATAAACAATGGACCAATAAAAAGCAATGGTTATTAAAGCATACAACAAAGATCCAATGCGCAAATCAGTAGCAACAGGTTTGCAGATATGCTCGTAAAACCAAGGCAGGCTTGAGGTGTAGAACTTTTTATTAGTAACAGGATCAATATGGTCAACCCATCTTAACAAGGCCAAGATTCTTGGTAAAAATCCGCTAAGTACAAAAATGAATAAAGGATTTTTTCCAAACACATCAAAGAAGGTACTCCATTTACCTTGTATTGATTTAAACTCTATTAAATAAATAAGGGTAGCTAGTGAAAGTGTGGCTAATCCGCTGGTATATAAAACATAACTACTAGTCCATATTTTTTTGTTGATCGGAAAAACCATATCCCAAAAATAACCAGTGCAAACAAGTATAATACCGGCCATCATTAGTCCGGATAGCATTTCGAATGATTTACCTTTTTGTTGAATATATTGTCCTACCAAGAAGCCAAATATTACTTGAACAATAGCAGGTGCTGCACTAGCCAAACCTTCAGGATCGAAAGGAACGCCTTCGCCTTTGTATAAATGTGTGATGCCTAGAATTTTGGTATCAACAGCAGTACCAAACCAGTTAGATAAAGTATACGGATCAAATCCACTGCCTAAAAATAAACAGATGGCCCAATAAGCAATTAATATAATTCCGCCAATAACAAAAGCACCCCTTGCTTTGGCATAATAAATTATTACAGAAGCAAATAAATAGCAAAAAGCAATTCTTTGTAATACGCCAAAAATTCTAATATTTTCCCAGACTTTTCCTACTAAATTTTCTCCATCCCATTTAACAAAAGGGCTCCAATTTAAAAACAAACCAATGGCAAAAATTAATACGGTGCGTTTAACTACTTTCGCCCAAAATGTTGCTGGACCAGCTGCTTCAAAACGCGGCATTACAAAAGACATAGCATTCCCTACTGCAAATAAAAAGAAAGGAAATACTAAATCGGTAGGCGTGCAACCATGCCAAGGTGCATGTTCAAGAGGCCCAAAAATATGCGCCCAAGAGCCAGGATTGTTAACTAGAATCATGAGTGCAACGGTGGCACCTCTAAAAACGTCTAGGGAATAATAGCGTTGGTTCATGGCAAAGTTTTAGTACTTGAAGATAAGGATTCGTTGGCTTTTTACTAAAATTAGGAAATTGCTATATTTATTGCATTGTAAATCATACAACAACTCAAATTCCTTATTTTTGCCCGCTTATTGTTTACATAGACATATAGAATACCCTACAATGAAAAAAAACATATTAATTACTGGCGGTGCAGGCTTTATTGGCTCTCATGTAGTACGTTTATTTGTAAATAAATATCCCGAGTACGAGATCTATAATTTAGATGCCCTGACTTATGCAGGAAACCTAGAGAATTTAAAAGACATAGATCAGTTACCTAATTACCATTTTTTAAAGATAAATATATTAGATGCGTCTGCCTTAGATGCTGCATTTGAGGATAATAACATTACCGATGTGGTGCATTTGGCGGCAGAATCGCATGTAGATCGCTCCATTATTTCGCCCTTAGATTTTGTGTACACCAATGTTATTGGAACAGTTAACTTATTAAATTCGGCAAGAAAATTTTGGAAAGCAGATTATTCAAAACATCTATTCTACCATATTTCAACCGATGAAGTGTATGGCAGTTTGGGCGATACGGGTTTGTTTTTAGAAACCACACCATACGACCCTAATTCACCATATTCAGCAAGTAAAGCTGCTTCCGATCACTTTGTGCGTGCGTATCGCGAAACCTATCATATGCAAACAGTGGTATCTAACTGCTCTAATAACTATGGTCCGTTTCATTTTCCGGAAAAATTAATTCCATTATTTATCCATAATATTATTGAAGAAAAACCTTTACCGGTTTATGGAGATGGATTATATACCCGCGATTGGTTATTTGTAAAAGACCATGCACTAGCCATTGATTTAATTTTTCACCAAGGAAAAGATGGTGAAACCTATAATATTGGCGGATTTAATGAATGGCGCAATATAGACTTAGTAAAATTACTATGCACCCAAATGGACGAAAAATTAGGGCGTGCAAAAGGCTATAGCGAAAAATTAATTACCTACGTGAAAGATCGTCCTGGCCATGATAGACGCTATGCCATTGATGCCAATAAAATTAATAGAGAATTAGGATGGAAGCCAACCGTAACATTCGAAGAAGGCTTGAGCGAAACCATTGATTGGTATTTGAGTAATGCAGAATGGCTACAAAATGTAACAAGTGGCGCGTATCAGAATTATTATACTGGGATGTACGAAAATAGATAATCAAACATGCAGATAGAAAAAACAAAATTAGACGGATGTTTGATTATCCACGACACCATTTTTGGTGATAACCGCGGTTATTTTTTTGAGAGTTTTAATAAAAAAACTTTCTTAGAAAAAACAGGGATGGATGTGAATTTTATTCAAGACAACCAGTCTAAATCGAGTATGGGTGTATTGCGTGGTTTGCATTTTCAACATGGCGAACATGCACAAGCAAAATTAGTAAGGGTATTAGAAGGAAAGGTATTGGATGTAGCCGTTGATTTGCGTAGAAACTCTCCTACATTTCAGCAGCATGTAGCCATAGAATTATCCGAAGATAGTCATACGCAATTCTTTGTGCCACGTGGCTTTGCACATGGTTTTGTTGTATTAAGTGAAACCGCTACTTTTTTTTATAAGTGCGATAATTTATACAATAAAGCTTCTGAAGGTGGTGTGATTTATAATGATGCTAGCTTGCAAATTAATTGGCAATTATCTGCTAACGAATTATTAATTTCAGAAAAAGATCAGGTATTACCATCGCTCGCAGAAATGGTAGATACGATTCAATTTTAGCGAATAAAAAACAACAAAATGAAAGGCATTATTTTAGCAGGAGGTTCAGGAACAAGGTTATATCCTATTACAAGAGGTATCAGTAAGCAATTGATGCCAGTGTATGATAAGCCAATGATTTTTTATCCTTTGTCAATTTTAATGTTGGCTGGCATAAAAGAAATATTAATTATTACAACACCCGAAGATTCTTCGCAGTTTCAAAGACTATTGGGCGATGGCGCAGACCTAGGTTGCAGATTTGAATATGCAGTACAAGCAGTGCCCAATGGTTTAGCGCAAGCATTTGTAATTGGTGCAGATTTTATTGGAAACGATAAAGTAGCGTTGATTTTGGGCGATAATATTTTTTATGGGGCAGGTTTTGGAAAACTAGTAGAATCATTCAATGATGTAACTGGTGCAGCGGTATTTGCCTATGAAGTAAATGATCCTGAACGTTATGGTGTAGTAGCATTCGATGAAAATAATATCGCTGTATCTATTGAAGAAAAACCCAAGGAACCCAAATCTAATTTTGCGGTACCAGGTTTGTATTTTTATGATAACTCAGTTGTAGAGATTGCCAAAAATATTCCCATGTCGGCAAGAGGTGAGTACGAAATAACCGATGTAAATAAAGTGTATTTAGAAAATGGCAAATTACATGTAGGTGTAATGAGTAGGGGTACCGCATGGTTAGATACAGGTACATTCGATTCCTTTAGTGATGCCTGTGAGTTTGTACGTGTTATTGAAAAAAGACAAAGTCAAAAAATTGGTTGCATAGAAGAAATTGCCTACCGAAAAGGGTTCATTAATAAAGAGCAGTTATTGTTAATTGCCGACAAATATGCCAAAAGCGGATACGGTGAATATTTAAGAAGGATTGTGAAGGGTTAATTTAATGTAACTTTTTACAACGATCTCTTAAACAAAACACAATTTTAGTTGTAATACTATTCATGCACGCTTTTACAATTAAAGATTTAGAGAATTTATCAGGTATTAAGGCCCATACCATTCGTATTTGGGAACAACGCTATTCTTTTTTAAGCCCCAATAGAACGGATACCAATATTCGTTTCTACACCAACGAAGAGCTAAAAACATTGCTCAATGTAGCTTTACTCAATAAGTATGGGTACAAGATTTCGCATATTGATAAAATGTCCGAAACAGATTTGACAGAAAAAATCAGGTCGCTCTCTAGTTTTGAGGCACAACAAGAAAGGCTCTTAAATGACCTCATTAATCATACGATAAATTTACAACTCGATGAATTTGAGCAAATTATAGATAGCTATATTGCTAATAAAGGTATTGAGAAAACCATTACTCAGATTATTTTTCCTTATTTAGAACGCATAGGAATTCTTTGGATAACCAACCATATTAACCCGGCTCAGGAGCATTTGGTAACCAATGTTATCCGCCAAAAATTGATTATTGGCATTGAAACGGCAACACCTCATGTTAACCTTGGACAGTCTATATTACTATTTTTACCAGAGGGTGAGCATCATGAATTAGGTTTATTGTATATGTATTATATGCTGAAAGTGAGGGGAATTAAAGTTATTTATTTGGGCACGAATGTACCTATTGCCGATATCAAATTTTTGTCGGAACTGAAAAAGCCTGAATTTTTATATACCCATTTAACTTCAGTTGCTAATAATTTCAATTTCGAGAAATTTTTAAACAATGTTGCCTTAAAAATTCCTAATATACCAATAGTAATATCTGGTCAATTGGTGCAAACCTATAAAAAGAAACTACCTGAAAATATTCGTTTCATGAACTCTTTAAACGAAGTGATGGGATTTATTGCCAGTTTATAGGCTGATTTATTTTTGTTTAATTTTTTGTAATAAAAAATTAAACAAAAATAACTGTTTATCAATTTGATTTGTTTAACTTCGTTTTATAATAAGTTAAACAAAAATTATGTCTGCACTAGATTTTGACCAAATGCTCATTAGCAATACCGATTTTTTGAAGCCTTTTGCCTTTACCTTAACGAGAGATAACGAAGCTGCAAAAGATTTAATTCAAGAGACTTTATTTCGTGCCCTTGCAAATAGAGATAAATACAATGTTGGTACCAATATAAAAGCATGGTTGTACACGATCATGCGTAATATTTTTATAAATAATTATCGCAGAAAATCTAAGCAAAACACGATTTTCGATAATTCGCCCAATGAGTTTTTAATAGACAACAACCAAGGGGCTGTTTCGAATGAAGCCATTGCTAAGTTGAATATGAAAGAAGTACAAGAAGCCATCCAACAGCTTCCAGTTATTTTTAGAAACCCATTTTTATTGTATTTTGATGGTTTTAAATACCATGAAATTGCCGATATGTTGCAAGAGCCATTGGGTACAATTAAAAGTAGAATTCACTTTGCTAGAAAATTACTTAAGTCACAAATACAGCGTTATTAATTTAGTGCTAAATTGCCTTTCACTATAACCTACTGTGAAAAAGAAATCAATCATTATTGGCGCCGGTTTTGCAGGAATGTCTGCTGCAAGTTTTTTAGCCAAAGATGGTTGGGATGTTACTGTATTAGAAAAACACAACCAACCTGGTGGTAGAGCAAGGCAATTTACAAAGGATGGTTTTGTGTTTGATATGGGTCCTAGTTGGTATTGGATGCCCGATGTTTTTGAACGATACTTTCAACAATTTGGTAAATCAGTTGCAGATTATTATACCTTAAAAAGATTAGATCCTTCTTATCGTGTTTATTGGAACGATGGCCCTATTGACATTCCGGCAGATTATGGGGCATTTAAAAATTTATTCGAAACCATCGAACCCGGAAGTGGCGATAGACTAGACCATTTTTTAAAAGAAGCCGCATTTAAATATAATGTGGGCATTAACAAATTGGTTTTTAAGCCCAGTCAATCTTTACTTGAATTTGTAGACAAGGATTTAATTAGTGGCCTGTTTCGATTAGATGTTTTTAATTCTATCAAAACCCATGTGGCAAAGCATTTCACGAATCCTAAGTTGAAAGAACTGATGGAATTTCCTGTTTTATTTTTAGGTGCTTTGCCAGAAGATACACCCGCTTTATATAGTTTGATGAACTATTCCGATATTAAAGGAGGTACTTGGTATCCCGAAAAAGGAATGTATCAAATAGTAAATGCCATGTATCAATTGGCACTTGAACTTGGGGTGAAATTTAAATTTGAAGAAGAAGTTGAATCATTAAACATCACCGAAAAATCTATTAGTAATGTGCAGGTTTCGGCAGTTATCGATGGCAAAAAAATCATCAAACAATACCAAGGAGATGCTGTAATAGCAGGAGCAGATTATCACCATGTAGAAACGGATTTATTACCAAAAGCATTTAGGTCTTATTCTGCTAAATACTGGGATACGCGTGTGATGGCACCAAGTTGTTTAATTTATTATGTAGGCCTAAATAAAAAAATTGAAGGTCTCCAACACCATACTTTATTTTTTGATACTTCCTTTGAAGTGCATGGCAAAGAGATTTATAAAACCAAGGAATGGCCAACTGACCCCTTATTTTATGTAAGTGCAGTATCAGTAACAGATGCAAGTTCGGCACCGGAGGGTTGTGAGAACCTATTTTTCTTAATACCTGTAGCAGCAGGATTACAAGACGATACAGAAGAACTGAGAGATAAGTATTTTAATTTAATAGTAGAAAGAGCAGAAAAACAACTCAAACAGTCTATCAAAGAATTTATTATTTTTAAGAAAAGTTATGCGCACCAAGATTTTATAAATGATTATCATTCTTTTAAAGGGAATGCGTATGGCTTAGCGAACACTTTACTACAAACTGCTGTTTTAAAGCCATCGTGTAAGAGTAAAAAGTTGAAGAATCTATTTTATACAGGTCAGTTAACGGTTCCGGGTCCTGGCGTGCCACCAAGTTTAATAAGCGGAGAAGTGGTTGCTAGGTTAGTAAACAAGCAGATTAAAAGTTAAAAATTGAACTAAATGATGAACCTGTTTCATGAATTGAGTCAGGATTGTAGCAGAATAACCACCGAGAAATACAGTACTAGTTTTTCTTCGGCCATTAAACTATTGCATAAAGACTTAAGGGCGCCTATTTTTAATATCTATGGTTTTGTTCGCTTTGCGGATGAAATAGTAGATAGCTTTCATGATCACGACAAAACAGTTTTATTAGCTGAGTTTAAAAGGGCTACTTATGAAGCGATTGACCGTAAAATAAGCCTGAATCCTATCTTGCACAGTTTTCAATTAACGGTAAATGAATATAAAATAGACCATGCATTAATTGAGGCTTTTTTATACAGCATGGAATTAGATTTAGATAAACGCAATTACGATAAACAAGGATACGAACAATATATTTATGGAAGTGCCGAAGTAGTTGGTTTAATGTGTTTGTATGTTTTTTGTTCGGGTGATATTCAACAATATGAATTATTAAAACCATCTGCCAAAAGTTTAGGATCAGCATTTCAAAAAGTAAATTTCTTACGTGATTTAAAAGCAGATTTTGAAGGCCTAGATCGCATGTATTTTCCTAATTGTGATTTTAGCAATTTTAGTGAAGCCGACAAACAAGCTATTGAAATAGATATTCAAAAAGATTTTGATGATGCATTTGAAGGAATTATTCAATTGCCTATTAAAGCAAGATTCGGGGTGTATGTTGCTTTTAAATATTACCTCAGTTTGTTTAAAAAAATAAAAAAGATTCAGCCTCAAAAAATCATGGAAGCAAGGGTGCGGATTCCTGATTATGGCAAGTTTTTTATTTTAGCAAAAGCAGGTATTAGAAGTCAGTTGAATATGCTTTAATTTTTTACATTTTTATGATGGAGCAGGTTGTATTAGTGAATGCGTTAGACGAAGAACAAGGTTTCATGGAAAAAATGGAAGTCCACGAAAAAGGTTTGCTGCATAGGGCCTTTAGTATTTTTATTTTTAACAAAAAAGGCGAATTACTCTTACAACAAAGGGCATTAGATAAATACCATAGCGGTGGTTTGTGGACGAATACTTGTTGTAGTCATCCTCGCCCAAGTGAATTAGTAGCAGATGCGGCAGCAAGAAGGTTACAAGAAGAGATGGGATTTGAAACCCCGCTGACTAAAATATTTGATTTTACCTATCAGGCAAGTTTTAGCAACGGCCTAACCGAACACGAATTCGACCATGTGTTTATAGGATATTATAATGCAGCAATCTTTCCTAATCCAATAGAAGTAAACGATTATGCTTTTCAAACGATGGAAATGGTGCAGGCATCTATGAATCAAAAAGATGGACGCTTTACCGTGTGGTTTGAAATTGTTTTTCCAAAAATGATGGAGTGGTGGCAAGCCAATCATTCCACTAACTTAGCCTAATAATTTTCTTACAATGTTACAAGCCAAAAAAGCAATTATTATAGGTTCTGGAATTGCAGGACTGGCGGCGGCTATAAGATTGTCTGTGCAAGGCTTTGAAGTGGTTGTGTACGAAAAGAATGCATACCCAGGTGGTAAGCTCAGCCATTTTAGCAAGGAAGGATATCGTTTTGATGCAGGCCCTAGTTTATTTACACAGCCAGCAAATGTTCAAGAATTATTTGATCTAGCAAAGGAGCCTATGGCGCCCTATTTTAGTTTCCAAACATTACCTATTTCATTTAAATATTTTTATGAAGACGGCGTAATTATTAATGCTTATACCAATAATGATTTGTTGGCTGATGAATTAGCAAACAAACTTGGCGAAAAAAAATCAGCTACACTCAGTTATTTAAAAGCTTCAAAAAAAGTGTACGATCATATTGCGACTGTTTTTTTAAACCATTCATTACACAATAAAAAAACACTATTTAAGGCTGCCATTTTTAAGGCTATTAAAACACTTCGTTTTAAGTATTTATTTAAAACAATGCATCAAGTGAATGCCAGTTATTTTACTACGCCTCATGCTATAAAATTGTTTAATCGATTTGCAACTTATAATGGTAGTAATCCTTACAAAGCGCCAGGGATGTTAAGTTTAATACCGCATTTAGAACTTAGCGAAGGGACATTTTATCCCAAAGGCGGCATGATAAGTATTACCAATGCTTTGTATGAACTGGCATTAAAAAAAGGGGTACAGTTTTGTTTTAATAGCAAAGTTGAAAAAATCGTCGAAGAAAATAATAAAGTAATAGCAGTTGCAGTAAATGGGAAAACAGCAGCAGCTGAATTGGTAGTAAGCAATATGGATGCCTACTTCACCTATAAATACTTACTGAACAATTCATTGGCTGCAACGACAATTTTAAAACAAGAACGCAGCAGTAGTGCCTTTATATTTTATTGGGGAATCAATGCCTCTTTTCCTCAATTGGAATTACATAATATTTTCTTTACAAAAGATTATCCTAAAGAATTCGAATCGCTTTTTACTACAAAAACAATCATGGATGACCCCACCATTTACGTAAACATTACAAGCAAAATGGAGCCAGGTGTTCAAGCCCCTAATGGAAAAGAAAACTGGTTTGTAATGGTGAATGCACCAGCCAATATAGGTCAAGATTGGACTGTTTACCAACAGCAATATCGCGCAGCAATCATTAATAAATTGAATCGTATTTTGGGCGTTGATATTGAGCCATTGATTGAGGTAGAAGAAATATTAGATCCTGTAATGATTGAAGCTAAAACAGCCTCTTATATGGGGTCTTTGTATGGCACCAGTTCTAATTCAAAAATGGCTGCTTTTTTACGCCATCCTAATTTTTCAAATAAATTAGAAGGGTTATATTTTGTAGGAGGGAGCGTACATCCTGGCGGAGGCATACCTTTGTGTTTAAAGAGTGCCAAAATTATGAGTGATTTGGTGGCAGAGAAATATACTAATAAATAAAAGCGCCATTCTTGCTATGACATTTAAGTTTACAAAAAATACTATTGCTGTTTTTATTGCATTGCTTTTTCATGTGTCAGGTGCCATAGGTATTTTATGTACGCCTTATGCTAATTGGTTTATAGACAATACAAGCCTAAATTTATTGTTGATGGTAGGGTTGTTAATTTGGACTCAGCTCGAAAAAAACCTAGCATTTTTTGGATTTATGGCTATTTGTTTTCTTACAGGCATGGGTGTAGAAATGATTGGTGTAAATACAGGAAGGCTATTTGGTAGTTACCAATATGGAACAGTAATGGGCCCAAAAATAAATGGTGTTCCTTGGTTAATAGGTTTGAATTGGTTTGTGTTGATTTTTGCTAGTGGAATTGTAATGACGCGTTTACATGATTGGATAAAAGAAAAATCCGATTCAATGGATCTTACCATGTCGCCGCTAATTGAAAAGTTTTCATTATTAATAGATGGGGCTTTGCTAGCTAGCTTTTTTGATTGGATCATGGAGCCAGTGGCCATAAAACTAAAGTACTGGAATTGGAAAACAGAAGAGATTCCAGACTTTAACTATTTCACTTGGTTTGTGGTAAGCCTAATACTATTGTTTGTTTTTACGAAACTCGAGTTTAATAAGCGCAACCATTTTGCCATAGATTTGTTAATCATTCAGGCCTTATTCTTTTTAACCCTGCGAAATTTTTTATAAAATGCAATACGTATTTGTAACACTATTGACTTTCTGCATCATGGAAGGAATTACCTGGCTCACACATCGGTATGTGATGCATGGTTTTTTGTGGTTTTTGCATGAAGACCATCACCAAAAAGGAACCGGTTTTTTTGAAAAAAACGATGCATTCTTTATCATATTTGCTATACCAAGTTGGCTTTGTATAATGCTAGGAAGCATGGCTCAAAACTATTGGTCTGTTGCCATTGGCGCAGGCATTGCTATGTATGGGTTTGCTTATTTTTTGGTGCATGAAATTATTATCCACCAACGATTCAAATTATTTTCAAGGAGCAATAATCGATATATTAAAGCAATACGTTGGGCGCATAAAATGCACCACAAACATTTACACAAAGAAGAAGGAGAAAGCTTTGGTATGTTAGTGGTTGCAAAAAAATATTGGGATAAAGTAAGGCGCGATGATTTGCTACAAAAATCTTCTCATTCATAAATTGTAAGAACTTACAAATACATGTCATCCAAACACTATCATTATATTATAACAGGTGCAGGATGTGCAGGATTGAGTTTGCTAATGCGCATGATGGAAGATCCTTTCTTCTTCAATAAAAGCATTTTAGTAATAGACCAATCAGCTAAACAAACCAATGACAGAACCTGGTGTTTTTGGGAACAAAAGCCAGGCTTGTTTGAGCCAATCGTACACCATCGGTGGAATACCATGCAATTCCATTCAACTGATTTTTCTAGTATTTTAAACTTGGGTCATTACCAATACAAAATGATTCAGGGTTTAGATTTTTATCAATACGTTTTAAATAAAGCTGCGCAGTTTTCAAATATTGAATTTTGTTACGAAAGAGTAGCTTCTATACAATCAGAAAACAACCAAGCATTTGTTCATTTAGAAAACAATGTGGTTAGTGCTGATTTTGTTTTTAATAGTATTCGATTTCAGCCAATCAATTTAAAGAAGTATCAATTTTTACAACATTTTACAGGTTGGGTAATTGAAACAGATACCGCTTGTTTTAATCCTTCAGAAGCCATTTTTATGGATTTTAGAATTAGCCAAAAAAATGGTACGAGCTTTATGTATGTATTACCCGTATCTGAAAAAAAAGCCTTAATAGAATACACGCTTTTCACCCCAACGCTACTACCCAAAGAAGCCTACGAAAACGAGTTGAAAGCCTATATAGGGCAACAACTACAGATTAGCAACTATGCCATCACACACGAAGAGATAGGCGTGATTCCAATGACCAATCAGCCATTTGAATTACAAAAAGGCCGAATGATAAATATTGGAATTGAAGGCGGACAAGCTAAGGGTAGCAGTGGATTTGCTTTTCAGTTTATTCAAAAAAGAACCGCTGCTATTATTAAGCGGTTAAAGCATAACGAAGCACATTTTGCCTCAATTTCAATGCACCAACGCAAAGGGCAATTTTATGATAGTGTATTATTAAACGTACTGCATCATAAAAAACTCAATGGCAATCAAATTTTTTCGTCCATTTTTAAATCGAATCAGCCAGAAACGGTTTTGCGTTTTTTAGACAACGAAAGTTCGCTATTAGACGATTTAAAGATTATGAGTAGTGTGCCCACTCGCATCTTTCTTCCAGCGGCTATTCAGGAACTTTTGCATTAGTAGCCCGCTTCAATTACTTTTGCAGACTTGGCCTTGTAGTACAATGGATAGTATAAGAGTTTCCGAAGCTCCAGATCCAGGTTCGATTCCTGGCAAGGCCACAACTTTAGGTTTTAATACGCTGATTTTCAGTTTTCTTGTATAAATTCAATTCTTAAAAGGTACAACCATCGGTACATTTTTTCCGAAACAAATCAATAATAACTAGCAGAATCATCATTAATTGCTGGGTTCACAAACTTGATTAAACTAATTTAAAAATCAATGCATTTTACATGAAATATTCTCCTAGATTTTTAATTTTTATATTTCTCAATACCATTGCTACATTTTTTTCAATGGATGCAAAGTCACAAAAAGCCAGTTTACATTGGAAAAAAATGGCCAATGGTGTTTGGAAAGCGGAAGTTGGTAAACCGGAATTAATTAATTTTTTAACTATTTCGGGAGTGCCTCCAAAAACTGCGGCAATTAATAATATGCCACTGGCTACTTTCCCTATAACAGAAAATGAAATAAAAGTGGAGTTATATGATGGTAAAACTTATTTAAGATTTCCACTTGATAAAAATGAAAAAATATTCGGCTTGGGTTTGAATTTTAAAACCGTTGAACAAAGAGGGCGCATCCTTAGATTACACGAAGATCATTATGGTGGAATAGATAATGGTCGCTCCCATGCGCCAATTCCTTTTTATGTTTCCTCCAAAGGATATGGCGTTTTTATAAATTCAACTAGATATTTAGATATATGGGTGGGTACAGGCGTTAGAGTTGATAGTAAAAATCCACCTGATGTTAGAGACCGTAATACTGATAAAAAATGGTCCGCTTCGCCATATTCAGATAATCTAGAGGTTCTAGTGCCAACTGATGGAGTAGAACTTTTTGTATTTGGAGGCCCCACCACATTAGATGCAGTGAGTAGATTTAATTTATACCAAGGTGGTGGTTGTCTACCACCAAAATGGGGTTTGGGATTTTGGCATAGAACTCCTACTTTATTTAATACTGAACAGTTATTGAATGAAGTGGAAGGATTTACCAAACATCAATTTCCATTAACAGTAATTGGTTTAGAACCAGGGTGGCAAAGTAAATCATATCCTTGTACTTATGAGTGGGATAGTAATCGATTCCCTGATCCCAAAGGATTAATTAAAACATTAAAAGACAAAGGCATTTATACTAATCTTTGGATAAATCCATACATATCTCCTGAAGCAAAATTTATGAATGTTTTAAAGCCATTCATTGCTTCGCATACGGTTTGGTCGGGTTATATTCCTGACTATTCAATGAAACAAACAAATGCCATTATTGGAAATCATTTAAAGAAAAATTTACTTGATATTGGTGTTAGTGGATTTAAGATGGATGAAAATGATGGTTTTGATTTCTGGTTATGGCCAGATGTTACCAAATTCCCTTCGAAAATACCGGCAGAAATAATGAGACAAACCTATGGTATGATGATGCAAAAATTAAATACGAATTTATATCATGCCAAAAATCAACGAACCTATGGATTGGTAAGAGCAACGAATGCAGGAGCTACTTCTTTTCCCTTTGTAATTTATAACGATTATTATAGTCATAGAGATTTTATTACTGCATTAATTAATAGCTCATTCATAGGCACATTATGGACACCCGAAGTTCGAAGTTCAGGTTCTGCAGAAGACTGGCTTCGAAGAATGCAAACAGTTTGTTTTTCGCCCATTGCTATGTTAAATGCCTGGGCAGATGGAACAAAGCCTTGGACATTTCCTGAAGTAGAAAAAGAAGTAGCCGATGTGGCCAATTTAAGAATGCAACTTATACCTTACTTATATACTTGCTTTGCGGAATATGCATTTTATGGTCGTCCGCCAATTAGGGCAATGAATTTAGTGGATGGGTTTTCAGTAATGTCAAAGGAAACAATTGCTACAGTAGATTCAGAAAAAAATCCATATGCCATTGCTTCAAAAAAAGAAATAAAAGACCAATATATGATGGGAGATAATTTATTAATAGCCCCATTATTCACAGGAGAAACCAGTAGAAAAGTAATTTTACCCATTGGCAAATGGTATGATTTTTATACCGGTGAATTGGCCGGAGAATCAGAAATTATTTCAGTAACACCTGGCCTGGCTCATATACCCGTTTTTGTTAGGGATGGTGGAATTATTCCAATGGCTGTAACCAATACTATAGCAGAAGGAAAATATGATTTAGTGATCCGTTATTATGGCCAAAAAGAAGCTACGTATCATTTGTACGATGATGATGGTAAAACATTCGATTACGAAAAAGGCGATTTTTCGTGGAGAACCCTTAAAGTGAAACGAGATCAAAAAGGAAATTTTCAGGGTACCATTTCAGAAGCTGATAAAGGCAAACCCAACAATATTGGAAAACTCACTTGGGAATTTAAAACAAAATAAATTTTGAAATAAAATCAATGCGCTTCAATTTTTTTATTCCATCATATTAAACGCTAATTTCGTTTGATTATAATCGATACATTACCATGAAAAATAAAGTATCCTATTTAATTATTGTTTCTTTATTATTATCCCTTCAAATTTTTAGCCAACAAAACTATGTTTCAAAAGTTTGGGTGGCAGACAATGGAGATGGTACTTATCATAACCCTGTTTTATATTCAGATTATTCAGATCCTGATGCCATTCGGGTTGGTTCTGATTATTATATGACGGCATCTAGTTTTAATTGCACACCTGGTTTGCCAATTTTACATTCTAAAGACTTAGTGAATTGGCGCATTATTAATTATGCACTAAAAAAACAAATCCCCGAAGAAGTCTTCAACACCCCCCAACATGGCAAAGGCGTTTGGGCACCTACTATTCGGTTTTATAAAAATGAATTTTATATTTTTTATCCCGATCCAGAATATGGTATTTATATGATTAAAACCAAGGATCCAAAATCAGATTGGAGCAAACCTGTTTTGGTATTGCCTGGCAGAGGTATTATTGACCCAACCTGTTTTTGGGATGAAGATGGAAAAGCCTATTTAGCTGTGGGATGGGCCGCAAGTAGGGCGGGAGTGAATAGTTTAATAACCGTATTCAAATTTAATCAAACAGTTACCAGTGTTATCGACGATGGAAAACATGTATACGATGGACACGATCTCGATCCTACAATTGAAGGACCTAAGTTTTACAAACGCAATGGCTATTATTATATTTTATCACCAGCAGGCGGCGTAGGAACTGGTTGGCAATTAGCACTTCGATCAAAAAATATTTATGGTCCTTACGAAAGAAAAGTAGTGATGGATCAAGGGAGCTCTCCTACCAATGGTCCACACCAAGGTGCTTGGGTAGAAACACAAACAGGTGAATCTTGGTTTTTACATTTTCAAGATCAAGGGGTGTATGGTAGAATTTTGCATTTGCAACCTGTTCAATGGAAAGACAACTGGCCTGTTATGGGGAAAGATGTTGATGGAGATGGAAAAGGCGAGCCCGTGTTGGTGTATAAAAAACCAAATGTTGGTAAAGCCTATCCAATTGAAACACCTGTAGAGTCGGATGAGTTTAATACAGACACCTTAGGGTTGCAATGGCAATGGCATGCAAATCCAAAAGTGCAATGGTCTGCTTTAATTAGAAATACGGGCTATTTGCGATTATTTGCTATTCCAACCGATACCGGCAGAAATTTATGGACAGTTCCAAATTTGTTGCTACAAAAATATCCAGCGCCCAATTTTACAGCAACAACTAAACTAAAATGGACAACAGATTTTTCTGTAGGAGAAAAAAAGAAGGCAGGTTTATTGGTGATGGGTAATGATTATGCCTACTTATCTATTACAAAAAATGCCAATGGTTATTTTGTGAATCAAGTAGTTTGTAAAAATGCTTTGAATGGATTAGAAGAACAAATAATAGCGCAGCAACCTATAAAGCAATCAACAGTTTATTTACGAGTTGCCATAACCGCACCGGACGGTCAGTGTCAGTTTAGTTACAGTGAAGATGGAATAGAATTCCTGCCAATAGGGAAACCCTTCATGTCAAAACCCGACAAGTGGATTGGCGCTAAGTTTGGGCTGTTTTGTACGGCAACGCCAACTGGCAAAACAGGTTCCTTTGTAGATGTGGATTGGTTTAGGGTTACGAAATAAGTTTTAAGGGGCTTCAATTAAATGCATTCCCAAATTGGGAATCGTGCTTGTATTCTAAATCTTCTTATTTTTATGATTCGTTCTAAAACCCTAACAGACAATGAAAGATTTGAATTCAAGTAAGCCAAAACTATTGGCGCTTGCACTTTTGCTTTTTAGTATTTTCCTTTTTAGTTATTCAAACCATTTCAATAATACTTTTCATTTCGACGATTCTCATACCATTGAGGATAATCCCTATATTAAAAACATCAATAATTGCGCGAAGTTCTTTTATACGCCTCAGATGTTCAGTACCCTTCCTTCTCACTGGGGGCTTAGGCCAATAGTAAGTGTTTCATTAGCGGTGGATTATTGGTTAGCTGGCGATTTAAATCCGTTTTACTTTCATCTATCTACATTTATTTGGTTCACCTTAATTTGTATCCTGCTGTTTTTTGTATACAAGAAAATTTTGAATCAGGCTATTGATAATGAGTGGACAAAATATTGTGCGCTTTTAATTGCTGCTTGGTATGCCATGCATACTGCAAATGCCGAGACGATTAATTATATTATTTCCAGATCAGATGTATTGTCTACTTTTTTTATACTACTCTCATTTGGTATTTTTATTTTGGCACCCAAAAAGCGAAAATATTTTCTTTATATTATCCCTGCAGTAATTGGTGTTTTTACAAAAGAAACAGTATTAACCTTAGTGATCATTTTATTTTTCTATATCAATTTATTTGAAAAAAACATTTCAATTGCAGGTCATTTTAAGAAATCGAATTTCAATGCAATTTTTAAAACAATACTTAGTTTATTGCCTTTGTTCTTTTGTGTAGCGGCGGTTCAGTATTATACGCTATCGCAAATGAAATCTACAAGCGATATTTCAAATCCTCTAGGGCACTATATATTAACACAGTCATTTGTTTGGGTTAGATATGTTATAGCATTTTTTATTCCAATTAATTTATCGGCAGACTCCGATTGGGGCGTAATTTCAAATGCCTTCGATGAGCGAATTATTGTTGGGTTGGTATTTATTATTTTACTAGTTGTTGCTATTTTTAAAACATCTATAAAAAAAGAAACAAGGCCAATTACGTTCGGCTTAATTTGGTTTTCAGTATCATTACTTCCAACCTCACTAGCGCCTTTTGCTGAAGTGACTAATGATCATAGAATGTTTTTTGCGTTTATTGGATTGGCATTAGCAGCAGGTAATTATTTGCTTTTACTTATGCAAAAAATCAAAAGCAGTTCAGTTTCAATTGTAAAAATGAATCGAATTGTTCTTTTTGGTTTATTCATAATAGTGTGTTTAAATGCTTACGGAGTATATCAAAGAAATAAAGTATGGAAAACAGAAGAGACTTTGTGGTATGATGTAACAATTAAAAGTCCTGCAAATGGAAGGGGGTTAATGAATTATGGTTTAACACAAATGGCCAAAGGAAACTATGATGGAGCAAATACGTATTTTCAAAAGGCTCTGTTTTACAATCCTTATTATGATGCGCTGTATATCAATATAGCAATACTTAAGGGTGCTACAAATCAGAATCAAGAAGCAGAAGATAATTTCAAAAAAGCAATTCAATATAATAGTCGCTCATCGCACCAGCCTTATTATTATTACGCTAGATTTCTTAAAAAAATTCAACGTTATGCAGATGCAGAGAATATGGCACTCCAAGCAAATACAATAAATCCATATTCTTTAGATCCACTTGATATGTTAGCAATGATTTATAGCGAAACACAACAATGGGATAAGCTGGTTGAAACCGCTAAAAAAATCTTACAAATTCAGCCAAACTATGCAAGAGGGAAAGACTACCTAACTATGGGCATCAACAAACGACCATTAGAAATAGCACCAGCCTCTAAACCTACAACTGCTGCAGATTATATCAACCAAAGTTTGCTTTTATATAATACCAAAGAATATGCAAAATGTATTGATGCATGTAAATCGGCTTTAGCAATTGATGCTAATAATGCAGATGCATACAATAATATGGGTGCTGCTTATAATCAATTATTAGAATGGCAAAATGCTATTGATGCATGCAGTCAGGCATTGCAATTAAATCCAACGCATAAATTGGCACAAGGAAATCTTAACTGGGCAAAGAGTCAGTTAAATAAAAAATAATAAGAACTGAAGTGCTACTATTTTGAATTATAAATTACAAAGAATTCATTGTAGGTAAATAGTTTTCCAATGAATTTAAAATTAAACGGAAAATAGCCTTTTTTCTCTGCGATAAAATTTGCATGAGCAAGAAGGTTTTTTTCTTTTAGGTATGTCTCGTTTATAAAAGTGATATGTGTATTATCATGTTTAAATCCAAGTTCACATGGCACAATTATGATGACTCTTTTTACGCCAATCCTTGAGCAAGATTCCATTAATTTCTTAAGAATAAGATCTGAATCCTCTAAGTGTTCTAAAACATGGCTAATAACAAGCGTTTGGTATTTGTTTTCAGGAAAACCAATTAATGTGTAATTATCAGTTTCAGGGTCATATAATGAAACATTCATCCCTTTAGATTGGCAAAAAGCAACAGTTGATTTGTTTATTTCTAAACCAATTGACTCTTTTGAGAAACGAGAAAGTTGCTCTCCAATTCCACAGCCAAAATCTATAGTATTGCCTACTACTAATCGTTGTACTTGCCATAGATAAATATTTCGAATTATTTTTCGTATCCATGATCGATTAGTTTGATATTGAAGGTACGATTCGTTAAATGGAGTTTCAGACATTTTATTTTATTTTATCATAATTGAAACACCAATCAATATGATGATGCCGCCAATAATTTGTTGTGAATTTAATTTTTCATGTAAAAAAACATTATTTGCTATAACTATAAATAATATAGATATTAAAGTAACAAATGTTGTTAAAGTAGTTGAAATACTTGCTAGCTTGGGCACTTTTAAAAAACTATTATTTAATAAAATAAAGCTAATTCTAGAAAATATTGCAAGTGCCATTGCCAATATAAATTTCCAATTAAACAGTAGCTTAACAATCGAATCAAGGCTTAATAAATTTCCAGATATTAAATTTCTATCGCCCAATAATACTATTGAAAAAGTCGTACTTAAGCAATAAATAATTGTCCAGAAAATTATAATAAGTGCCATAATGAATTTTGTTTTATAATTTATTTTCTAGATGCCCCTTTTTATAAGCTTTAGCAATAAGGGCACCTATTCGCTTACCCCAAATTTGTTTTAATATAATCGCTTCCTCTTCTTGTCGTTTTCCAATTTTAATTTGGTTAGTTGTTTCGGACTCTTCATGGATTCTATGTTTAACAAGTTTTTTATTAATAAATACAAATTCGCCAACAACATTTGCTAGTTGATACCAAGCATGCCAATCTAAGGCACAAGTATAATGTTTTGAAAAACTAAATTCAGGCAATAAACCTTTATTTATTGTTACTGAAGGGCAACAAATAGGATCTCCAAACGATAAAATTATTTTTTTTATAAACTTAGTTGTTATTTTATTTTTAATTAAGAACGGGAAGAGTAATAGTGTTTTAATTATGCTATTTAAGGAGTATGATTTAATATTGTCTCCATGTATATCAGCATAATTTGTAAACGAAATAAGTGTGGTCTTACTAAATGATTTAATGGCTGATTCAGCAAACATTGGCTCGTAAATATCATCTTGATGAGTAATGGTAACTAAGTTAGTTTTTGCATTTAAAAATGCAAAATTCCAATCAGCTGCTATACCTGTTTCGCCGGTATGGTTTACAAAATAATGGATATTGTATTTTTCAGCAATGCTTTTATTTTGTTCCGTTGGAGTTGATGTGCAAATAATAATATCACTCTTAATAGTTTGCTTAAAAATACTATCAATGCATTCTTCTAAATATTTAGAATCCTTATATACTGGTATTGCAAAGCAGTGCTCATTCATTTAATTGCAATTGAATCCTTTAGTTAGGTAGTTTGTTTTAATGTTTCCTTTTCCTCAAGCATATTTTTAATCAATGCTATTTCTTGTGCAAGCTTTTTATTTTGCTCATGCAATCTTGATGCAACTACACTTAAATGTAATAGGTAAATTAATGTTACAAATATAGAAGCGGTAAACACCATATTTGGTGGGTCATAGATGCCAAATAGTTTGGATAAAACATCTAATCCATTTCTCCAAAATGAAAATAAAAGTAGCAAAGCAGTAGATATACACCATACAATAGAGTATTCTTCTCTTAATTTACCTTTAACTATTAAATAGCCAACATAACTTATAAAAATCACATTGACTATAATTGCTATTATTTGTATTCTTCCCATAAAAATTATTTTCTAATACTTGAAAAAATCATGGCAATAGTCACTTTTACCATATAATACCATTGTGCAAAATTTCTAATAGATGATTGTCCCCCTTGCCTTTCTCGCATTATAACCGGAACTTCTTCAATTAATAAATTTGCTCTTGAAAATATAATTAAAGACTCTGGTTCAGGATATTCATCAGGATAATTTTCAACTGCAATGTTTATTGTTTTTTTATCAAAAAGACGAAACCCTGAAGTAATGTCATAAATACTTTTACCAGTAATTAATTTATTTAAATAGTGGAAATAATTGATTCCAATTCTCCTTAACGCGGAACTTTGAAATCCTTGTTTTATAACAAATCTCGATCCAATTACAATATTGGCATTAGAATTATAATAATGGGTTATTAGTTTTATCAATTCGCTTGGTGGATGTTGTCCATCTCCATCCATTTGCACAGTGAAATCATAATTATTTGAATTTGCATACATAATCCCAGTTTGCATCCCCCCGCCTATTCCTAAGTTTACTGGTAAGTCAAGTACAATAGCGCCAAGTTGTTTTGCTATAGAAGATGTGTTGTCTGTAGAACAATCGTTCACAACCAATATGTCAACAGTAATATTTTGGGGTAATACAATGCTTTTCATTTCAGGAAGCAATTTGCTTATTGAAATTTCTTCATTGTAACAGGGGATTATTATAAGGCCTTTTTGTACTGTCATCTTTTTTTTATTTCCCAAACGCCCCAATATTACTACTAAAAATTTTCACTGCTATCGCCAATAATATCACTCCAAAAAACTTACGAACAGCTAATAAACCTGCAGCACCAAGTGCATCTTCAATCCATTTCAAAGACTTTAAAACAATATAAACTACAATAAGATTTATTACAATGCCTGTTAAAATATAGATTTCATCAAAGTTTGCTTTTAATGACATGATGGTGGTAAGTGTTCCGCTACCCGCTATGATAGGAAAGGCAATTGGCACAACACTTCCCGCATGCGCATCTTTATCGCCTTTAAATATTTCGTGGCCCAATACCATTTCTAATCCTAATAAAAATATTACAATGGATCCCCCAACGGCAAAGGATCGTATATCTAAACCAAGAATTTTTAAAAAGGGTTTTCCTGCAAATAAAAATAATATCATTAATGCGCCAGAAACAAAAGTGGCCTGAAAAGACTTTATACCGCCCATTTTTTCTTTCAACGAAATTAATAGCGGAATAGATCCAACAATATCAACTACCGCAAAAAGGGTAAATGTTACGGTAAGCAATTGATCGAAATGAAATTCCATAAACAGTTTTTTTAGGGATTACTAGTTTAAGTAAAGCTTGGTCGATGCTGCTCTTTATTTGATGGCTCAATATTATGCAATAGTTCGTAAGTAAATGCTTCATTATCAAGTTTAATTTTTACAACTGCTCCATAATGCAGTTGAAATACGCTAAAAGAACTTTCTAATGAAATAGACCCAATATGCGATAGTATACTTCTTAAAACACCCCCATGTGCCACAATGGCTGCAGTTTCGCGAGTATTGCAAATGGCATTAAAACGATCAACCACTCTTTGGTGCAGTTGCGCATAGCTTTCTCCGCCGGGTACTGGAACGTGTACAAAATTATCCATCCAAGGTTGTATTTCGGCTTTTGGTATAGTATCCCATTCAAGCATTTCCCATTCGCCACAATTCAATTCCATTAAATCATTGTGCCATTCTATGCCATGATCTGGAAAAAGTATATTGGCTAATTTGGCACATCGTTGCAATGGGCTGCTGTAAACCTTAGTGATATTAGTTGGGAGATGCCCTAAAATTGCGCTTGCCTCTTCAGTAAAACTTTCAGTTACATCTAAGTCAGTTTGCCCGTAACAGATGCCTTTTGCTACTAATGGGGTTGTGTGTCTGATTAAAAATATTTCCATAGTACGAATTACTGAAATTTAAACTAAACAAATTCATTAATAGGCATAAAAAATTGCTTTACGTACTTATAACACCCGTATTCGTTTCATTTGTGGGAAGTTTACTACATTTAACCCTCACGTTTCTACACTATGAAGGGAAAACAAAAATTGAATCTATTTAGCTTTACCATGATTGTGGTGGGCTTAGTTATTGGGATGGGAATTTTTAGGTCGGCTGCTACTAGCGCCAAAGACGCTATTGAGCCTTCGGTTTATTTTACTGCTTGGATTTTAGGCGGATTTTTTGCTTTTTGTGGGGCACTTACTTACGCCGAAATTGGCAGCAGGTTTCCTGTTACAGGGGGTTATTACAAAGTGTTTTCATATGCATATCATCCTAGTATTGCATTTGCCATTAACTGTGTTATTCTTATCAGTAATGCGGCCAGTTTAAGTGGTGTGGCATTAATTGGCAGTGGATATATTTCAAAATTATTTCCACAATTTCATTTTACCGATACTGATAAAGCGCTCATAAGTTGTGTAGCTATTTTTAGTTTTTACCTGATTAATTTAATGGGATTAAGAATGAGTTCAAAAGCACAAAACTTTTTAATGCTTATTAAAATAGGCATGATTATAGTGTTAATTGCTGCCTTGTTTTTTCCTATTCATACATTGCCCGAAACCCTAAATGCCGTAGTTGAAAGCACAATACCTCAAATTAGTTGGATTCAAAGTTTGGGTATTAGTTTGATTGCTGTATCCTTTACCTATGGCGGCTATCAGCAAACAATTAATTTTGGTAATGAAGTAGAAAATCCTGCAAAAAATATTCCTAGAGGGATTTTTATTGGCATTGCAATTATTATTGGTTTGTATTTATTGGTCAACCTTAGTTATTATAATATTATAGGTTTCAATAACATGAAAGGCGAACACGAAATTGCTTATGTAGTGATGCACAAAGTATTTGGCAAAACTGGGGCGGATATTTTTTCTTTCTTTTTATTTTTTGGCGTACTAGCTTATGTGAATGCGTTATTAATGAGTAATCCACGTGTTATGTATGCCATGAGTACAGAAGGCGCATTACCTACAATCTTTGGTAAGCAATCTGCTAAAAACGAAGTCTTGGTTTTTTCTTTAACGGTATTTGCGGCTTTATGTATTGTTATTTTATTTTTTGCACAAACATTCGAGAAAATTTTAAACTTTACTATTTTCTTAGATTGTTTTGGAATGGTAGCTTCTAGCGCAACAATTTTTGTGTTACGTAAAAGAACCAAGCATTTAGACGGAACGGGTATTTACAAAATGAAACTCTTTCCAATTCTGCCATTAATTTTTATGGGATCTTATTTGTTTGTGGGCATTAGTATTAGTATTCAAACACCAAGTATTGCCATTATTGGAACCGCAGTTTTAGCGGCATTTATGATACTATATTTCGTTGCCAAAAAATTTATTAAAATCACTTAAAATATTGAAAATAAGGAGGGCTTGTAAATGGAAGATCTATCTTATATCTTAAACGAGTTGGCCGAAAATAGAGAAGACTATTTTAGAGCAATCTCGCCACCCATTATGCAAACCAGCAATTTTGCATTTAAGAAAGTGGCTGATTTGCGTAAGTCTTTCGAAAACGAATACGCCGATTTTTTATACAGCCGTGGACTCAATCCAACTGTCGACATCCTTCGAAAAAAATTAGCCGCCCTAGACGGAGCCGAAGACTGTTTGGTATTTAATAGTGGTGCCGCTGCTATTTTTGCTGCTGTATTGGCTAATGTAAAATCTGGCGACCATATTCTCAGTGTAAAAAATCCGTATACCTGGGCTAAAAAAATGTTTGAAGACATTTTACCCCGTTTTCAGGTAAGCCATTCTTATATTGATGGTACCAACATTGAAAATTTTGAGAATGCCATTCAACCCAATACTACAGTTATTTATTTAGAATCACCCAATAGTTGGACCTACGAATTACAAGACCTAGCAGCAGTTGCAAGTTTGGCAAAAAAGCATGGTATTATTACTATTATAGACAATAGTTATTGCACACCATTGTTTCAAAAGCCCATTTTATTGGGTATAGACCTTGTTTTGCAATCTGCCACCAAATACATCAGTGGTCATAGCGATACAGTTGCAGGTGTGTTATCTGGAAGCGGCTCAATGATAGAACGAATTTTTAATAGTGAGTACATGAATATTGGATCAGGCATTCAGCCATTCAATGCTTGGTTATTAATTAGGGGATTAAGAACCTTAGAAGCTAGGCTTGAGCGGATTGACCGAACTACAAAAGAAATGATTCCGTTTTTAAAACAACATCCCCGAATAGAAAAAGTCATTTTTCCGTTTGACCCTTCATTTTCACAATATGATTTAGCAATAAAACAAATGAAAGGTGCTTGTGGCTTATTAACTATTCAAATAAAAGCACAAGAATGCGCCACTATTGAAACTTTTTGCGATTCTTTGCAGCATATTTTAATGGCGGTAAGCTGGGGCGGACACGAATCCTTAATTATTCCAAAAGTTTCTGGGATGAAACCCGAAGCATTTGATCCTGTTAATCCAGAGCATAGAATGTTGCGTTTATATATTGGATTAGAATCGGCAGATTACTTAATTAAAGACTTGTCAAATGCTTTTTTGGCTATCGAACACCTTTCATAAGATTTTTTAACAGGTTTATTCAGATTCCTTTCCGCCTGTCTAATTTTTTAGCAGAAGCATCGGTTTGGCGTACTTTTGTTTTATATGAAGAAGTTTTTGACCTTATTAGCTTTAACAGCAACCCTTCAATCCTTTTCACAGGAAAAATGGGACCTTCGTAAGTGCGTTGATTACGCTTTACAAAATAATATATCTATCAAACAGGCAGATGTTCAAGCGAGATTGTCTAAGTTATTGGCCGATCAGTCTAAATTAACACGTTTGCCAAATGCAAATGCTAGTATTAGTAGCTCTTATCAACACGGCTTAAACATTAATCCAACCACTAATGTGTTTGACAATGTAGATGTTACTGGGGGAAACATAGGATTTCAATCTTCTTACACCATTTTTAACTGGTTTACTAGAAAAAACAATATTGAAGCAAATGCACTTACAGCAAAAGCAGATGAGCTAAATGTTGAAAAAGCAAAGAATGATTTAGCATTATCTGTTGCCAATGCCTTCTTACAAGTGATGTTGCGCAGAGAACAAGCCAAATTGAGTGAAATTCAATTAGCGCAGTCTCAAGAGCAATTACGCAATACCAGAAAATTTGTGGTAGCAGGTAGTCAACCAGAACTAAATGCCATTCAAATTGAAGCACAAGTTGAAAGAGATAGTTCAACTTATATTCAAGCACTTGCAGGAGTAGCACAAGGGGTAATTAATTTAAAGGCATTCATGAATTTTGATTTTGCCTCAAACTTTGAAATTGATTATCCTGAGGTTGAAAAAATTCCGGTGGAAAATATTCTTGATTTACAACCACAGAGCGTTTATAATTTGGCGTTAGACAATCAACCACAACAAAAAGTAACAGCATTAAAAATTGCAGCAGCCCAAAGATTTGTAAACGCTGCAAGAGGTTCAATGTATCCAACACTTTCTGCAACAGGATCTTTAAGCAGCCGTTTTTCAAACAATGTTTACGACTATCGTACTCAATCAATGGTAGGGCCAACTAGCGCATATGCAGTTGATAACTTAAATAAATATCCTGTTTACGCAAATCAAACAAGCGTAATTGGGGTAGATAAAGTATCCTTAACATCTCAATTAAATAGATACTTTGGTCAGGCATTAGGATTGAATTTAAGTATGCCCATCTTCAATGCACATAGTGCTAGAACACAATGGGAGCGCTCAAAAATAAATGTTCGTCAAAATCAATTACAAGACGATCAAGAGAAGCAGACGCTTCGTGCAAATATTTATAATGCATACCAAGATGCTTTTGCTTCATTGCAAAAATTAAACGCGTCTAAAAAATCAGTTCAAGTATCAGAAAAAGCACTAGAATATGCGCAAAAAAGATATGATGTAGATTTACTAAGTACATTAGATTTAATTACAACACGAAATAATGTATTTACTGCAAAAATTCAGTTAGTCAGTAATCAATTCGATTATGTATTTAAATTAAAAGTGCTTGAATTCTATAAAGGACAGGGGATTAAATTGTAAGGGTTTAACAAATTTTAAAACACAGAAACACGGAATATATGAGTAAGAAATTTATTTGGATTATTGTAGGATTGCTGGTTATAATAGGCGTATTAATCGGTTCAAAAAAAGCTGGTTATTTGGGTAAAGAAGAAGCTACTAAAGTGTCTTCTGAAAAAGCCGTTAAGCGCAATATTATAGAAACAGTAAATGCTAGTGGAAAAGTTTATCCGGAAGTGGAAGTGAAAGTAAGTCCGGATATTAGTGGAGAAGTAACCGAATTGTTTGTTAACGAAGGAGATACTATTAAAAAAGGTCAAATTCTTGCAAGAATTTATGCTGATATTTATTCTACTCAGCGTGATCAAGTTGCAGCAGGTGTAAACCAAGCAAAAGCACAATTATCTAATTCCAGCGCAAATTTAGTAGGATTAAAAGCGGTGTTAGACAACGCAAAATCAGTATACGATCGCCAAAAGAAATTGGTAGATGATAAAGTTATTTCTCGTTCAGAATTTGAACAAGCACAACAAACCTATCGTACCGCAGAAGCGCAATACAATGCTGCTAAAGAAGGATTAAAAAGTGGCGAAGCAAATATTCAAGGGGCACAAGCACAATTGAATAAAGCCAATAAAGATTTATCTCGTACAGTCATTACTGCACCAATGGATGGATTAGTTAGTTTAATGAGCGTAAAAAGAGGCGAACGAGTTGCAGGTAACAGTTTTAGCATAGGTACAGAAATGATGCGTATATCAGATATGCGTAGTATTGAAGTTAGAGTAGATGTAGGTGAGAACGATATTCCAAAAGTAAAAATTGGAGATACGGCTATTGTTGAAGTAGATGCTTACAATAATAGAAAGTTCAAAGGGGTGGTTTACAAAATTGCTAATCCAGCAACTTCATTAAATGCCGCAACTTCTAATGATGTTACCAATTACAAAGTGCATATTCGATTATTGCCAGAATCTTACCAAGATTTAATTACACCCCGAAAAAGTTTTCCATTTCGTCCGGGTATGAGTGCAAGTGCCGATATTCAAACTAAAACAAAATACAATGTTTTATCAGTAGCATTAAATGCAGTGACTACTAGGGATAAAAATAACGACAAAGCAACAACCGATAAAAAAGACGAAAAGAAAACTGATGCACCAGCTGCTAAGTCAACCTCAACTGATGATGGTATTGAAGAGGTAGTATTTGTTTTACAAAAAGACAATACTGTAAAAAAAGTAAATGTAAAAACATCCGTTCAAGATTTAAATAATATTGAAATTGTATTTGGTTTAAAAGAAGGCGACGAAGTAATTACAGGACCATATACTATTGTAAGTAAAATTTTAAAAGATGGTAATAAAGTAGAAATAGTTGCTAAAGAAAAGTTATACGACGACAAGAAAAAAGACTAGTCTTACATAAATTATTTGTGCATGCAGTTTGGAATTATTGGTAGTGGAAGTTGGGCTACAGCAATTGCAAAAATTCTTACCGACAACGGTAACGATATTTATTGGTGGATACGCAACGAAGAAATGCTTGGATTGATGCAAAAGCGCAAACACAATCCACAATATTTGAGTTCCGTATATTTTAATCAGCAGCAACTATTTTTAAGTAATGACCTTGCCGTAGTAGTGGCCAAGTCAGATATACTAGTCATTGCAGTGCCTTCTGCCTACGCAGAATCAGTATTGGAAATTTTACCATCAGAGGCATTTAAAGGGAAAAAAATTGTTTCTGCAATAAAGGGCATTCTCCCTAATATTAATGTGCTATTGAATGATTATTTAAACAATAAATTTCAATTTCCTATTACAGATTATTTTACAGTTTTAGGCCCTTGTCATGCCGAAGAGGTAGCTGGCGAAAAATTATCTTATTTAACTTTTTCTGGTATTGAAGCAGCAACTGTATTTGATATTGCACGATATTTTGAAACAGAATATATCAACACTGTTGTGAACCAAGATGTAATAGGGGTGCAGTATGCAGCAGTATTAAAAAATATTTATGCATTAGGTGCAGGTATTGCTCATGGGTTAGATTATGGCGATAATTTTTTGAGTGTATATATTGCCAATAGTGCCAATGAAATGAGTCAGTTTTTTAAAGCTTTACCGGTCAATTCAAATCCTTCCAATAAAGAAATAAATTATACTGCTTCTGTTTATTTGGGCGATTTATTAGTTACCTGTTATTCTTTATACAGCAGAAACAGAACCTTTGGAAACATGATTGGCAAAGGTTATTCTGTAAAAGCAGCGCACCTAGAATTAAGTATGGTTGCAGAAGGATACAATGCTAGTAAATGTATTGTTGAAGCTAATAAAACACTCCAAGCCGATATTCCAATTGCCGAAACGATCTACCAAATTTTATGGAAACAATTGCCAGCGGCAGAGGGGTTTAAAAAAATTGAAGGCTATTTGTTTTAATATTAGCCCAATAATTTATCCTACAAAAAATAAATCAGACGCAATTCCATCTGCCATTAATTTTCCACTGTTGGTGAGCACTAAATTTTCGTCAACTAAATTTGCATATCCTTTATTAATTAATTTATTGGAAGCTAGCGCGATTGTGTTTGCAAATGATTGTCCCCATTGATTTCTAATATGTACTAATGAAAGTCCTTCAAGTGTTCTAAGGCTTGTCATAATATATTCATTTAGTTGCTGCTCAACGCTCAAAATTTCAATTTCAAAAGGAACAGTATTTTGCGCCAAACTTTGCAAGTACAAACTATTATTGGCAATATTCCATTGTCTTGTTTTTCCATTAAAAGAATGCGCCGATGGACCTATGCCTAAATAATCTTTACCCTGCCAATAATTGCTATTATGTTTGCTTCTATGTCCGGGTAATGCAAAATTAGAAATCTCATAGTGTTCAAATCCTGCAGCCGATAACCATTCTAGTAATAAAGTGAAATGGTGCGCTTGTTTGTCGGGGTCTACTGCCGCAACTTCCTTTTTTTGAATGAGTTTGTCAAGTGCTGTTTTAGGTTCGACTGTTAAAGCATAACAGGATAAATGTGGTATGCCAAAAGCAAGGGCGGTGTCTACATTTTTTTTCCAAGCTTCATCAGTTAATACAGGGCTGCCATAAATTAAATCAATGGTTATATTGTTGAACCCAACTTCTTTTGCAAGTTGAATACAATTGCTTGCTTCTGTGGCTGTGTGTGCACGATTCATCCACAGAAGGTCTGTTTCATCAAAAGATTGTACGCCAATACTCAATCGATTAATACCCATCAATTTCCAGTCGAGTAGTTTACTAGAATTGATATCATCGGGATTGGTTTCTAGGGTAATTTCTGCTGTTGGGCTGATAGTAAACTGTGTACTTAACGTGTTTAACAGCTTAGCTAATTGTGCAATGGTTAAGATTGACGGGGTTCCTCCTCCAAAATAAACTGTTTCAATTGTTTCGGATAAATAATCTTTTTGTAATACAATCTCTTTCTCAATGGCTTCCATCATTGGTTCAATCTGGTGGTGCGTAGTTGAAAAATGGAAATTACAGTAGTTACAAGCCTTTCTGCAAAATGGAATATGAATATATATACCCGCCATAGATTACAAAAGTAACTAGTTCAAAGAGCATAAAATTGTTATGCAGAGATAATATTGGGCAACACACGTGTTTAATGGTGTCAGTTTAATATTTTTGCGCAAATAGTTTGATTGAAGCAGCTGCAAATTATATTTTGTTTATTGTTAATCACTGGCTTTTGTAATGCCCAAGTTGATTCCAATGTCAATGCGCGTCAATTGCAATCCCTATCTTCAGACTCATTAACTTTGGCGCCTGTAGACAGTATTCGTCAGGCTATTATTTCCGACAGCCTAAGGTTGGACTCCACAAAAAAAGCCCAAATCCTTTTCATAAAGTTGCATTTGCCTGATACTACTACCTATCAAAAATATTATACGCATCCATTTTTGCCATTTTTAAAACCCGCATTCTTTCAGTTTTCACCAGAGCGTACGCAAATCAATAAAGATGCTATTTTTTATATTTTGGCCATATTAGTGGCACTAATTGCTGTAATTAGATTAGCCTTCCCTAAATATTGTAAAAACCTATTCTTACTAATTTTACAAACCTCTGTTAGGCAAAAACAAACAAGAGAACAATTGTTACAAAATAATTTTGCCTCTGTTTTACTAAATATTGTGTTCTTTGTTAGTGGGGGAATTTATATTGCCTTATTCATTCAGCATAAAGCGTGGCTGGCTTTACCTTTTTACCTATTAATACTCTACTCAAGTTTCATACTGTTCATTATATACACCGGCAAATACCTATTTCTGTTGTTTTCTGGTTGGGTTTTTAATGTATCAGAAGCTACAAGTTCTTATACATTCATTGTTTTTTTAGTTAATAAGGTATTGGGAATTGTGTTAATACCCTTTCTTTTAGTGCTAACCTATTCACCTGCACCGCTTGTGCAAGTGGCATTTACCGTTTCAACAGGGGCTGCTTTTGTTTTATTCCTGTATCGCTACTTAATTTCTTTTGGAATAATTAGGCTTAATTTGAAAGTTAGTGCCTTACATTTTTTCTTGTACCTTTGCGCCGTTGAAGTACTTCCTTTGCTGTTGATTTATAAATTGCTATTGAAGTATATTGCGGGAAGTTTTTAATATTATTTTTATTTTAGATTTGAAGCATGGCAAAAAGCGGGTTAAAAAATGTAGGGTCAACTAAAAAGCCTAAAAGAATTTTAATTTCTCAACCAAGGCCAGAAAGTGATAAATCTCCCTATTTTGATTTAGAGCGCAAACACCAAGTTGAATTGGTATTTCATCCTTTTATTAAGTTAGAAGGGATACCAGCGCGCGAATTTCGCAAACAAAAAATAGATATTTTATATTTTACTGCTATTATTTTTACTAGTAGAAATGCAATTGACCATTTTTTCAGAACCTGCGAGGAAATGAAAATTTCAATTGGTCAAGACACCAAGTATTTTTGCATTACCGAAGCAGTTGCCTTATACCTTCAAAAATTCATTTTATATCGCAAACGAAAAGTATTTTATGGTGCTGATGGTAGCAATAAAAGTATGTTTGATGTAATTAACAAGCACAAAGAGAACGAAAAGTTTTTATATGTCTGTAGCGAAAATCAACAAGATAACGAGATAGTTACTTGGATGAAAAATAATAAATGCGAATTCCAACTGGGATTTATGTATCGTTCTATTAGCAATGATATTACACCAGTAATGGAACAAAAAAATTATGATATTATCTGCTTTTTTACACCAAGTGGCGTAAGAAGTTTATTTGATAATGTACCGGATTTTCAACAAAACACCACTATTATAGGCGCTTTTGGTAGCAATACTTTAAAAGCAGTTGAAGAAGCAGGATTGCTACTTGAAATCATTGTTCCATCTCCTCAAAAACCTAGTATGTGTGCAGCGCTCGATCATTTTTTAAGTCAGGCAGTTAGTGTTAAAAAATAATTCCCCTTTTTTTATCAGTAATGGATTTTACAGCATCTTACTTTTAAATCACTTGAAATATTCTTTAAGTGATAAATAAATTCAACCTACATTTTATCAATTGCGTATTCCTTCTAGCTATCTTGCTTTAATAACCAAGTGTTGATCATGAATTTTGCATATACCAACCAATTAATTAATGAAACGAGTCCGTATTTATTGCAACATGCACATAATCCTGTAAACTGGTATCCCTGGGGAGAGGAAGCATTGGAACTTGCAAAAAAAGAAGACAAACCCATTTTAGTAAGCATTGGTTATTCTGCTTGCCATTGGTGTCATGTTATGGAAAAAGAAAGTTTTGAAAACGAAACGACTGCCAAGTTCATGAACGATCATTTTATTAATATTAAAATTGATAGAGAAGAACGACCCGATTTAGACCATATTTACATGGACGCAGTGCAAGCAATGACTGGATCTGGCGGATGGCCACTAAATGTTTTTTTAACGCCAACCGCCAAGCCTTTTTATGGTGGCACTTATTTTCCACCAGTTAAAGCTCATAACCGTCCAAGTTGGATTGATGTATTAGAAGGGGTTCGTTTAGGCTATCAAGACCGCAAGCACGAAATTTTTTCACAAGCAGAAAATCTTACGGAACACCTTTTATCAGCCAATAAATTTGGCATACAAACCGCTGGAAGTAGTCAGGCAAAAATTGATTTTAACGCGGAGCAATTGAATACCATCACCCAAAATTTGCTAGAAAATGCAGATACAACCTGGGGTGGATTTGGACGTGCACCAAAATTTCCACAAACTTTTTCCATTCAATTTTTATTAAGGCAGTATCATTTTACAAAAGATTCATCGGCTTTAAAACAAGCATTATTGAGCCTCGATAAAATGATTGACGGGGGAATTTATGACCAACTTGGGGGAGGCTTTGCTAGATATAGCACCGACAATGAATGGCTTGCGCCGCATTTTGAAAAAATGTTATATGATAATGCATTGTTGGTTAGTGTATTGGCCGAAGCCTTTCAACTTACAGCAAATAACAAGTATGCGCAAACCATTCAACAAACAATTGCTTTTATTGAAAGCGAATTACTAAGTGATGAAGGTGGATTTTATAGTGCTTTAGATGCAGACAGTGAAGGCGTTGAGGGAAAATTCTATACATGGTCTAAACTTGAAATTGATGAAATTTTAGGATCAGAATCCGCCTGGTTTTGCGCCTATTACCAAGTGGAAGACCAAGGAAACTGGGAGCATACCAATATTCTTTGGGTAAACAATTCTATAGTTGAAACGGCCAAACGATTAGGTATTGGTACAGAAATTTTGTCTGATTCCCTTGAAAAATCAAAAAAATTATTGCTAGCAGAACGTTCAAAACGTATTCGACCGGCCACGGATGATAAAATTTTATTAGGATGGAATGCCCTGATGAATACCGCCTACTCAAAAGCTTATGCAGCCCTTGGGTTGCCTGAATATAAACAACGTGCAATTGATAATTTGGCTTTTTTATCGTTAAAAATGGCTAAACCTGATGGATCTTGGAATCATACATATAAAATCAACCAGGCAAAACTGCCGGCATTTTTAGATGATTATGCTTATTTAATACAAGCCTGTATCCATTTACAAGAAATCACGGGTAATGGAGACTATCTTTTACAAGCAAAGTCGCTTACAGAAATGGTAATCGCCCATTTTGACGAACCTGAAACGGGCTTTTTCTATTATACCCATGCCCAACAAACAGATGTTATCCTTCGAAAAAAAGAAGTGTATGATGGTGCAACCCCTAGTGGAAACGCCGTGATGGCATTGAATTTGCACTATTTATCGTTGGTGTTTGATTTGAAAGAATGGGCTAAGCGGGCTAGTAAAATATTGCATTCATTGCAAAACGCAATCATAAAACACCCTAGTTCTTTTGGTGTTTGGGCTTCACTCATTCAAAATTTACAGGTAGGAACAGTTGAAATTGCCATTTTAGGCCGAGAAAGTAGTAAAAACCTACTTCCTATATTAAATTATTATATTCCTAATAAAATAATTCAATCTGCAGAAACTAATTCACTAGTTTTTCCGTTATTGAAAATGAAAGAAACTAAGGCAGATGTGGCGTTTTATAGTTGTAAAAACTATACTTGTAATGCACCTTTTTTTAATATTAAAGATTTTTTAGCAAATGTGTAACAAACTATCGTTTAATTTGCTAATCAATTACAGCGGTATAATTACCGAAAATCTTTTTATTGACTAAATTATAGCACCATAAGTCTATTTCTACACGATTAATATTTATTGGCAACAAATTCTGTAATTAGGTTATTTAGTCAATGAAACTCATATATTTGTCACTGTCAAAAAAATCATTCTGATCAGATGAAAGAATATTTATTAATAATATTGGCGGTATTATCGCTCAGCCTAAGTTCCTGCTTATTCCCGGGAGGAGGAAAGTCTAAATCTGCTTTGCCAGATGATGGACAATTGCATGGGGTTGCACCCATTGCAAAACAAAGCATGAATAGGCCAATCAACATGGTATATGTGCAACCAGGAACTTTTCATCTAGGACCAAGTGATGAAGATATCAGCTATAATTTTACTACAAAAAATCGCCAAGTATCTATTCCAGGATTTTGGATGGATGCAACTGAAATTACCAATGATCAATACCGTCAATTTGTAAAATGGACTAGAGATTCATTGGCTTTTAAAATATTATTTGGACAAGGTATCAATAAGGATGACGATACTACAGCAGTTGACTGGAAAAAAGTAGCCACAATTAAGTACGATAAAAATACGGTTGAAAAGCTAAACGAATTAAATTTAGCACCCGATAATCGTTTGTTTGGAAGATCAGATATAGATCCAAATAAATTGGTATACAAGGTGGAATATCTTGATTTACCTGCTGCTGCAAAAAGAGAAAATGCTGGGCATCCTATTAAAGAATTTATTGTTAAAAGAGACCAAAAAGTTTATCCAGACACTTTAGTTTGGATGAGGGATTTCTCCTATTCTTATAACGAGCCAATGACTAAAAGATATTACTCGCATCCTTCATTTGGAAAATATCCGGTAGTAGGTGTTACTTGGAAACAAGCAGTTGCTTTTTGTAATTGGCGTACCCATATTCAAAACAGTTATTTAGAAAGAAAAAGAATGGCTGTTGATGGAGATTATCGTTTGCCAAGCGAAGCAGAATGGGAATATGCAGCAAGAGGTGGCCGTACCAATTCAATGTTTCCTTGGGGTAATCCATATATTAGAAATAAAAAAGGTTGTTTGTTAGCAAACTTTAAACCTGGTCGTGGTAATTATGCTGAGGATGGTGGTTTTTATACTGTTCGTGCCGATGCATATTGGGCTAATGATTATGGTTTGTACAACATGTCAGGAAATGTTGCAGAATGGACCAACTCTTATTTCTACGAAGGCGCATACAATTTTATTAGTGATATGAGCCCAGACATTCGTTTAGATGCAAAGGATTCTGATCCTCCGCGTATGAAACGCAAAGTGGTTCGTGGTGGTAGTTGGAAAGATGTAGGTTTTTTCTTACAAGTTAGTACACGCAGTTACGAATACCAAGACACAGCAAAATCTTATATCGGATTTCGGTGTGTAATTGATTTGGCCCCAAGAATGAGAAAATAACTTACCTATTATAAAAAATATTTAATCTAAAAATCAAATACAATCCATTATGGCAAAAGGTGTATCTCCAACAGTAATGCGCGCAGTAAATATTTTTGTGTGTACAGGTGCTTCAGTAGTAATTTTTGGTGCTATGGCCAAAATATTGCACTTGTCTTGGGCTGATTGGGCCTTAAAAATTGGTTTAACTACAGAGGCTTTAATCTTTTTGGTGTATGCTATTTTGCCTCCAGAAGGCCATGATTCTGCCCCAGCTGCTACGGTACAAACTGGTAATCCAGCATTGAAATCCTTAGATAATATGTTGCAAGAAGCTGATATCACACCTCTAACATTATCTAAACTTAGCTCTGGGTTTCAAAAATTGGGTACCACCGTTGAAAAAATGGGAGAGATTGCCGATGTGGTAAAATCAACTGCTGATTTTTCTGCAAAAGCAAAAGAAGCTAGTACTGCCTTAGGAACTATTAAAGATGCTTCAAATAATGTATCTCAAGCATTAGTGGGTTTTCAAGGTGCTTCAGAAAGTACCAAGCAATTCCATGAGCAAGTACAAGGGTTAACAAAAAATCTAACTTCTTTAAATACAATTTACGAATTAGAATTACAAGAAAGCAATAATCATTTGAAAGCGTTAAACCAATTTTATGGCAAACTTTCTGAAGCATCTGCTGCTATGAATGGAACAGCACAAGATGCTTTGAAAGCCAAAGAACAAATTGCTGCATTGGCAACTAACCTGACAAAATTGAATCAGGTGTATGGTAGCATGTTATCTGCAATGCAGGTAAAATAGTTATCAAAGAAGTTGTTGAATTAATTGTAAAATCTATTATAAACTTAATTAAGCATGTCATTACCTAAGGAGCCCCGGCAGAAGATGATTAACATGATGTACCTAGTGCTTACGGCACTTTTGGCTCTGAATGTTTCTAACGAAATCTTACATGCATTTCATACTGTAAATAACAGTTTGAATACTGCCACTGCAATGGTTGAACAAAAGAATGTAGATATATTCAAGTCTTTTCAGAAAAAACTAGAAGATCCAAAAACAAAAGAGAAAGCAGCAATCTGGATGCCTAAAGCCCAAAAGGCAAAAGAAATTGCAGATGCTTTGTATACTTACATTGAGGACTTAAAACTAGAGTTAAAAAAAGAGTCTGGATTAAAAAAAGGAGAGAACGGTGTTGAAGATTATAAAGAAGATAATTTAGATGCTGCAACACGTTTATTGGTAGAACCACCACCAAGTGGTAAAGGAAAAGGCAAGGAATTGTTTGAAAAATTAAAAAAGTTCAAAGAAGAATTGTTAGCCATTGATCCAGATCTTACAAAAGAATTAGGACCATTGCCTCTAGACTTAACTGCTCCACAAACAACTAATGTGGCTGTAAAAGATGATTTAAGCTATCTCTATTTTCACATGACGCCAACTATTGCGGCAATTACTATTTTGAGTAAGTTTCAAAATGACGTTAAAAATAGCGAAGCGCAATTGGTAGATTTATGTCATAAAAAAATTGGGGAAGTAGAATTGATTTATGATGAATTCGCTGCGTTTGCTGGAACCAATTCACAATATTTAATGCCAGGTGAAGAATTAGTGATTACTGCAGGTATTGGTGCATTTAGTAAAGCCGCTAAACCAAATATTTCTATAGATGGTGCGAATGTGAATGTTAAAGAAGATGGTTCTGCAGAATACAAAACAACAGTTAGTAACGTAGGTGCAAACACAAAAAAGGTTCGTATTTCTTATACCAAACCCGATGGTACAACTGCTACTGTTGAAAAAGAAGTGAAATACACAGTTGGAGTTCCTTCTGGCTTAGTAGTATCAACCGATAAAACAAGGGTATTTTACCAAGGCTTAGAAAATCCTTTGAGTGTAACTGGTGGTGGTGGAGACGAAAAAGTTTCTGTTTCTGTAGAAGGAAATGGTGTGAGTAGTAAAAAAGCTGGTCCTGGTCTATATATTGTAAGTTGTCTTAATTTAGGCTCTGCAACTGTGGTTGCCTCTGATGGCAAAAACAATCAAAAAATTACCATCCCAATAAAAAGGGTTCCTGATCCTTTAGCAACAGTTGGTGGTAATGCAGGCGGACCAATTGCTGCAAATGTGTTGCGCGTACAAAAAGGGGTTGCTGCTGAATTACGTGATTTTATTTTTGAAGGAGTTAGCTATAAAGTAATTTCTTTTACATTGATTTGTACAGGAAAAGGATTTGAAGAAGGATTGGGTGTTGCAGAAGTTACTGGTGCTTATTTTAATCCAGAAGCACTTGCTTTATTAAAAAGATGTCAGGCTGGTTCAACAGTGGTGATTGATGAAATTAAAGCAATCGGTCCTGGTGGAACTAGACAATTAGATCAAAATATTTCGTTTACACTTCAATAATTGTGGGCATGAAAAAAATACTTTTAACGGGTGTTGTTTTAGGGTTTGCTTTACTTAGCATGGGCGTAAATGCGCAGTCGAAGTATAAAAAAGCAACTACTCCAACAAAATCTGCAGCAAATGCGACAGTACCAACTGATTTGCCAGCTCAAACAACTGCCAAACCAGCAACTGGTACTTCAAAATATTTGAATAACAATGCTGCCGCACCTGCAACTACACCTGCATCTACGCCTGCATCTAGTGTTAGTACACCTGTACCTGCTGCAACACTAACAGTGCGTTATGACACCACAATTCCTGGCGGATTCGATAGCAAACAAGAAGTTTCATTAAGACCTAATTACGCCGTTGAAAGGGGTTTAATTAAAGACCGTAAACCTCTGGCTTATGACCACCTTCGCGAAGACGACCAAGTTTGGAGCCAGTTTGTTTGGGAAGAAATTGACGGACGTGAAAAAATCAACCAGTCCTTTGTTTATCCTGGTAAAGATGATAATGGTGACCAACGTTTTTTTGCCATCTTGTTAAGTGCCATTAAAAATGACAGTGTTGTTGCGTTTTCAGCCGACAACGACCAATTTAAAGTGCCATTAACTTCAGATCAAATTAATAATTTAACAACTGGAGCAAATGATACTGTTGATGTATCTGATCCAATATCTGGGGTGGTAGAAAGAGTGATTACCAAAAAGCCTAAATTTCCAATGGACTCGGTATATACTTTTAGAATTAAAGAACAATATATTTTCGATAAAGAAGCTAGTAGGGTTTTTTGTAGAATCATTGGTATTTGCCCTATTGCAAAACAGGTAGTTTCTGGAAAATCACAACCCCGTCCTTTATTTTGGATTTATTATCCTGATCTAAGACCAACATTGGTTAAATGGGAAGTATATAATCCTAAGAATTTTGCTCAAAGAATGAGTTGGGAAGAATTGTTTGAAAACCGCTTTTTTTCGTCTTATATTATTAAGTCAACCATAAATAATCCAAGCGATAAATATTTAAATGCGCTTATCAAGGATCCTTTATTTAGATTATTAGAAGGACAAAATATCAAAGAAAAAATCTTTAATTACGAACAAGATCTTTGGCAGTATTAAATAAGATTCAAAATAATTATATTAAAAGGGCCTTTTGGCCCTTTTTTTTGCTTTTTTGTTAATTTTTTATTTTTTTTTCACATTCAGTCTTTGACAAACACATTCTATTACGTAACTTGTACATGGTTTTTCATAGGATATTGGATTTTAAAACGGGGCTGGATTTTCATCCTGGCCCTTTTTTATGCCTACTTGCCAATATTTGCTGCTTCATGAAAATGTTTATATACTAATGCTGCCTTTTTTTCACCTATTAGTTCCGCCAGATTTGCTTCTGTTTGAATCCTGACGTTTTTAACTGATCGAAAAGTTTTCAATAACAAGGTTGCCGTATTAGGGCCAATTCCTGAAATTGTTTCTAATTCATTTTTAATACTTCCCTTAGATCGTTGGTCTCTATGAAAGCCAATGCCAAAACGGTGCACTTCGTCTCTGATACGTCTAACGAGTTTTAAGCTATCTGATTCCCACGGCATTTTAATAGATTGTTGGTCTCCAGGAAAAAATATTTCTTCTTCATTTTTTGCCAAACCTACTACGGTTGTCTTCCCATGTAAACCCAATAACTGAATACTCTCCATTGCGGCACTTAATTGGCCTTTTCCGCCATCAATAATAATTAGCTGCGGAATTGGTAGAGATTCGTCTAATACACGCTTATATCGCCGGTAAACCACTTCTGTCATGGTGGCAAAGTCATTTATCCCTTGCACTGTTTTTACATTATAATGCCGATAGTCTTTTTTACTAGGAATCCCTTCTTTAAAACAAACCATTGCCGATACCGGATAAGCGCCTTGGAAATTTGAATTATCAAAACATTCAATATGGGTGGGCACTTCAGACAATTGTAAAAAATCTTGTAATTGATAAAGCACCTGCTTTTTTTCCATATCGGATTTTCCTTCTAAATGCAGTACTTGTTTGCGATGAATTGCATCTTTAAAATACAAGACATTTTTTTCTGATAACTCTAACAGCTTTTTTTTATCACCCAATTTAGGAATGGTAACAACAACAGTAGGGTCTGGATATTCAATTGAAAATGGAACAATAATTTCATTAGACAAACTATTGAATAATGTTCTCAAATTCATAATAGCAAATGCCAAAACTTCTTCGTCGGATTCCTCTAATTTGGTTTCTAGAGGAACTGTATGTGTTTGCACGATGGTTCCATTTTGAACCATTAAATAATTTACATAACCCCATTGTGCTTCTCTGCAAATAGAGAATACATCAAGATTGTTTAAGTGTTTACTTACAATGACTGATTTTTCTTGGTAATTATCTAGGTGCTCAATTTTTTTCTTTAGTACTTCCGCCTCTTCAAAAGCCATATTGGCTGCAGCTTGCTGCATTTCTTTATTGAAATGCGAAATAACAGGAGCCAAATTTCCTTTCAACAAATTCCGTACTTGTTTAAGTCCTAAATCGTAATCTGTTTCATCTTGAAATCCTACACAAGGCGCTTTGCAATTACCCAAATGGTATTCTAAACAAACTTTAAACTTCCCTTTTTGAATATTGGATGTGGTAAGTGGCAGCTTGCAATTTCTGAGTGGAATGTATTGTTTGATAAAAGTTAATAGTTCCCGTACTTTATTAGATGATGTAAATGGGCCAAGGTATTCAGAGCCATCATTGACTTTTACATAAGTAAAATAAACCCTTGAAAATTTTTCTTTTTTTATAACAATGTAAGGGTAAGATTTATCGTCTTTTAAATTAATATTATATCGAGGTTGGTATTCTTTTATCAGTGAATTCTCTAATAAAAAGGCATCATTTTCTGAATCTACAATCGTAAACTCAATTTTGGTGATTCGCTGAACTAACTCGTGTGTTTTGTAGGTTGTAAATGTTTTTGAAAAATAAGATCCAACTCTTTTGCGCAAATCCTTGGCCTTACCCACATAAATCAGCACACTCTTAGCATCATAATATTTGTAGATGCCTGGTTGATGTGGAATGGTATGTGCTAATTGTTGAAAATCTGCTGCGGTCATCCTTAAAAACTATTTATGCTGGTCATTCCAGTTCACATAGGTTAATTCATTCAGCTTAAATCCTGCTGGTGTTTTTGAAAATCGATTTATTTGGAAACTTTTATTAGCCTTCCAATTACACTGTTCAACAACGCTAGTGTCATTATGTTGAAATTCCGATCGAATAAAAATACGTTTTACTTGATTGGTATTTTCGTCAAGTAAAATATCAATATTTTGAATGGCTTCTGCTATATTTTTTGCACGATAATTTAACGTATAACTTTTGGTACTAAGGTCGTGAAAAACTGTTTCGGTAAAATATTGTTTTTTATCTGCCGAGCTTATGTCTTTTTCTAAAAATATAGCCGCGATTTTTTTAAAACTTTCCTTGGTTAGTGCAATAGAATCTTTTACCCCATTCAAGTCATTCTTCTGATAAATATAAAAAGAACGAAGGTCTACAAATTCTATTTGCGACTTAATAAAATCATTAACAGGGTAGAAATTGGCGGTGTCAATGCCAGCGGTGTTTCGAGCTTTTTGCTGACTATTTTTGCAGGAAACAAAAACCAAACTTGCACTAAAACAAAACAATAAAAATAATTTCATCATTAAAATTATTCATTAGTAGGCATAAAACCATTGGCCAACTATTAGAATTGATTGATTTAACAGACTCCTATCAATTATTTTATTTGTTTGATAAATCCTAAGCGAATACCATAGTCCATCAAGTACTCGGTAATGGGATATTTGTTAGAATAGGTAGGCAGAAATTGATAACGAGCCTGGGGGCCTAAGTACCATTGGTATTCTCCTGTTTTGTAAGTGATATTCAAACCAAATGAACTATTTACATTCCATTTACGCATTAGGCTATTGCCATCTGCATAGTGCTTATAATCGGTAGAAAGTAAATACAAACTTTTATTTAGTGTAAATGTTGGTTGAATTGATGCTTCGGCCGTAACGCCTAATTGATTTCCTTTAATTAAGTCGTATTGCAAGCCAAGTGGAACAGAAACTTGGTACATTTTATTGTCAAGTTCTGTGCTATTATAACCTGTGTTATTGTTGTATGGAGAGAATACATTGATATTTTCAACACCCCTACTATTAATGAGAGAGATAGTAGTTATATCGGTAGTTGCTTGAAATGTTTCTATATAATATTGTCTGATGTTAAATTGAACGCCTGTTTTAAATTTAAAACGATTGGTCATATTATACAATACGGCAAACCCAAGTTCTAAACCTACAGCAGGTTTATGGCGCACAATATTATTAATATTAGCGGTATAGTTTAGTCCAACAGGAGCACTTGCAGGAGCTGCACCTAAAATTTCTTTAGCTTTTGTGTCGGATAGTTTACGGTAACTTGTAGATGGCGTTATAAAAAATCCATATCCAACTTTAGAATTTTTTGTTTTAACTATTGCAGAAGGTGCGTATGCAAATTGCTTTAAATATTCATCTGTACTATTTGCGCTAGACTCTGTTTGTTTGATGGTAGTTGAAATAGGGGCCGCAATGGTTGGATTGCTTGTTGCAAAGGCATTGTCATTTGGGGCAACAGTTTCGGAGCCATCAATTAATAGACTATTTTTTTCTGTTGCACTATTGTAGGCAAACGAGTTTATTGAAACAGTACGAAGGCTATTTTCATTAATAAAGGAAGGTTTGGTTGGATAGTTATTAACTAAATGGTTATTGGTAATTTTAATTGGATCTGCTTTTGTAAAAGGCATTGCAACTATTGGTGCTTCTACCAAATCAATTGCATTGTCATGTTTTATATCTGCCAAAGTTTTAGCAGTTAATTGTTCTGCAGCAATTGAATTAAAATCAGGATTTGCTTTACCGTCTTTGATTATGGTATTTGAAACCTTAGAATTATTTAAAGAAATACGAATGGATTTTTCTGCAGGGTGGTTATTTAATAAAGTAGAAACAGTAAGTGCAGCAATAATAAAGAGGGAAATAAAAGTAAGCGCTGGCCAGGTTTGATGACCGTTAACCTCGGTTTGTATGTTCCGCCAAATTTGGTCAGAAGGATACATCCGATGGTCTTTAACCTCGTCTATTAAAAATTGCTCCAGTTCGTCTTGGTTCATCTCGGTTCCCATAGGTATTCAACAACTTCTACTATTTTTTCAAAGCGGCCAAGAAACTGAATTCTTCTTTTGGCTTTTCAATAATATGTTTTCTTACAAGGATATTTTCTAACATTGATTTTGCACGCGTGTATTGGCTTCTACTAGTACTCTCCTCTATATCAAGCATCAGTCCAATCTCTTTATGGCTATATCCTTCCAACGCGTATAAATTCAACACAGTTCTGTATCCTAATGGCAATAATCTAATACATTCAATAATTTGACGGGCCTGCATGATTGAAGGAACCGTTTCTTCTTTTACTTGTATATAATTCGCGTAAGCCAAGTCGATACTTTCATTAAATTTCTTATGCTTTTTTAAGAAATTAATACAAGTATGTACAATGATTCTTCTGATCCAACCTTCGAATGCGCCCTTATTTTGAAAAGTATGTATCTGGGTGAATACCTTGATAAATCCTTCTTGCAACATGTCTTCACCGTCTTCGCGATTTTGCGCAAAACGATAACAAACGCTGAGCATTTTAGGACTATACCTGTTATACAATTCCCGTTGTGCTGCAACGTCGTTGTGTAAACATCCCGTGATAATTGCTTGTTCGGTCATGAGTGCTTTTAAAAGTGCACCCTAAATATAGACAAAAAAGAGGCTTAATCGCTGCATGTAGCACAGATTAAAATGTTTTTTAGCACATTATTTGTTTTATTTCCATTTTTTTTCACTAAACAAGACAAAGTTAAAAACCGAATTTAGCGTTAGATTTAAGATGTTAAATTCAGTTGCCTAGTTTTGAAATGGACTATCATCTCCTATATTTGTAGTCATATAATTATTTTTATTGTTCCAATCTGCTATTTTTAAACGCATTATTTCAGGTGTTTTACTGGTGTTGTTCACCTTTAGTATTACACCCAAGAAATTATTGCATGATTTAGTAGCCACACATACAGACACCAAGCATCGAACTTTTTTATCCAATACGCATGCTGCGCAAATCCACAAATCGGTTATTAATTGCCAAGTAGACCAATTAATAGTGGAATCTCCTTATTTGCAAATGGAGATTCAAGCACTTGAGCTTTTGCCTGTTATTAAAAACGATTGTTACCAAACAAGGGTTTGTTTTTCATTTTTTCTCCCAATAATAAACAATAGCTTAAAAGGTCCGCCTACCGCTTAATCTATCTTATTGCCCAAACAAATGCTATTGAATTTCATTTAAAACTCAACACCAATTGCATGAGGGTAAAGAATTTTAGTTGGCTTTTTTGAACTTTTAACTTGAAAAAATGCTTAGAAATATACTCTTATTGATCTTATTGTTTTTATTAAAATTAAGCACTGGCTTTGCACAAAATGATTTACAGCATTCATTTGGCTTACACTTAAATGCAACTATTAAATCAACCCTAACAGGAAAAATCACAGACCAAAAAACTGGAAAACCTTTAGCAGGCGCAGCTGTTTTTATCCATGAATTAAAAACAGGCGCTATTTCAAATGCAGATGGTTTTTTTACAACTCCTGAAATTCCTTCTGGAAAATACTTAGTAGAAATTTCATTTCAAGGATATAAAACAGTAATTGAAACCATTGCTATTTCTGGAAAATTAGAAAAGAATTTCAATTTATCAGAAACAGTAGTAGAGCACGAAGAAGTAACAGTAACAGGTGTTGCATCAGCCACGCGCACCAAATTGTCTGCCCAACCAATTTCCATTGTTAAGAAATCTGATTTAATGCAATCTGCCTCTACCAATATTATTGATGCTTTGAGTAAATTGATTCCTGGACTCGCTAATTTAGGTACAGGTCCTGCAATATCTAAACCCGTAATTCGTGGATTAGGGTATAATAGGGTGGTAACCGTACATGACGGTGTGCGTCAAGAAGGGCAACAATGGGGCGACGAACACGGTATTGAAGTGGATGAATATAGTATTCAAAAAGTAGAAGTATTAAAAGGACCAGCTTCATTGTTTTATGGTAGTGATGCCATGGCAGGTGTGGTACATTTAATTACCAATGTGCCAGTTGAAAGAGGCACTATTACTGGAAATATATTGGGTACTACCAATTCAAATAATGGGCTCTATGGAACTAACGCAAATATTGCAGGCCACCTAAACAATGGATTTAATTTTAATGCTTACGGCACTTATAAATCAGCGGCGGATTATCAAAATGCAGCTGATGGAAAAGTATTTAATAGCAGATTTAATGAAAAGAATTTTGGTGGATATATTGGAACTAATAAATCATGGGGGTACAGCCATTTGTTAATTAGCAATTTCAATCAAAAAATTGGTGTTGTTGAAGGAGCCAGAGATATTGTAACTGGCCGCTTTTTGGTGAACTCCGAAACAGCTTTTTCTCGTATCGCTTCTATTGCTGAATTGGATAGTAGAGATATGGTTACACCCTATCAACACGTAACACATTTTAAAATTGCTTCCGATAATAATTTCGAATTAGGTACGGGAAGGATGTCGTTGAATATTGGCTATCAGCAAAATCAACGCCGTGAGTTAGGAAATTTATTACAGCCTAATACACCAAGCCTTCATTTTGATTTACAAACAATTAATTACAGCCTACAATATCATGCATCAGAAAAAAATGGTTGGTTAACTTCTATTGGTTTAACCGGTATGTATCAACAAAATAGAAACCTAGCTAGCGAAACACTAATACCTCAATACAATCAATTTGATATTGGCGGATTTTACTACACAAAAAAATCATTTAGTCACCAACTAACATTAAGTGGTGGTATTAGGGCAGACTATAGAAATACTACTGGTGAAAAACTAATTGAAGCATCAGTTATTCGTTTCAATAGCTTTACTAGAAATTTTGGAAATGTAAGTGGAAGCATAGGTATTAGTTATAGCCCTACTGAAGCGGTTACATGGAAAATTAATGTAGCACGTGGATTCCGCGCCCCTAGTGTTTCGGAGCTAGCTAGTAATGGGGCACACTCAGGCACAAATCGTTTTGAATACGGGAATAATAATTTAAAAACCGAAATTTCATTTCAAGCCGATGCTGGCGTAGAAATTAATCAAGACCATATTAGCTTTGCTATTAGTGCTTTTGTAAATCAATTGCAGCACTATATTTTTTATAGTAAACTTTCTGCCTTACGCGGAGGAGATTCAATTATTCATATTGGTTTAGAGGAATTGACTGCCTTTAAATACAGACAATCCGAGGCCTTGCTAGTAGGATTCGAAGCTAAACTAGATATCCATCCACATCCTTTTGATTGGTTACATTTTGAAAATAATTTTTCATTAGTGGCTGGGCATTTTAATGAAAGTTTTGAGGGGACTAACAAACTGCCTTTTATTCCCTCTCCTCGTTTGGTGAGTGTTTTAAGAGGGAACTTTAATAAAAAAAGTCACTTAATCAAGAACAGCTATTTTAAAATTGAATTAGACAATACGGCCGCTCAAAACAGGGTTTTTACGGCATATAATACCGAAACAAGCACACCTGGTTATAGTTTATTAAATATTGGAACAGGTACTGATATTGTTAGTAAGGGTAGGGTTTTATTTAGTTTTAATTTAAGCTTAAATAATATTACGGATGTTATTTATCAAAGCAATATGAGTAGGCTAAAATACACCGATGACAATACTGTTACAGGAAGGATAGGTGTATTTAATATGGGTAGAAATTTGAGTATAAAAATAAATATGCCATTGAATTTTAAATTAAGGGTTTAATTTTTAGTAAATTGCTTTATGGATATTTCAATTAATACACCAGCATTATTGTTTCCGGCAGTGAGTTTGGTATTACTAGCTTATACCAATCGATTTTTAGCATTGTCTAATAGGGTAAGGTCTTTGCATGATAAGTACTTAATTAATCCTACACCAAACAAAAGCATACATCAACAAATTAAAAACTTACAATACCGACTTAAGTTAATTAAAAACATGCAAACATTTGGTGTGTTAACTTTTATCACAAGTATTTTTTGTATATTCTTTATTTATATAAATCAGATGGTGGTTGCCAATGTTTTTTTTGCATTAGGTTTATTATCATTTACTATTTCATTGTTTTTGTCTCTTTTAGAAATCAGACTCAGCAATAAAGCAATAGAAATTGAATTAAGTGATATGGAAGGTCTAGAAGATCCTTCTGTGATAGATTATTTAAAAAGTAAGTTCGAGTAATTTTATTTCGAGTTATTTATTAGTAAATTGTAAAGAGTACAAATAAAAATCAGGATGTATCAAAACTAAAAAGGTAAGCTGAGAATTGAGTAAAAGAATGTTTTATCCATCAGGTGTTTGAATAAAAAGAGGCTCACTCATACTATTGAGACAGCCTCTTTTTTATTTGTTGGTCGAACTATTTTCTTTCTCCAATTTGTTGACGCCACATAGCGTAGTACAAACCTTTTTCGGCTAGTAATGCTTGGTGGTTACCTGTTTCAACAACCTGCCCTTTTTCTAGAACATAAATATTATCTGCATGCATAATGGTACTTAGCCTATGCGCAATCATTACAGTAATTTGTTCTTTTTCTGAAGATAGTTGTCGAATAGTACTAGTAATTTCTTCTTCGGTAATACTATCTAATGAAGATGTTGCTTCGTCGAATATTAGTAAATGTGGGTGTCTTAATAGGGCGCGGGCAATGGATAATCTTTGCTTTTCGCCACCACTTAATTTTAGTCCACCTTCGCCAATCATAGTATCTAACCCTTTGTCTCCTTTAGATAAAATATTATTACAACTAGCTTTTTGTAAAGCTTCACGCATGGCATCATCGGTTGCGTCTGGCGCAACAAATGATAAATTCTCTCTAATAGACCCAGCAAACAATTGCGTGTCTTGTGTAACAAATCCTATTTGATTTCTGAGTTCATCAAAATTCAATTCATTGCCATCTATTTGGTTATATAATATGGTGCCTTGATGTGGTCGGTACAAGCCAACCAATAATTTTACTAGTGTGCTTTTTCCTGCACCAGATGGCCCAACAAAAGCAATGGTTTCGCCTTGTTTAACGCTAAAGCTAATGCCGTCTAATGCCTTGTATTGAGCGGTTTGGTGTTGAAAAACTACTTGATTAAATGATAAGCTTTCTACCATGCCAATATGCTTTGGCATTACTGGAGTTGGTTCAATTTTCTTGAGCATTAAGTTATGAAAATTAACCATTGAGGCTTCGGCTTCGCGATAGCTGATAATGATATTACCAATTTCTTGTAGTGGTCCAAAAATATAGAAACTATAAAATTGTAAGGAGATCAATTCGCCCGAAGTAAGCACTTTCCTAAAAATGAGCCACATTAAAGTGAACGTAATTATTTGGCGTAAAAAATTCACCATGGTGCCTTGAATAAAACTCAAAGACCGAATGTTTTTTACTTTTCTTAATTCAAGTCCTAAAATTTTATAGGTATTTAAATTCAATCTTTTCACTTCTTGGTCTGTTAGTCCAAGGCTTTTTACCAATTCAATATTGCGCAAACTTTCGGTAGTAGAACCTGCTAATGAAGTGGTTTCGCGTATAATATTTTTTTGGATAGACTTTATTTTCTTACTCAATAAATTGGTTACTACACCAATGAGTAAAGCACCACCCATATAGATCGGTACAATTGACCAATGAAGCCTAGTTGCATAAATAGATACAAATACAATGCTCACAATAATCATGAACAATACATTTATCACATAACTAATAAACTTTTCTGTATCGCTTCTTACTTTGGTTAATATAGACAAGGTTTCGCCGCTGCGTTGGTCTTCAAATTCTTGGTAAGGCAAGCGCATAGAATGCTTTAAGCCATCCGTAAAAATTTTTGCACCAAATTTTTGAATGACTACGTTTACGGTGTAGTCTTGAAATGCTTTAGCAATTCTACTAACCATAGCTGTTCCTACCAATAAGAAAAGCATGGTTGATAACCCTCTAATGTATTGGTTTTCTGTTCTAGGGCTACCATCTGTAAATGTGTTAGGGTGATTGGCAAACTGATCAAACATTTTTCCAAATATCATTGGATCAAACATTGAAAAAGTTTGGTTAATAGCTGCTAGTAATAAGGCTAGGGCAATATGCCATCTGTAAGGTTTTAAATAAACCAGTAGGATCTTCATTATTTAATTTGATTTATAGTCATTATTCATTTGTTGCAGTAATTGCAACAAATCTTCTCTGCCTGTTTTCTTTTCGGCGCTTGTAACAAAATGCCTTGGTAAGAACTGCCAAGTTTCTCTAAGTTTATCTAAAAACGCTTGTACGTTTCTGGCAACCACTGCTGGTTTTTCTTTGTCGGATTTGGTAAACACTAAACTAAAGGGCACCTGCCAAATATCTAGTTGACTAACAAATTCTAAGTCGTTTTTTTGAGGAGTATGCCTACTGTCAATGAGTACAAATACTTGCATGAGGTTTTCTCTTTTACGCAAGTATCCATCAATCATTTGTTGCCACCTATTTCTATCAGAAATGGAACGTTTTGCATAGCCATATCCTGGAAGATCCACCAAAAACCATTTTTCTTTTGGCCCTTTAGCATTGCCAGAACTCTCAATTTCAAAATGATTAATCAACTGGGTTTTACCGGGAGTTCCTGAGGTTTTTGCTAAGTTCTTCTGCTTGGTTAATAAATTAATTAGGGATGATTTGCCCACATTGCTCCTGCCAATAAAAGCATACTCTGCTTTATCTGGTTTAGGACATTGTTCCACTAGTGCAGAAGAGATAATGTATTTAGCAGCAGTAATTTCCATAGTGCAAAGTAAACGAATATTGGCTAAGCAGCCTCAGTAGCTCTTATTAAGCTGTTTTCTTCTTTTTAGGAAGCACCAAACTGTCTGCAGGATACCTTGCTTTAATACTATCTCTTACTGAAGTACACCAGTCGTATAGCTTTTGTTTTTCGGCATCATTTAAAATAGCTTCTTTATGAATGAGGGTGTAAGATTCAAGCGGCATTTCGCCATCTTTTACTTCCTTCATACATTCTTCCATTTTTTTGTATTGTCTTGCAATTCTATAACTATTGAATTCGTTAAAATTCATGTGTTTTTTACCATCTTTAATATGGTCGTTTAACCACCAATTCACGGGTTGAATATTCGCATACCATGGATAAACTGTGTTATTGCTATGACAGTCGTTACAAGCTTTTGCCAAAATGGTTTTAACATCTTCCGACACAGCATATGATTTTGAAATGTCATTATCCATTTTATTGGAATCGTTTTTTGCAGGGCGATAAAATTGCATTAGGGCTAAAATCACCAAAACTACAATGCCGATTTTTTTTAAAATTTTCATTAGTTTTTTTTAAAAGTTTAAATAAGAATATCTCCTGTCATTTCTTTTGGAATTGGCAATCCCATAACTGTTAAAATAGTAGGGGCTAGATCGCCTAGTCGGCCAGATTTTACCATTCCTCTCCATTCATTATCAATAATAAAAAATGGAACAGGATTTAAAGTATGCGCTGTATTGGGTGAGCCATCTTCATTAATCATAAAGTCGGCATTGCCATGGTCGGCAGTTAAGAAAACAGTGTAATTGTGTTTTAATGCTACAGTTACCACTCGCTCAACGCATTTATCAACCGTTAATGCTGCCGTGATGGCTGCACTAAAGACGCCTGTATGGCCTACCATATCTGTGTTTGCGTAGTTCAAGCAAATAAAGTCGGCAGTTTCGTTTTCAATTTCAGGAATGAGTTTGTCTGTAATTTCTATGGCACTCATTTCTGGTTGTAAATCGTAGGTAGCTACTTTTGGTGATGGAACCATAATTCTACTTTCGCCAGTAAATGGTTCTTCTCTTCCGCCATTAAAAAAGAAAGTTACGTGCGGATATTTTTCGGTTTCTGCAATGCGAATTTGTTTTTTGCCATTGGCTTCTAATATTTGACCAAGGGTATTAACTAAATTATCATTTTCAAAAATCACTTGTACATTTTTAAATTTATGATCGTACAAAGTCATTGTTGTATAATGCAAATGCAATTTTTGCATGTCCAATTCAGGAAAATCAGTTTGGGTTAAAACTTCTGTAATTTCTCTACAACGATCAGTTCTAAAATTGAAACAAATGGCCGAATCGCCTTCTTTAATATGGGCAATGGGTTGGTTATTTGCATCTGTAATAACAGTTGGTAGAATAAATTCATCAGAAACACCTGCTGCATATGATTGTGTTATTGCACTTATTGCATCTGTTGCGTTTGGTCCTTGAGCGTTTACTAAAGTATCGTAGGCTAGTTTTACCCTTTCCCAACGTTTGTCTCTGTCCATAGCATAGTACCTGCCACTAACAGTTGCAATCTTTCCTACAGAACCTTTTAAAAACTTTGTTATATCTGTTATATATCCTAAACCACTTTTTGGATCTGTATCTCGACCATCTGTAAATGCATGTATATAAACTTCAGTTAAGCCAGCATCTTTACAAATATTGCAAATAGCTTTTAAATGACTCGTATGTGAGTGAACGCCGCCATCACTAACCAAACCCAATAAATGCAAGGGTTTGTTGTTTGATTTGGCTTGTTCAATAGCCGCCAATAACACAGGGTTTTGTGCCAATTCACCCGTACGAATGGCTACATTAATTCTTTGTAATTCTTGGTAAACGATTCTGCCGGCCCCTAAATTTAAGTGTCCTACTTCGCTATTGCCCATTTGTCCGTCAGGTAAGCCTACTTCTTCGCCACAAGTAACCAAAGTTGTATTAGGATATTTGCTATATAAACTACTTACAAATGCAGGGTGCGCTTGCTGAATGGCATCTGCACTAGGAATTTTACCTAATCCCCATCCATCCATAATGGCCAAAATTACTTTCTTGCTCATAAAACTCGGTTATTTTAATAATTCTTTTCAGCTAACTTAGCTTTGGCGTGCAATTTATCAAAGTTGGCATGTTTTTAGCAAACTGTTTATAAGAATCTAATATTATGAAAAATATATTTTTATTAATTGCCTTATTTGTTGGCTGTACTTCGTTTTCAATTCAACCAGATACAGATGTTGTTGTCAAGGCGTTTAAGACTGCAAACGCAACAGAAATAGGGGCCTATTTTGATGATTTTATCGATTTAAAATTACTCGATAAAGAAGAAGTTAAAAATATGGGTCGTAATCAAGCAACCATTGCTTTGAAGACTTTTTTTGAAGATAATCATATTAAAGGCTTTGAAAAAGGGTCTGACCGTGAAATAGGTAATACTTTGTATATTACCGGAAAACTAACTAGCACTGGTAAATCTTATAACGTAACTGTTATGCTTAAAGCCAAATCTAACAAGCACCAGATTATTACCATGCGCATCAATTAATGCAGCTGAAATTACAATTATTATTACCCAGATTTTTTAGACCTTAGTTTTGTAAGATGCAAACCACACAAGAACTGCTAGATCAATTAATCATTGCTGGATTAAAAGAAGATATTGGCAATGGCGATTATTCCACCTTGAGTTGTATTGATCCGTCTGCTATGGGTAAGGCTGTTTTAATGATTAAACAAGATGGTATTTTGGCTGGGATGAAAGTAGCAGAAAGAATTTTTCAAATACTGGCACCTTCAGCAAATTTTAAGAAAATTAAAGCAGATGCAGATTCTATGAAAAATGGAGAAATTGCATTTGAAGTAACTGCTCCAATACATACCATACTAAGTGCAGAGCGTTTAGTTTTAAACTGCATGCAACGGATGTCTGGGATAGCAACACTCACAAAAAAATACACCGATTTATTAAAAGGGTATCACACTCAAATTTTAGACACCAGAAAAACAACACCCAATTTTAGGTTACTAGAAAAAGCGGCGGTTAAAATAGGCGGAGGCGTTAATCATCGTTTTGCTTTATACGATATGATTATGTTAAAAGACAATCATATAGACTATTGTGGCGGATTAGAACCTGCTATCAATAAAGCATTCAATTATGTTGCTACAAATAAGTTGCCCTTAAAAATTGAAGTAGAAACTAGAACAATAGCCGACGTAGAAAAAGTTTGCGCAATAGGGAAAGGAAAAGTTTTTAGAATTATGCTGGATAATTTTTCACCTACAGATTTAGCAACAGCTGTTAAAATAATTGGAACTGATTTTGAAACAGAAGCAAGTGGCGGTATCAATTTAGAAAACATCCAAGCCTATGCTAATACTGGTGTTGATTATGTAAGTGTTGGCGCATTAATTCATCAAGCACAAAGTGTAGACCTTAGTTTAAAAGCCAGTTTTAACTAGTAGATTATTTTAATAAATTTGCGCAATGTCAAAAAAAAATAAACCAGATAATAGGGGATTCGTATTTAGTACAGACCCAAATTTTTCATTTGAATCAGCCGACGAAATAGTAGCAACACTTCTACCAGCGCAACAAAAATTACGCATACGTTTAGAAACCAAACACCGAGCAGGAAAAGCAGTTACTTTAATTACAGGATTTGTTGGCACCAATGAAGACCTTGAAATTCTTGGTAAACAATTAAAAAATTTTTGTGGAACAGGAGGGTCTGCTAAGGATGCAGAAATTATTGTTCAAGGAGACCAACGCACAAAAATACTTCCTTGGTTATTGAAAAACGGATACACGCAAAGCAAATAAGCGCCACTAAATTAATAGTCAATTTCTAACTTCAATTTTTCTTTCAACGCCTTTACTAGTGGGTATTGCTCAGCAATTCGTTCATATTTTTGACGGCTATTCATGCGCAAATGCGCAGGCACTTCTTCCATTTCTCCTGCATCTACCAAAACCGTAAAGCTAATTGTTCTATTATTAAAAGCTTTTTGTAAATGGTCTATCAACATCATTCGCTCTTGCTCAACAAATTTTTGAGAAGTAAGTGAAGAAATCGTTACTGTAAAATGAATATCATCTTCAATAGCCAATTTAGCAATTTTAAAAGTGCCTGCAGAAGAGTGTTTAAGCTGTTGTTCCAAAATTCTGGTGTAACTATCCCAACATGATTGTAGTTTTTCCATTTTTAGTACTTCTGCCTCTTTCACTTCTTCAATGGCGTATTGGTCGCCATATTTTTCACGCAATGCATCCAATAATCCTTTTTTATTTCCGGTAGGAATTAGATGGGTTTTTGGCGGAGTCACAGGTGGTTTAATTGGTATTGGATTCGCTGCAACTTGGGTAACCGGCTTTGCAGGCGTTACCGTTGCGGCAGGTGTTTCAATATAAAGTTTTGGAGTAGGTACGGCACCAGTTGCAGCAACATTTAATTGGATAGATGGGATTTTTTTTGTGCGGATAGCAATGGGTCCGTCAATCCGTTTTTTTTTTACAAGTGTGCCATTTTCTGAAGATAGCTCAATGGCTTGTTGTAAAAAATTTAGTTTGATAATGGTCAATTCAACGTGCAATCTTTTATTGCGCGCCATCTTATAGTTTATTTCCGATTCATTTAAAATATTCAAAGCACTCACCAAAAATGAAACACCAGCTTTTACAGCAGTGCTGGTATACTTGGCTTGCATGCCTTCCACCACTTCTAATAAAGCTGCTGACTTTGGATCTTTACACACCAATAAGTTTCTTATAAATTCAGCAAACCCATTCAATACCAAATCGCCTTCAAATCCTTTGCGATTTATTTCATCAAACAAAAGCATAGCCGTTGCAAGGTCTTGTTCTTGCATGGCTTCTAGCATTTTAAAATAATAGTCGTCGTCTAAGATATTTAAATGCTCTAATGTGTTTAAATAAGTAAGTGTGCCATTGGTGAAACTGACAATCTTATCTAAAATACTTAAAGAGTCACGCATACAACCTTCGCTTTTTTGAGCAATAACTTGTAGTGCTGCTTTTTCGGCATTGATATGTTCTTTGGTAACAATTTCTTGTAGATGCTCTACAGTATCATTATTGGTAATGCGTTTGAAATCAAAAATTTGACACCTACTTAAAATAGTGGGTAATATTTTGTGTTTTTCAGTTGTAGCCAATATGAAAATTGCGTAGGGTGGTGGTTCTTCCAGTGTTTTTAAAAATGCATTAAAGGCATTAGCACTTAACATGTGTACCTCATCTACAATATATACTTTGTATTTACCCGCCTGTGGTGCAAATCGAACCTGTTCCACTAAAGATCGAATATCGTCTACCGAGTTATTACTAGCCGCATCTAACTCATGAATATTTAAGGAACTGCCAGCGTCAAAAGAAACGCAACTATTGCATTTGTTACAAGCTTCACCATCGGCTGTTTGATTGGTACAGTTAATGGTTTTTGCTAAAATTCTAGCACAAGTTGTTTTACCCACACCTCTTGGTCCGCAAAATAAAAATGCGTGCGCCAATTGGTTGTTTTTAATGGCATTCTTAAGTGTAGTAGTGATATGCGCTTGCCCAACTACAGTATTGAAGTTCTGTGGGCGGTATTTTCTGGCTGATACAACGAAATTATCCATAATTCACTTAGAAGAAGTTCAAATGTAAGCAATCAAGTAGTTTTTTTACAATGATTACTGCTTTGATACCAATTTTCTGAATAAGTTTTTTATTTGTAGCTCATTTCTGGATGTCTTTCAAAATTTTGGCTAGGATCAAATAGATGGCGGTAGGTAACCAAGCGCCTACTTTGTTTTCCTCCAAGACTTTTGTAGATATTAATCATTTTAGGGTTCCATTCTCCAGCCCAGCCCATTTCGTACATATCGTACCAGCCGTTACCTTGAACAAATTGGCCGCATTCTTTTATTAAAAAGCTATCAATCCCTAATGCTTGGAATTTTGGAACCACCCCAAAAGCCATACCAGTGAGTCTTTTATTGCTGCCCCGCCATTTCATCCAAACCAATTGTAGTTTTTGAAACCAACCCAATTTTCCATTAAAATATTTGAAATATTGGTTGAGGTCGGGGATATTGATAAACATAGCAATGGGCTCTTCTTTAAAATAGGCAAACCAAATGGTTCGTTCATCCATAATAGGTTTCATCTTTTTAAATAGTTTTAATACTTGCTCATTAGAAATTTCTTTTGCTTCTCCGTGTTGCGCCCAAGCTAAATTATACACCGTAGCAAAATCCTTCGCATACTTTTCTATTTCATTCAGTTTGGCATGTTTGGCTTGGTAGTCTGGCTTTGCTTTAAACCTAGCATGCCTTTCTGTAAAACGCGCTGGATATGGATCGTCTACCACCATGGTATAATAGTATTGGTTGTAGTAATTTTTAAATCCATAAGTATTAAAAAGGGCTTCGTAATAAGTGGGGTTAAAAGACATGCCATATATTGGCTCAGTATCAAAACCTTCCACAAGTAAGCCCCACCATTTATCGCGGTCTCCAAAATTAATTGGACCATCCATGGCTGCAGCCCCTTTACTCATTAGCCATTGCTTTGCAGCATCAAACAATATATTTGCTGCTGTTTGATTATTAATGCATTCAAAAAAGCCAATTCCACCTGTAACAAAATCTGTTCCTTTATTAATATACTTGCTATTTATAAATGCGGCAATCCTTCCAATGCCAAGACCTTCTTCATTTAAAAGTATCCAACGTTTTGGTTCGCCGTGGTTAAAAAATTTATTTTTCAAAGGATCAAACACTTCATTCACTTCATTATCGAGTGGACGAATATATGCAGGGTTTGTTTTATTTATTTGAACTGCTATTTTTATAAATTCTGCAGCAGTTTTTTTATCTGTTACTTCAACTAAATGCATAGTTAATATTTTAAAAATTTAGATTAATCAGTTATTGTTTAAATAATTTCAAAGACATTTTTTCGTCATGGCCATAAATATCTTTTCTAAAATTAAGCAAACCATTTTTGTCTACCCAGGCTGTAAAATAAACAATAAATACGGGGATTGTTTTTTTAAGGGTTACCCATTTTTCTTTTGGCTGATGCATTGCTGTGTCTATTGTTGCGGCATTCCAAGTAGTATCTGCTCTTAATAAGTAGGCAGCCATTTTTTGGGGGTTGCTAATGCGAATGCAGCCATGACTCAATCCCCTACTAGATTGTGTAAACAGTTCTCTGTTTGGGGTATCGTGCAAATAGATATCGTAATTGTTTGGAAATAAAAACTTCACTAATCCCAATGAATTTAAAGGTCCTGGTTTTTGACGGATAGTAGGAAGCCCCTTGCTTTTGCCAGTGATTTCCATATTATTCTTTTCTAAATATTTTGGGTTTTTAGCAATGGCTGGAAGAATTTCTTTTTCAACAATAGTGGCAGGTACATTCCAATAAGGGCTAAATACAATGTACTTTAATTGGCTATTAAAAATAACTGTTCCATTAGCTGTTTTGCCTACAATTACATTTAAGTCAAAAATATTTTTACCACTATCTATTACATGTAATTTGTATTCTGGAATATTTACTAAAATATAGTTACTGTCTTTAATAACAGGTAGCCAACGTAAGCGTTCCATATTTATCAATAATTGTTGTATTCTTTTAGCAGCAGGTATATTTAATTCCTCAATCATCTTATTACCAATAACGCCATCTACACTTAAACCTATTCTTTTTTGAAACCTAGTAACGGCTTTGTATAATAAGCTATCGTATTTTATTAAACTATCATTATTGGGTAAATCGCCTAGTGCTGCTAATCGATTTTTAATTTGTTTAATTACCTGTGCACTACTGCCTTTTTTAAGTGTTTTTGATTGAAACGGAATACTATCAACTGATTCGTTTTTAGCAAGTTGGTAATAAAAACTTAGTTGGGCTTGTAATTGTTTGTAGGGTGAATTCGTATCTTCCTGCAAGCCAATTTCAGACGCTTTGAGTTTTAATGTTTCACCTAAGAGATTGGTTAGGTCAATTTTTTTTCGAGGAATAAACCAGCCAAGATCAGCGGTATTGATATTACTGCCATTATATACTTTTTCGGCATATAAAAAAAATTGACCTGTAAATAATAGTTCTGTTTTTAAAATACTATCCTGAGGTGTTTTATGTAATGTGTCGTTGTGTAAAGTGTTGTATAACTGAACTAGCACTGGATTCAACATACTACTATCTTGTAATTCATTGCTATCGTTATTTAATAGGTTTAAAAAATGAGCGGCTTGATCGGTAATGCCATCTTTATCGAACCAAGCATATTGGTAATTTCTTGCTTTGTAAAAATCATTAAACTGATTTTCATAATTGCTTAGTTCTGGGTGTAACAATAAAAAATTTGTTACTTGTATGCTATCGAAAAACAATGTATTAAATGAGGTGACTTTAGTAATAGTCGTGTCTCGGTAAATAATCTTTTTACTAGTTAGTGCATTTTTGCATCCAACAATATTTACCAATAATATAAGAATTAGTAAAAAATGATAACGCTTCATATGGGTAAGGTAAGAAATAAAATTACTAAGATCTATTTGCAAGTAATGTTATAGCAACAACTCCAGCAGTTTCAGTTCTTAATCGGGTATTGCCCAAACTCACAGGTAAAAACGCCTTACTTTTTGCTATTGATATTTCTTCTGGTGTAAAGTCTCCTTCTGGTCCTATTAAAATCAAGGAATTGCTTGAAGTAAGCAAGTTGTTGATTGTGTTTTTTGAATCTTCTTCGCAATGCGCTATTAATTTTTGAGGATGCGTTGCTGTTTGTATCAATTTTATAACATCAATCGGCTCGTGTAATACAGGCAACCAAACTTGTTCGCTTTGAAGTATTGCTGCAACTAATATTTGTTGCATTCTATCGTATCGAAACCTTTGGTGTTCTGTTCTTTTACATATTAGTGGATAGATATCTTTAATGCCAATTTCTGTTATTTTTTCTAGCATCCATTCAAATCTGTCTGCATTTTTTAGAACTGATATGCCAATACTATTGCAATTATTAGACTGTGGTGTAAAACTTGTTTTTTCAATGAGCGCAACTGATTTTTGTTTATCTGCGCTTAACAAACTAGCAATATATAAATTTCCTTTTCCATCAGTCAAATTGAGGGATTCACCAACTTTCATTCGCAATACTTGCACACAATGCTTACTTGTTGCTTCGCTTAAAACAAAAGGTAAGTTTGCGTCAACTAATTTGGGTTCATAAAAAAATGGCACACTCATTTATTGCAAATTCGGTACAACATTAAAAGGGTTGTTCGGTTTCAAAACCTTGGTCGAAATCGGCCTCATTCATTTTACTTCCTTTTTGTAAATAAAATTTAGCGCCATCAGCATCGGCTGCTCCAGCAGTTGGTGTAGTTGGTGGTCCTATAGATTTCCAGTTTTTTGACAAACCAGCTGCGGCAGTATCTTCTTCCCATTCTTCAAAACGTTGAATAGATAAATTAGCCCTTAGTTTAATGGTTTCAAGTGATCCATTTCTGTGTTTGGCTATTCGGATATGCGTTTCTCCATGGGTGCTTTCGCCCATTTCGTTGCTTTTAACCTCGTAATATTCAGGACGATAAATAAACATAACCATATCTGCATCTTGCTCAATAGCTCCAGACTCACGTAAATCACTTAACTGTGGCATTTTACTTTCCTTACGGGTTTCAACCGCACGACTTAACTGACTTAAAGCAATAATCGGTACACTTAATTCTTTGGCAAGTGCTTTTAAGTTTCTAGATATATTACTAATTTCTTGTTCCCTGTTTCCGCCCTTATCGTTAGTGCCACTCATCAATTGCAAATAGTCAATGATAATGATTCCTACTTTGTGTTTGTTTACAAGTCTTCTTGCTTTTGCTCTAAATTCAAAAATATTAAGCGCTGCAGTATCGTCAATAAATATTGGCGCAACTTCTAGTTTTTTAATACCCTTATTGAGCAATTGTTGGTACTCGTGATCCTCTAATTTACCACGGCTTATTTTCTCCATTTTAATTTCACTCTCTGCACTCAAAATTCTTTGAACCAATTGAGAGGCGCCCATTTCTAATGAGAAAAATCCTACAGCAACTGGTTTGGTAGGATGCAAAGCAGCGTTTCGTGCTAAATTTAATGCAAAAGCTGTTTTACCCACAGAAGGCCTGGCTGCTAGTATAATTAAATCGGTTGGCTGCCATCCGTAAGTGATCCGGTCAAGGGTAGCAAATCCACTAGGCACACCAGATATATCGTCTGTTTTGGTTCGCAGTTCATCAATACGGTTCATGGTCTTTGCCAAAACCTCAGTGATTTCTTCGAAATTCTTTTTTAGATAGTTGTTGGTAATATTGAACATCTTGGTTTCGCTCTCATCCAACAAATCAAATACATCGGTACTATCTTCATAAGCATCACCAATAATTTCACCGCTAATGCGAATCAATTCTCTTTGAATAAATTTTTGTAGAACAATTCTGGCGTGTGCTTCAATATTGGCAGTTGATACAACTGAATTGGTAAGTTTTGTTACATAATAAGGCCCACCAACAATATCTAATTGCTCTCTAAATTTAAGTTCTTCCACCACCGTTAAAATATCAATTGGCATGCTTTTTTGTTGCAAACCCATCATGGCGTTGAAAATATGTTGGTGCGCTTCTACATAAAAACACTCTGGTTTGATGATTTCTGTGATGGTATCAAAAGCACTTTTTTCAAGCATAATGGCACCCAATACCGCTTCTTCTAATTCTTTTGCTTGCGGAGGAACCTTGCCGTAAACCATTGTATTTAGGTCTACAGAAGTTTTTCTTCTCTTACGGTCTTTGTTTAAACTGGTAATTTCCATTATTAATTTTGATGCTTTTAAAAACGAACCCAAAAATTTATTTAGGCAATGAATTGGTAGGTTGCCAATAAATCACTTCAGAACAAGGGGAAGCGAATATGGGGCAAGAAATCGGGTTCTGAAAATTTATTTCAATCATTTTTCATCCACAGGTTATCCTAACACTATTCACATGCAAACTAGCACTATCCACAAGATTTTCTATGTTTATCCACCGAAACTAAAAGTTTTCCCTCTTTAATACAAGTATATTCACAAAGCCTTGTGCAGAAAAAAATCTAAAAATTTGGAAATGATTACACAAAATAATCGTAACTAAAAAACGTTTTACACGTTGAATTGCGCTAATAACCCCTTCTGCAAAGGCCCGGTCTTTTCAAATTTACACATTCACAAGGTCATCAAACATTTATCACCTATTTTTGATACCTGAAAAGCGTTAGCAATTATGACCATTAGTTACAACTGGCTGAGTGAATACTTACCTGATACCATAGAACCTGAAAAATTATCCAGAATCCTTACTTCTATTGGTTTGGAAGTAGAAAGTCTTGAAAAATACGAACGCATCAAGGGCGGTTTGGCAGGCTTGGTAATTGGAGAAGTATTAGAATGTAATATCCATCCTAATGCAGACAAACTAACCCTTACAAAAGTAAATATTGGTTTAAACGAACCATTGCAAATTGTTTGTGGTGCACCAAATGTGGCTGTTGGGCAAAAAGTAGTGGTAGCAGCCGTTGGAACAACCATTTATCCTTTATCTGGCGATCCACTCACCATGAAAATTGCTAAAATCAGGGGGATTGAAAGTTTTGGAATGATTTGCGCCGAAGACGAAATTGGTTTAGGTGGAAGTCATGCAGGTATTTTAGTAATGCCAGCATCTTTGATTCCTGGAACCCCTGCTGCCGAGCATTTTAAACCCTATTCCGACTGGATGTATGAAATTGGCTTAACGCCCAATAGAATGGATGCTATGAGTCATTTTGGTGTTGCCAGAGATGTATGTGCTTATTTGAGCCATCATCAGCAAGAAACCAGGGTTAAAACGCCTAATGCAAATGGGTTTAAAACAGATAATAATTCGTTGCCCATTTCGGTTCAGGTAGAAAATTCAACTGCTTGTTCACGTTATGCTGGATTAACTATTGATGGTGTTACTGTAAAAGAATCACCAGAATGGTTAAAAAATAAATTACTAGCTATTGGGGTAAGGCCCATCAATAATATTGTAGATATCACCAATTTTATTTTGCACGAAACGGGTCAACCCTTGCATGCATTCGACACAAATGCAATTGAAGGCAAAACCATCATTGTAAAAAATCTAGCCGAAGGAACACCATTTATTACACTCGATGGTAAAGAAAGAAAATTGACTACCAATGATTTAATGATTTGCAATGCAACAACGGGAATGTGTATAGCCGGCGTATATGGCGGGCAAAATAGCGGCGTTGTTGCTGAAACAACTAGTATCTTTTTAGAAAGCGCTTGGTTTCAACCTTCAAGCATTCGCAAAACATCAGTACACCATGGTTTAAGAACCGATGCTGCAACCAGATTCGAAAAAGGGGTAGACATAGATAATACAGTGATTGCATTAAAACGTGCAGCACTTTTAATTAAAGAATTGGCTGGCGGAGAAATATCTAGCGAGGTAGTTGATATTTACCCTAATCCAATTCCTAAAACAGAAATTTCTTTAAAACACCATTACCTAAAAAAACTAAGCGGTAAAAATTATCATGCCGATAAAGTGAATCGAATTCTCAGCGCACTTGGTTTTGAAATTTTAAAAGAAGGACAAGACGAATTACGTGTAGCTGTTCCAAGAAGTAAGCCAGATATCAGTTTGCCTGCAGATATTGTAGAAGAAATTATTAGAATTGATGGTTTAGATAATATTGAAATTCCTGCTACCATTACAATTAGCCCTGCCATTGATCCTACAGCAGTAAAAGAAAATTTAAAAGAAAAAATTGCCAATTATTTGGTGGGTCAAGGATTTGTAGAACTCTTAACCAATTCCATTACCAACAGTAAATATTTTAGCGAAACAGTTTTAGAAACTGCGGTTAAAATGATTAATAGCCTTAGTGCAGATTTAGATATTTTGCGTCCATCCATGTTAGAAACAGGATTAGAAACATTGGCTTATAACCTCAACCGAAAAAACAATAACCTCCAGTGTTTTGAGTTTGGTAAAACTTATTTCAGCAAAGCCCCTGGTCAATATTCAGAATCAGAAAAATTGGCTTTGTATTTTACTGGAGACAATCAAGAAGAAAACTGGCACCAAAAATCAAAGCCTTTAGATATTTATAAAGCAAAAGGTGTTGCAGCAGCCATCATTCAATTAACAGGTTTAACAGGTTGGCAATTTGGTTTAGTAGAAGACAAAGCCAACGCCATGAGCATTAAAGTAGGAAAAAAAGAAATAGGCCAATTGTTTGAAGTAAGCAAAGAGCAACTTGCTGGTTTTGATATTAAACAACCCGTATATTTTATTGATATTGACTTTGCTTTATTGCTTCAACTAGTAGAACAAAGAAAAATCACCTACAAAGAAGTGCCTAAATTTCCAGCCATGTTGCGCGATTTAGCTATAGTGGTAAACAGAAGTGTTAGTTTCGAAGCAATTGAACAACAGGTAAAGAAAACACAAGTCCAAAAATTACAGCAAGTGCGTTTATTCGATGTTTTTGAAAGCGAAAAATTGGGGCTCGATAAAAAATCAATGGCGGTTAGTTTTACCTTTATGGACGACGAAAAAACACTAACAGACAAAGAAGTTGATGCAATGGTGGCTAAACTGGTACATAATTTCGAAAAAGAACTAGGAGCCGAAATTCGCAAGTAGCCCCCAAATTGGGTATAAAAAAGCATAAGTATTCGAATTTTATTATAATACAACTATTAATTTAGACGGATGGTGGAACTTTCTGAACAACTAAAAACAATACAAGAAAAGCTACAGATACTGCTGAAGCAACAACAGGTATTGCAGAAAGAGAACCAAAAGCTTAAAAGAGAATTGGAAAAAATATTGAGCGAAAAAGACCACAAAGAGGTCCAATTGCAAGGGTTGGCAACGCAAATTCAAACTGTAAAACTAGGCACTGCCAATTGGACCACTGCCGAAAAAGCGATAATGGAAAAGCGAATAGACGGCTATTTAAAAGACATAGAAAAATGCCTTTTATTGCTGAATACTTAATAATATGGAAGAACTGATACCTGTAAATATTTTAATTGCCGACCGGACCTATCGTTTAAAGATAGAACCGGCAGATGAAGAGATGGTGCGTAAAACTGCAAGCTTAATAAACGATAAAATAACTGAATTCAAAACCAATTTTGCTGGTAAAGACATGCAGGACTATGTTTCCATGGCCCTACTTTGGTTTGCTACTGAACAAACTCAGTCTGGTAATTTATTGGTAAAATGGTCGGAATTGGCTACTCAAATGAGCAGTTTAGAGAAGACAATTGACAAAGCCTTGCAAGAAAATCAGTAAAGCCCCATTATCCAAGTCGGTTCACTTTAATTATTTAAGTATCTTCGTCCCTTGTCATATGCTTGTTCTGGTAAAACGAGGTATGATTTGTGCAAAATGATTCTGAACTATTTTAAAACTTACCAAAACCATGGATCAAACAGTCATTTCTATTATAATTGGTGCATTCTCACTAATTACAGGGGGCCTAGCGGGCAAGTTCCTGTTTTCAAAAAACACAAAAAAGCAAATTGAAGATGCCGAGCATCAATCGCAAACCATTCTTAAAGAAGCCGAATTACGTGCTGAAACCATTAAAAAGGAAAAGCAATTAGAGGCCAAAGAAAGGTTTGTGCAGTTAAAATCTGAACACGACCGCGAAGTGATGGACCGCAATCGCAAATTAGGCGAAGCCGAAAATCGCATCAAGCAGAAAGAGATTTCTATCAACCAAAAAGAAACTGGGCTCGACAAACAAACCAAAGATAATGATGTGATTAAGGATAACCTGAATCGTCAGATTGAATTGGTGAACCTAAAGCGTACTGAATTAGAAAAACACCAAGAAGAGCATATTCGTAGACTTGAAAAAATTGCAGGCTTAAGTGCCGAAGATGCTAAAGCCCAATTGATTGAAAGTTTAAAGCAAGAAGCCCATTCTCAGGCATTGTCTATACAACAAGACATTATAGAAGAAGCAAAATTAAAGGCCAATAAAGAAGCCCGTAAAATTGTTATTCAGTCTATTCAACGTACGGCTGCAGAAATTACCATTGAAAACACTGTTACCGTTTTCAACCTAGAAACCGACGAAATTAAAGGACAAATTATTGGAAGAGAAGGGCGTAATATTCGTGCAATTGAAGCTGCAACAGGGGTTGACCTTATTGTGGATGATACGCCGGAAGCCATTATTCTTTCTTCATTCGATCCGTTAAGACGCGAAATTGCCCGCTTAAGCTTACAACGTTTGGTGGCCGATGGCCGGATTCACCCAGCACGTATTGAAGAAGTGGTAGAAAAAACCCGTCGCCAATTAGAAGAGCAAGTAATGGAAATTGGAGAAAGAACCGTTATTGAAATGGGGATCCATGGCTTACACAAAGAATTGGTTCGTATTGTAGGTAAAATGCGTTTCCGTTCTTCTTATGGTCAAAACTTGTTAATGCATAGTCGTGAAACTGCTAATTTATGCGGAATCATGGCAGCAGAACTAGGAATGAACCCTAAATTGGCCAAACGTGCCGGATTATTGCACGATATTGGTAAGGTTCCAGACGAAGAAACTGAATTGAGCCACGCATTATTAGGAGCCAAATTGGCTGAAAAATATGGCGAAAATCCTGCAGTTGTCAATGCAATTGGTGCGCACCACGATGAAATGGAGATGCAATATGTTATTTCTCCAATTATTCAGGCCTGCGATGCAATTAGCGGTGCTCGTCCTGGCGCGCGTCGTGAAATCATGCAACAATACTTGCAAAGAATCAAAGACCTTGAGAACTTAGCCATGGCTTATCAAGGAGTTGAAAAAGCTTATGCCATTCAAGCAGGACGTGAATTACGCGTAATTGTTGAAGCAGAAAAAGTAACCGATGGCGATAGCGACAAGCTAAGCTTTGAGATTGCTCAAAAAATTCAGACAGAAATGACCTATCCTGGTCAGATCAAAGTAACCGTTATTAGAGAAAAAAGAGCGGTAAACGTAGCGAGATAAAAAATATTCTGTTTAGCAGTCATATTTTCTAATTTTTTCTATACCTTTGCCGTCCGCAAAAAAATAAAGTTATGGACGCAGCAGTTCAGTTTGTACACGAACAATTGACCGTTAAAAAACAACACCCTAAGTTTAAAGCAGGTGATAATATCACCGTAAACTATAAAATTGTAGAGGGTGGTAAGGAACGTATCCAAAGTTTCCGTGGTGATGTAATTAAATTACAAGGCACTGGAGCAACGGCTTCTTTTACAGTTAGAAAAATTTCAGATGCAGTAGGTGTAGAACGTTTGTTCCCTATGTTATCGCCAAATATTGATTCTATCTTGTTGAACAAGACTGGTAAGGTTCGCCGTGCCAAATTGTACTACTTGAGAGAGCGTAGTGGTAAAAGTGCTCGTATTAAAGAAAAACGTTTCTAAACGTTTTGTTGAAATAGTTAAAAGCGGAAGCTTAGTTATGCTAAGCTTCCGCTTTTTTGTTAAATATTGCGCGAATAGTAATATTTAATTGTGAGGCAGTTGATTTGCCTTAACTTTATTTTCTCAAAAAACAATTTTTATGGGCAACTTAGGATTTCAAGAAATTTTACTTATTGCAGTAGTTGTATTGGTTTTATTTGGTGGTCGCAAGATTCCAGAGTTCATGAAAGGTTTAGGCAAAGGGATTCGTGAATTCAACGATGCCAAAAACAATGTGAAGAAAGAAATCGAAGAAGGTATGAAAGAAAAAGACCAAACTACTACCCCTTAATTCAATTTACTCTTAAAGCTTTTTAGCCTTTGTTTCGCTTCAGTACAATCAAAGACTACCATAATGCATTACAGAACGGCCAAACCACCTGTGTGGAGGCCGTTCGTTATTATGTAGGGTCTATAGCAATCAATAATCATTTAAATGCTTATTTAGAAGTATTTACTGAGGAAGCTATTGCTATGGCGGAATCCTTAGATGCCAAACGCCAATCAGGTGCGCCACTAGGAAAACTACACGGTGTTGTTGTAGGAATTAAAGATGTTATCTGCTACAAAGGACACAAGGTTTCTGCCGGTTCAAAAATTCTAGAAAATTTTCAGTCAATATACCACGCAACAGTTGTTGAAAAACTATTGCAAGAAGAAGCCATTATTATTGGCCGACAAAACTGCGATGAATTTGCCATGGGAAGCAGTAATGAAAATTCTGCTTATGGTGCGGTGAAAAATGCAATTGACAATTCTAGGGTTCCTGGTGGATCTTCTGGCGGTTCGGCCGTTAGTGTTCAGGCAGGTCTTTCAATGATAAGTTTGGGGTCAGATACCGGCGGTTCTGTTCGTCAACCTGCAGATTTTTGTGGCGTAGTTGGTTTGAAACCTAGTTATGGAAGAATTTCTAGGTATGGATTAATTGCTTACGCTTCATCCTTTGATCAGATTGGGATTTTTGCTGTAACTGTAGAAGATGCAGCGCTCGTTTTAGAAGTAATTGCAGGGGCAGATGATTATGATAGCACCGTTTCTGTAACTCCTGTACCAGATTATTCTAAAAACATTTTACCTAGTCAAAAAAAATACCGCATTGCTTATTTTAAACAAGCACTCGAACACGCGGGATTAGATTCAGAAATAAAAAATAGCATACTCTCACTTATAGAAACTTTGCAATTGCAAGGGCATACTGTGGAGCCCATTGAGTTTGATTTATTAGACCAAATTGTGCCAACTTATTATGTACTAACAACTGCAGAAGCTTCAAGCAATCTTTCTAGGTTTGATGGGGTTCGATATGGTTATCGTGCCCCTATTGAAAATGCAGATTTAAACGAATTATACAAAGCATCTAGAACAGCAGGATTCGGTAAAGAAGTGCAACGCAGAATTTTATTAGGAACTTTTGTATTGAGTGCCGGATATTTTGACGCCTACTTTACTAAGGCTCAACAAGTGCGTAGAATTCTATCAAATAAATCTACCGAAGTATTTGAACAATACGATGCCATTATATCGCCAACAGTCCCTTTTACTGCATTTAAAATTGGCGAAAAATCTAGCGACCAAGTGGCTATGTTTTTAGCAGATATTTACACTGTTTTTGCAAATCTTGTTGGGATTCCTGGTATTTCTATTCCCTTGTTTCAACATTCTAATGGTTTACCTTTTGGTTTGCAAATTATGACCAATCAATTTGCAGAAACTACTTTATTACAATTGTCAAATCAGTTAATGCAAAGCAAAGCAATCAACCCATAATTTGTTGCTGATGCAAACATTTTATTTCAACAAACATTTGTGGCAAGTTTTTTTAGGTAGCCTTATTACTTGCTTTTTTTCTTTGCAAGTAAATGCTTCTGCAATTGACTCAACAGTAAAGCCAAAGTCTGCAGCAATTGATACAACCAAAGACAGGTATGGCTTTCAGAGTTTATTTAATGATAACCATTTTGATGCAAGCAAACCTTATACAGCCCAGCTAAATCCAAGAGCAGTTTCTTTTGTACAAGAATATATGCGCAAACAAGGAAAAGAATTGGAGCGAATGAAAACATGGGGCAAACCTTATTTTGATTTATACGATAATATTTTAGCGCTCTATGGAATTCCCAAAGAAATGAAATACCTCAGCGTAATTGAAAGTCATTTACAATCGGGTTTGGTATCATGGGCAGGAGCAGTAGGTCCCTGGCAATTAATGGATTACGAAGCAAAACGTTTTGGCCTAAGAGTAGGATTCAATGACGAGCGTATGGACTTTAATAAAAGCACCCATGTAGCTGCTAAATTAATGCGAGAACTATACACTGAATTTGGCGACTGGTTATTGGTTCTAGCAGCTTATAATGGCGGTGCAGGTAGGGTTCGCCAATGCATTCGAAAAGCAGGTAGCAGAAGCTTTTGGGATTTGCAATATTTTTTACCCGAAGAAACCCGCAACCATGTTAAAAAATTTATAGCTACACATTATGTTTTTGAAGGAGGTGGAGGTTGGACAACACTTACTGCAGAAGAAACGGTAAAATTGAAACAAAATATAGTTAAGCATACAGAGCCAATTGCTTTATCGGCCGAAGAAACTGCTAATACAGAATTGATAGAAATAAGTGGCAGGTATAATTCATTGATTGTGGTTAGTACACTAGTAATAGACATACAACAATTTAACAAATGGAATCCTGGTTTCGACAAAGCATTGTCGGAAGGGAAAAAATTTAGCATGCGTTTACCCAAAGAAAAAATGGCTATTTTTTCTGCTAAAAAAAACCAACTATTAATGGAATCTTTTCGCTTATTGATAGATGGTACGCACTAAATTGTTGCAGGGTTATTAAATGCTGGAACAATTTACATCCGGAAAACAGAATTTGAATGCTACAAGTTGATGTATGTTATAAGCTGCTGTGTTTTTTTCACCAGCTTGGCTGATTAGAAATCATCATCTTCTTCGTCGTCATCAAAGCCATTAGATTTATCGTTGAATAGGTCGAATTCTTTAAAGTCTTCGTCGATTTTAAAATCATCTTCTTCATCAGCTTTTTTCTTAGGACCCGGTGCGGCTTTTTTGCCCTTGCTTTTTGGAATATCAAATTCGTCGAAGTCTGGATCCCAGTCGTCGTCTTCCTCAGATTTTTCCCAGTCGTCGTCTACGTCTGCATCATCATCGTCGTCGTCGTCGTCCTTTGATTTTTTTGCTGCTGATTTTGCTGCTGGTTTTTTGCTGCTTGATTTTGTATCAAGCGCACCGTCGTCATCTAAGTCGTCGTCTTCATCTTCTAAAGCTTTTTTGCTTTTTGTAGATGGTTTAGCATTGGCATTAGTAGCCAATGGATTTTTCATTGAAGAGGATTTATTATCCTTATCAGATTTCGCTGCCATATTCTAATAAGTTTAGTGCGTAAAATTTCAACACAAAATTGTATTCACCAAAAAAAAAACGTCTTTTCTTAATAAACTTTCAAATTTTTATAAATGCACTATCTGATCACGACCCGGTCCGTTAGAAACATGCTTAACCGGAACCCCAATATATTCGTTAATGTACGCAATATATTGATGCATTGTTGCCGGTAAATCTGTTGCAAGCTTTATTTGTGTAGTATCTGTTTTCCATCCCTTTAGTTGTTCTAAAATTGGAACGATATCTGATTTGGCCATTTGAAAAGGCACTTGCTTGGTTTCCACTCCATTAACATTGTAAGCGGTACAAACTGAAAGGTCTTCAAAAGCATCTAACACATCTGCCTTGGTCATTATTACTTGCGTAACCCCATTAATCATACAAGCATATTGAAGTGCTACAAGGTCCATCCAGCCACAACGACGGGGTCTGCCAGTGGTTGCGCCAAACTCACTTCCAATTCTTCTAAGTTCTTCGCCATTGGCATCATTCAACTCAGTTGGAAAAGGTCCGCTACCAACTCTGGTACAATACGCTTTGGTTACACCCATTACTTCGTTGATTTGTTTAGGAGAAATACCTAAACCGGTACAAACACCTGCAGAAATGGTATTAGAAGAGGTAACAAATGGAAAAGTTCCAAAATCAATATCTAGCATACTGCCTTGTGCGCCTTCTGCCAATACTTTTTTGCCTTTGCCAATTTGGTCGTTAATGTAATATTCGCAATTAATTACATTCAAAGTTTTCAAAAACTCTAAAGCTTCAAAAAATTCTTCTTCCCAAGCAGAGATATCTTCAATAAAATGAAAATTATCTAATAATTTTTGGTGCTTTAATCGGAGTTTGATGTATTGCGTGGTAAAGCTTTTATCTAATAAATCGCCGACTCTAATGGCATTACGGCCTGTTTTGTCCATATAGGCAGGTCCAATTCCTTTTAAAGTCGATCCAATTTTACTTTCACCCTTCGACATTTCAGATGCTTTGTCTAGCGCACGGTGTGTTGGAACAATAATATTGGTTCTTTGAGAAATAAACAGGTTCTTTTTTACATCAATACCATATGCAGCTACTGCATCACACTCTCTTTTAAGTGTAACAGGATCTAACACAACACCGTTACCAATAATATTTACTTTGTTTTGGTGAAATATACCAGATGGAATTTGGTGCAAGACCATTTTCTTTCCTTCTACATACAAGGTGTGACCTGCATTTGGACCACCTTGAAAACGCGCTACGATATCGTAATTGGGCGCAAAATAATCGACAATTTTTCCTTTGCCTTCATCACCCCACTGTAAACCTAAAATAACATCAACCATAAATTTGTTTTGAATAGTCGCAAAAATAAGCCTTGCTTTTGAGTAATTACTAAATGATTCAAATTAAATAGTTATCATTTTATTGACATTCTTTCAAAAGCATATCAGGCAACGGATTCTGTATCAAAACGATCAACTGTTTGTATGCCATTGAGTTGCTTCAAACGTTCTACCAGTTCTTCTAGTTCCTCTTTATCATGTACAAATACCTTGATAGTCCCCCTAAAAATACCTTCTGCCGATTCAATAGTGAGAGCTGCAATATTTACACGCATATCTCCGCTAATTACATTGGTTATTTTATTAATAACACCCACATCATCCATTCCTATAATTTTCAAACCAGTTAAGAACGAGATCTCTTTGTTTTTTGCCCATTTGGTTTTTACCACACGGTGTCCGTAATTGGCCATTAATTGTGCCGCATTGGGGCAACTGGTTCTATGAATAATTAAACCTTTTCCAGTACTCACAAAACCAAATACATCGTCTCCAGGAATTGGGTTACAACATTTGGCTAAATTATAAACAATTCTATCGCTGCTTTCTCCAAAAATAATTAGTTCAGAATCTTTTTTACTATAATTTTTTTGTTGGTCTATTGCCAATTCTTGAACAACTGGTTTGGGTTTGGGATGTTCTAATTTATCACCCAAAACATGAAAGTCTTTTAACTCACGCAGGTCAATGGATTTTGTAGCAATTTTATACAATAAGTCTAACGAAGAAGGCAGTTTATAAAAATGTACCAACTCGTCAATATTGTGTTGGTTATAGGCTGCACCAATTCCTTCTAATTTTCTTTGTAATGTATATTTTCCGTCGTCTGCAATTTTTCTTTTTTCTTCACGCAGGGAGTCTTTGATTTTACTTTTTGCCTTGGCAGTAACCACTAAATTAAGCCAGTCTTCGGAAGGCTTTTGTTTGTTGCTTGTAATAATTTCTATCTGGTCGCCACTGCGTAATTTATGGCTAATAGGAACAAGTTTATGGTGTACTTTTGCACCAATACATTTGGTGCCAATAGCAGAGTGAATAGAGAATGCAAAGTCAAGTGCGGTACTACCAACGGGCAACATTTTTACATCGCCTTTTGGCGTATACACATAAATCTCTTCTGCTAAAAAAGAAGTTTTAAAATCTTGTAAAAAATCAACCGTATCTGTATCGTGTGTAGCTAGTACTTCTCTGATTTGTCCAAACCATTTATCGAATCGATCTTCTTCTCCGCCACCTTCTTTGTATTTGTAGTGTGCCGCTAATCCTTTTTCTGCAATTTCATTCATTCGCTTAGAACGTATTTGCACTTCTACCCATTTCCCTTGAGGCCCCATCACTGTGGTGTGTAAAGCCTCGTATCCATTACTTTTTGGGTTGCTAAGCCAGTCTCTTAATCTTTCTGGTGAAGGCGTGTATTCGTCTGTAATTAAGGAGTAAACTTTCCAACAATCTTCTTTTTCTTTTTCTGCTGCAGAATCTAATATAACTCTAATAGCAAAAAGGTCGTACACTTCTTCAAATGCAACAGCTTTCTTTTTTATTTTATTCCAAATAGAGTGAATACTTTTTGGTCGACCATAAATTTCAAATGCTAATTCAGAGCCTTCTAATTTTTCTTTTAATGGTCGAATAAATTCATTGATATATCGGCTTCTTTCTCTTTTAGTTTCTGCGAGTTTTTTGGCAATATCCTTGTAGGCTTCTGGCTCCATATATTTCATGGAGAGATCTTCTAATTCTGTTTTAATACTATACAAGCCCATCCTATGCGCAAGAGGCGCATACACCCAAACTGTTTCTGAAGCAATCTTTAATTGTTTCTCACGCTTCATATGATCGAGGGTTCGCATATTGTGCAAACGATCGGCTAGTTTAATGAGTATAACTCGTGGGTCATCTGTAAGGGTTAATAAGATTTTTTTAAAGTTCTCTGCTTGCTGACTAGTATTGGTATCAATTACATTAGAAATTTTTGTTAACCCATCTACAATACGTGCAATTTCAATACCAAATTCATCTTCTACATCATCTAAAGTAATATCAGTATCTTCTACTGTGTCGTGCAGTAAAGCACAAATGGTGCTTCTTACTCCTAATCCAATTTCTTCTACACAAATCATAGCCACAGCAAGTGGATGAATAATATAAGGCTCGCCACTTTTTCTGCGCATGGTTTTATGAGCGGTTGCGGCCATTTCAAATGCCTGTCGAACGAGTTCTTTATCTCCCCTTTTTAATTTAGGACGTAAGCTGCGCAATAGGGCACGATAATGCCTAATAATTTCTTTTTTTTCCTGTTCCTCATCGAGATTGTATTTTGGGAGCAGTATTCCTGTGGTTTGATTTTCCATTGCTTCTTCCATCGCAATACGAATATAAGCAAAGGGCTGTTAAAAGGGGGTAGATTGCCAGCAGTTCAGAAAAGTTTATAGAATATTTATTTTTTGAAAGTACCCACTGCATTCAATCTTATTACATTTGCACCCTAGATGAGTAAAACAGTGCCAAAAAAAATATTTAAATTATCATTACTATCCAGGGTCTTTCAGTTTGTTCGACCTTATACAGGATTTTTTTATGCCAGTATTTTATTGGCAGTAGTGATGGCTTTTTTTGCGCCCATCCGCCCCTATTTAATTCAACTTACAATAGATACAGCAGCCGGAAAAGCAGTACACCTGCCTGTTTGGCTTCAGTTTGTATTGATAAAATCACCGGCAAACGATGCTATAAGATTTATCATTTCAGTTACTATATTTCAGGTGATTTTTCTGTTTATTGAAACAAGTGTTCGTTTTGGTTTTACGTTTATTACTGCCTGGATGGGTCAATCGGTAGTTAAAGACATGCGTGTTGCGGTATATGAAAAAATTGTTGGGTTAAACCTAAGTCAATTCGACAAAACACCTATTGGAACACTTACCACTCGTACAATCAATGATATTGAAAGTATCAATGATATTTTTTCGGACGGATTGATACCAATTATTGCCGATTTATTAACCATCATTATTACCTTGGCTACCATGTTTTGGATGGATTGGCGTTTAACCCTAGTGAGTTTATTGCCTTTTCCTTTAATGATTGTTGCTACTTATTATTTTAAAGAAAGCGTTAACAAGAGTTTTATTAGGGTGCGCAATGCAGTAGCGGCACTAAATGCTTTTGTTCAGGAGCATATTACGGGAATGCAAGTAGTGCAAGCTTTTGCAGCCGAAGAGCGCGAATTGAAAAAATTTACAGACATTAACAAAGACCATAAAAATGCCAATATCCATGCCATTTTTGCCTACTCTGTTTTTTTTCCGGTAGTGGAAGTGGTACTAGCCGTGAGTATGGGTTTATTGGTTTGGTGGATTGCAGGTAAAGCATTGGATGCAGGCTTATTGGTAGCATTTATTTTGTATTTGAATCAAATTTTTAGGCCATTACGTGTAATAGCAGATAAGTTCAACGTTTTGCAAATGGGAATGATTGCAGCAGAGCGGGTATTTAAAGTGTTAGACAATCCAGATCACCTGCCAAATTCTGCACCGGATGCATACCAGCCTCAAAAAGTACAGGGCAGTATTGATTTTAAAGAGGTTTGGTTTTCTTATTCCGACCCAACTGCTGAACCAAATTATGTATTAAAAAACATTGAATTTTCGGTAAATGCTGGAGAAACCGTTGCCCTGGTTGGCCATACGGGTAGTGGGAAAACCTCTATTATCAGTTTGTTGAATCGATTATACCATATTCAAAAAGGCGAAATTTGTATTGATGGCGTAAATATTGAAGCCTATGATTTGGAAACCCTCCGTAAAAACATTGGGGTGGTTTTGCAAGATGTATTCTTATTTAGCGGATCGGTACTTGATAATATTAGTTTGCGAAATCCTGAAATCACCAGAGACCAGGTAATTGAAGCAGCAAAAATGATTGGGGTAGATGAATTTATTAATTCTTTGCCTGGCGGATACGACTACCATGTTATGGAAAGGGGGAGTACCCTAAGTTTGGGGCAAAGGCAATTATTATCATTTATTAGAGCCATTTTGTTCAATCCGGCCATACTAATTTTAGACGAAGCCACATCTTCTATTGATACAGAAAGCGAGCAATTAATTGAAAAAGCAATTGACACCCTAATTTCTGGTAGAACCTCAATAGTAATAGCCCACAGACTTTCTACCATTAGAAAAGCCAATAAAATAATTGTATTAGACAAAGGAGAAGTGAAAGAAATTGGTACCCACGAAAGCCTTTTAGCCCTTGGTGGCTATTACGCAAAGCTGCACGAATTGCAGTTTGAGCGAAAAAAAGCAGTTTTAGCCTAAGGTAAATGGCCCTTTAAAATCACTAAAAATCACTAAGTTTTTGAAGGATAATATTTTCTATCATTTTGGTTCGCAATTTCGAGGCCTTACCCCTATCTTTGCGCAAAATTTGGAGACAGGTATGGCCCTAAGAAGCATAAAATTTATAGCAATAATCCTATTCAGCGTTTTCACAACGTTGTTCAGTACCGCTATTCATGCAGAAAATACGCCGGAACAGGCAGGAACAAAAACAGAACAAGCTGGTGTTGAGCACAAAGAAGGCGCATTTGATCCTGCAAAATTAATCATGGAGCATATTTTAGACGCCCATGAATTTCACTTTTTTACTATTGGCGAATCAGAAATTGTTATCCCTTTACCTGTAATTATTTATTCAAAAGAAAGAGGATTTGCTTTTTTTTCTTTTAGCAAATTTGAGCATGGTCACGAGATATATAACGGCTACAAATCAGAAGAAGGAAAGATTGTTGCTGTAGATGCAGAAGGTAAAGTAGCAGAATCAGTTAAATTATACGATTTTAGTTTAACTAGAAATGTGGTTCAAATGCTTTTGGCATTAACACTACTAACTTGGTTAATGATTGGAGTGGCTAATAAATACAAGAAAAATGGCGCAAATGTGGCTCCTTCTGGTTTTCAGAATGCCATTGAACCGGTCATTACTTTTGTAAGAGACGAAGTGGCTAAACCTAATTTGGGTAGTGCCTATGCCAAGTACATGCCTTATTTGCTAACTGTATTTTTCTTTATTCTCGTTAATAATATTGTAGGATTAATTCCAGGTACTGCAAACGTTACAGGTAATATTGCTTTTACAGTAGTGTTGGGTGTGATTAGTTTTTTGGTAATTGTATTTAGTACCAACCGCCATTTTTGGGCGCATATATTTTGGCCTCCGGTTCCTCATCCTGTAAAAATCATTTTAATACCGGTTGAGTTTATAGGCATTTTCACCAAGCCTTTCGCTTTAATTGTCCGTTTGTTTGCCAATATGGTGGCAGGGCATATTATCATTACTTGTTTTGTAATGTTGATTTTTATTTTTGGTGCCATGAGTCAAGTAGCAGGATGGGCATTTTCGCCTGTATCTATTGCCTTTACAGTGTTTATTTATTTAATTGAAATATTAGTTGCCTTTATTCAAGCATTCATCTTTACCAATTTAACAGCTGTGTTTATTGGTCAGTCAAGAGAAGGTGCACACGAAGAAGCGCATCATTAATCTTTTTTATCACAAACAAAAACAAACAGTATGTCTGCAATTATCAATTTGTTGGATGTTAGTTTAAGCCATTTAGGTGGTGCTATTGGTGCAGGTTTAGCTGCAATCGGTGCTGGTATTGGTATCGGTCAAATCGGTAAAGGTGCTGTTGAAAGCATCGCTCGTCAACCAGAAGCATCTAACGACATCCGTGCTAACATGATCTTAACAGCTGCGTTCGTAGAGGGTGTTGCCCTTTTCGCCGTTATCGCTGGTATCTTGGCTGTATTAAAAGCCTAGTAGCACAAACTTTTCACTGCATTCAAAGCAAAGGGCAATGAATGCAGTGATCTTTTAGTTGAAAAAAGAATTTTGACAATCAAATTTCATATATGGAATTGTTATCACCCGGGTTAGGTTTGTTGGTTTGGACTTTGGTCGCATTCCTTCTTGTGTTTTTTATCTTGCAAAAATTTGCTTGGAAACCAATTTTGGCTACCTTGAAAGAAAGGGAAACAAGTATAGCTGATGCCATAGCTTCTGCCGACAAAATAAAAGTAGAAATGGCAGCAATGAAAAACGAGAACGAAGCTTTAATGGTGCAAGCACGTGAAGAAAGAGCTGTAATGATTAAAGAAGCCAAAGAAGCATCTAACAAAATGCTTTCTGATGCAAAAGAAAAAGCAAGGTCTGAATACGATAGAATTGTTGCTGATGCACAATCTGCCATCCTTCAACAAAAAAATGCCGCACTTACCGAAGTGAAAAATCAAGTAGGCACATTGGTTGTTGAAGTAGCTGAAAAAGTATTGCGCAGAGAGTTGGCAAATAAAGCAGAGCAAGAAGCATACATTAAAGGATTAGCTGAAGTAGTTAAATTAAATTAAGATGCCCAATCCACGTTTAGCAGGCAGATACGCAAAAAGTTTAATTGATTTATCTATGGAGAAAAATCAATTAGAAGCGGTATATGCTGATATGAAATACCTGCAAGAACTGTGTAAGCAAAGCAGGGAATTTGTGAACCTGATGCGTAGTCCGGTTATAAAAAACGACCAAAAAAATACGATTCTAACAGCTATTACCCACGGAAAAATTAGTGAGTTAACAGCTGCTTTTAATAATCTATTGGTTAAAAAAGGTAGAGAAGCAGATTTGCCAGAAATAGCTACTGCATTTGTTGAGCAATACAATAGCCTAAAAGGAATTCATGTAGTTAAATTAACTGCTGCAATAGAATTGAGTGCCGAATTAAAAGCCAGCATCGAATCAAAACTAGCAGCTGCACAAGGTTTTCCTACTATTGAATTAGAAAGCAAAACAGATGCGTCTTTAATTGGCGGATTCGTTTTAGAATTCAATAATAATTTGGTAGATGCAAGTATTTTGCACGACCTCAAAATAGTTAAACAACAATTTTTACAAAATCATTTTGTAGAAAAAATATAAGAAACACAAATCAATAACGATAACTTTTAAAAGTAGATATCATGGTTGACATTAAGCCCGATGAAATTTCCGCAATACTGAGGCAACAGCTCAGCAACTTTAATGTAAGTGCTGACTTAGAAGAAGTAGGAACTGTATTACAAGTTGGGGATGGAATTGCCCGTGTGTATGGCCTGAATGGTGTACGTAGCGGTGAACTAGTAGCATTTGAAAATGGTGTAAAAGCCATTGCATTGAATTTGGAAGAAGACAATGTGGGTGTGGTATTGATGGGCGAAAGCGGCGACATCAAAGAAGGTGCTAAAGTAAAAAGAACCGGACAGATCGCTTCTATTAAAGTAGGAGAAGGATTGGTTGGTCGTGTAATTAATACTTTAGGAGAACCTATTGATGGCAAAGGCCCTGTAACTGGTGAATTGTATGAAATGCCTTTAGAGCGTAAAGCACCAGGGGTAATTTATAGAGAACCTGTAAAGGAACCATTACAAACTGGTATCAAAGCTATTGATGCAATGATTCCTATTGGTCGTGGTCAACGTGAGTTGGTAATTGGAGATCGTCAAACAGGTAAAACTGCTATTTGCGTTGATACCATTATCAATCAAAAAGAATTCTATGAAGCAGGAAATCCTGTTTATTGTATTTATGTAGCGATTGGTCAAAAAGCATCTACCGTTGCCGGTGTGATGAAAACTTTAACCGACAGTGGCGCGATGGCTTATACCATTATCGTTTGTGCTTCTGCATCTGATCCTGCACCATTACAATTCTATGCACCATTCTCTGGCGCAGCAATTGGTGAGTTCTTCCGTGATACCGGTCGTCCAGCATTGATTGTATTTGATGACTTAAGTAAACAAGCGGTTGCATATCGTGAAGTTTCTTTGTTGTTAAGAAGACCTCCAGGACGTGAAGCATATCCTGGTGACGTATTCTATTTGCATAGTCGTTTATTGGAAAGAGCTGCTAAAGTTATTGCCAATGACGAAGTGGCTAAAAATATGAACGATTTACCAGCGTCAATTAAGCATTTGGTAAAAGGTGGTGGCTCATTAACAGCATTACCAATTATTGAAACTCAAGCTGGAGACGTTTCTGCATACATTCCAACCAACGTAATTTCTATTACAGATGGTCAGATATTTTTAGAAGGTAACTTGTTCAACGCAGGTATCCGTCCAGCAATTAACGTAGGTATCTCCGTTAGTCGTGTGGGAGGTAATGCACAGATCAAGTCAATGAAAAAAGTAGCTGGTACATTAAAATTAGACCAAGCTTTATACCGCGAGTTAGAAGCGTTCTCTAAGTTTGGTGGAGATTTGGATGCTGCAACTAAATCTGTAATTGACAAAGGTGCTCGTAACGTAGAAATATTGAAGCAATTGCAATATGCACCGATGTCAGTTGAAAATCAGGTAGCAATTATTTACTTAGGTACACAAGGTTTATTGCGCGATGTAGCAGTAAAAAATGTGAAAGAATTTGAAGCACATTTTTTAACCGAGATGGCTAACAAATTACCTGAAGTTTTGGCTGAATTTAAAAAAGGCCAATTGAATGATGCTAGTTTGGTTAAAATGACTGACCTCGCAAAAAGCTTGGCACCTCAGTATAAATAAATTGAATTGAATATTACAGAGAGGCTGTATCAAATTTTGGTACAGCCTTTTTTTATTTAGTGAATGAATGCCCTTCGTGTTTTTGTTAAATTTTAGAATTGCAAAACTCTTAACTACTTTATCCGTTATACTTGTACATGCAACCTATCCTTCAGGTAACTGGCCTTTCAAAACAGTTTAAAAATCTTACAGCCGTAGACGGATTATCCTTTTCTGTTAATGAAGGTGATGTGTATGGTTTTTTGGGCCAAAACGGTGCAGGAAAAAGTACTAGCATTCGTATGATGCTAACCCTCATAGAGCCAACTAGCGGAGAAATAGAAATTTTTGGAATGAAGCTCTCAAAGCATCGCCGTGAAATTCTCAGTCAAATTGGTGCAGTGATTGAAAAGCCAGACATTTATAAATACTTATCGGCCTACGATAATCTACAACTTTTTGCAAAGCTTAGCGGTATCAATCCTAGTCGTCAGCAATTGATGGATCAATTAGAAATGGTAGGTCTTGCACACAGAGCCAACGATAAAGTAAAAACATTCTCTCAAGGCATGAAACAACGCTTGGGTATTGGCATTGCGCTTGTTCATAATCCACGCTTAATTATTTTAGACGAACCCACCAATGGATTAGATCCACAGGGTATTGCAGATATTCGAAATTTAATTCTTCATTTAAGTAGGGAGTCTAAAAAAACAGTCATTGTATCATCGCATTTATTAAGCGAAATAGAACAGATTGCTACTCGCGTGCTTATTATTGATAAAGGAAAAAAATTAGTAGAAGGCAATGCAAATGAATTGTTTGATCCTTCGCAAACCATTGTGGAATTACAAACAATGGACAATGTTTTTGCCTTGCAGCAATTAAAGCAAAGTAAATGGTTAAACAACTTACAGGCGCCAAGAAATAATGCGATTGTACTTAAACTAGATAGAAAGGAAATTCCAGTATTGCATACAGATCTTGCACAAATGCAAGTGCAATTATTGTCGCTTCAACCGCGTCATTCATTAGAAGACTATTTTTTACAAATAACATCCAACAACCAACATGTGGACCATTATACAAATTGAACTATTTAAAATATTCAGGCGTCCACGAACCTATATTGCTTTTGGAGCAATTGCTGCACTCATTGGTATCATTCAGTTTGGCTTAAAACTCGATGGAAAATCTTACACCGATTTTTTAATGAAGGATATTGGTGGCAGTATGGAAATTGAGGGTAATGTATTAAATGGTTATTTGATTTGTTATATCATGTTGCAATTATTATTGGTGCATGTTCCATTGCTTGTTGCACTCATTGCGGCGGACATGATTTCTGGCGAAGCCAATATGGGTACACTACGTTTATTATTATCAAAACCATACAGTAGAACGGAACTATTATTAGCTAAATTTTTTGCAGCAACCGTATATACGCTAATGCTTTTAGTGTGGTTAGCAATCTTAGCACTATTTGTAAGCATGTGGATTTTTGGTGTGGGCGATCTATTTTTAATGAAGAGTAATTATGTGGTATTACTTAATGAGGCAGATATTTTTTGGCGATATACTGGTGCATTTTGTTTTGCAGCATTGGCCATGGTTACAGTAGCAGCACTCGGATTTTTCTTGTCTATATTTTCAGAAAATTCTATTGGACCCATTGTTGCAACTATGAGTATCATTGTTTTTTTTACCATACTTAGCACCTTAAATATTCCTGTATTCAATATTATCAAACCCTATCTTTTTACTACCCATTTAAATAGTTGGAAAGAGTTTTTTGATATTAAAGTGAGTGATACCAACGACGCTATTATAGGAAGCATTCAAAACCCTCAAAGAATTATCAATTCTGTTTTTGTTTTGATTTTACATATTGTTGGTTTTGTGGGCGCATCCATTTGGGTGTTTAATAAAAAAGATGTGTTGAGTTAATGTAAACGGCTATCAAAATTTGTACTATGCAAAAATGTTTATTATTCCTACTCGTTTTTCAACTTGCTTTTTTAGCAAATGCACAAGACATGAATGCATTGGTAAAGCGTGTAAAAACAAAACTCGATTTGGTGAATGATTACGAGGCCGATGGAAATATGAAAACCGATGTAAGTTTTATTAAAGCCCCAATTGGAAAAGTAAAAGTGTATTTTAAAAAGCCCAATCATTTTCGGTTGAAAAAAAATGGAGGGATCTCTTTATTGCCCAAAGGTGGCGTGTCTGTAAACATGAGTAGTTTAATTGCTACCAATGATTTTGTGGCTATTGCTGCAGGAGAATCAATGATAAATGGAACAAATACAAAAGTGGTAAAACTATTACCATCAAACGATAATAGCGATATTGTATTAACTACTTTATATATTGACGAACCCAATTTGCTAGTTAAAAAAGCCATTACCACCACCAAAGAAAATGGCACTTACGAAATGGAAATGCGCTACGGAGCATTTGCGCAATATGGGTTACCAGAGAAAGTGATCTTTAGTTTTAATACCAAAGACTATAAACTTCCAAAAGGCGTAACCCTAGAGTTCGACGACAATGAAAAGCCTATTTCAGAAGCACAAAAAATGAAAAACAGAAAAGGCCGTGTAGAAATTAACTATTCAAATTATAGCATCAACAAAGGTGTTTCTGATTCGATGTTTAAATAGCAAAAGCCAATTTAATTTTCATCCATTCTTTCGTCCACCGCATTGGCCATCATTCGCGCACTAATTTTCTTTAATGGATTTTGTCGCATTTCGGCATAACCATTGCGTCTGCGATAAATATCCACTGCTTCAAAAACGGCTACTATAAATGAGCTAGCATCTGCTTTGTCTTTACCTGCAATATCAAAGGCAGTGCCGTGGTCTGGACTGGTACGAATAACGGGTAATCCTGCAGTATAATTGACACCCTCGCCAATCGCTAATGATTTAAATGGAATCAATCCTTGGTCGTGATACATGGCAAGTACCGCATCGAATTTTTCAAATTGGCCTCTTGCAAAAAATGCATCTGCACTATATGGTCCAAAAACGAGCATGGAATGCTTGGCATCTTTAATTGCGGGTTTAATAATCGTTTCTTCTTCATTGCCTATTAAACCTTCGTCGCCTGCATGTGGGTTTAATCCTAATACCGCAATCTTTGGTTTGTCTACTCCAAAATCTTTTTGCAAACTATTGTGCATGATTTTGAGTTTCAATAAAATATTTTCGCGCGTGATATTTTTAGCTACATCTGCAATCGTTACATGTTCTGTAACCAAGCCAACGCGTAGGTTTTCTGCCACCATAAACATCACCACATCTTGCACGCCAAAGAAGGCTTTAAAATAAGGGGTATGTCCTGTGTATTGAAAACTATCTGATTGAATATTTTTTTTGTGAATTGGTGCGGTTACTAAACCTTGAATATGACCATCTTTTAAAGCTTGTGTAGCTTGTTTAAGTGATTCCAATGCATACTTTCCGCCAGTTTCATTTAATTGACCAGGAGTGATAGCTACTTCTTCTTCCCAACAGTTAAAAATATTTACCTGCTTTGGGTTTAGTCGATTGAGTTCTTTTACACTACTAAAATTGAAATTACTTTCAGGAAGTGTTTTTCTATAAAAATTGATACACTTATTACTAGCAAATACCACAGGAGTGCATATTTCTAAGATCCGGTGGTCTGAAAGTGTTTTTATAATTAGTTCTAATCCTATTCCATTTAGATCGCCACTGGTAAAACCAATAGCTGGCTTTTGCAATTCATTGCTCATTCAAAAAGTTTATGCTGTAAAAATAAGGATTATTACTCGCAAGTGTTCAGTGCAGCCAATATGGGTTTAGCTAAGTAAATACAATACGCTCAAAGGCCATGCAAAAAACCTAATTTCGCACCAATGGAATACAGGCTAAAAAAATCCCTCGGACAGCATTTTTTAAAAGACGAATCGGTTTGTAAGCATATTGTGGCCAAACTGCAAGCGCATGAATTTACCCAATTGGTAGAAGTGGGTCCGGGTGCAGGTGCTTTAACCAAATACCTATTGCCAATCAAAAACATTGATTTTAAGGCCGTAGAATTGGATACCGAAAAAGTGGCTTATTTAGAATTGAACTATCCTGCTATTAAAGGAAAAATAATTCATGACGATTTTTTAAATATTCCACCACCTTTTGAAAGCACGTTTACAGTGGTGGGCAACTTTCCTTATAACATTTCTACACAAATTGTGTTTAAGGTATTAGAATGGCGCGATCAAGTACCCGTATTGGTAGGAATGTTTCAAAAAGAAGTGGCACAACGCATTGCTTCGAAACCCCATACCAAAGTGTATGGCATTATGAGTGTGTTGGTTCAAGCATTTTATGAAGTGGAATATTTGTTTGATGTGCCTCCCGAAAGTTTTAACCCACCTCCCAAGGTAATGAGTGGTGTAATTAGGTTAAACAGAAAGGCAACAGTGGTGGATATGAAAAGCGAGAAGGCATTGTTTTTACTAGTAAAGGCAGCGTTTAACCAGCGCAGAAAAATGTTGCGCAATGCAGTAAGGAGTTTGTTCGACGACGAAGTATTGGCTGATCCCTTATTTAATAAAAGAGCCGAGCAGTTGAGTATAGAAGATTTTGCAGCTTTAACTTTTAGAATGCGTTAATGATATTTAATAGACCAAACTAACCATATATCGTGGCAAAAACAGTGCTGATTACAGCAAATGCACATCCTTATTTAACAGAAAAACTTACCGCTAACGGGTATAAAGTGGTGTTCATTCCAGGAATTGGAGAGGAGGCGCTATTGCATGCTGTTGCCGATATAGAGGGGTTGGTGGTAACAACGCGTCATATCAACCAAAAAATAATTGACCATGCACCCCATTTAAAATGGATTGCCCGACTAGGTAGTGGCATGGAATTGATTGATACAGCTTATGCTGCATCGAAAGGCATTCAGTGCGAAAGTAGTCCTGAAGGTAATTGTACAGCAGTGGCAGAACACGAATTGGGTATGTTGTTGAATTTAATGAATAAATTAACTACTGCTGCCCAAGAAATCAAACAAAGCAAATGGATTCGCAACGAAAATAGGGGCGAAGAATTGACCGGCAAAACTGTTGGTATCATTGGATTTGGTAATACTGGTTCTGCTTTTGCCAAGGTGTTAGCAGGCTTTGATGTTAAGATATTGGCCTATGATAAATATAAGCAGGGCTTTGCTACTGATAAGGTGCAAGAAGCTAGTTTAGCGCAACTAATGCAAGCGTCGGATGTATTGAGTTTACACATTCCACTAACTGAAGAAACTAGGCATTTGGCAAACGATTCTTTTTTTAATGGATTAGAGAAACAGCCTTATTTTTTGAGTACCTGTAGGGGTATGGTGACCGATACCATGGCCTTAAAAACAGCCTTAAAAAAAGGCAAAATTCGAGCAGCTGGCTTAGATGTATTAGAAAACGAGCACCTGCCTTCTTATACTATTGTAGAAAAAGAAACCCTAAACTGGTTATTATTACAGCCCAATGTGCTGATTACCCCACATATAGCAGGCTATAGCCAAGAGGCTTTTTACAAAATGGCCAAAGTTGTACTAGATAAACTAGGATTCATATAGGAATTAACAATTGTTTGTTTTTGCAAAAGATTTTCTACTTTTGCAGACCTGCAACGCTACAATTAAATGTGGCGTTGTATTTTTTTTCCCAAGGCTAAACCGTAAGATTATGAGCGATTATGTAACACAAGAGACTTTTGATAAAATGCGTGTGGAATTACACCGTATGAAATCTATCGACCGTCCAGCTGCATCCAAAGCAATCGGAGAAGCAAGGGAGAAAGGTGATTTGAAAGAAAATGCTGAATACGATGCGGCTAAAGAAGCCCAAGGAATGCTTGAAGCAAAAATCAAGCAATTAGAAGGTGTTATTAGCAATGCCAAAATTGTAGATCCAGGAACCCTTGATATCAGTAAAGTAACCATTCTTACAAAGGTTACCATTACCAATATCGCCTCTAAAAAAGTGGTGACGTATCAAATTGTTGGCGAAAAAGAAGCCGATTTAAAAATTGGTAAAATTTCGGCTAGTTCACCCATTGGAAAAGGTTTATTAGGAAAAGTAATTGGCGAAACGGCAGAAGTGCAAACACCAAACGGGGTTATTAAATTCAAAATTGAAAATATTAGCATTTAATTGAATGCTGTTCTTGTATGACTATTTTCTCTAAAATCATTGCAGGAGAAATTCCTTCGTATAAAATTTCAGAGAACGAAAGTTTCTATGCCTTCCTTGATATTTTTCCATTAGTAAAAGGGCATGTATTAATTGTACCAAAAATTGAAACAGACAAGTTCTTTGATTTGTCTGAAAATTATTTGTCTGAAATTTTATTATTTGCACAACCCATTGCAAAAGCAATTGAGTTGTCATTTGCTTGTAACCGCTGTGGCATAAGCGTTATAGGCTTAGAAGTGCCACATGCACACCTGCATTTAATGCCTATTAATTCGGCGGATGATTTAAATTTTAGTCGACCAAAATTGTCATTAAGTACGGTAGAATTTCAGGCAATTCAGGGCTTAATTGTTACACGGTTAGGCGCACAATAAATCAACTATTTTTTCTTTACGCGTTCAGGATTTTTTGCAATAAATTCATCCCATCCTTTTAATCCTTTTACTGCTGTGCCCAATACAGAAGACGATTGGTAGTGGTGGCAAAGTGCCACGGCTAGAGCATCGGTGGCGTCAAAATATTGGGGTTGTTCATCAATTGATAAAACACGTTGTAACATTTTCCAAACCTGGTCTTTATCGGCATTTCCGTTTCCGGTAATAGATTGTTTTACCTTTTTTGGGGCATATTCCGTTACTGGAATTTTACCTTGCATGGCAGCGGCAATGGCCACTCCTTGGGCCCGACCTAGTTTAAGCATACTCTGCACATTCTTGCCAAAGAAAGGGGCTTCAATTGCAAAGCTTGATGGCCGATACAATTGTATTAATTCAATTACTTTGGAATGTATCATTTCTAGTCGGGCATAAATGTCTTTTTGCTTGGCAAGTTTCAACACATCCATCAGTAAAACACTTGGTTGGTTGTTTTCAACGCGAAGCAATGCATATCCCATTACAGTAGTACCAGGATCAATTCCTAAAATGATAGTGGCTTTTTTATTCATTCAAGTAAAAATAACCAATTAATGGAGGTATTTTTCATTCTCATATTGATAGCCGACATTTGCACAGAAATTAATCAACCTATTCTGACTAGAAAACTAAAAATATTCCTTAATTATTTTGTTGGGCCAATACTTTTTGTTTGGCTCTCTTTTTCTATTTACCACCAAATCAAGCAGCAGGGCGATGTTCAACAGTCTTGGCATTTTATAAAAGCAGCTTTTCTGGGTCCATCGGCTTGGAAAATCGGGTTCGTAATGCTACTAATGCTTTTAAACTGGGGAATTGAAGCATATAAATGGCAATTGCTGGTAAGTAGACTTCAAAAGATTTCTTTTTTGCGGGCTTTTTCAGCCATTTTTTCTGGACAGGCTTTTGCACTCAACACCATTAATCGTGCAGGAGATTTTGTGGGAAGGGTACTTTATTTAGAACAAGGCAATAGATTAAGGGCAGTAGCATTGTCCTTGGTTGGTTCAATAAGCCAACTCTTGGTAACATTTGCTGTTGGAATTTTTGCACTAGTAGGTTTAAGATCGCATTTATTGCAAAAAGGAAATATGCTACAAGGCTTGAGTGAGTTTTGGTTAGACGGTTTAATTATAGGATTGATTCCGGGAATTTTATGTTTTGCACTTTTTTATTTTGAACTACCATTATTTACCAAACTAGTCGAGAAAATTCCATTTGTACACCGGTTTCGATATTTAATAGAAAAAGTAGAGGAAGTGAGTAAAAAAGAATTAACAAGAATTTTACTGCTTTCTTTTATTCGTTATTTGGTATTTGTTGTGCAATACGTTGTTTTGCTAGAAGTTTTTGGCGTTGCGGCTTCTATGCTTGATTTAGCAATGATGGTAGCTGTGCTTTTTTTGGTAATGGCAATGGTTCCTACTATTGCGCTAGCTGAACTAGGTTTCAGGGGTAAAATTAGTTTGCAACTATTTGGGTTGTTAAGTGTAAATACAATTGGAATCGTTTCTGCTGCTGCAGGCATTTGGATTATTAACTTGATTTTACCTGCTATTATTGGTAGTGTATTAATGGTTGGAATTAGGTTATTTAAACGGTAGTCGATTTGCACAAAACGTTTTTTGGGCATAGTTTTTGTTTGAAGTTTGTATTGTAATTAATTGAATTAGTTAGTGTGAAAAAACTCGTTTTAATTGTATGCTTCATGATGGTCATTAGCCGGCTAACTGCTGGCGATGATTTCTGTGGTATCCACAATACTTCTTTTCAAGACGGAGAAAGCATTGGGTTTGTTATATATTACAATGTAGTTGGTTTGTATGTGAATGCTGGAACGGCTAAGTTCACTGTAGCATTAGAAAAAATGGGCAATAAACCAGTTTACCATGTAATGGGTGTAGGTACCTCAAACCCTACTTATGATTGGATTTTTAAGGTTCGAGACAAATATGAATCTTATTTCGATACCGCCAATTTACAGCCATTGAAATTTATAAGAAACATAAGTGAAGGCGGATTCAAACACAGTGAAAATGTAAGCTTCAATCAACAAACCAATACCGCTATTACAACTGCCGGGGTATATAAAATGCCTGGTTGTGTTCAAGATGTGTTGAGTGCCATATACTATGCTCGCAACATTGATTTTGAAAAATATCATGTGGGAGATAAAATTTCATTTAATATGTTTCTAGATAATGAAGTACATAATTTGTATATCAAGTACGAAGGAAAGGAGGAAATAAAAACCAAGTATGGTAAGTTTAGGTCTATTCGATTTAAGCCTTTATTGGTAAAAGGCACCCTATTTTCTGGAGGAGAAAAAATGACTGTTTGGGTAAGCGATGATCCTAACCATATTCCATTGCGTATTGAAAGTCCAATAGTTGTTGGGAATGTAAAAGTAGATATGATGCAATACAATAATCTAAGATATCCGCTAACATCAAATATCAATTACAATTAAAGCTCGTTCATTGTAAAGCAATTACCAACGCGTACACCTTTTTCTGTTAATTGTAAATCACAGCATTCATTAAACGCATCGTGTTCAAAATACAATACATAATTACCTGCCGCTGCTTCTTGTAGGAATGATTTCTTTTCTTGTAAAGTAGTGTAAGGAAACATATCATAAGCCATTACATAGGGTAGTGGTATATGCGAAACAGAGGGTAATAAATCTGCCATATAAACCATGGTACGTCCTTTGTAATTTAATTGTGGCAACATCATTTGGCTGGTATGCCCATTTGCAAATCGAATAGCAATATTATTTGTAAATGCAGTAGTACCCAACCTGCCATTGGCACTTAAGTCATTAATTGGTGTTTGTATAAATTGTAATTGACCGCTTTCTTGAATGGGTAAAATATTCTCTTTTAAAAAAGAGGCTTTCTCTCTATCGTTTGGTTGGGTTGCCCAATTCCAGTGTTCTTGATTACTCCAATATATGGCGTTATTAAATGCAGGTAATAATTTGTTATCTATACGATTAATACTTCCGCCACAATGGTCGAAATGTAAATGCGTTAATAAAACATCTGTAATGTTGGAACTATGAAAACCATGCACAGCAAGGGCTTCATCAATAGCAGTTGTACCAGATAAATGGTAGTGTCCAAAGAATTTAGCGTCTTGTTTATTACCTACTCCATTATCAATAAGTATGAGTCTATTGCCATCTTCAATAAGTAAACACCTAAGTGCCCAATTGCATAAATTATTTTCGTCGGAAGGGTTTAGTTTGTTCCACATTGATTTTGGAACAACGCCATACATGGCTCCTCCGTCTAACTTAAAATAACCTGCATTAATAGTATAGAGTTTCATATAATTATTTAAGAGCGGCTTGTTTTTGTTTTTTTGACGCAACAAGTAATAAAATAAATCCTAGTACAAAAAATATAATTAATGCTAATACCGAATTGCGTTGTGAGCCTGTTAATTCATTGATAAATCCAAAACTAAACATCCCTATTACAATCGCTATTTTTTCTGTTACATCATAGAAGCTAAAATAAGAAGTAGTGTCTTTTGTTTCGGGCATTAGCTTGGCATAAGTACTCCTGCTAAGCGACTGAATCCCACCCATTACAAAACCTACTAATATAGCTAAAGTGTAGAATTGATTAATGCCATTTCTAGGAATGAGGTAACCAAACACACACAAAACTATCCAACTAGCAATACATACCATCAATGCATTGAAATTGCCAATTTTCTCTGATAGTTTAGCAATTAGCATCGCACCAGGAATGGCAACTATTTGAATAAGTAGAATGGCAATGATTAGGTTGGTTGTGGGAATATTTAGTTCGCTTTTTCCATACAAAGTTGCCGCAAGCATGACCGTTTGTACGCCCATATTATAACAAAAGAAGGCAGCTAAATAATTTTTTAAAACAGGGGTATGTGAAAGTTGCTTGAATACTTTATTGATTTCTTTGTACCCATAAGTAAATACATTTCCTTGTTCTGGTTTGTCAACAGCTGGTTTTCCTTTTGGTAATTTACTGAGTGCCAATTGCCCAAATCCCCACCACCAAATTCCTACTAATAAAAAAGAAAGTTGCGAAGCTTTTGATCCTGTGATGCCAAACTTTTCAGGCATCAACACAAATAAAAAACAGATGATTTGTAGGATAACGCTTCCTATATAACCCATTACAAATCCCTTGGCACTCACTTTGTCTTGGTCTTGAGGGGCGGCTATTTCTGGTAAATAAGCGTTGTAAAAAACTAGGCTACTCCAAAATCCTACACAGGCAATAATCATACAAATTAATCCGTATGCTAAATTGCTTTTGTCATAAAAAAACAAAGCGCAACAAGCAAAACTTCCCATGGTACAAAAGAAAAACAAGAAGCTTTTTTTATTGCCCTTATAGTCTGCAATAGACGATAGTAGTGGAGACATTGCAGCTACAATAATAAAAGCAATGCCTAGTGCATATTGGTATAGTGAAGTGTTTACAAAAGTTCTGCCAAATAACACTACGGTGTCATTTGCCGTAGATTCTTTGCCATCGCCAGTAACAGCTTCGTAATAGGCAGGAAATATAGTAGAGGTAATTACCAGGTTGTATACACTGTTTGCCCAGTCATACATTGCCCAGCCATTGATAACTTTTTTGGAAGCAGTTTGCATGCTATTGATTTTGTTTTTAAAGATAGGGTAAAGAAAGGAACCTTTGCCCTATCCAAAACCAAGCAAACTATTTTAAATAACCCGTAATAATTAACACTAACAAAATAGCACCTGCAATGATTCTATACCAACCAAATAGTTTAAAACCGTGCTTTTGCAAGAATCCAATAAAAAATTTAATGGCTAACATAGCTACAATAAAAGCAACCACATTGCCAATGCCTAAAGCTATTAGGTTGTTTTTGTTGGATAATAATTCGGGATTTTCTTTGTAAGCCTTTAATAATTTATAGCCAGTTGCTGCAGCCATGGTAGGCACTGCAAGAAAAAAAGAAAATTCAGCCGCCAGGTTTCTAGTTAGTTTTTGTTGCATCCCTCCAATAATACTGGCAGCGCTTCTGCTAACACCAGGAACCATAGCAATACACTGCCAAAAACCAATTTGTAAGGCCTTGGGCAAACTAATTTTTTCGGTTGATTCTATAGAAGGTGCTTTAAATAATTTATCAACAAATAATAAAACAAATCCTCCTACAAATAAACTAATAGATACAGTTAAAGGGCTTTCTAGCAAAGCATCAATTTTTTTTGACAATAAAAAACCAAGTACTAATGCAGGTATAACAGCTACCATTAATTTTATATAAAAATCCAACTTTTTAAAATCGAAAAATTTTCTCCAATACAATACCACAACTGAAAGTATTGCACCAAGCTGAATCGCTACTTCAAACAATTTGGTAAAATCGTCTTTGGCAATTCCCATAAATGAGCTGGCAATAATCATATGGCCGGTAGAAGAAATTGGCAAGAACTCTGTTAGTCCTTCAATAATTGCAATAACAATAGTTTCTTGAATTGTCATATTTGATTTTTTAAATAAGGATATTAAAAGTACCTGTTTAGTGATATATAGAATTAAAAAAGCGGTTATAACACCGCTCTTAATAATTTATTAATATAAGTTGAACTACACTTTTGATTTTTTAAAAATGGCAAAAATTTCAATCATTAAACCTGCCATAATTAAAATCGGTGCAATAGTTATTCTTGTGGTAGAATAAACTTGTTTGGTGTCAAATACATTTGGGTCGGTAGTTTTTCCGCCACTTAAAAGTACAAATCCAATGGCCATAACAACCCCGCCAATCAACATCCATACTAGGTTGTCTTTTGTAAATAAAGGGGCTTGCATATTCTTTTTTTGTTCACTCATCACTTTAGTTTTTTATAGTTGCAAGATAAGGGTTTAGTTAAAACAGACGCATGAATTAATATAATTCGTCTAGTTTCATTTTTAAATATTTTAAAACAGATCGGTGGGTGCTATATACTGAAATACCTATTCCCATCAATATCAAACTGCCAAACAAAATAAAAGTTAATTTAATATCTCGAATGGCTTTTAATTGAGGAAATTGGTTTTCGGCCCAAGTAATAAGGGTAAATAGCAAAATAATGGCAATCAGCGAACTGATTAATCCATTTACGACTGCTTTTATATTCATTGGCTTGGCAATAAATCCACGAGTGGCACCTACCATTTGCATGGTTTTAATTAAAAAGCGGTTACTGAACATAGCTAGTCGGATAGTGTTGTCAATACTAAAAATCACTATCACACAAAGAATGATGGCCACAACAATAAAAATTAGCCCCACTTTAGAAGCACGTTCATTTAAGCTAGTAACAAGGCTTTGCGGGTATTGCAATTGGGTAATTTGATTACCATAAGCGGCCATCAAATCTTGCGAAATTTTTGCAATGCTATCTTTGTTTACATATTGCGCCTTTGCGTAAAAATCTATACTTTCTGGAAGTGGGTTAGAGTCTAAAATTTTTGCCCAATCTTCGTTATTTTCTTTATTCCAAATTTGTTTGGCGCTGGTTTTATCTACATAAATTACATCCTTGGCATAAGGTTTTCCCGAAATGAATTGTTGAATTTGAGAGATGGTGTCTTTGTTCATGGTGCGCAAATAAGCACTCAAACGGATATCTTCTTTGAAGGCATTGCCAACCGAGCTGATATTTAAGAAAAACCAACCCATAATACCCAAAATCAATAATACCAAGGCTACGCCAACGATGCTATAGATATAATTGGGTTTACTGCGCTTTAAAGATGATTTTCCAACAACGGCCATATTCTTTTATTTTTTCTTGCTATTCAACCAGTGCTGATAGCGGTTTTGATATGGCAAATGTAGGCATTTGCGTGCTAAACACTTACATTTGCAGCCACTCAAAATGGGTTTTCTAATTTGAAAATACCCCTTTAGTTTGGTAATTAGGTTAAAGAAAGGTTAGGATTGAATGGAGGGAGGTTTTAAGCACTATCTCAATTAATCTTAATTCAAGCAAAATGGCCATCATTTATTATTCAGAACAGTTTATATAAAATGGAATACGATTTTAGGAAAATAGAAAAAGAATGGCAAAAAAAATGGCAAGATAATCATGCCTATCAGGTAAGTAATACTAGCGAAAAGCCAAAATATTATGTGCTAGATATGTTTCCTTATCCTAGCGGAGCTGGTTTGCATGTGGGGCATCCATTGGGGTATATTGCTTCCGATATTTTCAGTCGATTTAAACGCCTGAAAGGCTTTAATGTATTGCATCCTATGGGATACGATGCGTTTGGTTTGCCCGCAGAACAATATGCCATTGAGCACGGCGTACATCCAGCAATAAGCACCGATAAAAACATCCATACATTTCGCAAGCAATTAGACAATATTGGTTTTTGTTTTGATTGGGATAGAGAAGTAAGAACTTGTCAGCCTAATTATTACAAATGGACACAATGGATATTTTTACAATTATTCAATAGTTTTTTTAATAAAGCAACGCAAAAAGCAACCCCAATATCGCTTTTAGTGGCCTCCTTCGAAAAAGAAGGAAATGCGCAGTATCCTTTTCCTGCAGCCGTTAATTATGCGCCAAAAAGTTTTAATGCTACCGATTGGGCTAGCTATGATTTTAAGCAACAGCAAGAAATTTTAATGCATTATCGCTTGGCATTTTGTGGTTATGGCGAAGTGAATTGGTGCGAAGCTTTGGGAACCGTATTAGCAAATGACGAAGTAGTCAATGGCGTTAGCGAAAGAGGCGGACATCCTGTTGTGAAAAAGAAATTACGCCAATGGTATTTGCGTATTACGGAATATGCCGATCGTTTACTAGAAGGATTAGACCGCGTAGATTTTAGCGAGTCTATGAAGGAAATGCAATCGAATTGGATAGGAAAAAGTTATGGTGCTGAAATAGATTTTGCTATTGTAGATGCGCCTGCTGATTTGCCATTAAAAGTATACACCACAAGGCCTGATACGCTTTTTGGGGTTGATTTTATGGTGGTTGCTCCAGAGCACGACATCATCAACCAAATTACTACCAACGAGCAAAAAGAAGCCGTAGCCGATTATTGTGCGTATGTAAAAAGCAGAAGTGAAAGAGAGCGTCAAGCAGAGAAAAAAATAAGCGGTTGTTTTACCGGAGCTTATGCAATAAATCCTTTCAATGGCGTAAAAATTCCAATTTGGATTTCTGAATATGTGTTGGCAGGATATGGCACTGGCGCAATTATGGCGGTGCCTTGCGGAGACGATAGAGATTTTAAATTTGCCCAATATTTTAATATCCCAATAACCAATATTTTGGGAGATGCGTTTAATGGCACAGAAGCCAATTCTACCAAGGACGCCATCTTGCACAATAGTGATTTTTTAAACGGGGTTATCATGCGCGATGCGATTGCCATTGTGAATGATAAACTAACTGCTATGGGTATTGGTCAGGCAAAAGTGAATTACCGCATGCGTGATGCAGCTTTTAGTCGTCAAAGATATTGGGGCGAACCCTTTCCAGTACAATGGAAAAATGGAACCGCAGTTGCACTTGACGAAACCGCATTGCCATTGCTATTGCCAGAAGTAGAAACCTACTCTCCAGGACCTGAAGGAGAGGGCCCACTTGCCAATATTCCATCATGGGTGGCACAAGAATTAGAAACCAATACAATGCCTGGATATGCGGGAAGTAGTTGGTATTTTTTACGTTATATGGATCCACACAATAGCACTAGTTTTTGCGATAGAAAAGTAAGTGATTATTGGAACCAAGTTGACTTATACATTGGCGGAACAGAACACGCAGTAGGGCATTTATTGTACAGTAGAATGTGGACCAAAGCCTTGTATGACTTAGGTTTTATAGGATTTGACGAGCCATTTAAAAAGTTATTGAACCAAGGAATGATTCAAGGCGCTTCAAGATTTGTATATCGATTAAAAGGTAGCAATGAATTTGTTTCACTAGGGTTAATAAATGACTTTGATACGGTAGATAAATTGCATGTAGATGTAAATATTGTTGACGGCGTTGAACTAGATACTCAAGCATTTACAAAATGGAAGCCTGATTTTGCAGCAGCAACATTTGTATTAGAAAACGGAAAATACATTTGCGGATCGGAAGTTGAAAAAATGTCGAAATCGAAATTCAACACGGTTAATCCAGACGAGCTAGTACAAAAATATGGCGCAGATACTTTTAGGATGTATGAAATGTTTTTGGGTCCTGTAGAACAGAGTAAACCATGGGATACCAAAGGGATTGAAGGCGTTCACCGATTCATAAAAAAACTATGGCGCTTGTTTTACGACGAACAAAAAGGAAGGGTTTGGAATAGTGATGCAGCAACGCCCGAGGAGCTAAAAATCCTACACAAAACCATAAAAAAATCGCAAGATGATACCGAGCGATTTAGTTTTAACACAGCGGTAAGTGGTTTTATGATTTGTGTGAATGAGTTGGCCGATTTAAAATGTAATAAGCGCGCTGTTTTAGAGCCCTTACTAATTTTATTAACGCCCTATGCTCCGCATGTAAGTGAAGCGCTATGGGCCGAATTAGGAAATACAAGTTCTATTTTAGACGCTGCATATCCTGTTTTTGACGCGCAATATACCACTGAATCTGCCAAAGAGTATCCGGTAAGTATCAATGGACGCGTACGAACAAATATCAATATTTCTATGGATGCAACTGCCGATCAAGTACAAGAAATCATACTATCTAACGAATTGGTTCAAAAGTGGATGGAGGGCAAGCCCCTTAAAAAGTTTATTTTTGTAAAAGGCAAAATGATTAATGTAGTGTTCTAATAACAGCTCAAGAAATTTGTAAAACGCCGCCCAGATTTGGGGTGGCGTTTTTAGTTTTCTACCTATTCGTGTAAAAATTTAACAACATAACGATGCATTTATTACATTGCTTAACCAAAAATTAACTTATGAATTGGAAACGTTTATTATTAACTGTTACAAGCACTGCTGCTTTACTTGCTGCAAGCGCTCAAAAAATTAGTTTTAGTCAGTCAGATTTACTGGCCAATAATCTTCCTAAAAACTTTCTAAATACCTTGCCACAGTTGGTAAAATGGGTAGATGACGAGCATGTAATTTTAAATCAAAAAATCCATCCAGATTCTGCCAGTAAAAATTATATACTAGATGTAGTTTCTGGTGTGTTCACCGAAACAAAAGGCGGTGGCGGCGGAAGAGGCTTTGGAGGCGGAGGCGCTATGATGCAAGGACGAGGCGGATTTGGTGCTCCAGCATCGCCATTTGCCAAACAAATTATTGAAAAAGACAATGATATTTTTTACAAATTGGGTAATGAAGAAAGAAGGTTAACCAATGATAAGGCCGAAGAAAAAAATCCAACATTTTCGCCCGACAGCAATTTTGTTGCGTATACCAAAAACAATAATCTCTATACCTACAATTTAACAACCAATAAAGAAAACCAATTAACAACTGATGGCACTGCCACAACATTAAATGGCTATGCCAGCTGGGTGTATTTCGAAGAGATTTTTGGACGTCCAACCCGCTATCGTGCATTTTGGTGGAGACCCGATAGTAAGCAATTGGCCTATATGCATTTTGATGAAAGTATGATTCCAATGTTTCCAATATACAACAGCGAAGGCACACATGGATTTATAGAAGAAACAAGATATCCAAAAGCCGGCGATAAAAATCCAGAAGTAAAAATTGGCTTTATCAATCCAAATGGCGGAAAAACTACTTGGGCAGATTTTAATGAAAAAGACGATCAGTATTTTGGCTGGCCAGTATGGAAACCAGGTACTACTAATCTTTTGGTGTATTGGATGAATCGCGGACAAGACAATATGAAAATGTATGATGTAGATCCAACCAATGGAAAGAAAAAAGAAATCTACGACGAAAAACAAAAAACTTGGATCGACTTAGAAGATCGAGTAAGCGGACGTGTAAACTTTATAAATGATAACAAGAACTTTATCATGCAAAGTGATCGTACCGGTTGGAACCATTTGTATTTGTATACAAGCGATGGGGTATTAAAGAATCCTATCACTACAGGTAATTACACCGTTACAGGTATTAAATTTATTGACGAAAAAAATAGCCAAGTATTCTTTACTGCACGTTCTAGAGAAAACACAGCACGTACCGATTTTTATGTGGTAAAATTCAATGGTACAGATTTAAAACGTTTGAGTTTTGGCGACTACAACCACAATATTAATTTATCGCCCAATGGCAAATATTTTATTACAACCTATAGCAATGTAACTACACCAAGCAAAATGACTTTGGTAGATAGCAAGGGTAAAATAATGAAGGAATTAGGCGATGCAAAAAATGCAGAACTAGAAAAATACAACCTAGCAAAAACCGAATTAATTCGTATTAAAAGTGCCGATGGATTGTTTGAGTTGCCAGCATTGGTTACTTGGCCATTAAACATGGATCCAAATAAAAAATACCCAATTCTAGTAAGTATCTATGGAGGTCCAAATGCAGGCACCGTAATGGATGGATGGAACTGGAGTGCCAATCGCCAATTCTATGCACAAGAAGGATTAATTCAAGTAGCATTCGACCACCGCGCGAGTGGGCATTTTGGAAAAGCAGGCGTAAACTATATGCACCGTAATTTGGGTTATTGGGAAATGGAAGATTATAAAACAATGGCCAAATGGTTTATTGCCAACGGACAAGCAGATCCTACCAAAGTATGTATTACAGGCTTTAGTTATGGTGGATATATGAGTTGTTATGCTTTGACTTATGGAGCAGATGTATTTACCCATGCAATGGCTGGCGGAAGTGTGGTAGACTGGCATTTATACGATAGTCATTATACCGAAAGATTTATGGATACGCCAGAAGAAAATCCAGATGGATATAAAACCAGTAGTGTGTTAACTTATGTAGACAAATTTAAAGGCGTATTGCAATTGGTACATGGCACCATGGATGACAATGTACACATGCAAAATAGTATTCAATTAGTAAGTGCTTTAGAAGACAAAGGCAAAGACTTTGAATTCTTATTATATCCAGGTGGAAGACATGGATGGCCTGGTGCAAAAGGCGTACACTTTGCAAACCTTAAAACAAAATTCATATACAAAAACCTTTTGGAAAAACCTGTTCCGAAAGCGTTGTTAAAATAACAAACAAACGGCTCCTACATTTAGGAGCCGTTTTCTTTTAAGAGGATATTGGGTTATTATTTCATTCTTTCTAAAATCATATAAAAAGAAGATCAGCAATGAGTTTGAATTGATTCAATTGAAGTGATTTAGGTTATTTGATTTTTATCAGTTTTAATATAGCTAATACCAATTTGGCAATAGTTCCATTTTTATTAAGGATATTAGTTACATAATAGCCAAAAAGTACAGGTATAATTATCTCAAAATCAGGAAAAAAAATTTTTGACAAAATTGTACCAACTAATGAAATTGAAAACCAAATGAATGTTTGGATTGAAAATAATTTTTTCATTAAAAAAGTATTTCTTTCATTTTTTATATAAACTGCAACATCAGAAAAGCAATGGCTATTATACCATATAAAATGAATAATTTCCAAGACGCTAATTTGTATTTGATAGAAAGTAATACAACTGCTGATGAAATTAAAATTGATATAGGGCCTGTTGTATATTTTAGATTTCCTTTAAATAATCCAAATTCAGCAGCAAGTTCTATCAAAATAAAATTGATAATTATTAGAGATATAATTATTCTCCTTTTTCGTTTTTTCTCTATTGAGATCGGTTCCATGATTTTTTATTTACAAGTTTTAAAAGTTGATGTACATTTTTTTTTGGATGTAGTTAAGTGATAGTAGGAAGCGCTTTCACAAGAAACAAATAAAGCAATCCCTACACCAGTCCAACCTAATGCTCCGGCGCCTACACAAACGACTTGTTCGGTTGCGTAAACTGCTAATGCATCATCTAGGCAATCTGTATATTGTTCATAGCAATCATCAGGATTTAAAGAAGCTACTTTTACTTTTATTATATTATCTTGAATAGTTGATTGAAAGTTTTGTAGTCTTTGGTCAGAAATAATCCTTTTCCATTGTTCTATATTTATCTTTTTAAGATTATATGACTTTAGTAATTTACTAAAACTATTATTCAATTGGTTTCTTAGAGTCCAGAAACGTTCAGTATCATTAAATCCAATAAATGTAGAAATGGCAGCTCTTGATTCTTGATTATTTTCAAAAGCAGCTTTCTTGAATTCAGATTCAAATTCTGGCATTAAAAAATTTGGGTTATTCGAATTAGCTAAATTAGTATTTGTAATTTCACTTAATGTTTTGACATAATCTTTGAAGTTGGAATCTTTTGAAAGCTCAAGCATGATTTGTTCACTAGTTAAATCTTTTTGATTTGTTGCTTGTTTCTTGCAACTTGACAATACTAAAAAGAAAATAATTGTAAAAAATCCAAATAAAAATATCAATTCTTTGCTAAATGAATATTTCCTGTATTCTATTTTATTAAAATTAACTTTAAACATATTTTTTATTTAATTCTTCTGTCCATTTAAAAAGAATTGTTTTTAAATGGACAATTTTACCCTCCCCTGTCTCACACCATGGATCAGATATTCAGCGGTTGATTTACTTGCTTATACTGCAAGGCTCCAGTTTCGAGTGTTTTCACTCTGGTCTGTAGTACAACACCAAATTTGTCTGCGTGCAAATCAACGTCCTTTTTTATTTTAGCTTGTGGCCAACAGGCTAGGTAAAAAAATAGACTAAAATCCATCCTGCGCTAGTGCATGGGCATAAAAGTACAGCACCGATTCTCGGTTAAAAAACCCTATTTTTCTTTTAATTAATGGTAATTAAACGGACTAGTAAATTCAATAAAAATTAAAGCGGCGTCTTTCCTTCGGCCAAATCTTTTATTTTGTCCGACATGATTATGGCAAATTTTTTAGTTGGAGTTGTATTTGAATAGTTAAGCATTCCAAGTGCAATTTCTGCTGCAGGAATGGATTGATATTTTCTAAGAGATCCTGTTAAGAATTGGTTCAACCATCCAAAGACAAGAACGGCTATTTTTTCGCCAGCCCTATGTTCTTTTCTATTTCCGGTAATTAGTGCGGGTCTAAAAATTCCAAGACTGTTATATCCTATGGCACTAATTTCTTTTTCCATTGCGGCTTTTACTTGGTTGTAAAAGACGAAAGATTTTTCACTAACACCCATGGCACTAATCACTAAAAATTGTTGACTGCCTGCTTGGTATTGTAGTTGCGCAAATTTCACAGGGTAACTTAAGTCAACCTTTTTAAATGCATCTTTCGATCCAGCTTTTTTTATGGTAGTACCCAAACAACAAAATACAGTGTTTGCAGCTACAGTTCCTTGGTAGGTATCAAAATCAATTATGATTTCCTTTAATTTAGGATGTTCCATTCCCAAAGGCTTTCTATTATAGGCATAAACAGTATGATAGGCTTCACTTTCAAGCAATAATTGTAATAAATGTGAGCCTGTTAGGCCGCTAGCACCAATGAGTAAAGCTGATTTTTTTTGCAAGGTTTGAATTTTTACAAAGCTATGGATTAATACTATTTTGTAGATTTGATAAGTATGGCGAACGATAATTTAAATAACACACCCGAAAACTTAACTCCAGCCGATAAGGAGTTTGAAAATACCATCCGCCCAAAAGAGATTGTCGATTTCTCTGGGCAGCCTCAATTGATTGAAAATTTAACCATTTTCATTAAAGCGGCTAAGCTTCGTGGCGAGGCCTTAGACCATGTTTTGTTTCATGGCCCTCCTGGTTTAGGAAAAACTACATTAAGCAGAATTGTGGCTAATGAATTGGGCGTAAATATTAAAGAAACATCTGGTCCGGTAATTGAAAAGCCAGGCGATTTAGCAGGATTACTTACCAATTTACAACCCAATGATGTATTGTTTATTGACGAAATTCATCGGTTAAGCACTGTGGTTGAAGAATACCTCTATGCAGCGATGGAAGATTTTAGGATTGATATAATGATTGATACGGGCCCCAATGCACGTAGTATTCAAATTAACCTGAATCCTTTTACACTTGTGGGTGCAACTACCCGTAGTGGATTGCTTACTGCGCCTTTGTTATCGCGTTTTGGTATTAAATCTAGGTTGGAATATTATAATGCTGAAACCCTCAAAAAAATCATTGAACGCAGCGCCGCCATTTTAAATACAGAAATTTCTTCGGATGCTGCGGGAGAGATTGCTCGACGTAGTAGGGGCACACCACGTATTGCCAATGGCCTATTACGTAGGGTACGTGATTTTGCGCAAGTTTTAAATGATGGCACTATCGACCTTGGCATCACCCAACACGCGCTTAAAGCATTGAATGTAGACGAACATGGCTTAGACGAAATGGACAACCGTATTTTGGCTGCAATTATTGATAAATTTAAAGGAGGTCCAGTGGGGCTAACCACTATTGCCACTGCAGTAGGCGAAGAATCTGGAACAATTGAGGAAGTTTATGAACCTTTTTTAATTCAAGAAGGATTTTTACAAAGAACACCTCGTGGTAGAGAAGCCACTTTAAAAGCCTATAATCATTTAAAAAGAGAAATGACTAACAGAGGTGGATCACCATCTTTGTTTTCATAAATCAGTAATGTGCGAACTAGAAAATCTTGAATTGATTTTACAATAGATATTTCAATATAAACTAGGCATAAAAAAAGCGTCTATTTCATTTATAGAAACAGACGCTTTTTTTATAGTTCAATTAGATTTAAGGTGCTACTAATCTAAATCCATTTCCATGGATATTTACAATTTCAATATCAGTATCGTCTTTTAAGTACTTTCGCAATTTGGCAATATATACATCCATACTTCTACCATTAAAATAAGTATCGCTACCCCATATTTTTTTAAGGGCTCTTTCGCGTGGCAGTAAATCGTTTTTGTGTTCAGACAACATTTTCAACAACTCATTTTCTTTTGGAGAAAGCGTTTGGTGACTATCGTTATTAATTAACTGACGCAATTTTGGATTGAAATGGTATTTGCCCAAATCAAATTCAATATTATCGCTAATACGGTTGTCTTCTTCATTGCGTTTTAACATTGCTTTGATTTTCATCAGCAATACTTCGCTATCAAAAGGTTTGGTGATATAGTCGTCGGCTCCTAGTTTGTATCCTTGAATGATATCGTCTTTCATTGTTTTAGCACTCAAGAAAAATAAAGGAATATCTAAATCTACATCGCGAATTTCTTCTGCTAATTTAAAGCCATCCATATTAGGCATCATTACATCTAATAAACAGATGTCGAATTTCTCACGCTGAAAAGCGGCAAGACCTAAACGGCCATCTCTTTCTAAGATTACATCGTAATCATTTAGCTCTAAATAGTCTTTTAATACTTTACCAAGATTGGTATCGTCTTCGCACAAGAGTATTTTACTTTTTTTATCTTCCATGTGAGTTGTTTTTATTCTTTTAAAGATAATTCAAAAATAACCAAGATCTAATTGGCGTTTTATAATTTAACAGTTTATAACAATTCCTTGTTCATTAATACGAATGCGTTGCTCAGTTTCCATAAATTTTAGTGCTTGCCAGATTTTTTCGGAACTAAATTCATTGCATTTAATTAATAAGTCTCCAACATTCGTGCCAACTATTAAATAGGGCATCATTATTTTTTCAATTACTTTAAACTCAGCGGGGCTTAGTTCTTTTTTCTTCTTTGCAAGGCAGTTATTGCAAATACCACAAGCTTTTTCTGTTGGTTCACCAAAATATTCGGTAATAGCATTGCTCCTACAAAGATCATTATTTTCTAAAAAATTAAGCATTGCGGCTAAGCGAATTTCGTATTGTTTTTTTCTTGCAAGGTATTTGTCTTGGTCTATAGATAAATAATTTGCAGGTGCCCTGTTGAGTAAAAAATGTATTTGAGGTGTTTCTTTTAAAGGCAAATATTCTAAGATGCCAAAAGCTTGAATGGCTAGTAGTTGCTCCACAATATTTTCAACAGGCATTCTAAGAATTCGGGATAATTGTTTTTCGTGAATGGAAACACGGTTGTCAATAATGCCTTCGTAAGTACGCAACAATGTTTTTAATAAAAGCTCCCATTGCGGATAAGCTAGTTCAAAATCATTGAGTGTTTCTTTGTCTGTTGTAAAAGAAAGTTGTGCCGGTAAAAAAATATTTTCAGAAAAACTACAATGGCCTTCTTGTTCTAATACTTTTAAAACACTAGTAACTGTATAACCGTCTAGTTTAAAATTTCTAATAAACTCACTCAAGTCAAAATCAAAAAATTGTCCTTCTCCTAAACCTATGGGCAATTGAATAAAATCTGCAATGGCTTGGTAGATTTTTTTTATTAATGGTATGGGCGGATAACGTTTATCTGGTAAGGCTTTTAATTGGTTGATATCGTCTGAATGAAATAAAAGTACCGCATATGCTTTTTGTCCATCACGTCCTGCACGTCCGGCTTCTTGGTAATAATTTTCCAAACATTCTGTTGCGTCATAATGTATAACTGTGCGAACATCTGGTTTGTCAATACCTAGCCCAAATGCATTGGTGCAAGCAATTACACGGGTTTTGTTTTTTATCCAAGCATCTTGTTTGTCGGTTCTTTCTTGTGCAGACAATCCCGCGTGATAATAATCGGCACTAATATTATGCAACAATAAAAGTTCAGAAATTTCTTTGGTTTGTCGTCGGCTATTGCAATAAACAATACTGCTGCCAGACACCGACTCAAGTACTTCTAATAATTTATTTATTTTACTATCTACCTGAAATACACTGTAAGAAAGATTGGGTTTTAAAAAAGACTGTTTAAAAATAGTAGCATCTTTCAGAGCTAATTTTGCAATAATATCTTTTTGCACCAAAGGAGTTGCAGATGCCGTTAGGGCAATCACTGGAACGTTGTCTAGTTCAGATCGAATGGCTGCAATACGCAAATAGGGTGGTCTAAAATCGTATCCCCATTGAGAAATACAATGTGCTTCATCTACCACTAATAAACTAATATTTAAATAGGGTAGATAGTCTTTAAATAAAGGGGTTTA
>Ga0304728_1000035_pt1 | contig 107769 bp, 100 predicted proteins | sample C_130625_MF_Meta_FD_190476 | JGI IMG/M metagenome (GOLD analysis project Ga0304728, IMG submission 190476) | Freshwater microbial communities from Lake Croche, Canada to study carbon cycling - C_130625_MF_MetaG (v2) (version 2) | ecosystem: Environmental > Aquatic > Freshwater > Lake | place... | reverse complement strand
CCCTTGATCACCGTGGCGAACGGCACCGTCAGCCAGGCACCTTTCTCGTATCTACCCCCACAGGAGAACTCGGCCATCGGAGAGTCGTTCTTGGTTCCCGTGCTGTCGCGCGAAATTGGCAGTGAGGCCATTACCAAGCAGTTGCTGGACAGCCCGAGTGCGCCCCTGGCCACCACCAGTGGGACCGTGGTCGTCAATGCCGGTGGTTCTGGCTTTTACCGCACCGCCTACGCCGATGCCGAATTACACGCCATCGCCGCGCGCATGGGTGACCTGACCGAATTGGAGCGGGCCGTCTTGCTCTCCGACACGTGGGCGTCGATCTACGTGGGCGGCGCCACCATTGGTGGACTTCTCACCTTGGGTGCGGGTCTCGTGAATCTTGACGAGCCCTCCTCCTGGCAGGTCATCGGTACGGCCTTGCAAACCGCGGACCGCATCGTTGACGCGAATGGTCGCGAAGCTCTCGCGGGAGCGGTACGTCGCGTGTACCAGCCGGTCCTCGCCCGCCTCGGATGGGACCCCATCGACGGCGAAAGTGACCAGGCGGGAGAACTTCGCTCGATGGTGATCGACATGTTGGGCAACTACGGCAACGACGAGGCCGTCATTGCCGAGGCCCTGCGTCGCTTCGACAACCACCAAGATGTCGGCGACCTGGCGGGACCCATCGTCAGCATCACCGCACGGCAAAACCGACCAGGTAGCTTCGAAGAGTTCAACGCCCGACGCTTGTCCGCCGACACGCCACAAGAAGAACAGCGTTACTTGTTTGCTCCCATCCAGTCACCCGACTTAGCTACTTTGAAGGACGTCTACGAGCGTTGCTTTACTGAGTATCGCGGTCAAGACGCTCCCTTCGTGATTGGTTCGATGATTGCCAATCGTGAACACGGCGAGACCATGTGGCGCCAGGTCACCAACGACTGGGAGAAGATCACTGACTTCTTCCCGCCGGACATGCACGTTCGAACCTTGATGGGGGTACCCACTCTCTATGGAAAGGCAAACCTCGACGCCGCAGTACGGACCTTCCACACCGATCATCCACTCAAGTTCAGTAACCAAACCATGTTGCAGATGCTTGACCGACTCGATCGCGGTGCGGCTTTAGCCACGCGCGTGCGTGACAGCTTGACCAACACACTCGACAACGTCGCTCTCTAAGGAGCGGCACGGGGCGATAGCCTCGACGACGTGACCGAAACAACCAATCCCTACCGACTCGCGACGACTGTTGTGCCGTCTCATTACGCCCTCGAACTGCGTCCGCGCGTCGACGAGGCCGAGTTTGATGGTCGCGTCGCCATCACGTTGGACGTGGTGGAGTCCGTCGACCATATTTCGCTCAACGTGGTGGACCTTGTTCTCCACGACTACGTGCTCACCGACTCATCCGGCTCCACCCACCACCCGCGGGTGGAGCTCGATTCCGAGTTTGAGCGCGCCACCTTTGTCTGTGACTCCTCGCTGCCGCTCGGACCGGCTGAGCTCACTATCAACTATCTCGGTGTTCTGAACGACAAATTAGTGGGCTTTTACCTTTCCCAGCACGTCGCGACCGACGGGACGGTTCATCAGATGGCCGTCACTCAGGCCGCTCCGACCGAGGCCCGACGCATGTTCCCCTCGTGGGACGAGCCGGCGTGCAAGGCCACCTTTGACGTCACCTTGATTGTCCCAGCGGATCAACGGGCCTACGCCAACTCCCCGATCGCCAACGAGGAAATTCAAAGTGATGGCTGGCGACGAGTGGTCTTTTCGCGGACCATGAAGATGTCCACCTATTTGGTGGCCTTCGCCGTGGGTGCCTTCGAAGAGACTCCCGTGATCGAAACTCTCGGCGTGCCGGTGCGTGTGATCTCGCCCGTGGGCAAGGGACACTTAGCGAATTTGGCCCACGAAGTCGCCGTCTTTTCCTTGAATTTCTTCTCGGACTACTTCGATATCCCCTATCCCGGTGACAAGCTGGATTTGGTAGCGGTCCCCGACTTCGCGTGGGGTGCAATGGAAAACGTCGGCTGCGTCCTCTTTCGTGAAACCGCCCTACTTGTGGACCCCGCCAACTCGTCCTTAGCGGAAATTTCTCGCGTGGCCCAAGTAGTGGCGCACGAAATTGCCCACATGTGGTTTGGCGACTTGGTCACGATGGAGTGGTGGGAAGGAATTTGGCTCAACGAAGCCTTCGCCACCTTCATGGAGGTGCTCTGTACTGACGCCTACCGACCCGATTGGAATCGTTGGGTGGATTTCGCCACGTCGCGTGACGCCGCCCTCCAGGTCGATGGGCTTCACTCCACGCGAGCCATTGAATACACGGTGACCTCACCTGCCGAAGCTCTGGGAATGTTCGACCTTCTTACCTACGAAAAAGGTGGATCGGTTCTTCGCATGCTGGAGCAATGGTTGGGCGCCACGGTCTTTCGCGACGGTATCCGTCTCTACCTACGCCGTCACAGTTACGCCAACGCGGTGACCGGTGATTTATGGCGGGCCCTCGAAGAAATCTCGGGGCAGAATGTGGCCGAAGTTATGAACACCTTCATTCTCCAGGGTGGTCACCCACTGGTGACCTTCGCCCACGGCGTGGTCACCCAACAACCCTTCGCCTATGGAGCTGCCACCGGCGCCAGCGCCATCGGGAAGAGCTGGCTCGTACCAGTCGCCACGCGTTCTCTCGATGGTGGCGAAACGACCACCCGTGTTCTGGACGGTACCCCCTGCACGGTGGAGGGAGAGAACCTCATCATTAACGCCGGTGGCTCAGGCGTTTTCCGCTCTCGCTACGAGCGCAGCGATATGTTACGGGTCTCCCAGCGCCTCTCGGATTTTACCGAAATCGAGCGAACGGTTTTGGTAGCTGACGCGTGGGCCTCCCTCTTCGCCAGCCAGATTTCCTGGAATGACTTCCTCGCTGTGGCCCACGGTTTGAAGGACGCCAATGAACCTGCCGCGTGGCGCAACGTCAATTTGGCTATGTACGCAGCCTTTCGTGCGAGCCCGGAAAGTTATCACGAGAATTTGCGTGAGATCGTCCACGAGCTCTACCAACCCCAAATGGACCGGCTGGGTTTCGAACGCCGCAGCGGCGAAGGCGAGATGGCGGCCGAGATGCGCGCCTCCATCATTCACGTCCTCGGCACTCTCGGACGCAATCAAACCGTCATCACCGAAGCACGACGACAGTTCGACGCCAACGAGTTGTCCGGTGACATTGCCGCGAGCCTGCTAGCGGTGGTCGCCAGTTCACCTCGACCCAAGGACTTCGATACTTGTCTGCTGCGTTACCGCCAAGCAGCGACTCCGCAGGAAGAGATCCGCTACTTGTCCGCGTTGGCTTCTTTTGACGAAGCCGATTACGTCGAGCGGGTAGCGGGAATGTGCGTCGGTGAAATACGGACCCAGAATGCCGGACGCGTTATCGCGCAGGTCCTCACCAATCGGAGTCACGGTCACGTGGCCTGGGAATTTTTGATGGATAATTGGAACGAGTTTCTTAGCGTCTTGCCCAACCTTCAGCATGCCGGCATGGTCAGCGGAATTACCACATTTTACCGTGATGCGGTTCTGGCGCAGTCGGCAAAAAATTTCCTCGCCAACCATCCCGTGGAAGGCATGCAACGTACAATTGTCCAGTACCTAGAGAAGCTTTCCGTCGGCCTCCGTTTTGCCCAATCACTGCATAAGGAGATTTCTAAATAATGCTTGCCACTTTTGCATGGATTTTCGGTCTGATGTTTGTACTGGAGCTGCCCGACAAAACCACTTTCGCAGCCATCATTATGGCGGCCAAGACTCGCCCGTTACCCGTATGGATCGGCGGAACGCTCGCGCTCACGCTGCACATGGGGCTCGCCGTCATCGCCGGGCGACTGATGCAAAACATTCCACATACCCCCCGCGACATTGTGGTCACAGTTCTTTTCTTTGCTGGCGCTCTCTATCTCTTGCTGGTTCCCGAAAAAGCAGAGGAGAAAGGTGGCGAGGAAGAGGCGAGTCACATGAAAACGGGCAGCTTCACCCGCGAAGCTAGCGCAGCCTTTGCCGTTCTCTTCATCGGTGAGTTTGGCGATCTCACGCAAATTCAAGCCGCCAACTTCGCCATGAAAATGCCCGGTCAGGGTCTGATTATTTTCATTGCATCGTCGCTCGCCTTGAGCGCGGTGATTGCGGTGGGCGCTTTTTCGGGAAGTTTCCTTACCCGTTACGTTCCCTTGGCCAAACTTCGCATCATTGGCGGAATCATTTTCATGGGCTTCGCCATCTTTAGTTTGATTAGCCTCTTGTAGTGTATCGTTCCGACGAACTCATTAACTTGGCCCGTAGTGTCAAGGGCTTCATGCCCGATAACGAGGGCTTGGCGCTCTACTCCGCAGCCCGCGACCTCGGCCGAGAACGCCCTCGTGGCACTTGGCTCGAAGTGGGTGCGTGGTGTGGGAAGTCAGCCGTCTACCTCGGGGCAGCGGCCGAAGAATCGCAGAGTGTTCTCTATTCTCTGGACCACCATCACGGCAGTGAAGAGAACCAATCAGGTTGGGAACACTTCGATGAGTCGCTGATTGATCCTTTCGATCAGCGACTCAACACGCTGCCTTTCTGGCAGCGTACGGTAGCGATGGCCACATTGGAGTCCACGGTGATCGGTCTGGTAGGACACTCCCTGCTCGTGGCCGAGCATTTTCAACAACCGCTGGACTTCCTTTTCATTGATGGTGGTCACGGCCACGACGTCGCGTGGGCGGATTATTACGCGTGGACACCGAAAGTGACGGCTGGCGGCCTGCTTGCCATCCACGACGTCTTCGAAAATCCTGCCGACGGTGGTCGACCGCCCTACGAGATCTATTGTGCCTGCCTCGAGTCGGGACGATTTATCGACGTCCTCGCCGAAGGCAGCTTGCGCGTCCTGCGCGCCCTCTAGATTCACGCCTCGTCGCCCGTGCGGGTGGTTAGGCTTGCGAGCACTTATGAGTGCGCCATCACATTCCACGACCGCCCTTGCGCCCCATCTCGATGTTCTGGTTATCGGAGCGGGAATTTCGGGAATTGACTCGGCGTATCACCTGAAAAATGTTTGCCCCGATCTCACTTTCGCCGTTCTCGACGCGCACGAGAGTTTCGGTGGAACCTGGCTCATTCACACCTACCCCGGAGTCCGGTCGGACACCGAGGTCTACACCTTGGGCTTTCCGTTCAAGCCCTGGCGTGGCGTTCCCTACGCGGACGGCAGCGATATTTTAAATTATCTCGGCGAGACGATTGAGGAGTTTTCGCTCGGTGATTCCTTCTTTTATGGTCGACGTGTCGACAGCGCTGCGTGGTCGTCCGACGATCAGCGCTGGACCGTTTCGGGCATCAATCTCGTCGACGAGAGCTCCTTCACCGTGACCGCTAACTTCTTGTGGTCGTGTCATGGCTATTACCGCCACGAGTCAGGCTACGTCCCCGAGTGGGCCGGCCTCTCGTCCTTTAGGGGTCAGGTGGTTCATCCTCAAAACTGGCCCGACGATATTGATTTAAGGGACAAGAAGGTGGTCGTGATCGGCTCGGGGGCCACCATGGCCACCTTGGTGCCGGCCATCGCCGACCGGTGTGAGCACGTGACCGTGATTCAGCGCTCCCCCGCGTATTTCTTCAAGAGCCCCAACCTGGACCCTCTCGCCGACCAACTGCGCGAACTCCAGATCCCCGACGAGTGGATTCACGAAATTATTCGCCGCAAGGCCATGGCGGAAATGAAGAATCTGACCGACGTGCAGTTGCTTCATCCCGATATCTCCAAATCGGTGATGATCAACCAAGTAGCCGCCCAACTTCCCGAGGGCTACGACGTGGCCACTCACTTCACCCCACGACACGCACCGTACGAACAACGCATCGCTCGCATTCTTGACGGTGACCTCTTCCAAAAGATCAGCGACGGCAAGGTCACCATGGTGACCGATACCATCGAATCCTTTAGTGAGACCAGTATTCGGACCCACGACGGCCAGGTCATCGAGGCGGACGTTGTCATTAGCGCCACGGGATTCAATCTGTCGGTAATGGGCGACGTAGCTTTTAGCGTGGACGGCGCGACCGTGGACTTTTCGAACGCCGTGACCTACCGCGGCGTCATGTTCGCCAACCTACCGAACTTGGCGTGGACCTTTGGTGCCCTGCGGGTGAGTTGGACCATGCGCGCCGACCTGGTGAACCAATACGTGACGCGACTTTTGTCCTACATGAAAGATCACCACCACGCAGTCGTTCTGCCGCAGCTACGTTCCGTCGACGAGTCCATGGAGGTCAGCCCCTTTATGGATCCCAAAGAGTTCAACCCTGGTTATGCCGAGCGCTCACGACACCTCATGCCGCGATCGGGAAGTCACGAGCCGTGGAGAATGAGTTTGGACTTCTGGAGTGAGCGCGACGATCTCGCCAGCGCTTCCTTCTCGGACGGCTGCCTTACTTTTCTCGACTAGCGGAGAGTACCGCAGCCACCCAGACGGCATCCCGGTTCGGCCACATCGACCACGCGGGGAAGATTTTCGTCACGAAAAAGCCCCGCAGCCGGTGAGTGCGAGGTAAGGGCATCAGCCGCCAAAATAATCGCCGCGCCGGTGTAGCAGGAGGTTTCTTGGTGCGGGAAAGTGACGTGCTCGGGGTACGCGATGCCGGTGAAGTAGCTTCCGTCGTCACGACGGTGGCGACGGGTATAGGAGAGAAGATCGAGCGCGTGGCTGGTCCAGCCCACGGCGTCCAGCGCCATCACGCATTCGGCAGTTTCGGCAGCCGTCACCCAGTCGTTAGTAGAAACGCAGCGCACGCCATGTCCGGGCATGATGAAAGTGTCCCAGTACTCGCGGAGACGGCGCTCGGAAGCTTCATGGCTCATGGCCCCGGCGAGAACTGGGTAGTACCAGTCCATGGCGAATTCGTTCTTGGGGGCAAAGGCACCACGGTGGTGTGCAATCACGTGACCGAGTCGACCAGCCGCTAATTCCCATGCGGGACGGGTTTCGTCGAGACGCTCGGCGAGAGCGACCGCGCAACGAATCGCGTGGAAGATTGACGAGGAACCCGTCAATAAGGCGTAGGTCTCGGGATGTCCCGACGAATCCAGCGACCAGCGAATGGTGCCGTCCGGCAATTGCCAACGTAAAACAAATTCAATGGCGCGCTCCACTACGGGCCACATCTCACGCGTGAAATCCACGTCCTCAGTGATCAGCAAATAGTGATACATGCCGGTGGCGATGTAGGCGCACACGTTGGTGTCGAGACGCGCGCTCTTAACGGTGGCAGCGAGGTAGTAGTTGAACCAACTCCCGTCACCCTGCTGCGTCGTGGCCAACCAGCGAAAGGCGGCCCGCGACTCTTCGACGCGGCCGGTCGCGGTCAGAGCCATGGCGGCCTCCACGTGATTCCACGCGTCGGTATGTCCCCCGATGAACCACGGTATTTGTCCACTGGGTCGCTGCAGGTCGGACAAATACTGCGAGGTGCGGTCGATCTCCGCAGCCGTCAATACTCCCGGTACTCCCGGCAGGGTATCGATGCGATTCAAAGCGCTACCGCAGGCTTGCGCAAGTAAATGATGAGCGACTTTCCGATGAGCGGCGAGAGAACACGCTCGAGGAAGCGAGTGAGTCGAGGACCCTTGACGATGTCCCACACCAAGAGGCGGTGATAGCTCCGGACGAAGAAATTCTTGTCGTTCGTGGTTCCCACCAAGCACTTCAGCCACCAATACGGTGAGTGCAGTCCGTGGGCGTAATGGTGGCCGGTTACTTCGAGTCCGGTGGACTGGAGGCGACCTTGGATCTGGCGGCGGCGGTAGATGCGTACGTGGCCACCGGGAACATTGTGATAGGCATCCGACAAGGCCCAGTTGATGATTTCCGGACCGTAGCGCGGGATAGTGATGGCCATGGTGCCACCAGGACGCAGGGCACGAGCCAATTCACGCATGGCAGCCACGTCGTCGGGAATGTGCTCGAGCACTTCCGAACAGATAACGCGGTCGAAGGTGCCGTCGGCAAAGGGTAGGTGCAGGGCGTCGCCCTGAATGGCACAGGTGGAGAGTTCGTCCGACGACAGTTCGCCCGCTTCGGCCATGGCGGCAAAGGTCGCTAGTACGCCTTCAACTTCATCGAGTCCCGCATCCAGCGCAACCACATTGGCCCCACGGCGTGCTGCTTCGAAGGCGTGACGACCAAAGCCACAGCCGAGGTCCAAAATCTTGTCCTGCGGCTTCAGCCCCAAGATGTCGTAATTAGCAGTCAACATTATTCAAAACTCACAGACTCGGGCATAGGTTGATTATTCATAATGGCGTCGTAACACGCAGCCGTCCCCCGGGCCGTTACTTCCCAGGTGAAGCGTTGCATCACGCGCTCGCGACCGGCGGCGCCGAGTCGTTCGCGTAATTCTCCGTCGTCCAAAAGTCGGCGAATGGCTTCGACTAAGGCATCAGGATTGTTGGGCTCTACGAGCAGCCCCGTTTCTCCACTACGACCGACAACTTCCGGCAATGCGCCACCGGTAGTGGCCACGATGGGAACACCGCAACTCATCGCTTCAATTGCGGGAAGGGAGAAGCCTTCGTAGAGACTCGGCACGACGGCAACCTGCGCCTCGCCGTAGAGTCGGGCAAGTTCTTCGTCGCTCACGCCGGTGATGGTCTGGACGATGTCATTCAGTCCGAGGCGTTCCATCGTCTGGGCCACTCGACCATTGGCCTTGGGCTTGCCAATGACGACCAAATCGATGTCGCGCTCGGTGCGGAGTTTGGCCACCGCTTCCAGCAGTGGCACCAAGCCCTTCATAGGGACATCCGAGGAGGTCGTCACCATGAGACGGCCCTGCTTCTTGACGGTATCGGTGTACGGACGGAACACTTCGTGATCCACGCCTACGGGAACGACGGTCATTCGGTGCAGTGGCACTTTCATTTGGGCGTTGATATCTACCTTGGAGTTCGATGAGACGGTCAACACGTGGGGCATCTGCTTGGCCACGCGTACCTGCATGCGCAAGAAGCCGAACCAGCGACGTTGCGTGAAGCGTCGGTAGGCATTCTCGGCGTGTTCCAAAGCAATACGGCGGTCCACCGTGATGGGGTGGTGCAGGGTTTGCAGCATGGGCCATCCATCTTTTTTCGACAGCTGCAAAATTCCGGTCCCGAGACACTGATTGTCGTGAATGAGATCAAACTCAGAACGCCGAGCGTTCAAGATGGGACGAATACGACGCGAGAATGCGAGCGGTTCACCGAAACCAGCGGCCAGCATGATCAAAAATTCCGTCCAGTCGGCCCAGGTACGAAATTCTCGCCAGGCCGGAATGCGAAAGGGGTCGGGATTACGGTAGAGATCAAGCCCCGGTACGGGGGTGAAGCCGACCCCTTCATCGAGTTCAGGCCAAGGCTGACCCGCGAAAACCTCAACACTGTGACCTAGCCGAACTAGTTCCCGGGTGAGGTGGCGGGTGTAGACGCCCTGGCCACCGCAGGTCGGATTTCCCCGATAAATCAAAAAGGCCACCCGGTACTTGCCCGCGGCAGCGGGACGGGACGCGATGGCCGGCGGAACGGTAATGTCCCGTGAGCGACGCCACGATTCACGCATGTCGGCAAGGGAGACGGAGAGAGGGGTCGACACGGGCTTCTTTCGGCACGGAACAGGGGAGTTCTATTCTCCCCCACATCACCACTCGGGCACAAGTGCCCGTTTCCATAGGCAAAAAACCCTACTAATCTCCGAGGTATGGATCTCAACTACCCCACCGAAGCCGAAGCCTTTCGCCCCGTGATTCGCGGCTGGCTCGAACAGAACCTCCCCCAGGGCTGGTTCGACGACAACTTCTCGATGACCGAAGATGAGCGCAAAGCCTTCAACGCCACGTGGACCAGCAAGCTCTTCGAGGGTGGTTGGATCTGCGCGGGTTGGCCGCAGGAATACGGTGGCAAAGGTCTGTCGCTGATTGAGCAGGTCGTATTGAACGAAGAGTTCGCCAAGGCGGGTGCGCCCATGCGGGCCGACTTCTTCGGCGACACCCTCGTGGGGCCGACCATTCTGCAATGGGGAACCGAAGAGCAGAAGCAGGAATTCATCCCCGGTATCTTGAAGGGCGAAATTGCGTGGTGCCAAGGATTCAGTGAGCCGAACTCGGGTTCCGACCTCGCGAGCTTGAAGACCTCCGCCGTACTGGATGGTGACGAGTGGGTCATCAATGGCCAGAAGGTGTGGACCACGCAAGCACAACATGCCGACTACGTATTCCTCCTGGTACGGACCGACCCCGATGCCCCGCAGCATGCCGGCATCTCCTACCTCTTGGTACCCATGCACCAGCCCGGTATCGAAGTACGACCCATCGTGCAGGTTGACGGCTCCGCAGAATTCAACGAGGTTTTCTTCGACAACGCACGTTGCCCAAAGGGCAACGTGGTCGGTGGACTCAACAACGGCTGGAAAGTCGCCATGACTACTCTCGGCTTTGAACGTGGTAGCAGCTCGACTACGGGCTACCGTCGATTCCTCAAGGAATGGGAGCACATTGTGAGCGTCGCCCAGCAGAAGGGATCGAGTCACGACCGCATCACCCGTGACGCACTCGTGCGCGCGTGGGAAAAGATCAAGATTATTGAGATCAATGGCTACCGCTCACTCACCGATTCGCTCAATGACACGCACCACACCGCCATGCTCGGGGCCTGCAACAAGATGTTCTGGTCGGAAATGCACCGGGACACCATGAACCTGGCCCTCGACATCTTGGGCATGGATGGCCAAATCCTCAGCGGAACCGGCGATAACGAAGGTTCGGTTCCGGGGGTTCAGGCCTCACGTGGTCGCAGCGACTACCCCGTGTCTGATCTTCAGGCAGGGTTCTTCTTCAGTCGTTCAGAAACCATCTGGGGAGGAGCGGCAGAAATCCAGCGCAACATTGTCTCGGAGCGTGCCCTCGGCCTGCCGAAGGAGCCCAAGGCCTCTAAGGCTTAGTTGGGCGCCGGCGTGGCGCCGTGCTGACGTTCCTTAGCGAGTGCCCGTAGCAACATCAGGCCCGTACCCAGGGCGACCATGGCGCCGACGAAAATTCCCACTCGCGCGTTGGACTGCGAAATAATCCAACCGATGAGGGGCGCCCCAATCGGGGTGGAACCCAAGAATGCCGTTCCGTGCAGACTCATCACTCGCCCACGCATCTGTTCGGCCGAGTTGAGTTGCAAGATCGCATTGGCGGTCGAAACAAAAGAGATGGAAAAGGCTCCGGTACACACGAGGAAGATGGCGGCGCAGGCGACATTCGGGGAGAAGGCCACGCCCGTCATGGAGAGACCAAAGAGAATCCCCTCGGTCGTGAGCAGGCCCATGTTCGGTCGTGAACGGTGTGCAATATAAAGGCCACCCATTACCGCTCCCAGCCCCATCGCACTGAGAAGAACGGAATACGCACCCGCAGAGTGTTCGTGAAAACTATGGCGACTCAACAGGGGCAAGGTCGTGGTGAAGTTAAACGCGAACGTTCCCACCAACGCCACCGCGACCAACACTCGACGAATCAAGGGAGTGCCCCAGGCGTAACGAAGACCCAAGCGTAATTGCCCCTTGGATCGCACCACGTTTCTCATGGGAGCAAAATCTTCCTCGTTCATCAGCCACAGAGCCACAATCACCGCTGCATAACTAGCTGCGTTGACGTAGAAACACGAGGCGGTACCAAAGAGCGCTATCACTCCGGCCGAGATCGCCGGACCCACCAAGCGACCCGCGTTCATCAGCACACTGTTCAAACTGACCGCGTTGGCGATGAGTTCCTTCCCCACCATTTGCTGGACGAAGGCTTGCCGAGCCGGCATATCAAACAGGTTCACCACTCCTAAAAGAAACGAGAGTACGTAGACCGCGATCACCGTGGCGTGATGAGTAGTGACCATGAGGCCCAGAATGACGGCTAGAACCCCCGCGCTGGCTTGCGTGACGTACAGAATCCGGCGCTTAGGTAATCGGTCCGCTACAAGTCCGCCGTAGGAAGCAAAGAACAACATCGGTAGGTACTGGAGTGCAATCGATGTTCCTAAGTCCACGGCCGAATCCGTGAGCTGCAATATCAACCAGCCCTGCGCCACCGACTGCATCCACGTGCCCGAGACCGACACCAGCTGTCCGAAAAAATACAGTCGAAAATTACGGACCTGCAACGCGGCGAAAGTCTTCGATCGAAAATCCCGCACGGCGCTCACTGGTTCACCCTCGCGTGGCGACGAAATCGATCACTTTAAAGCGCGTGATGACGCGGTACGTAGCCCCCGGTACCCAGGGAAACGGATTCACCCATATCGGCCGATTCATCGACGCCGCCAATCACTTCCGTCACCCAATCCAGACGACCTTTGAGAATACGTTCCACGCCCCCCGACAGTGTCGAGGATGAAATCGCGCACGACGAACATGCCCCCTGTAGCTGAACCTCTACTACTCCGGCCTCCACGTCGGCACGAATCAGGACCAAATCGCCACCGTCGGCCTGAATGGAGGGGCGCATCAACTCCAACAGAGCCATAAGGGCGGAGAGGCGACTCGCGCGCTCGGGGTCTGTCAGCGTGGTTTCCATTCCTCCATTCTGCCCTGTGGCAGCGTCACCGTGCCCCACCCGTTCTACTCACTACGATTTACCAACATGAAGCCCGTGCAAAGCCTTCCCGTTGACCAAATCAATCTTTCGGATCTCGCCTTTTGGGAGCTTCCCTACGACCAGCGCGAAGGTGGTTTTCTCACCTTGCGCAACGAGCGTCCCATTCCCTTCTTTAAAGAAACCGGCCCCGAGCCCGGCACCACCGCCATTGAGCTCCCGCTGGGGCCAGGTTGGTACGCCCTCACCAAACACCGCGACGTCGCCGAAGCCAGCCGCCATCCCGAAGTCTTTCTCTCGGGTCCGGGAGCGGTCTCAACCATGGATCTCCCTTCCGAAATGGTGGAATACTTCAGCGGCATGATTTCTACCGACAACCCGAAGCACGCCCGACTTCGCCGCATTGTCTCTAACGCCTTTAATCCGCGCAATGTGCGTGCGGTAGAAGACTCCATTGAGCGCGTGGCACACGAAGTCATCGAACGCGCCCTCACGCAGGGAACGGGCGACTTCGTCAAAGACATCGCCGCTCCCTTTCCTATTCAAATCATCTGCGACATGATGGGCGTGCCACCGAGCGAATACCAAACCGCCCTCGATGCTTCCAACATCATTTTGTGCATGGGTGACCCTGACATCATCCCCGCGGGTACCGACCCAATTCTCGCCACTCTCGAAGCCGGCGCGACACTCACCGGCTTAATGGAAGAACTCGGTAAGTACCGCATCGAAAACCCCATTGACGACATCACCAGTGCCCTCGTGAACGCCGAAATTGAAGATGAGAAGCTCACCCAGCAAGAGCTGGCGTCTTTCTTCGTCCTCTTGGTGACCGCGGGTAACGAAACCACTCGCACGGCAATCGCGCATGGTCTTCACACCTTCACTCACTACCCCGACCAAAAGCAGATTCTCATTGACGACTACGACACACACGCCAAAACGGCAACCGACGAAATCGTGCGTTGGGCATCTCCCGTGACCTGGATGCGTCGAACCCTGGCTACCGACTACGTCTTGAGTGGACAAGAACTCGCCGCCGGTGACAAGGTCCTTCTCTTTTACAACTCGGCGAACAAAGATGCCGACGCCTTCGTCGACCCCTACAAATTTGACGTTCGCCGCACTCCGAACGATCACTACGGATTCGGAGCCCCCGGCCCCCACTTTTGCCTGGGCGCTCATCTCGCGCGCCGGGAGATCACCGTGGTCTATCGCGAGTTGCTGTCGCGCTTCCCCGGTATCCACACCACCAGCGAGCCCGCCCAATTGCGGTCGAGTTTCGTCAATGGCATCAAGCGCCTGAGTTACAGCTTCGACGCGTGAAACGCTGGCTAGAACGCTTCGACACGTACCAGCACGCACACGTTTGGTTGGCGTTTCCCGTGGCCGTCGTTCAGCGTTACCGCGAGAACCTCGATACCCGCTTGGCGGCCCTGGTCACCTTCTACGGCTTTCTCTCGGTATTTCCCTTACTCTTGCTCTTGGTGACGATTGCGGGGCTCTTCCTTCAAGGGACCAATCTCAATCACGCTCTAGTGAACTCAGCTTTGGCGCAATTCCCCATCATCGGTGGCACGTTGAAGCAGAATCTGCACGCCATTGCTCGAGGGAACGTCGCGGCGGGATACATATCCATTTTCGGTATTCTGGCAGGAGCTTTCGGGGTCACGAACGCCTTACAGATGGCAGCCTTCACGGTGTGGCGACGACCCCTCGAACAGTGGCCCGGCCTCGTGGAGCGTCTTCGTATTGGCCTCAAGATATTTACCACCCTGGGCCTGGTTCTTTTGCTGTCCTCCGCGGCTACCGGCGTCTCCACTTTCAGTAACAGTTTCTTTGGTGGTGAGCCCATCATCGGTCGCGCAGTGGTATTGGTCGTCGCATTTCTGATTAATGCCGTCGGCTACCTCGCGGTATTGCGATTTCTCGCGCCCCGCGGAACCGGTCTCCGCACCCTGCTCCCGGGGACCGTCGTAGGAGCCCTCGGTTGGACGATTCTTTCCGCGCTGAGTGGTTATCTTTTAGGGCACAAGCTCCAGCACGCCAGTCAAATTTACGGTTTCTTCGCCGTAGTGCTCGGGCTGGTCTTTTGGATCAATCTCGGAGCGCACCTGTTCTTGGTAGCCAGCGAAACCAACGTGGTCGTCGCCGAGAGGGCCTGGCCCGTCACTCTTCGACGACTTTAAGACTCGCGCTCCGCGAGAACCTGGTCAAAAGCCGCGAGGGCGCGCGGTCCCCACACGGTGCCCGGACCACCATTCATCAAGATGGCCACTCCCGCCATTTCGGCGACTTGTCGGCGGGTCACTCCCACACGGGCAGCACCGCGTGCGTGTGCCGCGACGCAACCATCACACTCTCGAGTGATGGCAATGGCCAAGGCGATCAGTTCCTTGGTGGCCACACTTAATTCGCCTTCGACCATCGCCGCTGCGCTGAGCCCACCAAAGGCCCGCATCACTTCCGGAATTTCTTCGCGCAAGGCTTTGGCGGGGCCGCGAAGTTCCTCGCGTACTTCATGAATGTGTTCCATAAGGCCTCCGTCCAAAAGCGTACCCACTCCCTCTAGGCTCAGTGCCATGAGTGTCATTGATGATGTACTGGGGCATAATCAGATCTACCGCGACCAACACGGACACGTCGACCTTCCCACCGCCCCCCAACGCCATCTGGCGGTTTTAACCTGCATGGACTCTCGTCTCGACCTTTTTGGCGCCCTCGGCTTACACCTAGGAGAAGCGCACCTCATCCGTAACGCCGGCGGTCTCGCCACCGACGACGCCATCAGGTCTCTGCTCTTGTCCCAGCGCCTGCTGGGCACGGAATCCGTGATGGTCATCCACCACACACGTTGTGGTCTGGAGACCTTCGAAGAAGAGGCCTTAGCCCGAGAGGTCGAGGCTGAGCTAGGGCTGCGACCGCCCTTTCGCTTCGGGGCCTATTCCGACGTGGACGTCGACGTGCGTCGCACCGTCGCGACCTTGGTGGAGAGTCCCTTCGTCAAGGGAACGGAGATCCGTGGCTTCGTCTTTGACGTGAACGACGGAAGCCTCCGAGAAATCAACTAAGGGCTTTCTTGAATCCTTGGTGACTCTGGGTGAAGCCGTTGCTGAGATAGAAGCGGTGGGCGTCGTCGCGGACGTTGTTGCTGGTGAGCTGCAGACGGTAACAATTTCGCTGCGTCGCTTCCTCGGTCGCGTGAGCCATCATGGCGCTGCCAATGCCACGTCCTCGGTCCGACGCCCGCACGTGGACGCTCTCCACCTCCGCGCAGAGTGAGCCCGCGTGTTGAAAATGGCGAAAGACCAGCAGTTGGTAGAAGCCCACTACTTCTTGCTCTACTTCGGCCACGAAGACGTCCCCTCCCGCGCGTCGGGTCTCGTCCACACCTCGCCAATAGGCATCGACTTTGGTGGGGTCTTCGGCGTCCGGGTGCAAACTTCCCCCTACCTGGATGTCGATGACTGTCACCAGATCGCTGCGACGGATGGGGCGAATATTCGCCACCGTCATCGCGGATCGATGGGAGTAAAAGTGCCCAATGCCCTTTCGATATCGGCAGCGATGTCCAAAGTAATGTCTTCGCGCAAACGGCGAGAGATGATTTGTGCGCCAACCGGAAGTCCGTTGGTTATTCCCGTGGGAACCGACGCGGCGGGCAGGCCCAGTAGGTTCGCCGGACACACAAATCGGAACATTTCCGCCACCGCCAGAGCATTTTCCTGCGACTCGACGTCCCAACCCAAGGGGAAAGGTGGTTGCGTCCAGGTCGGGCCGACAATGGCGGCGTAGTCAGTCAGAAAGCCACTCCAGGCACGACCAACGGTGTAACGCAGACGGTGCATTTCCAAAGTGGATTCTGGCGTCTGTGGCTCATCCCATACGTTGGAGAAGTCCAAGAAAGCTTTACCTCCCTCGCCCATGAACATATCCAGCACCGGTCGCAGGAGTGCCGTGTCGCGCATCACGTGTTCCGACCAGTTGAAATAGGCCTCAAACAGCATGGGTGGTTCAATCTCCACCACGTCATAACCCGCATCGGCCAGAGCACGACCGGCAGCACGTACGCCTTCGGCAACGCCAGGGTCGGTGGAGCCACCGGAAGGTTCCGGCACTAGCGCAATACGCTTTGGATACGCCGGTCCCACCAAGGGAGCATCCACGCAGACGGGGTCCATTCGGTGAGAGCCCATCACGGCCTCCAAGCCGAGTCGCACATCGGCGACGGTTCGCCCGAGTACGCCTTGCACCGAGAGAAGCTGTCCACCAATCGGCGGGGCGAAGGGTGCCGTCGCATTTCCAGTAGGCACGCGGCCAAAACTGGGCTTGATCGAAGCAATACCGCAGCAGTAGGCGGGATTTCGGAGCGATCCACCGAGGTCGTTGCCAAGACCCAGCACGCTCTGCCCGGTGGCAATCGCGGCGGCCTCGCCGCCCGAGGACCCGCCCGCCGTCCGGGTGGCGTCAAAGGGATTACGTGTCGCGCCGTAGAGGGACGACTCCGTGTTGACGCGTAGTCCGAAGTCGGGCATGTTGGTTCGTCCGAGTGGTATCGCCCCTGCACGCTTCATGTGTTCGACCGGCGGCGCGTCACTTGGCGCGATCAAGTCCTTGAGCTTCTCCACTCCCTCGCTCGTCGCGCGACCTTCTTGGTCAATATTGGTCTTAATCGTGAAGGGAACACCGTGCAAAATTCCGAGGGACTCGCCGGAGCGTTGGCGTGCGTCCGCGGCGTCAGCCCACGCCAAAGTCGCTTCGGGGAAGGTTTCCACTACGGCGTTGACCGCGGGACCCACAGCGGCGATTCTTTCGAGAAAGTCACTGACTACTTCGCGCGAGCTGACCTCGCGCTGAGCAATCTTCGACGCCAATTCCGTCGCGGAAAAACGCCATAATTCGTTCGCCATACATCCCCCTTGATAGTGAAATGTAGTTTGCCACGTTCACCGTGGCAAAGTGAATCAGCCGAATCGACCCTGAATGTAATCGAGGGTCCGTTCATCTGACGGATTATGGAAAATCTTCTCCGTCGAAGAAAATTCGATTAATTCTCCGGATCGGTCTTCCGCCATCAATAAAAACGCACAATTGTCCGAGACGCGAGCGGCCTGTTGCATGTTGTGGGTCACGATGACGATGGTGACGCGATTCTTCAATTCCACCATCAACTCCTCAATGCGCTGAGTGGACACTGGGTCAAGTGACGACGTCGGTTCGTCCATGAGCAGCACTTCCGGTTCGACCGCCAACGCCCGGGCGATGCAGAGACGTTGCTGCTCTCCCCCCGACAAGGTTGAGGCGCGAGCTTTCATTCGATCTTTCACGCTGTCCCATAATGCGGCAGCGATGAGAGCCGACTCGGCCGCCTCTTCGAGAATCGCCTTCTTCTTAATTCCGTTAAAGCGTAAGCCCGAGACCACATTGTCATAAATCGACATGGTGGGGAAAGGATTGGGTCGCTGGAACACCATTCCAATGCGACTGCGCAACAAGGTGGTAGCCAAATCGCCTCCGTAGACGTCAAGGTCACCCAATCGGATATCTCCCGTGACTTTGGCGCCCTTGGTCAAGTCGTGCAGACGATTCAGCGAACGAAGAAGAGTGGTCTTGCCAGAACCTGATGGCCCAATCATTGAGGTCACCTTGTTGGCAACGACGTCGAAAGTAACGCCACGCACGGCCATACGTTCATTGAAGGACACGGACACGTCCTTCAGACGCATCACGGCAGGACCGGTTTCGGCTTGATTCGCCACACCCGCGGCCGCCAAGCTTCGATCTTCCATTTTCATATCCTCCATTAGTGACGCTCCCTACGCATAAACGCCGCGACTAGTCGCGACACCACATTCAAAATCAGAACAATTGCTACTAGGACAATGGCAACGCCCCACGCGGCGGCGTGCTGGCTGTCGTATGCGGCTGACGAGTAATTAAAGGTCATCAAGGGCAATGCCGACATGGGGTGGAGAGGATTCCATTCGTATTGAATGGAGGCGCCCATCACCAACAGAAGTGGAGCGGTTTCGCCGATGGCGCGAGCCAGGGCGAGCAAGACGCCAGTGACAATTCCCGGTGCGGCCACAGGTAGAACTACTTTCAGCGACACTTTGGACTGGCGAGCGCCCAGGGCGAGGCCAGCTTCTGTCAAAGTTCGTGGGACGTTTCGAAGTGCCGTCTCCGCTGCCTTGGTAATAACTGGGGTCATCAGCAGCGCCAAAGCCATCGCTCCAGCGAGGCCGGTGAAAGCGTGCATGTTGAGCACAATGTACACATAGGCGAATACGCCCAAAAGAATTGACGGCAAACCCGTCATTATTTCCGTAATCGAGCGCAGCGCAGTGGCGGGGCGACTTTGCGTTTCCGACAGGTACAGGCCGAGAATGATGCCCAGTGGCACGGCCACTAGCGCAGCCACACCGTCGACGACCAGCGAGCCGATAATGGCATTACCAACCCCGCCAATGGTGTCTTGCTGCATCAAAGTCGGCTGCTGTGGCACTTGGGTCAGAAATCCCCACGACAGCACTTTGAATCCCCGCTGCACCAGAGCCGCGCACACAAAAAACAGAGGAATGATGGCAACCATCAATGCAGAGACGAGCAGCGAGAGAAACAAGCTCGAACGCAGAGAACGAGCTCGCTGAGTTTTCTGCGACATTAGTTGCACGACTCGGCGACGCTCGAGCAGAGGGTCCGGTGGCAACTTGGCGAGGAGGTCGGTCATCGTTAACCCTTCACGCCGCGCTGCACTAGTGCACGAGCGATAGCGTTCACGGACGCTGTCAAAAACATCAAAATCATGGCCAGCGCGCCGAGGGCGGCGAGCTGCTGGGGCGAGGAATCAATAAATTGCGTGGCGATGGTCGACGCGAGCGTGGAGCCCAAGGAGAACAGCGAGTGTGGCATGGCGGGGCTGGATCCGATAACCATTGCCACGGCAACAGTCTCACCCAAAGCACGGCCGGCACCGAGTGATACTGCGCCGAGCAGGCCAATTTTTGCGCTGGGGACTACTACTTTTAACAAGACCTGACTGCGCGTTGCTCCCAAGGAGAGTGCTCCTTCAATGAGATCACGGGGAACCACGGCAATCACGTCACGTGAAATGGCCACAATGGTCGGGAGAACCATAATCGAAAGTACTGTGCTCGCGAGTACCAGACCGAGACCAATGGCGTTCCCGCTAAAGGGCCAGCCACCACTCGTTAACCCGGCGAGCCAGGGCTGAATGGTCGTGGACATCCACGGCACCAAAACGTTGAGGCCCCAGAGTCCGTAGACCACCGAGGGAACAGCTGCAAGAAGTTCGACGAGCACTGTCAGAGGGCTCGCGATTCGCGGGGGAATAATGTAGTTCAAAGTGAGAGCGGTACCGATACCAATAGGAACGGCAAACAAAAGCGCCACGCCAGCGGTGATCAAGGTAGCGAGTATCAGCGGAAGCGCCCCGAATTGACTATCTGCCGGAGCCCAGTTGGTCCCAGTGATAATGGAGAGTCCCGAGTGAGACCACGCCGGCCACGATTGTTGGATAATGCTCCACACAAAAAGAACGAGAACGCCAGCAAAGAGCACGGCCGAGCCGCGCAAGACATAACTATAGAAACGACCAGACTTCACCCGGGGCATTACGCCCCGGGTGAAGTCGTGACCGTTGAGTCCGGATACGGATTTTGATGAAATCATCTTCTGTATCCAGGATGCTTTCGACTACTTACTTGAGGACCTGAGCACCGTTATAGGTGATCGTCTTCAAGGCGTTACGGGTGACGTTCTGCGCTGCCGTCGGCAAGGCAACGTAGCCCTGTTGAGTGGCAACATCTTGTCCGAAGGTAAGTCCCGACTTCGCCGGAGCGCTGTGGGCCAACCAGTCAACCAGCTTGACCGTCAACTGGGCCTGAGCCAAGGAGCTGGCTGCACTGTCCTTGCGGAGCATGACCCAACTGTAACCAGAGATCGGGTACGAAGTAGCGCCACTGGCGTTCACGATGGAGAAGTTAGTGGAATCTACCGAAGGCTTGGTAGCTGCAGCAGCGGCAATGCCGGCCTGATTAATCGCTACAGCCTTGTTCGCAGCGTTGACCACGAGTGCGGCATCGAGAGACTTGTTCAGCAGCACGTAGGAGTACTCCACGTAGCCCAAGGAGTTGTTGGTGTTCTCCAAGTTAGTGGCAACGCCCTGGTTACCGCTTCCGCCAACGAAGCCGTTGGTGGATGTCACGAAGGTTGACTTCGAAGGAGCGGCGGTCAAAATAAGGGGCTGCGCAGTGTGCAGGTAGTCACGGAAGATGTAGGTCGTACCTGAGGAGTCTGAGCGTCCGACAACGGTGATGGTGGCGTTGGGCAGAGCACAGGCATTCTTGACACGCCACTTCACGTTGGCCGCACAGATAGCACTGTCGTTCCACTTGGTAATAGCACCGGTGTAGATCTTGGCCAGAATTGCCGAGGTCACGATGAAGCCATTGGCCTTGTAGAGCTTGTTCGTAGTGATCGCAGTGTTGTGGAAAGCAATAGCCACACCACCGAGAGCAACTGGCACCTGCACGTAGCTGGCGAGAGTTCCGCGAGATGAAATGGTGGTGGCAGCATCAATGTTCGCCTGAGTCAGCGGAACGTCCGAAGCGGCAAAGTCAGCCGTGTTGGACATGATGGCCGTCTGACCAGCACCCGAACCACCCGCGCCGTACGCTCCAACGGTGGCGTTGTGAGTGCGAGAAGCGTAAATCGGGTAGGCAGCGCTAAAGAATGGCGTGTCAAAGGTTGCCCCAGCAGACGCGACCGTTGCGGTCGTGCTCAGCTGAGTGTCGCTAGCCAAGATCGGGTCAAGCTTGACCGTCGTTGCGCCCGCAGGGATTGACAACGAGGCAAAGAGCCCGGCGGTGGCGACAACCACTGCGAACGAACCTCGAATATTGATTTTCATCTAATTTTCCTCCAGTAGGAATTGTTTCGGTTAGTGACGCACTCATCGTTCGGCGCAGAAACATTTCTGGACCTTTTGACTCTTTCGTCATTGGGAAGAGTACGGAGTAAGGGTTAACTTTTCGTGACCACAAGGACTACCCTGAATGAATTCTTGGTTACCGCAACGAGCCCGTCACTCGCGCTCGATGACCAAGACAAAAAGCCTGATAGAACGTACTTTCCCAACTATCGTGTGGGCAGTACCGCGACTACTATCAATGGGCCTCGTTCATTTTTCGAGACAGCACCTCGACGTGGGTGATTATTAAGGCGCTCAGTCGCAGCAGGAGTCACGCCAACCACAACTACGGCATTTGAAGTGAGCGTGTTCGGGGTGCAAGGGCCCGTCACAATGTGGGCATTCAGGATAGATAGCGAAGCGGTTCGGGCAGTGGGCCACCGAGTTGTCCGACACGGGCGAAGTTTTCACCCCTCCATTCTGACGTCGGCTCCGCTACGGACGAGGGATAGAGATGCCCCGGGCGAGGTGGGAACCTCCCCGAGGCGTGGTCGACCAGAAGGCGAATTCGAGCCGACCAGAAAACCCTAGTGTTTCGCGCTCTAAAAAGCGAAACCGCGAGATGGCACGGGATCAAGCAGTTTTGCTTTTCGGCTCCTCCGCTAGCGGCCGACGGTGTAGGCGTAGGGAAGGATGCTGACCGGAGCAATAAACGGTGCCACGTAGACCAGGTAATTCCCCTGCATATTGAAATTATTCCCCAAGTTTGCCGCGTCGATGTACAACTGACCCGTCTCCACCGTTCCCACCTGGTCAATCGGATTGATGGTCACGGTAATGGTAACGGTACCGCCGGGCGGGACAATGATGCCCGCGGTCGGATCTCCCGTACCCGTGTAGTACGCCACCATGTCACCCGTACTCGTCGTGACGTTGGCGTCGAAGTCCTGCGTGGTGATAGAGGTACGCGAGGTGACGGTTGCTGTCGCACTACTCGTTGACGAAGTGAACGGACCCAACGGTGCGGGAGTAACGCCCCACATTCCGCTAGCCACTCCCCCCACGGGGCGATAGCTAAGTGACGACGCCTGCGGCGTGAATCTTGCCGTCACGCCTGCCATCGCTACCCGCGGACTGAGATCCGGGTCTCCCATATAACTCGACATGTCAAAGGAGGCCGGCGCCGTCGAGGTCTGCGAGGTGGTGATGGCACTGGTACCTGGTGGAACGTAGTAGCTCCATGAGTTATTGAACGTTTGCGTGGCCGGACTACCAAAGAGATCGGAGATCTGATAGGTAACGCTCGCCACCGTCCGTGGGTCGGCGGTGATGTTCAAGGGCGTCATTCCGCGATTCGTTACGTTGATGTTGTACGTCCCACCCGCACTCGCGCTCACCACCGTGCTCGCACTGTTGGGGAGCGATCCACTCACCGAAACGCCGTTCAGCAGAACTTGGCCATGAAAGGCGGAGTCGATCGCGCTCGCCACCACGGGATTAGCAAACTCCACGACGTAGGTATAGGTACCTCCCACGGGGGTGGCAGCGTAGAGGCTCACGTAGGGGGTCAGCGTATACGCATTGAGATAGTTGTCAAAAGTTACGTTGGTGTCGTAGGACAACTCTTGACCTGTGGGTGACAGCAGCATCGCCACGATTTGGGTTCCGGGAAGTCCGTTGCTCGCCACCGCCTCGAAATTACTTAGTTCGAGGTCGACTTCAAGATTGTTCGCACCGGCGGGAATAGTGAATTTATACGTATTCATTTGCGCAGGGGATCCCGCTCGCCCATTACCACCGGTCAAAACACCGTAGAAGTTGCCGGATCCAGCCACCACGGGAACCGCCGTGCGCTCGGTCACGGGAATGACGACTGTGCGGCTCGCGGAGATGACCTCAAGGGCCAAGGACGTATCGCCCGGTTCCATGGGCATAGTCAGCGATGCCGAGATCTTGGTCGTGGCTCCGGCCTTTATGACCACTACCTTCCCCAGGGCGGTAGGCGCGTTGTTGTACGCCGTCACCTGCCACTGCACGAGACCCGAGGTGCCTACATCCGTGGGGCCATCACCGTTGTACACCGTGAAAAAGACTGCTTTCCAGATACCCGTCGTCGGATTACTGAGATCCATGGTTACGTAGTCCGCGAGACCTTGGCTGATGGAATAACTCGCCAGATTCCCCGCGGGATCAAAGATGGCCACGTGCAAAAGGGACGATTGCCCGCTGTAGGCAAAGTCTGCTTGAAACTGCTCGCGCGTCGTTCCCGGGCTCACCGTAAAGTCCTTCGTTTGGTATATCTCCTGGTATCCACTCCAGATAGGAAATTGGGGTTGCGTGGAGCCCACCGCGGGGTTCAAAGTGACGGTTCCACTTTGCACAGTGCCACGCACTTCTCGCACGCTGGCGAGATGCAGGCTGGTGCTCACGTTGGAGGTATTGGTCACGCTGACACTGCTCGAAATGGTGGATCCGGGAGTCCCACTCAGGTTCAGAGCGTTAGTGCTCACTACGATGCCACCCGTAGTCTTGGGCTTCTTCACCGTGTAGGTTTTCGCCAGGGCCACCGCCGCCCCTACATTCAAGAGACCCGCCCCTTGCAGCGTGACGGGAGCATTGAAGTTGGTCGCGGTGCTCATCAGAATGGACTTCACCTGGGCCGGCGTGGGATAAAACCCATGGGCCGCCAGGAAGGCTTGAATCACGTCAGCGGCGGCACCGGCAACCAAAGGGGCGGACTCCGACGTTCCACCCGAGAGGCCGAGGGGCTCACCACCACAGTCGGCGTAGAGGGCGCTGGTCGAACACAGGTCCCAGTTCATGTCCCCCGGAGCTACGAGATTTACCGTGTCGCCCGACTGCGCAATTCCGCCCGACGACAGAGGCGAAATGTTGTTCTTTACGTAGCCACCACTGGCGAGCGGATGAGTCATGCCCCCATACCCCGTTTGCGCGTAGGAGCGATAGGTGGTGTTGGCACCCACCGCGATCACCTTGGGATCGCTCGCGGGTGAACCCATGGTGTTACTTGAACCCGCATCACCCGATGAGACCACCACGGTGACACCCGCAGCGACGGCGGCATCGTTGGCTGCCTTCACCAAGTTCGCGGTGAGATCGGGCAGAGGCATGGAGCCAAAGGATTCGTTGAGAACCTTCACCCCGTGCGAGACGGCGTATTGAATGGACTCAAGGAAGCCCGTGTTGGTGGACCAATTATTCGCGCCGAACACTTTCAGTCCCATCAGGTTTGCCCCCGGTGCGGAGCCGACGACTTTGATGTAGCAGCCCGAAGGAACAAAACTGGAATATTGGGAGAGGTCGTAGGCGGTATTACCCTGAGCACCAATGGAGGATGCGTCGAGGAATGCCTCACCGCCACTCGTCGGTGACAAAATTCCGTCACCCGTGAAGTCTTGGTAGTCGGTAAATACTGGCGAGTGGGCTCCTGAATTTTTGGACGCGTAGGCAGGATTGCGCTGAAAGTCGGCAATGCTCGTGTCGATCCCCTCCGCCATGTAGGCCACCGTCACGCCAGCGCCGGTAGCCCCCGCCGCCCAGGCCGCGGGAGCGTTGATGTTGGTCACGGCCTCGGGATCTAATTCCGGCGATGCCTGCGTACCGCACAGTGACGAGGCCAAGGCGTCGTGTCGCACCGCCGCATGACTGCGCTGGGACAAACTAGGCAGGACGTTGCGCACACTCGGTCCGGGAATTTTCCCGTTCGGAACGGCCAGGCTCACGAATGGATTTGCCCTGATGGTGGAGAGGGTGGCGGCAGAAGCTTTCACCACGACAAAGTTGGCGGGTGTGGGTGTGGACGATACCCAGCCACCCAGCTGGGTAATTTCGTTTATCACTGCTGTTCGCTGCTCGCTCGTGAGGCCGGAACGTAAAATGAAGATGGTCGTACCATTCGGGCCCTTGGGCACCGCATTCGCGGTGCCGACCGAGCTGAGTCCGACAATGAGTGTGCTCATGGCGAGGCTGGTGGACACGAAGCGGAGGTATTTCTTCATCGCTCTCCCTGAAGATATCGGTGGTGCTCTTCATCACTCTTAGCACAGTGGCCTCCTGATTTTCAGAGAGCTCCTGCCTTTGGCGGCGCGTGCAGTGAAACCGGCGGTGGCGGGACTATGGGTCTACACTCGGTCACAGTTGGGGGAAATATGGCCAAAATCTCGAAAGAATTACGTTCTCTACGCCAGCACCGAGTTCCTGCGTGGTGGCAGGACGCCAAATTGGGGATTTTCATTCACTGGACCATGGCCGCCGTGCCGGCATATGCGCCCATTGGCATTGATTTCGCCTCGCATTTAAAAGGTGACATTGCTGATTCGTATTCCCTCTCACCCTACGTCGAGTGGTATCAAAATTCTCTGCGTTTCCTCAACAGCCCCGTTGCGAAATTCCACCAGGAGAACTTTGGCGATCAGCCCTATGAGGAGTTTCGGGAACCATTCGAAGCGGGCTTCGAGCACTGGGACGCCGACGAGTGGGCGGCCACTTTCAAAGCCACCGGGGCGAGTTACGTCGTCATGGTGGCAAAACACTCCGACGGCTACTGCCTGTGGCCCACCGCGGTGGAGAATCCACATAGACCCGGCTGGCACTCGTCGCGGGACATCGTCGGTGAGATGGCGACCGCGGTTCGCAAAGCCGGAATGAAATTTGGTCTGTATTACTGCGCTGGTATGGACTGGACTTTCAACCAATGGCCCATCGGTTCGATGGCTGACGTGATTGCCGCAATCCCGCGCGGTGACTTCCCCGCCTACGCCAATGCCCAAGTTCGAGAACTGATCGATCGCTACCAACCCAGCGTCTTGTGGAACGACATCGCCTGGCCCGACAGCGCCAAAACTCTCTGGCCGCTCTTCGCCTATTACTACGAGCAAGTCCCCGACGGGGTAGTTAACGATCGTTGGTTGCCCTGGAGCCCCCTCATGAAGATTGCCACGACGCGTGTCGGGAAAAAGCTCATTAATTCCTACACCTTGAAAGAAATGCGCAAAAATGGTGGCCTCATCCCGCCTCCCCCACCGCACTTCGACGCGCGGACTCCGGAGTATGTCAGTTTCCCCGACGTACAGCGCACCCCGTGGGAATGTTGTCGCGGAATGGACGAGAGTTTTGGCTATAACGCCTACTCGCGTGAGGAAGATTTCCTCACCCACGAAGAATTACTCTGGCTGATTACCGACATTACGGCCAAGGGCGGAAACCTTTTGCTCAATGTTGGCCCTACGGGTCGTGACGCCGCCATCCCTGAACCGCAACGACGACGTTTAACCTGGCTCGGCGAGTGGCTCGCGGTCAACGCCGAGGCGATAGTAGGTACCCGCCCCTGGGTCCGTTGCGGCACCACGGTCAATGGTGACCTACAAGTGCGCTACACCGCTAAGGGTCCCACGGTTTTCGCGATCGTAAACGGGCACCCCACCACCGTGCGCTTCACCGACATTCTCGACACCCCCACCACCCGAGTCACCGATATTTCGGGGAATCCCCTCGTCACGCGTGTGGCCGCGGATGCCGTGGAAGTCGACCTTCCTGAGAACATCGCGCCGGGCCCCGTGGTAGTGGTTTTGCACGAGGTCTCTGCCCGACCCGTGTAGTAACAACTACTAAGGGACAATCAGGGTGTCGGGACTTTTTAGATTGTCGGCGTACACCGCATGTTCCTCGGGTCCGGTGCACCACCACTCGGGCTCGTCATCGCCGATCAGGCAACCCCCAAGGACCACCTCACCCCTTTCGGCCCTTTTAAATGTTTCCGGTGTGGGAAAGCCAAACACGACTTCACGACACGGAGCACCACAGAAGGGACACGAAGGATTTCTTTTTGACACGGTATATGTTTACTTGCTGGGTGTCACACGACAAATATTCGCTGTAAATTCGACGGAGAAGGGCTCACGGGTGAAATGAAGATAGTCGCCCACTACCTCGTGGTGCCCCCGGCAGGATTCGAACCTGCGCTCACGGTTTAGGAAACCGATGCTCTATCCCCTGAGCTACGGGAGCGGAGATGTCGCGAAATTTGCCGCCGTACTATGCATCACCGTCAGTAAGGCTAGTAGGGCGCACGCCACTGATATTTCACACCACGCGGTAATCTCGTGACGTGGTCACTTGAATGTCACCGGCTGCTGAAAGACGAGATCTAATGTCAGAAGTCAAATTAGAAGCGTGGCTCGAAGAAACTCGTCAGTTCCCGCCCAGCCCCGCATTCGCCGCTGGTGCCAACGCCCAGCCGGGCATCTACGAAGCCGCCTTCTCGAACCCCGCAGCCTGGTGGCGTGCGCAGGCGAATCGTTTGGTGTGGGACCAACCGCCCACCCAGACTGTGGAATGGGACTCACCCAACGCACGTTGGTTTAGTGATGGGACTTTGAACGCTTCGGTAAATTGCGTTGACCGGCACGTGGCTGCCGGACGTGGCGACAAGGTGGCATTTCACTGGGTAGCTGATGCCGAGGGCGACGAGCGAACCATTACCTATCGCGATCTGCTCTCCATGGTGTCGCAAACCGCCCATGCGCTCACCGAACTCGGCGTGCAAAAGGGTGACCGCGTCGCGGTCTACATGCCCATGATCCCCGAGGCCGTCGTCGCCATGCTGGCCATTGTTCGTGTAGGAGCCGCCCACTCGGTGGTCTTTGGCGGCTTCTCCGCCGAAGCCCTCGCCAGCCGTATCAATGACTCGGATTGTCGTTTTGTTGTAACGGCCGACGGGGCATTTCGTCGCGGATCCATCAGCCCGCTCAAGCCGGCCGTTGATGAGGCTCTCGCGAGCTGCCCCGGTGTGAAGTCAGTTCTCGTGGTGCGACGCACCGGCGCCGAAGTGGGCTGGGTCGAGGGCCGTGATCACTGGTGGCACGACGTGGTAGAGCGCCAGAGCACCACGCACCTTCCCGAGTTTTTTGAGGCCGAACATCTCCTCTTCCTTATGTATACCTCCGGAACCACCGGCACGCCCAAGGGGATTTATCACACCACTGCTGGCTACCTCGTCGGGGCGGCCACGACCTACTTCAACGTCCTCGACGCCAAGCCAGAGAGCGACGTGAGCTGGACCGCCGCCGACATTGGCTGGATCACCGGACACAGTTACATCGTCTACGGTCCGCTGATCAACGGCATGACTCAGGTGTTGTACGAAGGACTCCCCGACTCGGGTGGTCAAGACCGTTGGTGGCGAATCATTGAGAAGTACGGCGTCACGGTTCTCTACACCGCCCCCACCACCATTCGCATGCTCATGAAGTGGGGCGAGCAAATTCCTCGCGCGCACGACCTCGGTTCATTGCGACTTCTCGGTACGGTAGGTGAGCCCATCAACCCCGAAGCCTGGATGTGGTATCGCGAACACGTTGGTGGCAATCGTTGTCCGATCGTCGATACCTGGTGGCAAACCGAAACGGGCGCCATGATGATTGCTCCCCTCCCCGGTATCACCGCCACCAAGCCCGGTGCCGCCATGCGCGCCCTACCCGGTATCGGTGTGGACATTGTGGATAATGACGGAAATTCCGTGGGTAACGGCGAAGCGGGATATTTAGTCTTGACCGCTCCCTGGCCCTCGATGGCCCGTGGAATCTACGGCGACCCCGAACGTTTCCGGTCGACCTACTGGTCGCGATTCCCTGGCCGCTATTTCGCGGGTGACGGCGCCAAGCGTGATGAAAATGGGGACATTTGGCTCTTAGGTCGAATCGATGACGTGATGAACATCTCCGGCCACCGCCTCTCGACCACCGAAGTCGAACACTCTCTCGTCGGTCATCCCGCGGTGGCCGAGGCCGCCGTCGTGGGCGCGTCGGACGAGCTCACCGGACAAGCCATTGTCGCCTTCGTCACCCTGAAGCAGTCGGCCCTCGTCGACGGCGACGATCAGACGGAGTTGATTGAATCGCTCCGGCGGCATGTCGCCACCACCATTAGTCCTATCGCCAAGCCCCGGCAAATTATTCTCACCCCCGAGTTGCCAAAAACCCGATCGGGGAAAATCATGCGACGCCTTTTGCTGGACGTGGCGGAACATCGTTCGCTCGGTGACGTGACCACGTTGACCGACCCCACCGTGGTGAACATGATCGCCACCTTGATGACGAGTCACTCAGCGAACGACGATTAAATCGTTAAGGGCGTCAGCGTCCAGACCATCGGCCAGACGAAGCAGTTATTCGCCTGCATCTGCAGACCCCACTCCTGCCAATGATTCCCGACGAGCCCGCCATAGGTGCGGTTGAGAGCCGGAACGTAGGACGGTAGTGCCGAACTAGCGGCGTAGGGGTCCCACACGCCCAATTCGTAGCCCACGTACCAAACGCGTAAATACCTGGGGTGCAGCGTCGCCAGCGCGGCGTCGGCGTATTTGTAACCCTCGGGCAGCATCACTCGTGTATCCGTCGACTCCAGACGGAAGCCCTGCGGCCATCCCGGTGGATGGAGGACTACCTGCGACGAGGTGATGCCGGCGTAGGCCCAACTAAAAGAGAGATAGGTGGGAACGACGACGATGTCCGTCGGTTGGATCTGGTTCCGCAACTGACTCCAGAGACCTCGCAGATCCAATGTCGGATAGAGAGCGGGCGTGCTGTAGAGCGTCGCGCCGATACCGGCACTACCGACGACGGCGAATACGCCCGCCGCGAGGTAGCGACTCAGTGGTCCTCTCGAGCGCAGGGTGGGCAGGGCGCTATCAATTGCCACTCCGAGTAGCAACAGCATGCTCGGATAGAACACCACGTCCGTTCGGCCATCTCCGAAGGGGAAGAGGTCGCACTGGGATGCCAGTAATACGGCCGCCAGACTGAACAGCACCGCGCGCAGCGAGCGCCGGAATTCGGTTTCCAGCCGACGCCACCTCCAGGCAACGGCGAGCACCATGAGAAGAATCAAAGCAGCAAAAACATTTTCGGGCCGCGTCGTGAGTGAATTCACGAAGTGCTGGATGACGCCAAAACTAAAGAGGGAGCGAAAAATTCCCCGTGCCATCAACACCGAGTTGTGCAGCCACGCGTGCACGCTCGACCAATCCGCGAGGTATCCGCGGCGTTTCCAATTATCACCGAGGCTTGGCGACTGGCCCTTGAGCGTCGACCACGCCACCAGCCCGGTAGTCAAGGTCGCTACCACCCCGCCCACTATCCAGCTCCGTCGAGCCTCGCGTTGACGAATGGACCACAGTCCCGTGCTCAGCCACGCCCCCGCCACCACGAAGACCATCGCGAACGACATGACGGCGGCAAAGGTACTGACGAGCGTGAACGCGAGCCACCGTCGGTGGCTGGGCGCACGTCGCAATGCTTCAGCGAGGACGAGTACGGCAATCCCCCACACTGCCTCCCAGGTGTACGGCTTTACGCGGGTGGACTCAATGGTGATGATGGGGTTCACTATCAGCAACGCGCTGAGTACCGTGGCCGTCCATGCGGAGACGCGAAAATACCGAAAGAAGGGATAGATAACCAGCGAGAGAATCGCTCCACCCAGATACGCGGGCATCTGTGCCCACCACGTGGCGTGAGGTGCCCAGATGATCCATTGGCGCAGGAGCATGGTCCACAGGGGAGTGCTGACCGTCATGTGCCACGCCGTATTCATTGACACGCGCGCCGGCATGGCCGCCCACGCGTCATCAAAAAACAGATCCGTAGAAGTAAAGCCATGCGCTCGTTGAATCAGCGACGCCACTATGACCGTCAGCAAAATACCGATTCGTAGCCACTGCGCACGCGAGAAATGGAGTCGATTCATGTGGAACACTTTGCTATTTCGTGATACCTAAAAATGCTCTCAGCGCCCGCGTCACGTAGCAGCTCAGAGCGCGGCGCGCGAGTGGTGAATGGCTTGCACTTCCGTAAAGGCCTCGAGACCCCACACGCCATTTTCGGTACCAATACCACTCCACTTATGGCCGCCGAATGGCTGATTGGGTGCCAAAGCCAGGTGGGTGTTCACCCACGCCGTCCCACATTCCAAGTCGGCAGCCACCGCGGCGGCGCGTTCGCTGTCCGCACCCCACACCGAACCCGAGAGACCAAAGTTGGAGTGATTCGCTCGCTGGATGGCTTCGTCCACGGAGGTGTAACTCATCACCGGAAGAGCGGGACCAAATTGTTCTTCGTCAACAATGCGCACGCCCTCTTGCACTCCGGTCAAAATCGTCGGTTGGAAGAAATAGCCGGGCTGGCCCATGTCCGCCCCACCCGTCACCGCAGTGGCACCAGCGCTCATGGCGTCGGCCACCAGCATCTTCACTCGCTCGTACTGCATCGCGTTATTAATGGGGCCGAGTTGTGTTCCCGCCTCGGCGCCATTACCCACCACGATGGCCGCAGCTCGTTGGGCGAGCACGTCCACCACCTCACCGTAGAGGGCTTCGGGAACGTACACCCGCTTGATAGCCGAGCACACCTGGCCACAGTTATTAAATGCCGAATCAAAAATGGCGTTGCCCACGGCCACCGGATCGGCGTCGTCGAGAACGATGGCCGGGTCGTTGCCGCCCAGCTCTAAAGTGACGCGCTTTAAATCAGGAGCGGCCGACGCCGCGACTTTCTTGCCCGTAGCGGTAGAGCCGGTGAAACTTATCTTGCGCGGCACCGGGTGACTGGTCATGAGAGAACCCAAACCATCGCCGCCGCTGACCGCGTTCAAGACTCCGGCGGGAAACGCTTCCTGGAGAATCTCGAAAGTCTTCAAAGTAGCCAGTGGCGTATACGGAGAGGGCTTGAGAACCATGGTGTTGCCGGCGAGGAGCGCCGGGGCAATCTTCCAGAAAGCCAGCACCAGCGGAAAGTTCCACGGGGTGATACCGGCCACCACGCCGATGGGGCGACGTACGACCTCGACCAGGGCGGACTCGTCGTCTTGGAGCACCACACGGGGAATTTCCAGGTTGGCGTAGTGCTGCAGCCACATGGCCGAGGCGTACACCTCAATCCGGGCGTCCAGCAAGGGCTTGCCTTGTTCGCTCGTCAGAGTCGGGGCGATGGCGTCCACGTTGGCCATCAGCAAGTCGGCGGCGCGCAGCATGGCGGCGCGGCGCGCAGTTTCGTCACGCTTCCAACCACCGTAGGCGCCCTGAGCCGCGGCAAAGGCCTGATCGAGCTGCTCGGGTGTGCACTCGGGGGCGTGTTCGAAGACCGTGCCGGTGGCGGGGTTGATAACCCCGAAAGTTGTGGGCGACGACACGGTCGTTCCGCCAATAGTCATCAGGAATTCGCTCATGTTGCCCCCGCTATGCCGTTGTCACCACTGTACCGGTCGTAGCCGACGGCGAAAGGTCTCAGGACCCGTGCAGCGGGTCGGTTCCCTCGAGGTGATGTTCGGCAATATGCACGATGGCCTTGGTTTCGGCTTGGAGTCGTGCTCCCCACTTTTCTTCGAGATTCCCCACACGCCACCAGATCGCCGCACCCGCCCAGGCGAAAATGAACATCCCCACGATGACGTAGCCGGCAGCATTGATATTGAAATTAGCCATGGCATTCCAAAAGCCCCCCGTCAAGTGGAACTCCTGCGGCAACAAACTCAGCACTTCGACCGCTCCGATGAAGAAACAAATCATCACCGACAGTCCGGTAATGGTGAGATTGTAAAAAATACGACGCACGGGATTAAACATGGCGTAGGAATAGGCCACGTTCATAAAGAGTCCATCAATAGTGTCCATCAGAGCCATGCCGGCCGTGAACAAGATGGGCAAACACATGATGGAATACCACGGCAAGGACTTCGTGGCGAAGAGCGCAGTGGTGGCGAGGAGCGCCACCTCGGTGGCCGTATCAAAACCCAACCCGAAGAGCACGCCGATGGGGTACATTTGCCATTCCGCAGTGATTGACTTCATCAAACGTCCAAAAATTCGGTAAAAAAATCCTCGATTGTTGAGCTGACGCTCTAACTCCGCTTCGTCGTAGACACCATCGCGCATGCTCCGAAACACGCGGATGATGCCGAGGAGAATGACAAAGTTCAAGAGGGCAATAAGAAACAGAAACCCTGCGGAAATGGAAGTTCCGACCACTCCACCGAACTGCTGCAAGCTGGAGCCCTGGTGCGATACGGCTCCGTACACCGACTTCTCCGCGATAACCAGACCCGCCCCGATAGCCACCACGATGGAGGAGTGCCCCAGGGAAAACCAAAAACCCACCGAGAGTGGTCGACGGGGTTCTGGCTCGTCGAGTCGATCATTAATGAGCTTGCGGGTGACGTTGTCAATGGCCGAGATGTGGTCGGCGTCAAAGGCGTGCCGCAGGCCCAAGCTGTAGGCCAGACCCGCGATTCCCATGCCCAGCCCCTTGTAGTGGCCGGGGAGGACAAAACCCAGGAAGATACCGAAGCCGAGCACGTGGAGGAAAATGGTGGCGCCGATCATCCACTGGCTGCGACGTATTTCCTTCTCCGTCAGCGACCCGCGAATCGTGGCCCAGCGTCCCCGTTTTACGACGGTGGCCTCGTGTGAAGTCATGTTGGCACCCTAACGGGAACGATGCGAATTTAGGCCAATGTCACACCCTCTTGCAAAAATTGTTGTCCCTACCAACGAAAGGTCTCACATGAACAACACACTTACCCTCATCGACACCGAGAACGCCCTCGGTGGCGCCATTACGGCCCACTCCCCTGTCGGTCGTCTCGCTGACGTCCTCAAAAATCTCTTGGGCGATACCGGCCACCTGGTTGTGGCCACCTCCTACGGTCCGGCGCTGATGCACGTCAAAGCGCAGATGGGCGGAGCCGCTCGCTACGTGTACAAAGACGGCCGTGACGGTGCCGAACGAGCCATCGAAAAGTACATGAACGACTATTTCCCCGTCGGGAGCGTCGCACGTCTGAATATCGTTAGTGGCGACCACTATTTCGCCGAACTGGCACGGGCGCATCGTGACGCCGGCTGCTTGGTGACCGTAGTGGCTCCCCAAGGAACCTTGGCCCACGATCTCTACCGTGAGTCCAGTATCAACCTGGTTCTCCCACAACTAGTAGTGACCGCGTAGGGGATTTTCTCTCTCCGACGAAGAAAGTTTCCGCAGCGTCAGAAGAATTATTCCTCGAGCAGTCCCGCCGGTACGGAATCCAAGGTGCGCAAAATGGCTTCGGCCAGTAGGCGGGCCGAACGGGCATCCATTTCGAGTCCGACGCGATCGTGGGCGCCACGCGCCACATTCAACACGTCAATCATGACGGCGTGTCCGGCGGGAAAATCTACCGGGTGGTCGACATACACACTGGCCGAGGTGGCGGGGAACCATCCCGCAGCACCCTTAGCGCTGGCACGGACTTCTACTAATTCGGTTGAGTAGGTACACATGATCTTCCTCAGGCGCTCAGGTGGATATCAAAGAAGTCCGCCACTTCGCTCCAGGCTTCCTTGGCGACTTCGGGGCGATAACTCGGTCGGTCCACCGCGAAAAAGGCGTGACCGGCTCCTTCGTAGGTGTGGGCCGTGAAGTTCTTGCCCGCGTGAGCCAAGAGAGCTTCGAGCTCCGCGGTCTGTTCCGGCGACGGGTACTGATCATCGGCACCGAACAAGCCCAGCATCGGGCAGTGGAGATCGGCGAGGATGGGCGTCAGAGCAGGAAAGTTGAAGGGTGATCCTTCTGGAGTTCCCACCACCACAAAAGCTCCGTAGCAATCCACCGCGGCGTCGAAGTCCAAATGGCACGCCGCCAATACGGTCTGGCGACCGCCGGAGCAATATCCAATGACCCCGACCCGGCCATTGGAGTTGTCGAGGCCCCGCAAATATGCCAGCGCCGCTGCCACATCTCCCACCAAGCGCTCGTCGGGGACACCGCCCTGGGCCCGAGCAATGGCCGCGGCGTCGTCACTGCTGGCCCCGGGCGCTTCTCGGTAGTAGAGATTCACGCAGGCGGCGTTGTAACCCATCACCGCAAATTTGCGGACAATTTCACGGATTCCCTCATCAAAACCAGGCAGATGGTGAATGACAACGACTCCGCCCCGTGGTGACGGATGCGCCACGGTGGCGACATACACCTCGATGGATTCGCCACCGTGGCCGGAGAGTTCAATAAAACTCGTCGCAATTTCCGACCGTAAAGTCCGCACCATCGTTCCCCCTTGGTATCAAATCGAATTCGCAGCGAGGTTATCCCCTCGCCCACTTTCATCGTGCGTGTACCGGAATTCGCCCACGGCCCGAAGTGAGCCCTCGTCGCCGTGAGGACGAGGTACGATTTTCTCATGAAGCCCAACGAACGCTGGTATCTTTCTCGATCCTCGAACCGTCGCACCCCAGTGGTCGCGCTCATTTTGCTCGCCTTCATGGTGATAATTGTCGTCAGCGCCGCCACTCGTTCCAGTTCGCCACCCACCACTATCCCGGGCGCAGCCGCCAAGCTTCAGCTGGCCGCCTTTTCGAGCGTCTCAACCAAGAACTACCACACGTTTACCGCAGAATTGGCGAAGTGTTCCACCCTGGCCTGCGGAATTACGGCCGCCGACAAAGCCTTTTACGCCGAAGGAGCAGTCGCCAATAACATCGACCAGAGCATCTATCCCGAGAAACTCATCAGTCAATTGACCATGGTGGAGGGGTACTTAGTCTCGCTACAGAAGATTTATCTGTTTATGACTGAATCGAAGGCCCTCAGCGACATTGTTACCCAACAAACTCGCCTGGCGGGACCGCTCTCAGCGTTGACTTCTCAGTGTGCGTCAATGATTCACGCCATCAAATAGCAATAGTGCTACTCGTCGTGGAGCCAGCAAAGGATCGACGCTAAATCCGCTGGAATATCAACGGGGAAGCCTTGATTCTGCAGTTCAATCTGGGCCAGTTTCGGCGGTAAGATGGCGGAGTGAGCCTTCTAACCATTTCCGACCTACGTATTGAATACGCACTGCGAGACTCGTCCGTCGCGGCGGTTGACGGCGTCGACCTAAATATTGAGCCCGGTGAATGCTTCGGTCTAGTGGGCGAATCGGGCTGTGGGAAAAGCACTCTCGGCATGGCAATTCTTAAGTTGCTCGCTGGAAACGGTGGCATTACGAAGGGTTCAGTCACCTTCGATGGCCGCGATTTAGCAACCTTTTCGGAGTCGGAAATCCAAAAGATTCGGGGAAACGAAATTGCCCTGATCCCTCAGGACCCCATGACCTCGCTGAACCCCACCCAACGCATCGGCAAGCAGATTGGTGAGGGCTATCGTATTCACCGGAATGCCTCCCCCGAAGAGGCTCGCGCTCGAGCCCTCGAAGTCTTAAAACTCGTAGAGATGCCCAACGCCGAACAGCGACTCGATCAATATCCTCATGAGCTTTCGGGTGGTCTCCGCCAACGAGTGATGATTGCCATGGCGTTGGTGTGCAGCCCAAAACTACTGATTGCCGACGAGCCCACAACAGCCCTCGACGTCACGATCCAGGCACCAATTCTTGACATTCTTGATGATTTACGCGAGAAGCTCAATATGTCTATTCTCCTCATTACCCACGACATGGGAGTGATCGCGAGCCGAACCGACCGCGTAGGAGTCTTATACGCGGGGAAAGTAGTCGAGATTGCCCCGACTGCTGAACTTTTTAGCTCGATGCGTCACCCGTACACGCAGTCCCTTTTAGCCGCAGTCCCCAAACTTGATGAGATCCAAAGCGGCCGACTTTCCTCCATCCCTGGACTACCGCCAGACCTCTCCAAGCCCATCGTGGGCTGCCGCTTCGCCCCACGTTGCTCCATGGTGCAAGATAACTGCCTCCAAGCCGAACCCGTCCTCCAGTCAGCGTCGGCCACGCATGCGTTCTCCTGCTTCCACCCCGTCCAAGGTCCTGCGAAGAGCAGTGTCACCCTCTCACGCCGCGCCAACGAGGACCACGCTTCCAATGAAGACTTCTTGGTCGTACGCTCATTGGAGAAGAGTTTCCCCTTGCGGGGCAGCAAGCTCTTCTCACGCTCACAGGCATCGATTAGTGCAGTGTCCGACGTGAGCTTCACTCTGAAGCGTGGTGAAGTTCTCGGACTGGTCGGAGAATCTGGCTGTGGCAAGACGACCATTGGTCGACTCCTCGTGGGGCTCGAAGAACCAACCGGTGGATCCATCACCTTCAGCACCCTCCAAGATCAGGGTCTCCGCCGAGGCGCCAAGCGTCGCTTGCTTGCCCGAGAACGCCAGATGATGTTCCAAGACCCGTACTCGTCTCTCGACCCACGCAAGCGGGTCGGTAGCATTTTGGCCGAACCCCTCGAAATCCAGCGCACCGGAACTTCGGAAAGTCGTCGGGCGCGAGTTCTCGAACTCCTGGACGAGGTCGGCCTACCTCCCGAATCCATCGAGCGCTACCCGCACGAGTTTTCTGGTGGACAACGGCAGCGCATTGGTTTAGCGCGCGCCCTCGCGGTGGAACCTCGCTTAGTTATTGCCGACGAACCCGTCTCGGCCTTGGACGTATCAATTCAGGCTCAAATTCTGAACCTCATGAAGGACCTCCAGGAAAAGCGTGGCTTATCCTACATTCTCATTAGCCACGACCTCGCTGTGGTGAGGTACATCGCCGACCAAATTGGCGTTATGTACCTCGGTAAACTCGTCGAAGTCGGTCCCGCTGATCAGGTGTTCAGCAACCCCGCACACCACTACACCGCCGGCTTGCTACGCGCCGTGCCAGCGACCAACGTGGCAGAAGCAAAAACTCGACGCGGAATGCAGATCACTGGCGAGCTCCCCAGCGCGGTGAATCCCCCCTCCGGTTGCCGATTCCGCACTCGCTGTCCCGCAGCGGCCGACATTTGCGCAAGCGTGGAGCCACCTTTGGTCTCTGTGGGTGACGGCCACACGACGTCATGCCACTACCCACTACGCACGCCGGTGACCATCTCGCAGGCGTAGAGCCTCTCGGAAGTTTTCACTTCGAAGTACTTGAACGCTGAAATCGAATGCGTCGATGGATCTTGCGGCAGGTTAGATGACAGCGGGTGAAAACCAATCTCGACTGGCTGACACGTTTCCGGTCCGCCAACCAGTAGCCAACCGCTGAGAGTTTGCATTACGAACCCACGCCTCCGCGGCGTGACGAAGCCGGCTTGCTTCTCCATTCCCGCGCCGAGCAGAAATGACATCAACCCAAATCGAATGGATTGGTCTAACCGAAAAACGGAGACCATTTGGTGGGCGATGAAACGATTATATTCACGCGATCAGAGATCGCGTTTTTACCTCTCGCGAAGACGCACTTCGAAGGCGTCACGCATTGCGTCACCAATGTAGTTAAACGAAATTACGAGCAATAGGAACACGATGCACACGGGATAAAGCTGCCACCAGTATCCAACTTGGAAGTTCACCGATCCCGCCTGGATCATCGCGCCCCAGTCGGTTTCGGGAATAGGGATTCCTACACCTAGGTAGCCGAGACCCGTCAAGGCCAAAATTGAGTTCGCAACATCAAAAGTTGCCACCGTCATCATGGTACTCACCGAGTTGGGAAGGATGTGCTTCCAAAGAATACGTGCGGAGCCACTACCCATTGCTCGAACAGCCTGTGCGAACTCGCGATCGCGTAGCGACAACGCTTCTGAACGCATCAATCGTGCCGTTCCAAACCAACCGGTAAGTCCCAGAATCAGAATAAGCAGCAACTTGCTCCGACCAAATACCGAGATCACCGCAAGCAGGAGGAACAGACCCGGGATTGAAAGAAGGGCGTCGACGACACGCATCATCACGGTATCGAGCAAGCCACCACGGTAGCCGGAGATAATGCCGTACCCAACTCCAACGGTCATGCTGATAAAGGCGGCGAGGAACCCCAATTGAAGTGACGCCTTGCCACCAAACATCAAACGCCCGAGAATATCAAAACCAGACGAGTCAGTGCCCAAGGGGAAGCCTTTGCCTGGAGGAAGATTTACGTTCACCAGAGCTTGATTGGCGTCGAGCTGATTTGAATGGTAAAAGAACGGTCCAATGAAGCAGAAGATGACCAGACCAATGACGTATGCGACTGAAAAAAGAGCGATTTTATTTTGCTGGAAAACGCGGATGAACTGCCGCCAAAATGTTCCATTATCCGCGACCTCACCACCGAAATTTTCGGATGACGGACCTGTCGTTTGTGTGATGTCGATGGTACTCATGTTGTTAACGCTTCCCTAACATTCGAATTCGAGGATCAACCAGAGCGAGACTAATGTCGGCAAGGAAGTTACCCAAAATCGTTACGACGGTGACAATGAGCGTGAGCGCCATTACCACGGGGACATCACGAGAATTCGTTGCGTACACTGTCAACCACCCCAATCCGGGGTAGTTGAAAATTTGTTCGGTAATCAAGGCTCCACCAAACAAACCCGGCAGCGCGAGACCCATGATTGTCACGATAGGTGTGAGGGCATTTCGAAAGGCGTGTCGAAACAAAACCCGACGCGGCGAGCAGCCTTTCGCGCGTGCTGTTCGGATGTAATCCTGCACCATGGTGTCGAGAATGGAACCTCGCATAAACCTAGTAAGTCCTCCCAAACCAAGCACTACCAAAGTTCCTACTGGGAGGACAAATTGTGCGGGGTGATACCAAAACATATTTAGCAAGGGGTAGAAAAACCCTGTGGCGTCTTGCGAGTCAACGGATACCGGTAGCCAGTTCAAGGTGAGTCCAAAAAGAATGATAGTGAAGAGCGAAAAAACAAACGCTGGCATTGAATAGGCCAAAAAAACAACAAAGGTCATGGCGTGGTCGAAGGCGGAATTTCGTCGCATGCCTTGATACATCCCGATGATGATAGAGAGGACGACTGAAATAAGAAGCGAAACCAGCACGAGCCACAAGGTACGGGGAATGTAGGGAACGATCACATCGAGGGCGGGAACATCCATTGTTTGTGGACTCACCGACACTCCAAAATCCAAGTGACTCAAGTGCCTCAGATATGTGACGAACTGAACCCAAAATCCTTGATCGAGGCCGTGCTCATGCAGGAAGAGCTTTACTTCTGCTGGATTTGAATGATTGCCCAAAACAGCCTTGGCGATAGTCCCCGGCTCAAGGGATGGTAGCCAGAAGGTGAAAAAAGCGACAATTGCCGTGACGATGAAACCTTGCCCAAAACGTTTCGCGGTGTATCTCAGCACAGCATAAATCTAACAGGTACAAGCTAGGTATCGGAACCGTACCCCTCTTAGAACTTTCCAAGATTATCTACAGTTAAAACAAAGGAAGTGCCCCGTCGCGTTAGCGACGGGGCACTTCCTTTAACTACTTCTGGAATTTAAATTACCAGTGGAGATACTCGGGAAGGCTCGAAGATGTCGGGCTGACCGGAAGGACGCCCTTCAACAAGTTCGAGATTTCACCAGTTCCTGTACCGGAAGGCTGGTACATGTATGGCAATTGGTCCATGGCGTACTGTGCGAAACCATTCTTCGCGTTCAGTGCGGCTGTGCCCAAGGTGGTGGCAGCAATCAAACTGTCCATCTTGGCGTCTTCGTACAGACCTGGGTTGCACATAGCATTCGACTGGAACAACAGCTCACCTGACGGGTAGTAGTCCGGTGAATAGAGCCAGCCACCGTACTGGCAGATCTGCCAGTCACCGTTGTCGTTAGGGTCAGTGTCCGTGTTGTTACCGGATCCCGCACCTGAAGTGCACAGTGCAGCAATGTTGCCGGGGGTGTCGGTAGACAAGTTGACCTTGATACCTTCAGCAGCCCAAGCGGCCTTCTCTGCAGCCATTTCCTTCTCTTGAGTAGGCGAACCAGTTCCGTACTTGTAACTAATGGTCAGAGGGGTTCCCTTAGGAATACCCGTTCCACAACCACCGGTCTTGGTGCACGTCCACGGAGCGGTAGTACCACTGAATCCAGCAGCCTTCAGAACAGCCTTACCCTTATCGAGCGAGTAGGCGTAGTGGTTGGTCAAGCCGCCACTAAACGCGTTCGCAGGAATGGTAGGAATCGGACCATATCCGGGGACACCGTAGCCGTTGTACAAATTCTTAATGATGGTCACCTGGTCGATACCGTACTGCATCGCTTGGCGGAAGGCCAAGAGATTGGGCAGGTGGGTACCGCTCGACTGTGAGTGAAAGTTGTAGTAGGCGTAGTAGAAAGCCCATGATCCACCAGAGCGGACCGTGAACTTACCCTTCAAGGCACTCAACAAGTTGGTACCAGGAACAATGGTCGTTCCACTAATTTTGGCAGGCGTGACGTCTTGCGGCGTTACATATCCACCGGTCAATTGACCGGCTTGCAGCTGAGCCTTTTCGGTGTCCACTGAAGCTTCGGCAACCTGAGTCAAACGCAACGCAGCCTTTTGAGGACCGTCATATGCACCATTCGGAACAAACACGACGTTACCTGTCGAGCTGAAGCTAAACAGTTTGTAAGGTCCATCGACGACGTCCCACATGGGGTTGTCCTGATAGCTGCCCATCTGAGCCGGAATGGCGTTGTAGTACAGGTAAGCGTAAGCGCCACCGTACATCGAGCCATTGGCAGTAGTAGCCTTGAAACCACAGGGGTTCGGGGTTCTGGTGTAGCTAGGTGATCCCGCAGGAATTGCCGAGTATGCCGTAGCGGCACAGCCAGCAGAGTTGCTCGTCGGCGAGTAGAAACCGTCCGCGTTCTTCGTTCCATCTGACGAGTTAATTCCATTAGCACCTGGAATGTTTGTACTCAACTTGTCCCATGCTTGTGGCATAGGAGTGATTTCAGTCAAGAAGTTGTACGTGAACCAGTTAGGGTTTACCGCTTGCGACGTGGTGATGACAAGGACGTTGCCATTGGCAGTCACGTTACTCACCTGATCCGGAATACCAAAGCCAGGAACGAAGCCTGCATAACGAGCAGGAACGGCCTTGTACATGTTCAAGAAGAACTTCACTGACGCGGCATCGACAACGGTTCCGTTAGAGAAGTGCCAGCCCTTCATCGTGATAGTTACAGTCTTGTTTCCGTTCGAGTACACCGGCAATGCGGCGAGCGAAAGGTCCTTTTGAATAGTGATGTCCGAGCCCTTGCCCACCCAGTACAACGGGCGGTACATGTACTGCTGGAAGTTATTCATGTTGGTCACCGTGAAATACGCACCCGAGGCATACGGGTTGATGTAGTTCGGGTGGTCCGTGGCGCCCATTGGAACAACAAGACCATCGGGGTGAGTCGCGTGACTCGTCGATGCCCCTGCAACTCCAGCAGACAGCCCGGTGACGAGAAGTCCGGCGATGACGCCAGCTTTCGTCATTCGGAGCACATTGTCTCTGAATTTCATATTGTGTTGCCTCCCCTGTGGCACTACTGTGTCACGGCTATAATCGATCGCCGAGTGTACGACGATTGTTTTTTACCTTACACTTACGAAGCACCTCGTGCAAGTGCGGATTGATACTTTCCGACAGTCCCCGTATGGTGATTCTGCGGTGGCGATCTCCGATTTCGACACCTAAATGTAATAATTACTAGACTTCCAGATTGTCTCACAGGGTGATAGTGCCCTGAATTATGAAAAAACCCTGGTCAATGTGGTAAAACTCACGTAATAGAGTTCTCCCTGGGGGCCAATGGATGGAAAGATGACCGACTGCAGCGGAGACTCCACGCTGCAACGGGTCATTTCGCTGCCACTTTCGAGATCAATGATGATCAGTGATTCCCCATTTTCCGTAGAATAATCGCTGAAAACCCCATAACCGGAGCCACGGAAGACGAGGGGATGGGCGGCGTGATTGAGCGAACGCGACCACAAGAGCCGATTCTCTCGGTAGTTCCACGCCGTCAGGACCCCGTTTCCACTGTCGTAGCCCACCACGATCCCTCGAATCGGGTCCACCGCTGGCGGGTTAGCTATTACCCCTCCCATCAGGCTGGACACTTCAAATCGCGAGACCAGCCCGGAAGCGAGGTCCACGCGAATAACCGCCGTGGGCGCCGATGCCACCCCCACCCCACGTAGGGAACCTTGATATTTGTCGGAAGCTTCTCCATTATTCAAGAACCAGGCTGATCCGTCGGAAATCACGGCGTCCCAACCGTAGCCTTCTCCGGAAACTGTCCTATATAGAGGTGAGAAGTTCTCATCCAGCACCAGCAACCCGAGCGCGGGGTCCCATTCGAGCCGCCAGAACCGGGAGATTCCCACGCAGTAGACCGAATTCCCGTCGGCGCTGAGTCGAGCTATCGAGGCCTCAGGCACGGTGAGACGGGCACGAATCGACATGGACTCGGGATCCACCACGCAGACTTCGCAGTCCGCCGAAATACCCTCTCGGATGGGCAACGAGCCACCGAAGTCTTTTGTGACCAGAGAACCATCAGGAAGAATGACAAAAGAGTTATAAGGGCGATTGCGTGGGAGTTCACAGACGCCGGTGATCTCCAAGTCACTCGAGAGTCGGTGTACGTAACGACCGAAGGCGACGTAGAGCGAGCCATTCTCATGGACGGCAATTCCGCCGGGCCAGGTCAGTCCGCCGGGCAAATCGGGACTGCGACGAATCATTTCGAGCGAGAGGGAATCTACTTGTTCCACCCAACTCACCGCGGACTCGCCCCCGGTATGACAGAGCAGATACATCTCGCTCTCACTTTTGAACACCACCATGGTGGCCACCATCACGGTGCGCGACGTCACGCGCAGATGGTCGCCTAAAAGATAGTCCGGGTGGAGTTCGCTGAACTGCTCACGACGTGGTCCACCGTCTTCGGCCGGCCAGTGACTGGGAAAATATCCAGGGATGTTTTTCATTAGCTCAGAGTAGCGAGACGTTCGTGCAACAGCACGCGAAACGCATCATTCTCAACCTGAGTTCCCACTCGCAGATTTCCCGACGTCGAGCGACGCGTCCGGGTGAAGAAGGTCGCACCGCGCGCGAAGGTTCCTCCCGTTTCTACTTGTACCTTCACGGGCTGTTTCGTGATGGCGTTGGGGCTAATCACTTCGTAGACGGCCATCGCGTCGTGCATGATCAAGTTGCGATTCCCATTCCACGACATGTGAAAATCTGCGTAGGGCTCGAGCATGTCGGCCAGGCGTTGGCCCACGGTAGTTCCTCCCGCCCGCAAACGGGCGAGATCGTCGTCATCCAAGAAGGCCTGGTGCGTGAGGTCCAGCGGCATGATGTCGATACGGCACGAGGAGCCGAACACTACGGCCGCGGCTTCCGGATCGACCCAGATGTTGAACTCCGCGGCGGGCGTGACGTTGCCTTCGAAGGATGCTCCCCCCATCACCACAATGCGTTCTAAGAGACCCACTACGTCAGGGTGTTGTTCCAGCAAAGTCGCGATGTTGGTCAGCGGACCAATGGCGATGATGGTTAATGGTCCGGAGGTGGCCTGGCGATAGAGGAATTCAACCGCGTGCTCGCTACCCTCGCCCACCGTCGGTTCGTCCCAGACCAGATCCCCGAGGCCGTCACGTCCGTGAACCTCTCCGGCGGTTCCCGCGGGACCGCCCAAGGGGCTCGCACAACCACGAAGAACCGGTATCTCGGGACGCTGGGCGAGTTCGACAAGTCGCCGGGCGTTCAAGGTGGTCTTTTCCAACTCGACGTTGCCGACCACCGTGGTGATGCCGACGACGTCGAGTTCAGGACTGGCCAGAGCCAGCATGATGGCCACGGCGTCGTCGACGCCGGGATCCGTATCGATTACGACGCGCGTGCGAGCCATTCGCGAACCTCACTATCTAGGGGCAATGCACCCTGCGCACCCACGGCGAGCGTAGCCAGTGCGCCGGCAGTCACCGCGTACTTCAGTATTTCCGACATATCTCGTCCGTGCGCAAACTGCGTCGCGAAGGCGGCGCAAAAGACATCACCAGCACCCACCGTATCGACGGGCTGCACCACGGGGGGTCGGGCTACGTCGCGCCGCTCTCCGAATTCGTAATACTCGGCGCCCCGTGCGCCCAAGGTCACCACGCAGCGTGATATTTCTGACAACGTGAGACCGAGGAGTTCGGTTTCATTGACAATCACCACTTCCGACGCTTCCAGCAGATCACGATGCACCTTGGTGGGCGGGGCGGCGTTCAAGAGAAAACAACGACTGCGTCGCGCCACGTCGAGCATCGTACGAGCAGAGACTTCCAGTTGACCTAACACGACGTCAAAGTCGTCGAAGGATTGAGCGCGGCAATCCAATTCGTCGTTTACTCCCGGGGCTACCACGATGGTGTTCTCCCCGTGAGAGTCCACCGTTATCAGCGCGGTTCCCGTAGGGCCGTTACCTTCACGGACGCAACGTACATCAACACCGTGAGCGGTGAGATTACGCACCACTCGCTCCCCCGCGCTATCGCGACCCACCATGCCAAAGAAGGTGGTGGCCATCCCAAGACGAGCGGCGGCGGCGGCTTGATTTGCCCCTTTGCCACCCATGCTTTCTTGAAGGTCTTCCCCGAGCAGGGTCTCACCCGTCCTCGGTAGATCCTTCACACGAATGGTGACGTCACGATTGGCACATCCCACCACCGCGAGGCGTGGGAGCGTCACGGCTTACTGCGCCGGAAGGTAGGCGTTGGAGTAATACGTGGAAGGCGTAGGTGCCGTCTTGATTTGCTTGGTCGCGACCAGGCCCTGATCCAAGAGGCTCCACTGCGCGTCGGTCTGAACGAAGTACTTGCCCTTGGCGTTGGTCAAGAGAGGAACGGTCAGCGACCAGCCCAGCTTGTTGTAGGCAGCGGTGTAGCCACTCTTGGGATAGGCCTTGGTGAAGGCTGCAGCGGCGGCGCTCTGGTGTGCCGAGGCGTACTTGGTGCCCTCGAGCACGGCCTTCAAGAAGGCCTTCACCACCGAAGCGTGAGCGCTTGCGTACGACTTCGTCGTCGCGTAGACCCATACCGGTACATTGGGCACGCCCGCGGCGGCACCGGTAATGGCAACGGGGTTCTTGCCGGTGGCGCCGAAGATTCCGGGCACGCCGTAGTTGGACGTCGAGGTAGTCCAGTCAATCTTGCCGGCGAGGAGCAGCGGCATGTCGTTGCTCGCGGTCACGACCGTAATGTCCGACATCTTCAGGCCAGCTTTTTTCACGACAAAGGGCAACATGGCGTTGGTCCACGTATCACCCCAGGAGAACAACTTCTTTCCCTTGAGATTCGCGAGCGTCAACTTGGATCCCGGTTTGGCGAAGAGCCCCCAGTTGTTACTCATTGAATAGTTCGCCACTGACAGCAAAGGCGCCTTCGCCTGCACGGCGACGGCCATGTCCGAGGTGGTAATGAAACCGATGTTGGCAGCCCCGGTGGTCAGCATCTGGCTCGAAGTGGAAGTGTCCGGCGGGAAGATGATGTTCACCTTGAGGCCTTGACTAGCAAAATATCCCTGTTGCTGGGCGGCCACGATGGGGGTGATCTCCATGTCGGGCCCGGGGAAGTCGTAGACGAAGTTAACGGTCGTCAGCTGGGCGCTCGCCCCACTGACGGTGCTGATTACTGCTAATGAACTCGCAGCTAGAAAAGAGCTCGCCAACACTCCAGAAACAATTCGACGCTTCATTTTGCTCCCTTTACGACGTAGGTGTTATCAAGAGTTCTAGCACCTCGCGACCAGCGACGCGCCACTGAGCGGCGCAACCAAGGCGTACAGAGATGTTCGAGGGTGATCATCAGCAGAAACCAGCTCATGCCAATGGCCGTCATCAAAATGGTGGTCCCGTACACCCCCGCCGAATTGAGTTGACCGATCTGGGTGTGTTGATACAGGGCCAGCGATTGCCCACTCGAGGCCGCCATTTCCCCGATGACCGCGCCCGTCACCGCGTAGGTGGCACCGATTTTTAGCCCACTAAAGAGTGGCGTGATAGTCGCAGGAACTTCAATCAAGAAAAAAGTGCGCCAGGGTCGTGCTCCCAACACCCGCGCCAAAGTGATGAGATCGTGGTCCACGTGGTTCAAACCGTCCAAGACATTAACGGTGACGGGGAAAAAGACGATCCACGCAACGATGACCACTTTGGGTCCCAAGTTGAATCCCATCAGCAGCACCAGCGGCGACGCGATGGCCACGATGGGCACGGCCTGCGTCACGACCAGAACGGGGTAGAGGGAACGTTGCAGGAAACGCAGTTTGCTCATGAGTACTCCGAAGAGGATGCCAATGACCGCCCCCGCCCCAAAGCCCCACACGGTTTCTTTAATGGTCCAACTCGTCAGCGGCCACAGCGTGGACCAGTTAGAGCTAATGGCCTCCCAGGCAGCCAGGGGGGTCGGGGCGAGGTAGCCCTGCACGTGACCCCACAGAATGATCAGTTCCCAGAGCCCAATCAGCGCCGAAAATGAGATGACGGGGACGACGAGGTTGCGGAAAATCTTTAAGCGGTTCACGAGAGCGACTCCGCGTCACGGTGTAGCTGGCGAAGGATACGCGCCTTGATAGTGGTGAAGTCCGTTTCGGTCAAGGTGGCCAATGTTCGCGGACGCGTGATAGCAACCTCGACGTCGTCCACGATGCGTCCCGGTCGTGGCGACATCACGAGGACACGGTCCGAAAGGAAAACTGCTTCGTCGACGTCGTGAGTAATGAACAAGACGGTGCGCTGCGAATCACGCCATACCGAGAGCAGCCACTGTTGCATTTCAAAACGTGTCTGAGCATCTAAAGCCCCGAAGGGCTCATCGAGCAGCAGTAATTCCGTATTGAGAGCCAGGGTTCGCATCAGCGCCACGCGCTGACGCATGCCGCCCGAGAGCGAGCCGGGATAGTGGCGAAGAAAATCTCCCAGGCCGTAGCGCGTGGCGAACGAGGTGGCTTGCCGGCGATCCTCTTCGGTCACCCGACCCGTCAGCGCTGCCCCCAAAGTTATATTGCCGAGCACCGTCCGCCACGGGACGAGAAGGTCCTTTTGCAGCATGTAGCCCGCGTGTCCGGTGGAGCCCACCACTGATTTCCCCCCCACGGCGACCTCACCACCATCCGGTAGCAACAGACCGGAGAGAATGTTGAACAGTGTGGACTTCCCGCAACCGGAGGGGCCCACGATGGACACGAAGGATCCTCGTTCGATACCGAGTGAGGTCGGGCTCAGCGCCAGCGTTGTCCCGAAGCGTTTCGTCACGTCGACGAGCGTCAGCAATTCAGAGTTCGGCACTCTCACAATGTAGGGGGCACTAGCCTGTGCGGAGTTATGGGACTCTCAATCGGTATCGTCGGCCTGCCCAACGTGGGGAAATCCACCTTGTTCAACGCTTTAACGAATAATGACGTCCTCGCCGCCAACTACCCCTTCGCCACCATCGAACCCAACGTGGGCGTGGTGGCCGTTCCCGACGCGCGCCTCCCCCAACTCGCCGTGGTCTACGGTTCGGAAAAAATTTTGCCCGCCTCGGTGACCTTCGTGGATATTGCCGGCATCGTCAAGGGTGCCAGCGAAGGCGAGGGCCTGGGAAATCAGTTTCTCGCTTCTATCCGTGAGTCGGACGCCATTTGCGAAGTGGTGCGCGCCTTCATCGACGATGACGTCGTCCATGTCGACGGTCGCATCGACCCCGCCAGTGACGTGGCCACCATCGAAACCGAGCTGATTCTGGCCGACCTCCAAACTGTCGATAAGGCGATCAGCCGGCTCGAACGCGACGCCAAGCGGGGTGTCGGCGACGCCGCTCTTCGCTTGGCCGCCTTTCAGCAAACACGCGAGGCTCTCAATAACGGACAGGTCATTTCCACCATGGGCAAGGAGTTGGATCGTTCGCTCATTGCTGAGTTGCACCTGTTAACGGATAAACCCTTTATTTACGTCTTCAACGTGGACGAAGCCACTATCGGAAATTCTGCACGGACGCAGGAACTCGTCGCCTCGGTGGGCCCCGCTCCGGCCATCGTTCTCTGCGCCAAATTAGAAGCCGAATTATCCGGACTCGACGAAGAAGAGGCGGCCGAACTCCTGGCGTCCTACGGCCAAGAAGAATCGGGACTATCGCAGCTCTCGCGCGTGGGCTTTGCGACCTTGGGGCTGCAGACCTTCTTGACCGCGGGTCCCAAAGAAACACGCGCCTGGACCATTCGCGTGGGCGACACCGCCCCCGAAGCTGCCGGCGTCATTCACACCGACTTCCAAAAGCACTTCATCAAGGCCGAAGTAGTTGCCTTCGATGATCTCATGGCCCACGGAACCATGGTCGCGGTCCGCGCTGCCGGAAAAGCCCGTATCGAGGGCAAGGACTACGTGATGCGCGACGGCGACGTAGTGGAATTTCGCGTCGGGGTCTAAGCGAAAGGTCCCGAAGGGCTCTCCACTAACATAGCGGTGGCGATATCGACAGAGGTCGGCGCCGCGAAACGCAACACCTTCACTTCTAGGAGAAATTATGACCTCTGCAACCTTTGACTTCAAAGTAGCCGACCTTTCACTGGCCCCCTTCGGGCGCGCCGAAATCATTTTGGCCGAGCACGAAATGCCGGGGCTCATGGCTATGCGCTCCGAGTTCGGTGCGTCGAAGCCCCTCGCGGGAGCCCGCATCATGGGTTCATTGCACATGACCATCCAAACGGCCGTGTTGATCGAGACCCTTACCGCCCTTGGTGCAGATGTGCGCTGGGTGAGTTGCAACATCTTCTCCACCCAAGACCATGCCGCCGCCGCCGTAGTGGTGGGCCCCCATGGCACCGCCGAGAACCCTCAAGGTGTTCCCGTATTCGCGTGGAAGGGCGAGACCCTCGACGAGTACTGGTGGTGCACCGAGCAGGCCCTGCGTTGGCCCGGCCACCACGGTCCCACCATGATCTTGGATGACGGCGGCGACGCTACTTTGCTCATCCACAAGGGCTTGGAATTCGAAAAGGCCGGTGCCGTTCCCGCCGCCTCGGCGTCCGACTCCGAAGAGTACGCCATCATCTTGGAACTTCTCAAGAAGATCGTCGGCAGCGGTGAAGGTATGTTTTCCGCCATGGTGCCTGACCTCATTGGCGTCTCGGAAGAAACCACCACCGGTGTACACCGTCTCTACGAAATGGAGCGGGCCGGAACCTTGTTGTTCCCCGCCATCAACGTCAATGACGCCGTCACTAAGTCGAAGTTCGACAATAAGTACGGTTGTCGTCACTCGCTTATCGACGGCCTTAACCGCGCCACCGACGTTCTCATCGGTGGCAAGGTGGCCATCGTCTGTGGCTACGGCGACGTCGGTAAGGGCTCCGCGGAGTCATTGCGCGGACAGGGCGCTCGAGTTATCGTGACCGAGATTGACCCGATCTGCGCCCTGCAGGCGGCCATGGATGGCTACCAGGTCACCACATTGGAAGAGGCCCTCCCCTACGCCGACATCGTGATTACCGCGACCGGCAACATGGGCATCGTCACCGTGGCGCACATGCAGAGCATGAAGCACCACGCCGTGCTGGCCAACATCGGTCACTTCGACAACGAGATCGATATGGCTGGCTTGTCCGCCCTACCGGGTGTGGTGCGTGAGACCATCAAGCCCCAGGTCGACAAGTGGACCTTCCCGAATGGCACAGCCATCATCGTCTTGAGCGAAGGCCGACTGTTCAACCTCGGTAACGCCACCGGTCACCCCAGCTTCGTGATGTCGAACTCCTTCACCAACCAGGTGATGGCGCAGATGGAAATTCACCTCCACCACGACAACTACGAAAACCGCGTATACGTCTTGCCGAAGCACCTCGACGAAAAGGTGGCCCGTTTGCACCTCGACGCTCTCGGCGTGAAGTTGACCACCCTCACCAAAGAGCAGGCCGAATACATCGGTGTCTCCACCGAGGGTCCCTTCAAGCCGGACACCTACCGCTACTAACAGGGTCAGAATCCGTCAAAATCCCCGGCCTCGTGGCCGGGGATTTTTGCTTGTACGAAGTGTTACAGCCCTCAGGCAGGATGACCTTTCACCTGCCGAGGAGATCATGAGTACCGACCAATTATTTACTAGCGATGAGGTCACTCCCGATGCGCGACCGATTTCCTTCGGGGTACAGGAGCACCAGCGCTTCATGGACTTCGCCTGCGAGGACGCTTTAGTCGAAGCTTTCTACAGCGGTCGCTTCCCCCACACCACGCGCTGGGTGATGCACATCGATCCCGAAGCTCCCCGCGACATCCTTACTTTATTTTCCCGCATCCCCGAGGGCTCAACGGTGATGCGCAGCGTGTCGGTGGGCGAGCACATCGACCTTCTCCTCGAAGGTGACGGCTGGATGGCGAGCTTGCGTTTTAGCCAGCATCAACTCACTGCGGGCTGCGTCGCGGTATCGCAACCCCGAGCGCAAATGGTCCTCGACGAAATCGCTTCCTACCATTTCTACTCACCACCACCTGCCGAATCCATCTCCTTCGAAATGTGGACCCAGGACGACTACATCTCCGAAACACGCGAGATTCCCACTATTCATTGGTCGGACATTTCACGCAACTACTCGCCCCGCACCGCTCGCGGCCTTGGTCAACTGATGTCCTTCGACCCCGAGACCCCGCGCAGTGGTGGCGTGATTCTCTGGCACGGTCCTCCTGGCACTGGAAAGACGTGGGCACTGCGAGCGCTCATGAGTAGCTGGCGTTGGTGTCGCAGCGAAATCGTGCTGGATCCGGACGAGTTCATGACCAATCCGGCGTATCTCATGAAGGTCATGCGTAGCGAATCGATGACGAAAAAGCCGCGTCTCTTGATCATTGAAGACGCCGATAACTTGGTAAAGGTCTCCGACGCACGTAGCACCGGATTGGCCCGCTTTTTAAATCTCACCGACGGTATCTTGGGTCAGACCCACGACAGCATGGTCTTAATCACTACTAATGCGCCACCCGCTCAACTCGACCCTGCGCTGACCCGACCGGGGCGTTGCTTGGCCGTCATTGAGTTCAATGCCTTGCCCGTGGGCCAGGCACGATCTTTGGTCGGAAAGACCGACGTCGATATTCCCGGTGCCGTGACCCTGGCCGAAGCCTTCCGTTTGAAGGGGACCACGACGCAAATTCGGGCCAGCACGGCGCCCACCAATGAGAAAAGTTACCTTTAGCGATAACCCGCGAAGAGATCATTCACCACGCCGGTCAGGCCGAGCGGGTTGGTGGCGCGAACGAACCATTCGGTCACGTTGGTCGCCACATATTTCTCGCGGCCCATCTGCATCCAGAATGAGCCTTCGCCGATTTGGCTGGCGTGCGCCGCCAAGGCGTCAAACTTCAATCCATTTGTAGCCGCGACGTCAATGATGGCTGCGATATCGTCATCTTCCGTGCCGAAATTATTGGTGTCATCGTCGTCGGGTACGTCTTCGCCCGCCTCGCGACGACGTTGGCGCCATTGGCGAAATACCGACTTGGGAATGGCGTTGAAGTAGACCGTGGGTTCGTAATCCAATTGCGCCACGGCCGCCATGGTGATCCGGTGCGCCTGAATGTGGTCGGGGTGCCCGTAGAAACCAAAATCGTTGTAGGTCATGATGACTTGCGGCCGTTCTTCGCGCAACACCACCAGGAGTTTCTCCGCGGCCTCTGCTACCGGTGTCTGCCAAAACGATTGTTCGTGGTTATTTTGCGGCCAACCATCCATTCCGGAGTCGCGATAGCCCAGACGGACCAGACGATCGATGTGCAAGATTTCGCATGCGCGATCTAATTCCTCGCGTCGAAGTTCGGCAACCTCGTCGGGATCGTGACCGGCTTCGTCGGGCTTAACACCGCCCGCGGCGTCGCCGTGCTCCCCATTGGTGCAGGTCACCAAGACGGTCCGTACCCCTTGGCTCGCGAGGAGCGGGAAGCTGCCACCCGTCGACGAGGCTTCGTCGTCGGGGTGCGCGTGCACCGCCAGAAAAGTTAATGATTCGCTCACGCAATTCCTTCCAAGAGATCGGTGGTGGCCACTTCTAATCCGTCGCGTCGCCACGCGTCAACGTAGAACTCGTGCCCAAAGAGTAGGCGGAAGAATTCTGGATCCATATTCATAATGTCCGCATTATCAATTTGGGTGGCGTGGGCACGAATCGAGTCTTGCTTAATTGCGGCGTAGGCGCTGAGATCGAGGTCAACGTTGACGTCCTCGTCGCTCCAACCCAAAGATTTCACCTTGATCCACGCGGGGAATACCGCGCCTCGCGCCTCGGCGACGGGAACGAAGGTGCGAAAAAGGCTTTTCGGGGTCACCACGTAGGCCAAGCGCGACACGCTGGGTACGAGGGCCACCGCTGCGCGTGCAGCCTGATTGCACTTAATGTGATCCGGATGGCCGTAGTAGCCAAATTCGTCGTAGGTGATAATGACGTCCGCCGCGACCGCACGACAAATAGCGGCGATCTCTTCCGCTACCCCAGTGAGGTCCTGCGATACAAAACTCTGGGGCTCCGTATTTTCCGGCCAGCCCTGCATCCCCGAATCGTCGTAACCCAGAAAATGAAATTCACTGATATCCAAGAGCCGGCAACTCGTCGTGAGTTCGCCGAGGCGCGCGGTGACCGTCGCCGAACTATCGTGGCCCGCCACCGGGCCGGGTCGGCCCTGGGGGTCGTATCCCAAACGTCCATTGGTGGCGGTAATGAGTACCACGCGGTGGCCCTGTTCTCGATACCAACGTGTCGTGGCCGAGGTGAAGATGGCTTCGTCATCGGGATGTGCGTGCAGGAGAACGATGGTCCGCGGCTGATTCACGTCACCCACCTTAGGAAGGTCCGCCACCCTCGCGACGCTAATGAATAATGAGTTGAATAACCCGTACGACCAGCAGACTTCCCGCCACCGCAAGGTAGGTGGCGTTGGCACGCAATAGCCACCGTTTGGGCCGAGAAATCACTGCAGGCGACACCAGCGACAAACGAGGTGTGCGCCAATCGCGGCGGTCACCTTCGAAAGGCTCACTAGGAGAGCGCGCACGTAGCCAGATCGGTACCCCCACCACCATCGTGAGAGCTGCGGCCAGCGAGAGCCATTCCAACACCGCCACCACATTGACCGAAGTGAACAAGGTCGACACCATCATGGTGATGCTCAGGACACACAGCACCATCACCAAAATGACGGCGACCACATTCAGCCAGACTTTGTTCACCCAGGGACCCAGCAATTCGCGGTCGTTGCACAGCCATAAGACAAAAATCGTGGTGCTCGGCAGCATTAATCCGCACATCGCCTGCACGGCCAGCACGATGATTCCCAAAGGGGCACGTGGCGCCAGCGTCACCGCGGCCGCCACGAGAAGCATGAGAGCGAAGCCCCCGAAGAAACCCTTGGCGTCACGAACCCGTGAATTGAGTGACGCACTGCCTCCCCAGACATCGCTAATGGCGTAACTCGACGCCAGGGTAACGGCGGCGGCACCAATGACCGATGCGTTCAGCAGCAAGATGGCGAAGAGGTCTCCCGACCAGCGACCCAGGTGGCGAGCCAAGCCACGGGCGACCCCTAGGCCATCGGTGTAGGCATTAGTGCCACCGAAGCGCGACAAGCCGTAGGCCGTAACGATGATAATTCCGGCAGCACCGATCACCACCACCACGCTGCCAATCACGGTGTCGGCACGTTCGTAGTTGAGCCAGCGAGGCGAGATCTTTTTATCCACGATGTTGCTCTCTTGGAAGTACAGCTGCCAGGGGGCGATAGTGGTGCCAATGATGGAAATAATGAGCAAAACTGACGAAGAGTTCACCCCGCCACGAATCGACGGGACCACCACGTCGTGGCCCACGGATCCGAGGTGGGGATGCGCCATGATGACCAGGGGAATAATCACGAAGTTGATGCCCACGAAGAGCATCATGAAGCGCTCCCAGCGCCGAAACGACCCGCTGGCGGTGACGAGGAAGAGGGTGAGCGTCGCCACGGGAACCGAGATGTAAGGCGATACGCCGAAATAGCGCATCGAGAGACTCACCCCAATGAACTCGGTGACGATGATGAGAAAGTTCAGCAGAAGAATTTGCGCCACCGAGTAGTTACCCCAGCGACGAGTGATGCGCTCGCGAATTAGTTTTCCGTGGCCGATGCCGGTCACCACACCGAGACGAGCCACCATCTCTTGGTTGATAATGAGGACGGGCAGCAATAGCGGCAGTACCCAGAGAAGGCTGAGCCCAAAATTCTGCCCCGCTTGGGCGTAGGTCGATACGCCACCGGCATCATTGTCCCCCACCATCACGATGAGACCGGGACCAATAATGGCGAACAGGGTGAGGAGACGTGCGCGTAGACCACTACGTTTGCCGTGATCGTCGGCGGCAATAGTGCCGAAAGCTCCGGCAATGTTCTGATCGGACGGGGTCATTGGTGTCTCCTTTCTGGTCATAGGTCGGCGGCGTTGCTACGCCGACCGTGACCGTCAGGAGGACTTAGCCTCGAAAACGCAGGGGGCGACGCAATTCCCGCCGTGGGGAATTCGTAAAATTGGTACTCGGGGGTTTCAGAAAGGCCCCCTTAGAACGGTGAACAGATGGCGTGACATGGGCTTACTCGTCCACCGATGTCATGCCGAACTCACGTCGCCACCCTTGGGGCAGCAACTCTTCCAACACGTCGTCGACGGTCACGACGCCAATCATGGCCCCCGACTGCTTGTCAACCACGGGCAGAACCGTGAGATTAAAGTCACTCATTTTTCTCGTGACCCGATGGATGTCCCATTCAGGATGAACGAATGTCAACTGCGTACGGGCTATCACGGCGACTTTCTCGCCTTCCCGTGCCCGCACCAGCGCGGCAATCGCGACGGCTCCAATAGGAGCTCCCTGATCATTGAGAACGAATACCGCGTTGTGCGCCTCCGCAGGTGCGGAAGACGACCGGATTGCGGCCAAGGCGTCGCCCACCGTGGCGGACTCGCCCACGGAGACGAAGTCCGGCGTCATCAATCCACCGGCAGTATCGGGGTGATGCGTTAGCAACTGGCGGACCTTGCTCTGCTGGGGCTCGGGCAACTGTTCCAAAACGCTCAATCGACGATCCTGTTCGACTTCGCCGATGAGGTCGGCCGCATCGTCCGGTGCCATGCGGCTCAGTAGTCGGGCCGCATCAATATCGCTGCGACCTTCCAGAAATTCCAATTGGTGCGTGGTGTTCAACTCTTCGAAGACGTCGGCTTCGAGCTCGCGGTCCATTCCGACGGCTTCAATAATCTCTTCGCCCTCTTCGTGACTCGCCTGCTCGACGAGGTCCGCGATTTGCGCGGGGTGCAAGCGTGCAAGTTTGCGATAAGGAATACGTAGTCGCGCCGAGGGGACGTGGGAAACGAAAGGTTCAATTGACGCGAAATCCACTACCGACTTCGCGGGAATGGCTTGGCCCAGTCGGGTGCCCAGTAAGCGGCGGAATATCGGGCGACGTCCTGGATCCACGCCCACGACTTCCCATTGCCCGTCGATTTCGGCAATTTCGATTTCGTTGGCGCTGATGAGCCGTCCACGCACCAGATTGATGAGGTGGCGTGCCAAAAGATCCTCGGCCAGAAGTATCTCGCCGGGGCGTCGCTCGAAACGACGGAGGTCGACCCGACGACCCTCGAAACGCACACGGCCTTCTTCGAGGCCACCAATTTTACGAATGGGAACAAAAAGGTTTCGTCCTTCAATGCGAACGACCACGCCCACGAGGGGTGGGTGGGCGTCCAAGCCGAGGCGTGCAACGAGATCGTGCACGCGCCCAATCCGGTCACCATCGGAATCGAAGATGGGCCGGCGAATGAAAGTCGAAAGGTGAAGAATTTGGGTCATAACTGAGCCCCTACAGGCAACGTCAGGCTACTACGACCGCGAACGGCGAGCCACATGGGAGAAATGGTGACGATTGCGTGACACTAGCCGATAGAGCACTTTCAACACCGCGTGGATGGCGGCAAGATTTCCCAGTCGTGCCGCACGCGCCCACAGTCCTCCGCGACGTCGGAGGAGATAGATGAGTGCGTCGACGCCGCCGTAGCGACGAGCACCGTCAATCACCCACACCGATTCGTCGACCTCCACGCGTGACAAGTCACGACCTGCGAGATCTTCGTCGTCCAGCGAAGCATTCGCGATCACCGTGGTGTCGTACTCCGATCGTGTGGCGAACTGCGATGCACTTTGACAGAGCGCACAGTCCCCGTCGATGATTAGTTCGATGGCCACGTCGAAATGACCTCGCAGGCTCGAGCGATATCGGATTCGCTGAGGTCCGCGTGCGTCACTAGCCGTGCACGCTGCGGGGCAACCGTGCCCGCCAAAATAGAGTTCTCCGCCAACCACGCCACAATCTCTCGGGCGCGCGGGTGGGTGAACGCCACAATGTTGGTGTGACAGGTCGAAGGGTCGTAGACCGAAGAAGGGAACGCCGCCGCCACAGTATCGGCAATCAAACGAGCGTTCGCGTGATCAACCGCAAGACGATCAATCATCGTCTCGAGTGCCACCAGGCCGGCGGCGGCGAGAAACCCCGCTTGCCGCATCGCTCCCCCGAGGCACTTACGTTCGACGCGAGCGCGCTGCATCAATTCGTTGCTTCCCGCGAGGAGCGACCCCACGGGGGCGCACAATCCCTTCGACAGACAGCACATAACCGTGTCCACGGGCTCCGCGTACTGCAATGCACTGGTGCCCGTGGCTACCACCGCGTTGAAGAGTCGCGCGCCATCCATGTGCAAACGAACGGGCCCAATCTTTGAGGCCAGGTCCCTGACCTCATCGGCCGACCACGGAGTTCCCCCCGAAGGCATATGCGTATTTTCAATCGTGACCAATCCGATGTGCGGCTGATGATCAAGCTCCGCATCGATGAACTCGCACACCTCGTCTGTACTGAGAATTCCTCGGTGATCGTCCACGGTGGCGAATTGCACTCCCGAGTTGCGTGCGGCCGCACCCATTTCGAAACTCACCACATGCTGTTGACGCCCCGCGACAATCACGTCGCCCGGCTGAGTGAGGATGCGCACAGCAATTTGATTCGCCATGACTCCCGAGGGAACAAAAATTGAAGATTCTTTTCCAAGTAGTTGCGCGAAGCGTGATTCGAGTTCGTTGACTGTGGGATCTTCACCCGATCCGTCGTCACCCACGGTGGCCCGAAACATGGCGTCGCGCATCGCGGGTGTCGGCTGCGTGACGGTATCGCTACGTAGGTCAATAGTGCGCGTAGTCATCTGACAATCGTAGTGTCACGACCTAGGATGTTCTCGTGAACCAACCAGTAGATCCCTTGGCCCCAGCCACCGGCGTACACGCCGCGTTGGGTATCACCGTTCGAGAGGTCAGCCCCGAGCGCGTCGTCGTCACCGTCGTGGTCGGCCCTTCCGTGCACCAACCCTTTGGGATACTCCACGGGGGTGTGTCGGCGCTGCTCGCCGAATCCGCCGCTTCCATCGGAGGCAGTGTGAGCGCCGGCCCCAACAACATGGTCGTTGGGACGGAACTGAATTGCAGCCACCTTCGCTCAATGGCCGAGGGGACCTTGACCGCCACCGCGACTCCTATTCGGATTGGTCGCACCATCCAGGTGTGGAATATTGATCTCACCGACGATGAAGGAAGAATGATTTGCGTTGCCCGTTGTTCTCTCGCGGTTCGCCCGCTACCGGAGACGAAATAGCGCATGGGGGTCTCCTTCTTGGGCTGGGGTGCTGCGGTTCCTGACCGGGTGGTAACCAATGCTGATCTCACCGCCACCTTGGATACCACCGACGAATGGATTTTCGAACGTACCGGCATTCGTGAGCGCCGCGTGGGGGGCTCGGCGGGTTCGCTCGGCTTACTCGCCGCCCAACGCGCGCTAGCCGACGCCGGTGTCGACGCCAGCACTATTAATTACGTCGTCCTCGCCACGACCACGCCTGACAACCTCATACCAGCCACCGCCCCGACAATTGCTCACCAATTGGGAATTCATGCCCCCGCCATGGACGTCAATGCGGCCTGCGCGGGATTCGTCTACGCCCTTCGTACCGGAGTGGGACTGGCCGCAACAGGGTCCTCTCGGATACTGGTCATTGGTGCGGAAAATCTTTCTCGATGGACGGACTGGAATGACCGCACCATGGCCGTGCTGTTGGGCGATGGCGCGGGAGCGGCCGTGATCGAAGCTACCGATGGACCCGGCGACGTTCTCTCGTTCGATCTCGGCAGTGACGGCAGCCTGGCGCACTTGCTGCGCTGCGAACACGGCGGCACTATTTGGATGGATGGAAAAGAAGTGTTCCGTCGTGCCGTTCGCATCATGGTGGACTCCGCCGAACGAGCCATCGCCCGTGCCGGTATCAGTATTGACGACATCTCCCTGGTAATACCCCACCAAGCGAATGTGCGCATTATTCAAGCAGCCTGTCAACGCCTTCACCTCGAGATGAATCGTGCCGTAGTAGTACTCGACCGATACGGCAATACATCGAGCGCCTCGATCCCGCTGGCCGTGGACGAAGCACGCACGAGTAACCGTCTCCACGCCGGTGATTACGTTCTGCTGACGGGTTTTGGCGCGGGCATGACGTGGGCCTCATCAGTCATAAGGTGGGCGTCGTGAGCGCGACCTTGATCATCATGGCCGCCGGCAGGGCTCGCCGTTACGGTGGTCTCAAGCCCCTTGCCCCCGTGGGACTCCAGGGAGAAGCGGTTATCGACTTCATTGCCGGCGATGCCGTTGTTGGTGGTTTCACCAAAATCGTGGTGGTTATCAACCCGACAACGGGGCCCGAGATTCAGGCGCACATAGAGAGCAACTGGCCGTCTCATGTGGACACCTCCTTTGCCGTGCAGGAACAAGCACGGGGAACCGTGGACGCGGTCCTCGCTGCCCGTCAACAGATTGATGAGAAGCTGCCCTTCGGCATTGCTAACGCCGACGACCTCTACGGTGCGGACGCGATGGCCCACCTCGGAGCGCACCTCACCAGCAAAAGCAATAACTGCCTCATTGGATTTCGCTTGGACAAAGCGGGCGTGGGGGCCGACCCAGTAACGCGAGGAACCTGCGCGAGTAGCGATGGGTTGCTGACGAGCATCATTGAGCGACGCCAGGTTCAATTCCACGACGGCGAATTCATTTCTCACGATGGAATCGAGCCACGACAATTAAGCCCCTCAGCGGCGGTATCCATGAACCTCTGGGGATTCCAAAAGAGCATGTGGGGTCACTTGGATGCGGCAATGCGCGAAGCTCGGGAATCCGCCACCGAGGCCGAGGTTCTCTTGCCAGATTTGGTCGGAAGGCTGATTCAATCGCAACGTGAGGTATTTCGCATTATCCCGGTGGAATCCCCGTGCATCGGCGTCACCCACCCCAGCGATCTCCCGCTGGTACAAGGGCACGTCGCCGATCTCGTCGCAGCGGGCCTTCGCCCCGCACAGCCTTTCGCCTAGAAAAAACGGAGACCCCGAGAGACGGGCGAACCGAAGCTCACCAGCCTCTCGGGGTCTCCGAAGGCTCATTTTGTGGGGCCCGTGTCGGACAGACCGGTTCACAAAACGGCGGGCATTTCACGTCGCTATCTCTCGCTGGGGGCTTTCGCCCTTCGCCCCCCTCGTCCTTCCCGCAAGCGGGCCCTTCGATGAGCGATCGACCCGGAGGCCGCTCGTTCGACAGGTTCGTCGTGAACTACGAGAGACACTTTGCCATTCCGCGGGAGCTCATTCCAGAGAAAATAACGAAATCCCAAAGAAATGCCCAGCGCATGGGGGGTTATTCACAGTCACCCGCCTGGTAACGCGGAGTTATGAACGAGTTATTCGCAAATTACCCACAGCGCGAGTGAGCACCGGCGGACTACAGGCGAGTAGCCAGAACCAGAAAAATATCACCGCGCCCATGGATCGTAGAGCGGGCCACCATTGTCGTGTCTGGCGTGACAGCTCAGCGCGCTCCAGGTGGTGACTCACGATCCCCCGGCCACGAGCCATCAGCTCGTGCGGGGAGGGCGATGACTTCATTATGACCATCAAGGTGCGCAATCGACCCCAACGTCGTTGACGTGTTGCCTGCGAACGCTGGGTGGGCGTTCGTCGATATCGCAATACGTTTTCGTCCACCAACACGGCAGGACCTTGACCAAGAACTCTCACAAGAAATTCCAAATCTTCGCTCCGGGCAATATCGGAGCGGTAGGCACCCACGGCCATGACCACCTCGCGTCGCAGAACAATGGCTCCCGGTGGTGGGGTGACCAATCGACTCAGGATTGATTCGCTATTCAGCGCGCACGGCTCCCAACGACGAGAACGACGAACCATCGGCTGCAGTTGAAAGGTAGACCAGGTTCCGATATCGAGGGGAATGTCGTCTTCGTTCACCGCAATAAATTTTCCCATCGACATGACGTCGCGGGGAGAGAAGGCATCAATCAATTGATCCAATGATCCCGGCAGGAGGAGGTCATCACCGTCGAGGAAGGTCACGAATTCACCTTGGGCGTGGTCGAGACCTTCATTGCGCGCCACCGCCGGTCCACCCGCGTGCACTCGCGTGACGACGCTCACCCGGGAATCGTGAATCAAGGCGATGCGCGCCGCCGTCTGGTCGGATGAGCCATCATTCACTACGATCACCTCGAGCAATCGACGCGACGAGCCAAGCGCGGAGTGAACGGTGCGCTCAATAGTTTCCTCCACGTTGTGCGCCGGAATAACAATGCTCAGGCCAACGGGGTTCACGCGCGAATCGCTACCACAAGAGCTGCCAATTGCCCGAGCCCACCGTTACGAGAAAATAGAAATTCCCGCTGTGGCGTGGGACCGAGAAACTACCGTTCGTCATGCCAGGCCCATTAACGACGGGACCGAGATAGGCCCCGTTCACCGACCACGCTTCCACGTGGATCGTTTGATCATCGGGCGCTAAGTAGGAAATCACCACCTTATTGACGTTGCCGGGTATCGGACCCACGGCGCTATCCCCCCTACTGAGGTAGTGGGCGTAGGCCGGGAACATAGGGGCATTGCTGGCGGGCATGATTCGGATGTTCCAGGGACCATCCGCCGTCACGACGAAGTGATACGCCCCTGGGCGCAAGGTCAGCAAGGTGGACAGCGCGGTGTTTCCCACCGCGTTAACCGGAACCGCCGTGAGCTGATTACCAGCATCGTAAATTTGTAGGGCAAAATTCGTCTTGCAAAAACATCCGAACTGGGCAATCTGCATATTTCCCTGAGCCACGAACCCCACCGACGCTGAACTCTTGGTGCCCGTAAAACTCTGAACCCCGCTAGGGCTCCCCAGCGGGAAATACGAAGGACTCACCGCCACGCCCGTTCCCAACTTGAATGTGCGCGTAGGTGGTGCCGACCCTTGGTGGAAAACCAAAGCGGTAATTCCGAGCACCATGGCGACCAGCACCACCGTAACTTGTGGCCAGCGACGCCGAGGTTCCCAGGCATCCCACGCAGGGTCGTAGAGACGGCCATTACGGATGACCAGTCCGCCATCTCCCCCATCCGTTATTTGGTCACCTCGACGAAGGCCTCGCGGGCGAAGTGCGGATCGGGTCGGCGGGCGAAGAATATTGTAGGCAAATTCTGGCGACGATGCCGGTGGGGCCGCTCGCTCAAATCGAGAGGTCGGGGGAACCGGGGGCTCCACCACGCTCACAGAATCAACGGTCACAGCGACCTCGTCGTCAGGTTTCTTGCGCGGTGTGGCTGAGGGTTGCTGCGGGAGCACCTACTCAGCGTACCTTCCCGAAATTACCCAGAGCCTTGTGGCGACTGAAGAACTTCTCACAGCCACGACCTGCATAACGGGGGCCTTACTACGGTGGTGGAGATGAGGGGATTCGAACCCCTGGCCTCTACATTGCGAACGTAGCGCTCTACCAACTGAGCTACACCCCCGAGGGAGTTAATTCTAGCCGAAAAGGGCTAGGTGGCTACAGGCCCACCGCGCGACGGGGCGCCGGGGCGTGCTCCCATTCGTCATTCGCGTGAAGATCAAAGTAGTTGTCTGCTGGCTCATCCACCGCACCGGCCACGAAGCCGGTAGGTGCTCGACGCGTGGTAGCGGTATGCGGCCTTGACGCGGGGAATGTACGCTCCAACTCTTCCTGCGAGAACATGTAGTACATCAACGAGAAATATCCAGCGGTTGCAATCCACGACAGCAGGCTGAGCGCGGTGAAGAAGGTCCAACTCGTGGCCACTGCAACCAAACTCGTGATACCCGTCGTGCCCAAACTGGTCAAAGAAAAACGACGTCGTGTCTTCCACGTGCGACGACGCGACGGACTCATTTCGGGGGCGCGTAAAGAAGCCACCATTTCGCGCGGTGGTGTGAAGGCGGAGGCGCGTTCGCGAACGCGCGGTGCGGAAGCTTCGGGGGCATCCAAGGCATACTGGCGATCCCACTCTTCCCACGAACCCTGTCGCGCCATATCCGCTTGGGTCGCATTGGGGGGAACGACGCGCAAGCGCGGTGACTGCACGGGCGGGAGTTCGTCGAAGGCCTCGTCGAAGGTGGCGACGTCGTCGGCCACCAAACGATGGGCTGGCTGAATCGTGGGGACTTTGAGGCTGAGCGAGGCGAAACGGTCAGAGAAGGCGGCAATGGAATTTCCAAAATTCCTATCGCGCAACCATGAATACAGGCAAGCAGCGATGACGATAACCCAGATGGCGACGATTCCTAGCAAGACCATGAACCCTCCCCTTTCTCCGACAGGACCTAGAAAAAGATACCGATTCTCCTGGAGAAAGTGGTGGATAGGTCCGGAAAATCAGCCCTCGTGGAGGCCACACTCTTCCTTGTCCGACCCGACCCACCGACCGGAGCGGCGATCGGCACCGGGTGCCGGTGGCTCGGTGACCGCGGCACAACCAATAGAGGCGTAGCCCCGCTCCCACAGTGGATGTTCCGGAAGGCCTTGCGAACGGAGGTAGTACGCCACGTCATCGTCCGACCAGGTAGCCAAAGGATTCACCTTGACCAGATGAAATTTTTCGTCCCAACTCACGATGGGCATATCACGTCGCGTCGGACCATCGGCACGCTTCACCGACGTAAACCAGACCTGATAATTGGCCAGTGTTCGCCCCAAGGGATCCACTTTGCGACGTTGGCAGCACTCCGCAGTTCCACAGGGGAACTCGGCGGCGTCCGGTCCCGGAGTGGTAGTGACCAGCGACAGCCCCCAACGAGCACGCGCCGTGGCCACGAAATCGTGCGTCTCAGGGAAGTGCCCTTTCGTATCCAAGAAAATTACGTCGACGAGGGAAGACTCCCGATTGATTACATCGAGCAGAACGAGGTCTTCGAAGGAGCAGGCAAAAGCCGCTGGTGAGAAGCGACCCACAGCCCAACGAATGATGTCGCTTGGTGACGCATTTTCAAATCCCACGGACGCGGCGTGTAGTTCTTCACGAAGTTCAGTCGAATGGGTGATCATGTGTCTCCTTCGTAACGGTAATGAAACACTAGTAGCGAACTAGTATTTAACACGTCGCCACCGTATCGCGGCACTCCCCATTATGAGCACTTCGAACAACACTCGCGACGAAATCCATTCACTGGACTATCTCGAGTCGCACGCTGTTTTTATTTTGCGCGAAGTGGCAGCCGAATGCGAGCGACCGGTTCTCTTGTTTTCGGGTGGCAAAGACTCCGCCGTGCTCTTGCACTTAGCGTCAAAGGCTTTCGCTCCGCAAGGAATTCCCTTCCCCATCTTGCACGTCGATACCGGACACAACTTCCCCGAAGTTCTCGCCTATCGCGACGCGCAAGCTGCCCGATACGGTGCCCAGCTCTTAGTCGCTCGGGTACAAGACTCCATCGATCAGGGCAAGGTTCCCAATCCGGGACCCTTCGGAATGCGCAACCGCTTACAGACAGTAACCCTCCTGGACGCCATCACCGAGAACAAATTCGACGCCGCGTTTGGTGGGGCACGTCGAGACGAAGACAAGGCGCGAGCCAAGGAACGCGTCTTGTCATTCCGCGATTCCTTCGGCCAATGGGATCCTCGCCAACAGCGACCCGAGCTCTGGCACCTCTACCAGGGCAAAGTCAACAGTGGCGAGCACCTCCGCGCCTTTCCGCTGTCGGACTGGACCGAGCTCGACGTCTGGACCTACATCCAGCAGGAAAACATCATTTTGCCTGAGATTTATTTTGCCCACGAACGTGATGTCTTCCTTCGTGATTCCATGTGGCTCTCCACGAATGAGTTCGTTGAACTCCGCGCTGATGAGGTGCCGGAGCGCCGCACGGTGCGTTACCGCACCGTGGGCGATGCCTCGTGCACGGGAGCAGTTCTGAGCACGGCTTCTACCTTGAGCGAGATCATCACCGAGGTGTCGACCACCAACGTGTCCGAACGTGGGGCCACTCGTGCCGACGACAAGTTCTCTGAAACTGCCATGGAAGACCGAAAGCGCGAGGGTTACTTCTAATGACTCGCACCGTACAAGACCTCATGCGTTTCGCCACCGTTGGTTCGGTGGATGACGGCAAGAGCACCCTGATCGGTCGTCTGCTGGTGGACACGCGCCAACTCTTCGACGACCAGCTCGACGCCGTTGTACAAGCATCCGCCAAGCGGGGGGTCGGCGACTTAGACCTCTCCTTCGTGACCGATGGCCTTCGCGCCGAACGCGAACAGGGCATCACAATTGACGTGGCGTACCGCTACTCATCGAGCCCGAGTCGTAAATTCGTCATTGCCGACTGTCCCGGTCACGTGCAATACACCCGCAATATGGCCACCGGTGCCTCGACTGCCGACGTGGCCCTCGTGGTAATTGACGTCGTCGCCGGTCTCAAGGAGCAAACACGCCGCCACCTCTGCATCGCCGCCCTCCTCGGCGTTCGCCACGTCATCGTGGCCGCAAACAAAATGGACACGTGCGGCTGGGATCAGGAAATTTTCGAGCGTGTCGCCGCGGACGTACGTGCTTTCAGCGAGACCGTGGGATTCCACGAGGTCCTCGTCATCCCCGTTTCGGCTCTTCACGGCGACAACGTCGTTGACCCCTCGGCCGTGGCGGCGTGGTACAACGGTCCGACCGTACTCAGCGCGTTGGAGAACGCACCTTTGGGCTCGCGAGGTTCGGCCGACACCGGTGCACGCCTCCCCATCCAATGGGTCTTGCGCCAAAATGGTGGAGGGCGTACCTACGCCGGCATGGTCGCGGGGGGGACGCTACGACCAGGCGACACCGTTACCTTGCTGCCGCAAAACGTCACGACCACTTTGCGGGCCATCCACACTCTGCGCGAGGACCTGACCGAAGCCTTCGACTCCATGTCAGTTGACCTGGACTTGGCCGACGAAACCGACGCTGGTCGCGGTGATCTCATTGCCACCGCTCCCCTGCCACGGGTGGCCACCGAGTTTGAAGCCACCCTGTGTTGGTTTTCTGACGCCCCGCTTCGTCCGGGAAGCCGCTGGCGACTCAAGCACACCACCCGATCCACCCCCGCACGAATCGAATCAATTGGCGGACTCTTGGCCTTGGACAGCCTGACGTCGGGCCCCGCTGACTCCTTTGCGAACAACGACATTGGCTTCGTGACTATTCGTACGGCGCAACCCATTTGCATTGACGACTATCTCGACAACCGCGTCACCGGTAGCTTCGTCCTGGTCGACGAAGTGAGCAACATCACGGTGGCGGCCGGCATGATTGGCCGCCCGCACTTCAGCACTCTTTAAAGGGGCTGGGTGATCATCACGATCACCACAACGGCTACCAGGCCCGCACCAATCGACGCCCACCGACGATAGGTCTGCAGAGCAGCCACCAGTTCATCGCCCGCGGGATGCTCCGCGCGCACCACAGCGGCGATGCGAAGTTCAAGAGGCAATACGCGAGCTTCCAGGGCAAAGGCTGCGGCTACATATCCGACCAGTCCCAGGACCCACCACAGATGGAACGAGCGTTGGGTAGCGTCGCCCGCGGACAAGAGCCCCACGCCCGAAATCACCATCAGATGAAAGCCACGCGCCCACCAATTCCGTGATCCCGGGAAACGCTGGCGCAGTTGCGTGACGGAGGTGGGGTCGATCGGGCGACTCAGAAGAAAGAAGAACACCAAACTGATACCCGCGAGCACGATATGAAAGGCCAGGAGTAGGTCGTAGAGGGGGTGACTATCGCTCAGCATTAGCGCAAGAGTATTTCGGCCGAACTGTAAGGATCACTTTCACCCGCCAGTAGTCGGTTGACCTGGGCTTCGTACTCCTCGCCGTGCGAAAGATCAACAATACGAGCCGACACTTGCGCGCCGAGGACTTTGGCCAATTCCCGACGCGTACGCTCTCGACGTCGGGTGGACAAATCTCCCGACGTCACTTGATGCGCACGGTGCTCAGCGATGGCGTCCCACAGCGCTTCGGTACCCGAACCGTCGGTAGCGGTTGTTTCGAGAATGGGTGGGCGCCACGCCCTCTCGCCGCCGAGATCCAGCATCGACTCCAGGTCACGGCGCGTCTCTCGGATGCCGGCGCGATCGGCCTTGTTGATGACGAAAATATCTGCGACTTCCAAGAGTCCCGCCTTATTGGCTTGCATGGAGTCGCCCCAGCCCGGATTAGTCACTACCACCGTGGTATCAGCGGCCGAGGCAATGTCGACTTCCATTTGGCCCACCCCCACCGTTTCCACCACGGCCACGGGAAAGCCACTCGCCCCCAGGACGCGGAGCGCGTCGGGAACCGCCAAGGACAAACCGCCGAGGTTTCCCCGGGTGGCCATGGATCGGATGAAAACGTGATCGTTGGTGGCGTGTTCTTGCATGCGAATACGGTCGCCCAAAATAGCCCCACCCGTAAAAGGTGAGCTCGGGTCGATGCACAAGATTCCCAACTGGTCAAAGGTCACGTCGCCAAGTGCCCCGCGCACCAGCCCACTCGTTATGAGCCGATCGGTGAGGGTCGATTTTCCCGCCCCCGGAGGTCCGGTGATGCCCACGACATAGGCCGGCTCCGATCGGTAAATCAGGGCCGCCGCTGCGCGCATGACGGGGCCACCGGACTCCACCATGGTCACTAAACGAGCCAGAGCCGTGCGCGATCCCGTACGAGCCGCGGCCAGAAGTTCGGCGGGATCTTTGGATATCACGATTGCCTCGTCACGTCTGCGCCCAATGCGCGGAGGTTGCCGTCGAAGTCGTCGTAGCCCCGGTCCAAGTGCTCCACTCCCGTGATGAGGGTGTCACCGCTGGCGACCAACCCGGCCAGCGTCAAGGCTGCGCCCGCACGAATGTCGGTGGCGCGAACGCTGGTACCGCGCAAGCCGTCCACTCCTTGGATCACCGCGTGGTGTCCTTCCGTCGTAATGCGTGCGCCCAGTTTGACCAACTCATCGACGTAGCGAAAGCGCCCGTCGAAGAGGTTCTCGGTCACGACCGACACCCCCTGTGCCCTCGACAACACGGTGGTAATCAGGGGTTTGTAGTCGGTGGCCACCCCGGGGTAGGGCAAGGTCGCTACGTCCACCGCCGTGATCTTCGGTGGCCCCGCCACGCGGATTCCCTCGCCCGACAGGTCCACTTCGGCCCCCATTTGGACGAATTTGCGCAGCAAGGTTTCCATGTGATCGCTGCGTGCATCGCTCACCCGTACATCGCCGCCGGTCATCAGCGCCGTGGCGAGATAGGTGGCAGCGACAACTCGATCGGGTACCACGCAGTGATCGGCGGCGTGTAACTCGTCTACCCCTTCAATGGTCAGGCGCGACGTGCCTAAACCATCAATCTGCGCGCCCATCGCGAGCAGTTGTCGACCGAGGTCTTCTACTTCGGGCTCGCGAGCGGCATTGTCGATGACGGTTCGCCCAGTGGCCAAGACCGCAGCCATGAGCAGGTTGTCGGTGGCGGTGTGGCTCGGGTATTCCAGAACGATGCGCGCACCCACGAGACGTCCACTCGGCAGACGTCCAGAAATCAGATCGTGACGGTTATCAAAAACGGCGCTCATCGACGTCAAGCCGTCCACGTGAAAATTGATCGGGCGGCCACCGAAATCGTCGCCACCTGGCAGTGCCATGTGCGCTTCACCGCATCGCGCGAGCAGGGGCCCCAGGACCACCAGCGACGCGCGCATGGCCGTGAAGAGGTGCTCGGGTGCGCGCGGGAGTAGTTGCTCGCTCGGCGGAACGTTGATGGTGAGCTCGTGCACGTCGGAACGCTCCACGCGACAGCCCAAGTGATTCAGGAGCTCCGACATGGTGGCCACGTCGGTGGTCCGCGGCACGTTGGTCAAACGGTGCGATCCGGTAGCAAGGAGACACGCGGCCATCTGCTTCAGAACGGCGTTCTTGGCGCCCAACGCCACGACAGTACCCCCGAGAGGTCCAGCGGCACGTACGCGGAGCAAGGTCACGCCTTCCAGTATGGTCTCTCCGCCACCCTCGCAAACGCTGTCCTCGGCGATGAGGAGTAATCTTTGGCTGTGGAAACCCGACGCCTACCGGATCGAAATATTGCCATGGAGCTCGTCCGGGTGACCGAGGCAGCCGCCCTCGCCGCCGCCACCCTGTCCGGTCACGGGACCCACCCCGGCGCCGACGAAGTGACCGTGAAAAACGCCGCGGACGCCTTGGCGGTGGACGCCATGCGCTTAGTTCTTAACACGATTTCCATGGACGGCATCGTGGTGATTGGTGAGGGAGCCAAAGACGACGCCCCCATGCTCTACAACGGCGAGCTCATTGGCGACGGCCGTGAGCCCAAGGTAGATATCGCCGTGGACCCAATCGACGGAACTACCCTGACCGCGAAGGGTCTGCCCGGCGCAGTGTCGGTGATCGCGCTCTCTGAGCGCGGCAGCATGTTCAACCCCGGCGAACTGGTCTACATGGACAAACTCATCGTCGGCCCCCAGGGTCGCGGGTGCGTAGATATTGATCGCAGCCCCACCGAAAACCTTCATCGTCTCGCCACCCACATGGGCAAAAACGTGGGCGAAATCGGTGTGATGGTCCTCAACCGACCGCGACACGAAGCACTTATCCGAGAAATCCGCGAAGCGGGTGCCCGACTTACCCTCATCCAAGACGGTGACGTGGGCGGCGCCATCAGTACTAGTTGGCCCGGTTCGGGAATTGATATTTTGTTCGGCATTGGTGGCACCCCCGAGGGAGTTATTGCGGCGGCGGCATTGAAGGGACTCGGTGGCGAAATTCAGGGTCGCCTCCACGTTCGCAACGACGAGGAGCGTCGTACGGCGCTCGACATGGGACTGGACATCACCCAAGTTCTCACCACTAACGACCTCGTGCGCAGTGAAAGTTGCTTCTTCGCGATGACCGCCATCACCGACGGTGACTTTTTGCGCGGGATTCGTTTCCACGGCTTCGGTGCGACCAGCAACTCACTCGTTATTCGCAGCAAGACCGGCACCGTGCGCATCATCGAAACGATTCACCGCAATACCGCTCAGGATTCCTTCGTCCGCTAAGCGGATTCTTTAGAGGGGAGCCGATTGACGAAAGTAGTCAATGGTGCGGCCAAGCCCCTCGCGCAAACCGACCTGGGGTAGCCATTCCAACCGCTGTTCGGCCAAGGTCGTATCGGGACGGCGTTGACGGGGGTCGTCGGCAGGTAGTGGCTTGTAGGAAAGCCGCGAGCGACTTCCCGTGAGTTCGATAACCACGCCCGCCAACTCGAGGATAGATATTTCTTCTTGAGAACCGATATTGATGGGGCCCGTTTCCTGGGAATCCAACAGCAGTAGTAGACCGCGCACCTGATCATCGACGTAACACAAGCTTCGCGTCTGTTCACCCGTACCATAAATCGTGATGTCCTGACCGGCCAGTGCCTGCACGATGAAGTTCGAGACCACGCGGCCATCACCCGCCGCGAGACGTGGCCCGTAGGTATTGAAAATACGGGCAATGGAGGTAGTAACGCGGCCGAGACGTTGATAGGCCGTCACCAGAGACTCTCCGTAACGTTTGGCCTCGTCGTAGACGCTACGCGGTCCTACGGGATTTACCCGTCCCCAATAGCTCTCGGGCTGTGGGCTGATCTCGGGATCGCCGTAGACCTCGGAAGTGGATGCTTGGAGAAAGCGGGCCTGATGGGTGTCGGCGAGTTGCAAGAGCCGGTGAGTACCTTCACTTCCCGTGCGGAGGGTCTCCAGCGGACGCTCCAAATAGTCCTTCGGGGATGCAGGCGACGCCAAGTTCATGACAGCATCGATAGCGCCGCGTACCGAAAAGCCATCAGCAATATCGGCACGAATTACCTCAACGGCTCCGTCGGCGTGATGGGCAAGATTCGAAATATGTCCGGTGGAAAAGTCATCCACGACGACGACGTGGTCGCCACGCGCCACCAGGGCGTCGACCACGTGGGAGCCGAGGAACCCGCCACCACCCGCCACGAGGACTCTCATCGAATGCCCACTCCTTCGTAGGAAAAACCCGCCTCCCGAACGGAAGCGGCACTCAGGAGATTACGGCAGTCGACAATGGCCGCGTGCTCCATTTGACTATAAATATCAGCCAGGTCGACGAGGGAAAATTCACTCCACTCCGTCAAAATAGCAAGGCAGTGTGCACCCCGCGCCGCGTCACGAGGGCTGCTCATCACGGATACTCCATCGAGATCGGCGTAGACCTGACCAGGAGCCACGGTGGGATCGTAGGCCTGAACAATGGCGCCACGGGCTGCGAGTCGCTGGACAATATCAATGGCCGGCGAACTTCGTCGGTCATCAGTATTGGCCTTAAAGGTAAGGCCCCAGGCCGCAATCGTCCGACCGTCGAGGCCGCCCGCCGCTTCTTCAATCTTGGACACCATGCGCGCGAGTTGACGCTCGTTGGTTTCAATCGCTCCGGCCAGGAGCGGGAAGTCAAAGTTGTTGATCTGCGACATGTACAAGAGTGCCGCCGTGTCTTTCGGCAGGCAGGAACCGCCCCAGCCGGGACCTGGGTTAAGAAAGTCCATTCCGATACGGTGATCGTGGCCCATGCCGAGACGAACGTCACGGACGTCAGCCCCAACTTCTTCGCAAAAGGCGGCCATGGCGTTCATGAAGCTGAGTTTCGTAGCGAGAAAGGCATTCGCGGCGTACTTGATAGTTTCCGCACTGGCGGTATCGGTGATGACCACCGCCGCTCCCGTATCGGCAAAGAGTTGCACCACAATTTCTGCGTGACGTGGGTCGTCCGAGCCGGCAACGATACGTTCGGCGTGGAGCGAGTCGTGTACCGCCGTGCCTTCACGGAGAAATTCTGGATTGGAGACGACGAAGACGTCATCACGTCCCAAGGCCACTTGGACGCGCGCGGCGGTCCCGACCGGGACGGTGGATTTGTTCACCACGATAGAACCGGGACGCAGGGCGGCGGAGATGGAGGTCGCGGCATCGATGATGTAGGTAATGTCAGCTTCTCCCCCGTTGCCCTGTGGCGTGGCGACACACAAAAGGACCACGTCGGCATCGGCGGCGGCCTCCGTCGCGTTGTCGGTAAAGGTCAAGAGACCCGCGGCGATTCCCTCAGCCAGGAGCTCGTCGAGCCCTTCTTCACGGATCGGAGAGCGCCCGGCGCGAAGTTCACCGAGGCGAGCGAGGTCGCGTTCCGCCACGATCACCGAGTAGCCAAAATGGCTCAATGTCACTGCTGTCGGAATGCCCACGTACCCCGCACCGACCACCAGAATCCTTGTGGATTTAGCCACTTTTGCCCCTCTTTGTCAACGCCTACCCTACCAACCCTCAACTTTGGTCCTCGGTGAATAATTATCCAATAGTGCGGGGTGTATGTTCCCCCTAAGGATGACCGTAGAGAGCGAGGGCGTATGAGAGTTCGTTCAGTACTAGAAGCCAAGGGCCGCCAGGTCGTCACCGTACGACCCGATGACACCCTCACCACGGCACTCGTGCTGCTGGAAGAGAATCGCGTCGGTGCGGTGGTGGTCACCACTACTCACCACGAAGTAGTGGGCATAATGTCGGAGCGCGACATCGTGAGTGCTCTTGCTCGACATGGCGTTCGTTGCCTCAGCGAAAACGTCAGCACGCACATGTCGACGCAAGTTCGTTCCTGCACCGAGGACAGCACCTGCGACGAATTGGCCTTGCTCATGACCACCGAGCGTTTCCGACACGTACCCGTCATGAACGGTTCGGAACTCGTGGGAATAATCAGTATTGGCGACGTGGTTAAAGTTCGTCTGAACGAATTAGAAAAAGACCGACACGATCTCTTGGAATACGTGAACGCGCGTTAGGCCGTAGCGTCGTGGACCGCGGTTGGGTCCACCAAAGTGAGAACAATCTCTTCGGCGTTCGCCACGCTGCTGGCTTCGACCGCCACACCAGCCAGAACCGTCGCTCGCGTACCCTCACGTTCGCCGTGAGGGCCAACTTGGAAGTAGCCACCGGCCACGGCGAAGATTTTCTCGCCCTCGGCCGTACTCACGCGCACCGCTCCGGGGGTGATGTCACCCACCGTAGGGGTGTGCTGCGCCAAAATCGTGAACTCGCCGGCCGAGGACCGTGCCATGAGGGCCGTGGCCTCTCCCGACCACAGTGCCGATTCCGGCGAAACAATTTCCACGAAGAGTGAGCCAGCCACGAACTATCCGTTCTGCAGTTCGTGCGCCTTGCGCTGCACGCCCTCAACGCCACCGACGTTCAGGAAGGCCTGCTCGGGGTAGGCGTCGAGTTCACCCTTCACGAGCAATTCGAAGGAGTCAATGGTCTCTTCGACCGGAACGTAGATTCCGTCAATACCCGTGAACACCTTGGACACGAACATGGGCTGGGACAAGAAACGCTGAATCTTGCGCGCACGCGACACGGTCACGCGGTCTTCTTCGGACAACTCGTCGAGACCCAAAATGGCAATGATGTCCTGGAGCTCTTTGTAACGCTGCAGGATCTGCTGCACTTGACGAGCCACTTGGTAGTGACGGTCGCCCACAATTTCCGGCGCCAAGATGTTTGAGGTGGACGTCAGCGGGTCCACGGCGGGGTAAATACCCAGCGCGGCGATCTGGCGTGACAACTCGGTGGTGGCGTCAAGGTGGGTGAAGGTCGTGAATGGTGCTGGGTCGGTGTAGTCGTCCGCAGGGACGTACACGGCCTGAAGCGAGGTAATCGACTTACCACGGGTCGAGGTAATGCGCTCTTGGAGCTCACCCATCTCGTCGGCCAAAGTCGGCTGGTAGCCCACGGCACTCGGCATACGACCAAGAAGCGTCGACACTTCCGAACCCGCCTGTACAAAGCGGAAGACGTTATCGACGAACAAGAGCACGTCTTGGTTCTTCACGTCACGGAAGTACTCCGCCATGGTCAACGCGGCCAAGGCAACGCGGAGGCGCACGCCTGGTGGTTCGTCCATCTGGCCGTAGACCAAGGCGGCCTTTTCAATAACTCCCGAGTCCTTCATTTCGAGCAAGAGGTCAGTACCTTCACGGGTACGCTCACCCACTCCGGCGAACACTGACACGCCACCGTGTTGCAGGGCCACGCGGTTAATCATTTCCATGATCAACACGGTCTTACCTACACCAGCACCTCCGAAGAGGCCGATCTTTCCACCTTGTACGTAGGGCTCGAGGAGGTCGATGACCTTGATGCCGGTTTCGAACATGGTGGCGCGAGGCTCGAGCTGGTCGAAGGCGGGCGGATTGCGGTGAATGTCCCAGCGGTCTTCGATGGGACCGATGTCGTCAGTGTCGAGGGGCTGACCCAGCACGTTGAACACGTGGCCGAGAACGGCATCACCGACGGGGACCGAAATACCACGGCCAGTCTGGCGCACCACGGCACCGCGGACGAGTCCGTCGGTGGGCTTCATGCAGACGCAGCGCACGCGACCATCACCGATCTGCTGAGCAACCTCGGCGGTCACGGTGATGGTTTCGCCGTCCAGGACAAGGTCCATCTCGACGGCGTGGTTGATCTCGGGCAGGGCGTGCGGCGGGAACTCAACGTCCACCACGGGGCCGGCGATCGCGACAACGCGTCCCGTTTCGAGAGTGGTCTTTTCAGGAGCCATGGTCATTAGTTACTCACTTTCCCGAGCGGAGCGCTTCGGCGCCGCCCACGATTTCCATAATTTCGGTGGTGATCGAGTCCTGTCGGGCTCGGTTCATAATGCGGGTAAGAGTGCGTCCGAGCTCGTCCGCGTTATCAGTTGCGGCGGCCATGGCACGTTGTTGCGAGGTGTGGAATGAGGCAGCGCCTTCCAACAGGGCGGTAAAGATTTCGCTCTCGAGTGCTCGCGGGGCGAGCTCGGTGAGCAACTGCTCGACCTCGGGTTCAAACTCGGTGTAGCCCTTCAAAGTCTTGGGCTCATCGACGGGGGCAGCATCCGCCGTCAGGGGCAGGAGTTGGCGCGTGGAAACGGCTTGGCTCGCGGCCGAACGAAATTCGGTCGACACTAAAAGGACTTGCTGGGCGTCACCCGCCACGAACGAGGCGGCCACGGCGGCAGCGATTTCGCGCGCGTTGGCAAATTCGGGGCGATCAGCAAAACCTGAGAAGTTGGCTTCGACGTCGATACCACGGAATCGGAAATAGCCGAGGGCCTTTTTACCAACCGTGAAGAGTTGGAAACTGGTGCCGTCCTGACGCAACTGCTGGACGAGACGCTCGGTGGCACGTAGTACGGAGGAGTTATAGGCACCGGAAAGTCCCCGGTCGCCAACGATGGCCAAAATTACGGCTGACTTTACGTCGCTGGGTGTACCGATCAACTTCGACGCGGCGGCGGGATCGCCCTGGGCGGCTTCCACGATGATCCGACGCATGCCGGAGCGGAACGGCTTGTTGGCGTGAATCCGCGCCTGCGCGCGAGAAATTTGGGACGCCGCAATGAGTTCCATCGCCTTTGTAATCTTTCTCGTCGCCTGTACTGACTTAATACGGCGTCGCAGAATGCGCTCTTGTCCTCCCGCCATGGTGTCCCTCCTTTCTCTCTCGTTAGTTCAGTGTGACTTAGTTGCCGGTGGCGAAACTCGCCACGAAGTTCTTCAGGGCTTCGTCGAGCTTCGCGGTGTCCGGAAGGGCTCCGGTACTGCGAATAGTCTCGAGCAGGTCGGCGTGCTTGGCCCGGAAAGTCGTCAAAAGCTCGCCTTCGAAGCGACGCACGTCGGCCACGGGGATGCTGTCAACCCAGCCCTTGGAACCGGCGTAGATAACGACCACTTGTTCTTCCATGGACATCGGGGCGTGCAAACCCTGCTTCAGCAGTTCGGTCAGACGGTATCCACGGTCCAACTGGCTCTGGGAGACCTTGTCCAATTCCGAACCGAAGGTCGCGAAGGCTTCGAGCTCGCGGAACTGTGCGAGGTCGAGCTTCAAGGTTCCGGCAACCGACTTCATCGCCTTGGTCTGTGCGGCACCACCCACGCGGGACACCGAGTTACCCACGTTGATGGCGGGACGGATACCCGAGTAGAAGAGGTCCGATTCCAGGAAGACCTGTCCGTCGGTGATGGAAATCACATTCGTCGGAATATACGCAGAGATGTCGCCAGCCTTGGTCTCAATGATTGGCAGGGCGGTCAATGATCCGCCACCCAACTCGTCGCTCAACTTGGCCGCACGTTCGAGTAGACGACTGTGCAGGTAGAAGACGTCACCGGGGTAGGCCTCACGACCCGGCGGGCGACGCAGCAAGAGCGACACTTGGCGGTAGGCCTCGGCCTGCTTGGAGAGGTCGTCGTAGACCACCAAGGCGTGCTCGGAGTTTTCCATCCAGTGCTGGCCAATGGCGCAGCCACCATACGGGGCGAGAAATTTGAAAGGCGCGGGGTCGCCGGCGGAGGCCACGACAACCACCGTGTATTCCATGGCGCCGGCATCTTCGAGAGTCTTGACAGTCTGCGCCACCGAAGAGTTTTTCTGACCGATAGCCACGTAGATGCACTTCACGTTCTGTCCCTTTTGGTTCAGAATCGTGTCAATGGCCACGGTGGTCTTACCGGTCTTGCGGTCACCAATAATCAGCTCGCGCTGACCACGGCCGATGGGGGTCATGGCGTCGATGGCCTTGATGCCCGTCTGCATAGGCTCGCCCACGGGCTGACGGCCGATGATACCGGGAGCCTGAACTTCCATACGTCGCTCGATGGCACCCACCAGAGGTCCCTTGCCGTCGATCGGCTTACCCAGAGCGTCCACGACACGACCCAACAAAGCGTCACCCACGGGCATCGACAAAATGCGGCCGGTGGCACGCACAATCTGGTCTTCTTCAATGTGGTCGACGGAACCCAAGACCACCGATCCGATGGTCTCTTCGTCGAGGTTCATCGCCAATCCGAGTGTGCCGTCGGCAAACTCGAGAAGCTCGTTCACCTTGGCGTTCGGGAGGCCCGAGACGCGGGCAATTCCGTCGCCGACTTCCACGACGCGGCCAACCTGTTCGGCGCCCACGGTGGGGTTGTAGTCGGTGACGTGGCGACGAAGCGCCTCGGTGATTTCGTTAGCGCTAATGGTGAGCTCAGTCATCACAGTTTCTTTCTCTTAGTCGTTTCGATTGTGGAACAGGTCAGTGGTTCGTCCGGCGGCCACGCTGTCGCGTAGTTCGCCGAGGCGTCCCTTGGTGCTTGCGTCGACATGGAGGTCGCCGACTTGAATCAGAACTCCGCCCAACAGCGACGCGTCCTGCGATACCTGCAACTCGACCGAGGAACCGGTCAAACTTGCGAGCGAATTGGTGAGAGCAGTGCGACTGGCGTCGTCTAGTTCGCGAGCCGACCACACGCGGGCAACACGCCAGTTTCGCGCCTTCGCGGTGTAGTCGACGATGTAGTCCAGCGTTCCCACGATGTCGCGGGGTCGTCCGCCCACTACCACGTAGGAGGCGATCAGCAACGACGTGGCCGATACTTTCCCTTCGAGCAGTGCCCGTGTCAGTCCCAGACGAGATTCCACTTCGGCGTCACGGTCCACCAGGGTGCGGCGCAAGGTGGGATTCGCGTCTATGGTTCGCGCCCAGCGAAAAAGATCGTCCTCGATAGCGGCGAAGGCGTCGGTAGAGAGTTGGCTCAATACCCGATCCACAAATCCCGACACGCGACGTCGCGCTTCGAGGAAGGAAAGTGCGTGGACACCGTCGTCGGCGGACTCGGCGATCAGGCGAACAAAGTGGGCAAGGTCGCTCAACGCGCCGGGCACGTCTTGGGCTGGTGAGTGCTGTGTGGCGTAGCTCACGAGATCGAGGGCCGTCGCTGAGACCTTTCCATTCAAGAGATCGCGTACCACGGCGCTGCGCGACGCGGGAGTCATCGACGTGTCGGTCACCACCGCACGCAAATCGCTGCGACCTTCGATGGTCTCGTGGACGTTGAAAAGCTCGGACGCCAAAGTAGCGACCGCAGTCTTCTCCAGCTCACCAAGAACGGCGGCTGTATATCCCTCGAGAGTGGGCAACATTGTTAGCGTCCAGCTCCCTGTGAGCCGTGACCCTTGAGTGCCTCTACGGCTTCACGAACGAGGTCCTGGTGAGCGCTCTGGTCAACTTCGCGACCCACGATCTTTGACACCAGCTCGAACACCACTTCACCAATACGAGCGGAAGCTTCGTCGATGGCGCGCTGACGAATCGAACCCACTTCGGCCGTGGCGGCAGCAACGCGACGGTCGTATTCCGCCTGTCCCTTTTCGCCTTGGTCGGCCTTAATTTGGTCCGCCGTGGCCTGTGCGCCGGCGACGATGTCCCGTGCTTGGTTTCGGGCATCGTTCAAAAGGACTTGGCGTTCGTCACCGGCTGCCTGAGCGGCCGTCTTCGCGTCGTCGGCCGCAGCCAAGGACGCACGAATTTTCTCTTGACGCTCTTCCAATGCCTTGTTCAGTGGCGGCAGAATTTTCTTCGCCGCCAAGTACAAAATGACGAGCACCACGGCAAGTTCGACGAAGAACGTGCCGTTGGGTATCAAGAACACCGATGAAGTGAACATGTTGCCTAACTCTCTAGTAGTAAAACGTGGTGCCACCGAGTGGTGGCACCACTAATCGACTAATTCTTCTGGAAGACGTAAACGAAGACAACCATGAACAAAAGGTTGATGAAGTACATGGCCTCCACCAGACCCACGGTCAAGAAGAAGTACTGACGGGCCTTTCCTTCGATTTCGGGCTGACGAGCAATCGCCGCGATGGTCTGGCTACCGGCCAAACCGTCACCGATAGCCGCACCGATAGCTCCACCGCCGAGGGCGAGGCCGCCGCCGACGAGTGCACCGGCGATGCGTACCGCGTCTGCTGTTGCGTTAGTTGATGCCATTGTGTTTCCTCCTGGTTTGCTTAGTGAGAGGTCTCGAGGACCGGTTGTTGATGCGAACTGTGTGATTCATCATGCTCTTCGTGACTCATCGCCATACCGAAGTACAAGATAGTCAAGAGCATGAAGATGAAGGCTTGGATAGCGCCGATGAGAAGGTCGAAGGGCTTCCAAATGATTTCGCCGAAGGGAACAACGAAAATTGGTAGCAGCGTTGTCATTACCGCAATCATGAGCCCACCCGAGAACATATTGCCGAACAAACGGAAGGTCATGGTGATCGGCTTGGTGATTTCTTCAATCACGTTGATCGGGAACAAGGCCTTGTAGGGCTGGGCGTAGTGGGAGAAGTACCCCTTGATTCCACGTGCGCGGAACGACTCCACGTGAACCCACGCAATAACGATCAAGGCCATCGCCATGGGCAAGTTGACGTCAGAGGTGGCGGGAGGAAGTAATTCCGCGGAACTTCCTGGGTGTAAAGCAGTCGGAATAAAACCAATCCAGTTACAAATCAAAATGAACATGAACAAAGTCACGCCCAGCGGCACGAAGCGCTTGCCCTTGGAACCAATCGCGGACTCGGCGAGGTCGCCGACTAGGTCAACGACGATTATTTCCCAAAACAATTGCAACTTATTCGGCACGCCGCTAGTGACTTTTGAGCGCATCTTGAAACCAAGAAACAAAAAGATGGCAGCGGCGACAAGAGTTGAGGCCACGATGTCGAGATCGATGGTCAGACCGAAGACGTGAGTGGTGATGTGTTCGCCGACGTTGATCGTCTTGCCGGCCCACAACAACTTTTTCACTCTGCTCCTCCCGACTTGGCCACTACCCTCATGACGTTCACGACGAATGTCAATTGGTACAGCACAAGCCCCACCACGATACCTATTCCGAGAGGCGCTTGAATCACAATGGCCAGAATCACGATTCCGGTGATGACGCCGAGTCGACTCAGGGTCTTCGCGCCCATCTGGCGGCGAACCGCTTTGGTACTTTGCTCGCCCTTCAGCTCCACCTTGGCTGCCTGGCGGTCCAGAAAACGAAAGTTAAAAATGGCCAGTCCAACCCCAATAAATATGCCGAAACTGCCCAAAACCGGTGCGAGGTAACACGAAATGATAAAGGCAATCAGGCCAACGCCCATGGCCCACAGGGTGGTGCGGCGCAAGAGGCGTGGCAGAACGTCGGGCGAAAGGTTTTCGAGCACGGTGTCCTAGAGCCAGCGACGGGCGATTTTTACGACAATGGCTACGGCGCTCACAATCCCCAACAATAGTCCGATAAGAAGTCCCCACGGGGCTATCCCCCACCAGTGGTCCACCCCAATTCCTACTCCCGCACCGGCGCTCACACAGAGCGCCAGCGTGAGGCCCAAACTTGCCAACTCCGCCAGACCGGGAAGATCTGCGACGCCGCGTCTGCTCACGGCCGGGGCACCGATTCCAAGGGAATGTCCTCGGCTTCCGACGACTGCAGACCGGGATGAAACCAGGTGTACAACGCGACCAGCAGCACTAAAACGCCGACGGGAATAAAGACGTTCGTTCGGGGCCAAAACAGTGGAATCAGTACGAAGAGGCTCAGTACCGCGGTCCACAGCCACAAAATGGCAACCGTACGACGGTGCCCATGGCCAAGTCGCATCAGTCGGTGGTGGATATGGTTCTTGTCGGCCGTGGAAAAACCCTGTCCGGACGCCGTGCGGCGCACGAAGGCCAGCACTGTGTCGAGAATCGGAACCCCCAAGATGAAGACCGGGATCAGGAGGGGGGCGAAGAAGAAGAAGGTGACTCCACTGGCCGGTGGGGTCCGACCACCAATGACCATGGTGGACGCTCCCATGAGTAGCCCCAGCATCAAGGCCCCCGCATCACCCATGAAGAGCTTTGCCGGATGCAGATTGTCCGGCAAAAAACCCACGCAGATACCGCAGGTCACCGCAGCGATCAAGGGGCCAATGTTGCTGGCCGGCAAAAGTCCGAGATTCTCCAGTCGAAGACCGTAGACGCAGAGAGAAGCGGACGCGATAGCCACGATGCCACCAGCGAGACCGTCGAGACCGTCAATCAAGTTGATCGCCTGCGAAAGTGCGACGACCCACACCACCGTGATCAGCGGGAGCATGGAGGGGCCCAAAATGATGAAGCCCGCGAAGGGCATCTTGAACTGGTACATCGTGGTTCCCGAAAAATAGAGCACCGAGGCGGCTAATACCGTGCCCGCCAATTTCGCCGGTGGTGACATCTCGCGGAAGTCATCGATCATCCCTACCGCCAATATCACCCCGGACGCTCCGAGCACTCCCAACATTTCGCTGTCGGCAGCCAGGATGTTGTGGAATGACGGCATGAGAGCCGCAGTAAAAGCGGCGATGCAGAGCCCCACGAACATGGCGGCGCCACCACCGTAGGGGGTGACGCGTTCGTGCACTTTGCGAAAGTTCGGTGTGGCCGTGTAGCCGACCTTCAGCGCCACCACGCGCGCCCCGCGGTTCGCCACGAGTGTCGTGACTACCGCCACGACGAATACCACGATGTAGGGCCCCGCGACACTCATGACTTACTCAGCGGAGAACCCCGCGTAGGGATTGAAGCGCGCGCACAAATCGGCGACTTCCTGCCGCACGGCGTCGAGAACGTGATCGTCAGTACGGTGGCGCAAAGTACGCTCCATCAATTCAGCAATCTGCACGAACTCAGCGCCCGTCATTCCGGCCGTGGTTTGCGCAGCCGTACCGACGCGCAGACCCGAAGTCACAAAAGGACTTCGGGGATCGTAAGGAATCTGGTTCCGGTTCGCCGTAATACCGGCACGGTCGAGCACTTCTTGGGCTTCCTTGCCCGTGAGTTCGGCGTCGAATTCTTGTAAGTCCACGAGGGCCATGTGGTTATCGGTACCACCGGACACGATCCGAAAACCTCGTTCGGCCAAGGCGGAAGCGAAGCTGCGCGCGTTGGCAACCACCTGATCGGTGTAGGTCGAATAGGACGCCTGCGCGGCTTCGCGAAACGCCACGGCCTTCGCCGCGATGGAGTGCTCCAGTGGTCCACCCTGCATTCCGGGAAATACCGCACTGTCAATCTTTTTCGCGTACTCGGCGCGCGACACGATCGCACCACCACGGGGTCCACGCAAGACCTTGTGAGTGGTGAAAGTCACGACGTCGGCGTAGGGGACGGGATTGGGGTGAGAACCACCGGCGATCAAACCAATCGGATGCGCCGCGTCGAACATCAACAAGGCCCCGACTTCATCCGCAATTTCACGGAAAATTGCCGGTTCAATTAGTCGTGAGTACGCGGTGGCTCCGGCAATAATCATTTTGGGTCGGTGCTCGTGCGCCAAGGCTCTCAGCAGGTCGAAGTCAATGACTTCTCCGGGCTGCGTCGGATCATCGTTTCGGGGAGTCACGCCGTAGGAAACGAAATTCCAAATCTTTGACGTGATGGATGCCGGCGAACCGTGGGTGAGATGGCCACCTTGGTCGAGCCGCATTGCCAACACGGTGTCACCCGGCTGCAATAGCGCTTGGTACACCGCCACATTGGCACTGGCGCCAGAGTGCGGCTGCACGTTGGCGTGGTCCGCACCCAAAAGGGCCGTCAATCGACGTCGGGCGAGGTCTTCGACTTCGTCGACGATGTGGTTACCGCCGTAATAGCGGCGACCGGGATAGCCCTCGGCGTACTTGTTGGTCAGAATCGAACCGGTGGCGGCCATCACCGAAGGTGACGTGAAGTTCTCACTGGCAATTAACTGAAGAGTGCTGGTTTGGCGATCCCACTCTTGCGCGAGGAGTCCGGTGACTTCGTCGTCTCCGGAAATGAACTGGTCAAAGGGGGAATGGCCCACCGCTATCTCTTTCTGGTCTATTCACTCAGCTGATCGAGCTGGTGAAGTTTGGCAATGCGATCTAGATGACGCCCGTCACCGGGCGTGGCTCCCAGCCACGATTCGATCGCGTCAAGGGCCACCGGTATTCCGATAAGTCGAGCACCCAGGCACAGGACGTTGGCGTGGTTGTGTTCTCGCGCCAGTCGCGCGGAAGTGGCGTCGTGCACCAGTGCCGCCCGAACACCGGGCACTTTGTTGGCGGCGATGGAGATACCAATTCCGGAACCGCAGATAGCGATTCCCAGATCGCTGCCCCCCGTGGTGACGCTCCGCCCCACGGCTTCGCCGAAGTCGGGATAGTCCACCGACGTGGTGGCGTTGGCCGGGCCGAGGTCAATGACCTCGTGGCCCCACGAATTCAGGGCGTCGCATACGGCGACTTTCAGGTCATACCCAGCGTGATCGGAACCCACAGCGATGCGCACGAAAATACCCTACCCGTCACACCGCACTCATTAGACCAGTCGGGTAATACTTTGTGGGTGACTCTCGACCCACGGACTCCCGTCATCATCGGTGTCGGGCAAATCACCGACCATCCCACGCCCGGCGACACCTACGCCTCTCGCCCCACCCCACTTTCGCTCATGGTCGACGCTCTCACCCTCGCCGGACGCGACAGTGGCAGCGACGTGGTGGCACAACTCGACGAGCTAGTAGCCATTAGCTCTTTCACCTGGCACACCGCCGACCCCGCGCGCCTCGTCGCCGACGCCTTGGGCATCCAACCCGGCCGGACACGACTGGGTCCAACCGGCGGAAATATTCCCCAGAAGCTCGTACACGAATATTCACGTCGCATTCTGGCGGGTGAGATTCGCGCCGCCGCGGTGGTGGGATCCGAAGCGATGCACGCCTCATCGCTGGCGCGAAAAGAAGGAATCCCCACGGGTTGGGTCCGTCAAGGTGACGAGGTGCCCGCGCCGGACTTAGTGGAACCCGACCGCATCCCGTTTACTACCGAGGAATACACCAACGGCTTGACCTTGCCGGTGGAGGTCTATCCCCTCTTCGAAAATGCCCGACGCGCGCGCCGTGGTTGGAGCCTCGATCAGCAGCGCGAGCATCTCGGAGAATTATGGGCGAGCTTTGCCCGCGTGGCCCAGGACAATTCCTACGCGTGGATACGCACCGCCCCCACGGCGAGCGATATCGTGACGCCCAGCGCGGCTAATCGTTTAATTGCGTCGCCCTATACAAAATATTTAGTAGCCAACTTGCCCGTCGATATGGGCGCGGCGTACATCATCACTAGTTATGAATTCGCCGAATCGCTCGGCGTGTCGCGTGACCTGATGGTATTTCCGCTGAACGGCGCCGACGCCAACGACCACTGGTTCGTCTCCGAGCGGCCGCAACTCGATGACTCCCCCGCCATGCGCGCCATTTGGAACGCCCTCCAAAGTGACGGTACCCGTTCCGACGAACTTGCCCTGTTCGATATTTACAGTTGCTTTCCGACCGTGGTGCAAACGGCCTGCGATGTGATGGGCATCAACCCACTCGATCGCGCACGTCCCGTCACGCTGACCGGTGGACTCACCTTCGGCGGGGGTCCGGGTAATAACTACGTCACCCATGGCATCGCCCAGATGGTCAGCGCTTTGCGTACGCGTCCCCGCGAGGCCGGGCTCGTCACGGGGCTGGGATGGTTTTCCACCAAACACGCGTGGGGCTGTTATTCAGCCACGCCGCCCACATCCGCTTTCCGCCATCACCCCGTGCAAGAGGACGTCGATGTTCAAGCACGCGTCAGCGTTCGTCAGGATGACGGCGACATCGTGGTAGAGACCTTTACCGTCGTCCACGGTCGTGACGGTCAGCCCGAGCGCGTGGTTGTTGCTGGTCGTTGGCCCAATGGCGAACGGGTGTGGGCCAAGAGCACGGACGAGACCACCATGGCCGCCTTCTTAACCACCGAAATGATCGGCAGCTCCGCTCACATCCGTGAGGGACTATTTGTCCTTTAGCACGGCCGCGATGGCGTCCCGAGCAATCGCACCCTCGCGCAGCATCGTGATCGAACCGCCGTACACCCGCACCACCGTGGACACCGGGGCCTGACGCAGTCCCCTGTCCCAAATCACGGCCAGGCCGCTCTCGACTCCAAAACTCTCCGCCACCTGCTCACCCGTGGTGCAGGGAGGACGGCCATGCAGATTGGCGCTGGTGACGGCGAGCGGTCCCGTCACCAGGAGGAGCTCGCGTAGAACTTCGTCGTGCGGAACACGCACGCCGACGTCATTGATGGCGGCCACCACCTCGCAGACCTCATTGTGTGCTTGCAGGACCAACGTCAGCGGTCCGGGCCAAAAAAGTTCCGCCACGCGTCGGTCACGTTCACTCACCACGCAACCCAGGGCGTGGACTTGTTCCAGATTCGCGCAGAGGATGGGAAGCGCCACCGTCACGGGACGATTTTTGAGGACGAAAAGGGACCGTACCGCGGGGGCATGTGAAAGTGCCGCCGCCACGCCGTACACGGTGTCGGTGCCGAGACCCACAATCGCTCCGGACAGTAAGGCCTGCGCCACGACGTCGCGGTCACTACTGAGACGGGTTAACGCCACGTGGCCACCAAAAATCGTTCGTGCCCGGCCATATCTTTCACGCTACGCACTTCATGAAAACCGGCGGTGGTGGCGCACTCACGCGCGACCACCCCGTGTAAATATCCGTGTTCCACTATCAAGGTGCCGCCGTCGCTCAGCCAGCGTGGCGCCTCGGTCACAATGTCGTACACGTCCCGAAAGCCTTCCACCCCGTCGCGATCCGGAGCGACCAAGGCGCTGCGTGGCTCATGACGCAGCACGGGATCGAGCGCGAGGAATTCCGTCGCTCCGACGTAGGGAGGATTGGCCACGATGAGCGTGACGTGCCCCTGGAGGGATGAATCGATGTCCGAGAACCAATCCGACATGACGAAGCTCGTTCGGACCAGTCCGTGTTTCAGTGCGTTGCGCTTCGCCACGCTCAGGGCATCGGCTGACTGGTCAACGGCGAGCAAATTAGCCATCACCCCTCGCAGCGACAGTTCCAACATGAGCGAGAGGCCGATGACTCCCGATCCGCATCCCAGGTCCACGATGAGCGGAGCACTGACATCAGCTCTGGCCAACTCATCCAGAGCTACGTCCACCAACTCTTCGGTTTCGGGGCGTGGGATAAGAACGCGGGAATCGATGTCAACGTCAAGTTGGCGAAAGGGCCAGTGCCCGAGGATGTACTGCAGCGGCTCCCCCGCCGCCCGGCGTTCCGCCGCGGCTACGACGTCTACCAAAGCATCAATGTCGCAGCCCGGGGCGAATTCCTCAAGAATCCACTGTGCTTCGCGCCCCGTTACCCCGCGAGCAACGATGGCGGACAGCAACGTGGATTTAGCGTCCGTCACTCTCGGCCAATTGCCGCGCACGCTTTTCGGCGAGAAGTGCATCGACGAAGGGGTCGATGTCACCAGCCAAGGTGGCTTCGAGGGAATAGAGGGTCAAGTTGATGCGGTGATCGGTCACGCGATTTTCTTTGAAGTTATAGGTACGAATTTTTTCGCTGCGACCACCGCCACCGAGCTGCGAGCGCTTCAAGTCACCGAGTTCGGCGTTCTGGGCATCTTGGGCGGCCTGCAGCAGCCGAGATCGTAGAACGATGAGGGCTTTCGCTCGGTTTTGAATCTGACTCTTTTCGTCCTGCATGGCCACCATGATGCCGGTGGGAATATGGGTGATCCGCACGGCGGAGTCGGTGGTATTTACGCTCTGTCCACCAGGACCCGAGGAGCGGTAGACGTCAATTTTCAGCTCATTCATATCGAGTTCAATGTCGACCTCTTCAGCTTCGGGCAGGACGGACACGGTGGCCGATGAGGTGTGCACACGACCCTTGGCTTCAGTAGCCGGCACGCGTTGGACGCGGTGTACACCGGCTTCGTGTTCCAAACGAGACCACGCATCTTCGCCCTTGACCAAGAAGGTCGCTTCGTCGATTCCGCCGTGATCGCTTTCGCGTAGTTCAAGAATTTCTAGTTTCCAGCCGCGCAGAGCTACGTAACGCTGATACATAGCCACGAGGTCGCCGGCGAAGAGGTTGGCTTCTTCACCACCTTCGGCACCGCGGATTTCCATAATCACGTTGCGTCCGTCATTGGGGTCGCGGGGCAACAGCATCTCGACGAGTTGGGCTTCCACCGTTTCAATGCTGGCCTCAGCAGTGTTGACTTCTTCGCGCCACTGTTCGCGATCATCACCGCTGGTTTCGTTAAACATTTCCCGCGCGGTCTCGAGGTCACTTCGTGCGGCCAACCACACGTCATACGACGTCATGATGTCGGAGAGTTCTTTATGGCGGCGTGACAAGTCACGCAGGCGGGTGAGATCGTTGGCTACGTCCGACTGGGATAAAGCAGCTTCAACGTTGAGGTACTCCTCGCGTAGCGACGCGAGGGTTTCATCAAGAGATCGCACGCGTAGCGCTCCTCCGGTGGCCTACGGCCGCGGAGTGCGCGCCTTGGTCTGCTTCGCGAAGCGACGGTTGAAGCGCTCGATCTGACCACCACTGTCGACCAGCTTCTGCTTGCCGGTGAAGAAGGGGTGGCACTCGTTGCAAAGTTCAATCACCAAGGTGGCCTTCGTCGATTGCGTTTCGAACGTGTTGCCGCACGAGCAGGTCACGGTGCTCGGTCCGTACTGGGGGTGAATGTCAGGCTTCATCTTGGCTCCTTGGTGCGACGTTGAATTCTAGCCGAAAATTAACTTGTGGCATTTGGCCCCTTGGCGATCTCCGCCAGGAACTCGTCGTTTGAACGGGTCTGCTTGAGTTTGTCGATCAGAAGCTCCAGCCCGGCAGCCTCGCGGCCCTCGGCCGAGAGGCCATTGAGGACTCGGCGCAGTTTCCAGACTTGGGCCAGCTGATTGCGGTCAAAAAGCAGCTCTTCGTGGCGCGTGGACGAGGAATTGACGTCGATGGCGGGATACAAACGGCGCTCGGCGAGGCGTCGATCCAACTTGAGCTCCATGTTGCCGGTTCCCTTGAACTCTTCGAAAATGACCTCGTCCATCTTGGAACCGGTCTCAACCAAAGCCGTGGCCAGGATCGTGAGCGAGCCGCCTTCTTCGATGTTGCGCGCCGCACCGAAGAACTTCTTCGGTGGGTAGAGGGCGCCGGAGTCCACACCACCGGACATGATGCGTCCGGTTGCGGGTTGAGCCAAGTTGTACGCGCGTGACAAACGAGTGATGCCGTCGAGGATGATCACTACGTCGCGGCCATTTTCCACCAGGCGCTTGGCCCGCTCAATGACCAATTCCGCGAGGTGCGTGTGTTCGTCCGCGGGGCGGTCGAAAGTCGACGCGGCCACTTCGCCGCGGACGCTACGCCGCATGTCGGTGACTTCTTCCGGACGCTCATCAACCAAGAGGACGATGAGGTGCACGTCAGGATTATTCACTTCGATGGACTGAGCTATTTGCTTCATCACCGTCGTCTTACCGGCTTTCGGCGGCGACACAATGAGTCCGCGTTGTCCCTTACCAATGGGAGCGATGAGGTCAACAATCCGCGGTGTTAAGTCCACCTTGCCTTCGTTGGTTTCTAACTTCAGCTTTTCGTCCGGGAACAAAGGTGTGAGGTCTTCGAATCGTGGGCGATTACGCGCGTTTTCGGGATCGTCACCGTGCACCGTGTCGACGCGCATCAGCGCGGGGTACTTCTCGTTCGAGGCGGCCGGACGGTACGCACCGGTGATGAAGTCACCCTTGCGCAAGTAGTAGCGCCGGACGGTCGAAATGGATACGTAGGCATCATCACGGCTGGAGCTGTATCCGTGTGCGCGAAGGAAGCCGTAGCCGTCGTCACGTAAATCAAGGATTCCCGACACTTCGATGAGCTCGCCGGTGTAGGGCTGATCTGATCCACCCTGCGGCTCGCCACCACGCTCGAAGCGATCGCGGTTGCCGCTGCGGTTGCGGTTGCGGTTGCGACTGTTGCGGCCGTTGCCGCGTTCGCCGTCGCCGAAGTCACGTTGCTGATTGTTGCGGGGCTGGTTATCACGTGGGGGACGTGGCTCTCGCGGCTGATTGTCGCGAGGTGCACGCTCAGTAGACGCATCCGAGTTCGCGGCGGAAGTGTTCTCCGACGGTGTGGCGGGAGTGGTGGAATCGGCGATGGCAATCTCCTCTTGAATGAAACTCTCAAAATCTCCGTCCACCGGGGTGGCGACGGTACGACGGGAACGAATGGCTCGCGTGGCGGGCTCGGGAGCTCCGGCCGGAGTGGCGCCCAAAATAGCGCTGATGATGGTGGCTTTGCTCGAACGCGGACCGGGGCTCAGGCCCAAGGTGGTGGCAATTTTGCGAAGGTCGCTGGGATCCTTTGATTCGAGGATGTCGCGCTGGTTGGAAGACTCGGGAGTCATTGATTCCTTTCACCCGAGTACTTGCGTATCGGAGAGAAAACGTAAAGAGGAGTGTGTCGTTAAAAAGACTGGATCGCGGTTCGGCGGGGCCGGAAAGGCGAACGACTCTCTGATAGTAGCACGGGCTCCGACAAGCTAGCGATTGAGCGCGCCGAGCAGGGCATCCAAAGTGGCGTCCACCACCTGAGGGACGGGAGCGCCAGCTGTCGCCGTGGCGGGATCCTTTAAGCCATTACCGGTCAAGACGCAGACCACGCGCGAGTTTGCGGGTACCCCGAACTTGAAGAGCCCGGCAATCGACGCCGCCGATGCGGGCTCGCAGAAAATGGCTTCGTGCCGGGCCACGAAACGGTATGCCTCCAAAATTTCGTCATCGGTCACCGCTCGAATCGCGCCGTGAGATTCGTCGACCGCTTCCAAGGCGGGAATCCAGCTCGCCGGATTTCCAATACGAATTGCGGTGGCGATAGTCTCGGGCTCGTCCACGCGGTGGCCCAATACGATCGGTGCCGATCCCGCTGCTTGGAAACCCCACATTTTGGGCAGCACGGTCGATTGACGTGATTCGTAGAACTGATTAAAGCCACGCCAGTAGGCCGTGATGTTCCCGGCGTTCCCCACGGGAATCGACAAAATGTCGGGAGCGTCACCGAGCGCCCGGACGACTTCGAAAGCTCCGGTCTTTTGACCTTCAATACGATCGGGGTTAATGGAGTTCACGATGGTGATGGGAAGGTGCTGCGTGAGTTCTCGCGCCAAGGTCAAAGCACGGTCGAAGTTCCCCCGCACCTGAATAATTTCCGCGCCATAAACAATGGCTTGGGCCATTTTCCCGAGGGCGATTTTGCCTTCGGGAACCAAGACCACACAGGCCATGCCCGCCTTCGCGGCGTAGGCCGCCGCGGCGGCGGAGGTATTACCGGTGGATCCGCAGATGACCGTTCGTGCACCCGCAGCCTTGGCTTTGGTGACGGCCATGGTCATGCCACGATCCTTAAACGAACCCGTGGGGTTCAGACCTTCGAATTTGATCCAGACTTCGGCACCGACGCGCTCGGAAATTCTCTCAGCCAAGAGCATCGGGGTATTGCCTTCGTGGAGGGTGACGATTTCGTCGATGCCCTCAATATCCAGCCAGGGGCCGAACTCGTGCAGAAGCCCGCGCCACTGGCTCATCCGTCAACTCCGATGAGGCGAATGCACGATCCAATCTCTTCCACCACCTCGAGCTTGGCGAGGTCGACCAAGGTCGCCGACACGTCACTTTCGAAGGCGATATGCGTGACGAACATCAAGTGGGCTTCATCTCCGAAGCCGGACTGCTCCATGGAACGAATCGACACGTCGTGGTCACCAAAGACACTGGTAACGGCCGAGAGAACTCCGGGGCGGTCGATAACGTTCAGGGTGATGTAGAAGGCACTCTGTAATTCCCCCATCGGGAAAGTACCCAAAGTTGTATCAACCGAGAAAGGCACATCAAAGCGCTTGGTGACCTTGTTCCGGGCGGCGGCCACGACGTCACCCAGCACCGCGGCGGCGGTGGGTGCGCCACCAGCTCCTTGGCCCAGCCACATCAAGGGCCCCGAGGATGCGCCCTCGACGAAGACAGCATTAAAGGCTCCCGCGACCGACGCCAAGGGGTGACCCTTGGCCACCATGGCGGGGTGCACCCGCTGCGAAATTGCCGAGGCACCGACTCGCTCGGAGATGCCGAGCAACTTGATGACGTAGCCGTTACGTGTGGCGAATTCCACGTCGGCTAAACGAATCTTGGTAATGCCTTCACGATAAATTGCGGAGCCTTCGAGGGCGGTGCCGAAGGCTAGGGAGCTCAAAATGGTGACCTTGGCGGCGGCATCGAATCCTTCGACGTCGGCGGTGGGATCGCTTTCGGCGTATCCCAGCGACTGCGCTTCGCTCAACACCGAGGCGTACTCACTTCCTTCCGAAGTCATCTTGGACAAAATAAAATTCGTTGTCCCGTTAACGATGCCCATCACGCGATTGATGCGTTCGCCGGCGAGCGAGGTTCGCAGAGCGCGCAAGATCGGAATTCCTCCCCCGACCGCACCTTCGTAGAAAAGGTCGGTGGCGTTGTCGCGCGCTAGGGCGCTGAGTGCGGTTCCCGAGAGAGCCAAGAGCGCCTTGTTCGCAGTCACCACCGAGGCACCTCGTTGTAAGGCGGTGGTGATGAGTTCGTGCGCCACACTCGTCCCGCCCATGAGTTCCACCACCACGTCAATGGTCGGGTCGCTGGCAATCTTTTCCGCCGAATCAACGAGCAGGTGGGCGGGGATATGGCTGCGTACCCGCGTGGTGTCGCGTATCGCGACCGCCACTAATTCGAGTCGCGATCCAGCAGCGTCAATCAGCGCGTCCACCCGCGAAGTGTCGCTGAGTAGATCAATAAGGGCAGCACCAACCGTACCGGCGCCAATGATGCCAACCCTCACGACGGGAGTTTCCATTCATTCAGGCTAATCGGCGCGCTAGATGAAAGAAAATTTAGACATCAAGACGTGCGAGATCATCGAGCGTCTCACGACGCACGACGAGTCGCGCCACACCATTTCGCACAAAAACCACTGCCGGCTTCGGTACACGATTGTAATTAGACGCCATGGAGTAGCCGTAGGCACCGGTCACGGGAGTGGCGATGAGATCACCCGCGGCCGTCGCGGCTGGAAGCCACGCCTCATCAATAATCACGTCGCCGCTTTCGCAGTGTTTGCCCACGATACGAAAGCACCCGTCCCGCGTGGCCTCGGGCTGCTGCACCCGAACCGCCTCGTAACGCGCGCCGTAGAGGATGGGCCGAGGGTTGTCACTCATTCCACCATCAACCGCAAGATAGGTCCGCGCGTCGACATCCTTGCGTGCACCCACCCGATACAGGGTGAGGCCGGCGGTCGCCGTAATGGCCCTCCCCGGCTCCGCAGTGATGACTACCGACTCGCCGAGAACTTCCCGCGCGGCCGCGCGCACGCGCTCGCCCCACTCGCGTAGTGAGGGGGCGATCTCGTCGGCGTGGTACGCCACGCCCAGCCCGCCACCGATGCAGACTTCGTCGAGCTCATGGCGGGCGACAAAAGTTCGGATGATCTCCAAGGACTTCACGAAGGATTCGACGTCCAGAATTTGCGAACCAATGTGTACGTGCACCCCACGCACTTTCACTCCCGCGATGAGACTCAATTGCGCCATGGCCTCATCAGCATCACCGCGTGACAGTGAGAGTCCAAATTTTGAATCTTCCTGACCGGTTTGTATGTACTCGTGGGTGTGCGCTTCGACGCCCGGAATCACCCGCAGCATCACGTCCAACGGACGAGTGAGCGACACCAACTCAGCCAAGTTCTTTATTTCATCAAAATTGTCCACGATGAGCCGGCGGACCTTGATGTCGACAGCTCTTTCGAGTTCCTCACGCGACTTGTTGTTTCCGTGGACGATGATGCGATCGGCAGGAACCCCGGCGCGCAGAACGATATCGAGCTCCCCCGCCGTTGACACGTCGATGCACAAACCCTCTTCCACGGCGAGCCGGGCCATGGCAATGCACAAAAAGGACTTGGAGGCAAAGGCGGTGCCCTCGTCAAAGACGGTGGCCGCCTCGGCGGCGCGAGCGCGGAGGGTTTCTTCGTCATAGACGAACACCGGTGTTCCGTAGGTATCCGCAATTTCGACGAGCGACACACCACCTACGAAGATGTCGTCACTGGTCACTCGGGAAGTATCCGGAAGTAATCGTCGCTCCAGCGGCGGTTTGCTCATAGAGAAACATTAGGGCAGACGCACCGTCGTGATTCTCACCGCGCGAAATCCACCGAAGGGTAGGCTGGTACCTCTTGCCCCCGTAGCTCAGATGGATAGAGTGTCGCCCTCCGAAGGCGGAAGCGCAGGTTCGAGTCCTGCCGGGGGCACCAAGGACTGCCGTTCACGTCTACGATTCGAGACGACGAAGGGAAACACATGGCCGACCGTACAGATCTCCCACTCAAGATTGGTGGCGGCTTCGGTTCTCCGTATTCGCTCAAGATGCGCGCGGTTCTGCGCTATCGACACATACCCTTTCAGTGGATCCCACGTGACTCCGAGTGGGATGACTTGGCGCCGGTCAAAGTAAAGCTCATGCCGACATTCGGATTCCCTAACGCCGACGGGGTGTACGACGAATCCATGGTGGACTCCACGCCCATTATCGATCGTCTAGAAATTTCCTATCCCGAGCGCAGCTTGGTTCCTACGGATGCCGTCGTGGCCTTCTTGGACTACCTCATCGAAGACTTTGGTGACGAGTGGATGACCAAGATGATGTACCACTACCGCTGGCACTATCCCGAAGCAGTCGACAAGGCGGGACGACTTCTTCCGCTCGATCACAATCTCCAAATGTCCGATGAGGTTTGGCGTGGCGGCGTGAAGTACATCACCGATCGTCAGGTCAGCCGCATGGCGCTGGTCGGTTCCACTCCCGAAAATACTCCGGTCGTCGAAGCCTCCTATCGACGCACCCTGCACCTCATGGACGCGATTATTTCTCAGCGTAACTTTCTCTTAGGAAATCGCCCCGGACGCGGTGACTTCGCGGCCTACGGCCAGCTCAGCCAGCTAGTGCTGTGGGACCCTGAATCGACGCGTATCGCTATTGCCGAAGCACCCCGCGTAGTGACCTGGACGATGCGCATGGATGACCCTTCGTGGATTCCGGTCACCCACAATGAGGGTTGGCTCACGCGCGATCTCGTTGATGCCCCCCTCCTCGACCTACTAAAGGAAATGGGGCACATCTATGCCCCCTTCCTGCTGGCCAACGCCGAGGCCCACCACAAGGGTGAAGAAACCTTCAGCATCGAACTCGATGGGCGTCGATACTCGCAAGGCACCTTCGTGTACCAAGTGAAGTGCCTGAAGTGGCTGCGCGAAAAATATGCCGCTCTGAACGATCGCGACCGCGCCGATCTCGATGCCATCTTGCAGGGAACGGGTTGCGAAAGACTCTTCTCGTGAGCTCACCTTCGGTGGCGCTCTACGGACATTGGATTTGTCCCTTCGTGTCACGAGTGCAATTCGCCTTGGGCCAACGAGGCGTCTCGTACACGCTGGTCAACGTACCGCCCACCGCCGCCCGCCCCAAGGGTTTCGTGGTCCCTGAGGCTTTCCTCGCTCACTCCCCCAAGGGTGAAGTACCCCTCTTGCAGATAGACGAGGACTATCTCGCCGACTCGCTGCCCATTTTGTGGTGGATGGAAGAGCGCCTGTCGGAGCCGTCGCTCCTCCCGAGTGACGCAGACGGGATCGAGCAAGTTCGCGAGCGTATGGCCTGGATTAACCACACCGTTTTTCCACCCATGATTGGCGTCTACTACGGCGTCGAGACCTCGCGCATTGCCGCGGCCTCGAACGCTCTGTCGGCTGCCCTCTACGAAATGTCACAATGGCTCGAGCACGACGACTGGCTCACTGGCTCAGCCCCGAGTCTCAGCGAAGCTGCCCTCGTGTCGCTCTACGTTCGGCTCGATGGACTTCGCGCGCTCGGCTTCGACGCTCCCCTTCCCCGCCAGGTCGAGGCGCACCGTCAGCGCTGTCAGGACTTACCTGGTTGGTCCCACGTCGCGTGGTCACCGGAAAATCTCGAAGAATACGTGGGGCGTTTCACTCTGTTCCGCGAACGTGCTCGCGAACGCAGCAGCGACTAAGGAACGAAGGCCATCCGCACGGTGTCGGTCACGGCCGAACCAGTCGAACGAGATCCGGCCATGGTGACGACGGGATCGCCCGCAACCGCCAAGCCCTCCGCCTTGAGATAGTCCAGAGCCAGAGCCACGAGTTCGTTCATATCCGTCTTGTCAGAAATAATGACGTGGTTAACGCCCCAACTACTCCGCAACTGTCGAGCGGTCTTGGCGAAGGGGGTGACCGCCACGATGGGCATGGGTGGGCGGAAACGGGAGATTGCTCGTGCCGTCATGCCCGAACGCGTACAGGCCACGATGGCCACCACGTCTTCTTCCATGGCCGCACGCCACGCGGCTCCCGTCATGGTCGCGGTAATTCTCGACTCTTCCGAACGCTTTCCGACCACTTGCTGAACACCCAGCGAACTGCCCCACGCGGCGTAATCAAAGTCCTGCTCGGTTCGCACGATGATGCGATTCATGGTTTCCACGGCGCCCACGGGGTCGTGTCCGATGGCGGTTTCGCCACTCAACATGAGAGCACTGGCCCCGTCAAGAACCGCGTTGGACACGTCGGTGACTTCGGCGCGCGTCGGGACCTGCGAGTGCGTCATTGACTCGAGCATCTGCGTGGCCACGACCACCGGTCGCGCAAAACGAATTCCGGTGCGCACAATGAGCTTCTGGAGGTGCGGGACATCTTCGATGGGCATGCGCACTCCGAGATCTCCGCGCGCCACCATGATTGAATCGGACACTTCGACAATTTCTTGAAGGTTCGCAACACCTTCCGAGGTTTCAATTTTCGACATGATCATCACGTCGTCGCGACTCAAAACCGCGCGCACCGCCGCCACGTCGAAGGCCGTGCGCACGAAGGACACCGCCAGAATTTCGAATTCTTCCTCGCGCAGGGCTTCAATCCGCTTGCGGTCGTCAGGGGTGGGGAGTTCGTCGTTCATCAACGAACTCGGCAAGGACAAACCTGGCTTGCCGCGAACGACACCGCCGGAGGTCACGCGAGCCATCGGTCGAGCACCCGTCGCAATGACGGACAAAGAAATACCGCCGTCACCAATATGAATTGCCATGCCCACGCTGAGACCACTGAGAATGTTCTGCCGCTCGATAACGATGACTGCGGAGGACGAGGTCTCATCAAAGCCTTCGCGGAGTTCTATCTCTGCACCGACAACGAGTTCGACGCCGTCGGCGCCGAAGGTGCAGGCACGAACTTTCGGGCCGGGAATATCGACCATCAGGGCCACGTCCGGAGCCAGGGCTCGAATGCGACGGAGGCGGGCGATGTTGGACTCAATATCGCTGTGTGCAAATGAAAGGCGCAAAACGTCGACCCCAGCCGCCACGAGACCGAGAACGACCTCGTCCGAATCTGAAGCCGGACCAACTGTGGCAACTATTTTCGTGCGACGCACGGGAATTCCCTTCAACGCTTCTTCAAAGTCTAAACGAATGAAGAGAGCTACACACGCTGAATGGGAACAACGACGTCACGACCGTCTACTTCCACCACGCGCAGGTCCATGTCGTAGCAATCACCGAGTACGGGTGAGCGCAGCACCTCGCTCGTTGGACCGTGTAGAACCACGCGTGCGTCGTGAATCACCACCATCTCGTCGGCGTATTGGCCCGCCAGACTCAAGTCGTGGAGGGTGGAAATGACCGTCACCTCGCACTCATCAACCTCTCGGCGGAGCAGCTGCATGATTTCGAATTGGTGGCGCACGTCCAAGCCCGTGGTGGGTTCGTCCAGCACCAAAATCTGGGTGGCCTGAGCCAAGGCCCGGGCGATCACCGCCCTCTGGCACTCTCCTCCGGACAAGGTCGCAACGTCGCGCTGAGCCAGGTTCGTGAGATTGAGGCGTTTCATGACCTCTTCGACGGCTCGCGTATCGGCCATGGCCATGGCCTGAAGGATTCCGTGGTGAGCGGTTCGTCCGAGACCCACGTAGTCCACTACCGACATACCCACCGGCACCACAGGGTTTTGCGGGATAAAGGCCACGAGTCGCGCCCGCTCACGTTCACGGAGAGAGTGAACGTCCTTCCCGGCGACCGACACCGATCCTGATGCCACCCGGCGCAGGGCCACCATGGATTCCACCAACGAGGTTTTGCCCGCGCCGTTGGGACCCACGATGGCGGTCCAGCGACCCGGCCGAAACGTCACGGTGACGTCACGCACAACTTCCTGCGGTCCACCGAGAACGGTGAGGTGTTCGACGCTCACGCGATTCATGACACGAACCGCCGACGAGAGTTCAGGATGATAACGAAGACCGGTGCTCCCACCAAGGCGGTCACCACCCCCAGCGGCAGCTCGGACGGTGACATTACGACGCGCGCCACGGTATCGGCCACTACCAAGAACGCAGCCCCGCCCAGCAGGGAGATCGGGAGAACCCGCCGATACGAGGTGCCCACGGCCAAACGGACCATGTGCGGAACAATGATTCCCACGAATCCAATCAACCCCGCCACGCTCACCACCGCGGCCGTGCCAAAAGAGGACGCCACAATCACCACGAAGCGGACCTGCGTCACCGGAAGACCTAGAGCGCGTGCTTCGACGTCACCCACACTCAGCACGTCGAGGGCGCGCGCGCTCGCGACGCAAACTCCCGCGCACACAATCACGTACGGCAACAGCAAGGTCACGCTCGACCACGAGGCGCCGCTCAACGAGCCCAGCAGCCAGATGTAGACGCGCGCGATGGATACGGTGGAGGATTGTTGAAGGTAGGTCTGCGCGCTGGTGCATAATGCCGCCACCGCCACTCCCGCCAAGATCAAAGTAGTGCTCGAGGCGAATCGCCCACGGCCGCCGATAGTCCAGGTAGTCGCGACCGCCAACATCGCACCCGCGAAGGCCAACCACGGTGTCCAGGTAGGAATCCCCGTCGTTCCCCCTAAATCAACGATGGCAATAGTCGCGCCGAGACCCGCGCCGGCAGCAACGCCCAGGAGGTAGGGATCGGCCAAGGGATTTCTGAAGACGCCTTGATAGGTCGCCCCCGCGGTGGCCAACATGGCGCCCACGAGCGATCCCAGGATGATGCGGGGAGCTCGAATCTGCCAAATGACCAAACTTTGCGTCGGACTCACCACGCTGTGGCCCAGACCGAGATGGCTCAGCACGTTTCCGACAATGTCGCCGAAGGGAATATTCATCGGGCCTAGCGAAAGTCCCGTGACCATCGCCGTGACGAGCACGACCACAATCAGTAACGTCACGACGACGACACGACGACGTTGGGGAGGCTGCGACATGCGTTTTCGAGACTATTTCGTCACGGTGGATTTAACATCAGCAGTGAGCGTATTCATCAGCAGAACCAGACGCGGTCCCCAGCGCGATGCGATGTCTTGGTTGAGAACAAACACCTTCTTCTTCACGACTGCCGAAATACTCTTCCACCCCGTACGAGCGGACACCGCAGCCACACTGGTGCCGTCGGCGGTGAAGATTATTTTGGGGCTGGAAGAAATAATGTATTCGCCTTGTAACTGCGGATAGCCCGCGTCGTCGGGTGAATCAACGGCGTCGGCAATGTTCGCTACTCCCAACGACGCCAAAAGACTTCCGGCGAACGTGGAGCTCGTGAGGGAATAGAGGGTGGGATCAATCTCGTAGAAAGCGCTAATCCCTTTCGTCGAGTGAGCGGGAATCGACTTAATGTCCTTCGTGATTTGATTCTGCATTGACGTCGCGAGCGCGGTGGCGGTGGTGGCGTGACCGCTGAGCGATCCCAGTTGACGGATTTGCGCCAGCGCGGCGCTCACCGTCGTGGGGGCGTCCTGGACGATTACCGAGATTCCCAAGGCCCTCAGCCCTGAGCTCAAACCACCCGGATCGTAGGAAATGACCACGAGATCGGGCTTCGAACTATGCGTGATTACTTTCTTGCCCTTAACGGCCACCGTGGTGACTTTGCACACCGACGAAATGCCTTCGATACTGGGAGAGAAGGGGTCAATTCGCTTCGACGGTAGCCCCTTCGTTGGGTAGTTCGAATCGCTATCAACTGCTTGTACCTGCGAGCCCGCGCCGATGGCGTAGAGCGACTCGGTCGCCGAGGGCGAGAGCGAGACAATACAGGTGGGTGCGGCGGCTACGTGTGCCCATCGCGTGGCGCTGGCTATCGACGCGGGCGCGAATAGACACGTGAGTGCGGTGAGTAGGACGGTGAGTCGTTTCATTGTGGTCTCCTTTTCGTCGAGTTGATTGGCGACGAGAGACAGAGCGACTCTCGAACGACCGCCCGTACCTCGAGGCTGTCTTTCACATCCCCTCGCGACAGGCGACCTGGCTTCAAGGGTCCAAAGACCCCCGTTACAGTTGCGGGACAGCGTCGGAATCTCACCGACTTCGCTGACCGCGAGGTACCCGAACCCTACACCACCCATTCGTGTCGGGCACCGTCATCGGCGTACGATACGAGCATGGTGATGACCCTCACGCCCGACCCGCAAATGTTGCCCCTGGTCTTGCCGACGGAGCGACTGTTGGTCAACGGTTTTGCCATCCCCGAGATTCGCGCCCGCTACCGAAAGATTCCCAACTTTCGCAATGTCCGTGCCGTTGTCATGGTGTGGTTCTGGACCTTGGGCCTCATGTGGCTGGGCACCCGCAGTGGTGTCGTCGGACTTATCGTGGTGGTCATCCTGATGGGACCCATGCACGCCCGCTTCGCAATTTTGATGCACGAAGCGGCGCACAAGCTTCTCTTTACGAAGAAGCAATGGAACGACAGCGTGGGCCGCTGGATCATCGCCTATCCGGCCTTCGTCCCCATCGAGCTCTACCGTCGCGGTCATTTCGCTCACCACAAAGACGAGTTCGGACCCGATGAACCCGACATTCCCTTTTACGACGGCTACCCCTGCGGACCGGAAGATCTTCGTCGTCGCCTCCTGCGTGACGCCATCGGTATTTCGGGATGGAAAAACTTTCGCGTTCTCGTGAGTGCCCTCACCAAGAAGAACTCTCGTCCCCTGGCCGGTCGTATTTGGTTGAGTCAATTAGCCATGGCGGCGGCGACCTGGGCGATCACCGGGAGATGGTGGGCGTGGATTGTCTTTTGGTGGCTGCCGTGGATGACGCAGTGGCGCGTATTGAATCGTCTGCGCGCCATTGCCGAACACGGTGGCATGCAGCGCAGCGACGACCGCCGCCTCACCACTCATCACGTCCGTCAAAGCCTGATCGCGCGATTTTGGTTCGTTCCGTATCACACGGGTTGGCACCTGGCTCACCACGTTGACATGGGCGTACCGTGGACGCAGCTACCGGCTTTCCAGCGAGAACTCGAGGACGCGGGATACATCACGCGCGACATCACTTTTCGCAACTACCGCGAACTCTGGCGCGCCGCCACCGCCGGTACGGGCGAATAGGGCGGTCCGGCAGGTCCTTGCGTAGAGTGAGAGATGTGTCAACGTCGACCGATTCTTTGTGGCCCAGCGCGCACTCCTTGCTGAGCACGAACGGGGATACGTCAAAAACCACCGTGGCCCTCTTGGGGGTACCCACCTTCGCCACTTCCCTTACCCCGCGTAGCTCCGAAAGTACGGCGGCGGCCGTTCGCCTCTTATCACGACGCCCACAAGTACGAGCCATGGACTTCACCGACGTGGACGTAGCCCGCGATAGCGCCGACCAGCGCACGGTTCGACCTGTCGCTCTCCTCGGGCTGGAATCTCTGGCCGGCGTGATAGGGCGCAACTCATGACCATCTCCCTTTCGGGTCGTACACTTTCGCCGGCTGAGATTGTGGCCATTGCTCGTGGTTACCAGCAGATCGTCATCGATCCCGCCACCCTCGAAGCTCTGGCCGCTGATCGCGGCGTCATTGATGCCTTGGTAGCGCACGGGACTCCGGTCTACGGCGTCTCTACGGGATTCGGTTCGCTCGCGACGACCTTCATCACTCCCGACCAGCGACGCAATCTTCAGCAATCGCTCATCCGCAGCCACGCCGCGGGCATGGGTGACGAAGTCGAAGAAGAAGTCATCCGCGCCATGATGGTCTGTCGCTTGGCCACCCTCTGCTCCGGCGTCACCGGAGTACGCCCCGAAGTCGCTCAGTTGTATTGCGACATGTTGAACGCCCGCATCACCCCCGTGGTCATGGAGTTTGGCTCCTTGGGCTGTTCGGGAGACCTCGCACCCCTCGCACACATCGCGCTCGCAGCTATGGGTGAAGGCGACGTGCGTGATGCCTTGGGTGAACGCCGGCCCGCCAGCGAGGCGCTCGCCGCAGCCGGACTCACCGCCGTGACCTTGGCCGAAAAAGAAGGCCTGGCTCTCATCAACGGGACCGACGGAATGTTGGGGCAGCTCGTACTCGCCCTCGCGGACGCCAGCGAATTGCTCCGCGTGGCGGACGTCGCTGCGTCGCTCTCGATTCAAGCTCTTCGCGGAACCGATCGAGTATTCGCCGCAGACGTGCAGCAACTGCGGCCACATCGTGGTCAGCGCGACTCGGCCAGCAACTTGCTCGCCTTGCTCAAAGACTCTCCCATCGTGGCGAGCCACCTCGACGACTCGACCCAAGTCCAAGACGCCTACTCACTTCGTTGTGCACCGCAAGTTCACGGCGCCGCGCGTGACACTCTGCGACACGCCAGCGAAGTCGCCGAAATAGAGCTGGCCTCGCGTATCGACAACCCCTCCGTAATGGGTGATGGTCGTCTCGAGAGCAACGGTAATTTCCACGGTGCTCCGGTGGCCTACGTATTGGATTTCTGTGCCATCGTGCTGGCCGACGTCGCGTCGATGGCCGAACGGCGCACCGATCGCATTCTGGACCCCTCACGCAACTACGGACTGCCCGCCTTCTTGGCGCACCAGCCCGGTGTCGACTCAGGTCTCATGATCGCTCAGTACACCCAAGCCGGTTTGGTGACCGAGATGAAACGTTGGGCGGTGCCGGCCAGTGTTGATTCCATTCCCTCATCGGCCATGCAAGAAGACCACGTGTCCTTGGGTTGGCACGCGGCGCGCAAACTTCGCCACAGCATCGACGCCCTCCGGCGCGTCCTGGCCATCGAGCTGGTGACCGCGTCACGCGCCATGGCTCTTCGCTCTCCCCTCGTGGCTTCCCCCGTGGGCCGTGCCCTGGGCGACGCCGTGCTGCGCGTGGCCGGCGCGCCGGGTAGTGATCGTTACCTCGCCCCCGAATTGGCCGCAGCGAATGATCTTCTGGCTGCGGGTGAGGTCACCCGTCTCGTGGCCGAGTTCGTCACCCTGGCCTAAGGAAAAAAATAATTGGCGCCCCCAGCATGAATCGAACATGCGACCTGCGCTTTAGGAAACCGTCATTCCACCATCGACGGCGAGGTCCGCTCCGGTGACCGCCGAGGAGTGCGCCGAGCACAACCAACTAATCATTCCGGCTACCTCACTGGGTTCCAGCAAGCGTCCTATGGGTTGTTGACTCGCGAAGGCTTCGCCCGAGGGCAGGTCGTAGAGAGCGGCGGAGGCTTCGAGAATCGCGGTGCGCGTTGAGCCCGGGCTCACGGCATTGGCCGTGACCTTGGTTTCGGCCAAGTCCATAGCCACTCCACGGATGAGTCCGACCACGGCGTGCTTGGCCGCGGAGTACGCCGCCATGTGACGTAGACCCTGTCGACCAGCCGCCGACGCGATGGCCACGATGCGACCGTAACCACCGTTAGTGAGGAGAGCGGGCGTGGCCGCCTCAATCAAGCGGCGCGTCCCCAGAACGTTGACGCTCATGATGGCATCGAAGGTGGCGTCGGACATTTCCCAAAGTGGTCCACCCCCACCGACCACGCCCGCGGCTGCCACCACGGCATCGAGACGACCAAAGTGGCGCAGGGCGGTGTCGACGGCAAGTTGCATGTCCGAGCTCGAACGTACGTCGCCGACGAGCCCCAACACGTGTTCCCCGTGCCGCGCCACGACGGCATCTAAGTCAGCGGGCGTTGCGAGGGCGTAGGGGACATCGGCGATGTCACGACAGCGATCCACCGCCACGACGTAGAAACCGTCGTTCACCAAGGCGTCGACGGTGGCCGCGCCAATACCGCGCGCGGCTCCGGTCACGATGGCAACACGCGTCATAGTTCTCCTCGAAGTTGGCGAATCAACTCTTCTACTTCACCACACCAGCGACGTCGCAGCCTCCAACCCTCTTCGACCGTGGCCCGACGGGGGTGCCCGAGGACTCCGGATTCTGAAACTGCGCGCATTCCCCCCTCGCGAACTCGTGCCACCCAATCGCTCGTCAGGTCGACGCCCTCGGGGAGTTCGCCGACGGCAAAGGGCTGAATAGTCATCATTACCGAGGTCTCACTCGCCCCGGCGTGCGGATCGCCCTCTTCGTCAGTGGGTAACCACACGGCAACCTTGTCACCTTCGTGTTGGGCCACGCGCGCCACCCGTGCCAAGGCGTCGGCGTTCCCGCCGTGACCCGAGATGATGATGACGCCCGACCAACTTGCTCGGGCCGAGCGAACGAGTTCGGTGAGAACCGCCGCGGTGGTGTCGGTGCCGATGGATAACAACCCCGCGAAGCCCTCGTGCTCGCCACTGGCCGAAAAGGGCACGGTAGGCGCCACGTCCACGTCGTGATTCGCCATGACGTCGGCGCAAATCGTTTCGGCGATGATCGAGTCGGTACCGAGGGGAAGGTGTGGCCCGTGCTGCTCGCAGGACCCCACGGGAATCAACAGCACCCCCCGCACACGTTCGGCCTGAGCCCTGGTGGTGCGCTGGGCCAGGGGCTCGCGCATGGCTTAACGAGTCGTCAGGGCGACAGGGGTGCGACGAGAATGATCGGGTGAGGGTGTGGGGCGAATGGACACGCGCTTGGCGGCCAGCGCCGTTTCACCGTGACCAAAGACGCACTCGGGGTCCGGATCGGTCATTTCCAAGCCGGTAAAGAACTTGGCCGCCATGCAACCACCACGACAGGCATCGTAGGAACCACACGAACCACACGCCCCCGGGTTGCCCGGTTCGCGCAAGCTACGGAATAACTCCGACTCGGTCCACACTTTTGCGAATCCACCGTCACGGATTGAGCCCGCGAGGAACTCGTCGTGAATCACGAAGGGACAGGCGTAGACGTTGCCCACAGGGTCGATCAGACAGACCACGCGGCCCGCCCCACAGAGGTTGAGCCCTTCGAGGGGATCTCCGAGGGCGGAGAGGTGAAAGAAGGAGTCACCCGTTAAGACATTGGGCCGGTTGATCAGCCACTTATACAAATCGCGATTCTGTTGCAGGGTGGGGTGCAGTTGGTCCCACACGTCCACACCGCGACCTGACGGACGAAGTCGGGTGAGGCGCAATTCGGCGCCGTACCCCTGGGCGAGCTTTTCGAACTCATCAAGTTGCTCGATGCTCTCGCGCGTCATCACCACGGAAATTTTGAACTGGCCAAAGTTGGCGTCGCGAAGATTGTCCATGGCGCGGCGAGCCTGATCGTAGGTGCCACTACCGCGAATGGCGTCACTGGTGGTGGCATCGGCTCCGTCAATGGATACTTGAATATCTAAGTAGTCCATCGAGGCCAGGCGGCGGGCGGCGGCGGGGTCGATGCGCGTTCCGTTGGTGGAGAACTTCACCCCTACGTGACGTTCCACCGCGTGCTCAATAATTTGGAAGAAGTCCGAGCGAATCATCGGCTCGCCCCCACCCATGTTGATGTAGAAAATTTGCATCGCCGAAATTTCGTCAATAAGTCCGAGCGCTTCGGCGGTGGTGAGTTCGCGCGGGTCGCGTCGACCTGAAGAGCTCAAGCAGTGGGTGCAGGCGAGGTTGCAGGCGTAGGTGAGCTCCCAGGTCAAGCAGATCGGAGCGGCCAAACCTCTTTCGAAACGATCACGTAGCGAACTATTAGCGGCCACAGACCACCTCCGCATTCACGAGGGCTGACAAGGCGCGGGCGTAGGTATCACGCTCGGCCTCGGCCACATTGGACGCAATGGCGTCCTGCGCGCTCGCGTGGTTGTGCAGATCACGCACCACGTCGACCAAAGTGCGGGACTTTAAAAAGACTAAGCGTCGCGTGATGTGGTGGTAAGCCAGCGCACCGAAAATTTCGTCACGAATAGAAACGTCGGGACTCAGTTGCCAGGGGGCCGCCACGTCAAAGGTGGTGGACTCCATGGGTTTAGTAGACGCCGCAAAGACCGTCGATGGATACTTCTTCGACCAACAGTTCGACTGGATCCAAGCTGACATCAGCCTCGTTCTCGGTGGGATTTTCGTTCTCGGGGTTCATCGTTCCTCCTCGGACCTCCCCCATTCTGCCAATTTTTACGCCCCGTCGTGTCACGGCGTGGAAAACTCACCTGGTGCGTTCGAATCCCCCCGCCCCCACCACGGATGCCGCCAACCCCCTGAGCCCCGGCACCCAGGTCGTTCTGGACGCGCAGGCGCGATTTCTGAGCCCCGGCTTGCTGGCGGGTGGATCACCGTGGCGCTTGGTGCACGTACCCATCCGCTCACGAGAAATTCTCCACTCGTGGCGATCGCCCGGTGTCGTGGATGAAACGTCAGGGGGCCTCGCGCGACAGCTCGTCAACCAGGGTTTTCTGCACCCCATCACCACAGCCGTTCGCACGGTTGACGACGTGACCATCATCATTCCGGTGCACAACGACATCCCAGGACTTTCGCGAACCCTGCGGTCATTTGGTTTTCCTCGCGTCATCGTCGTGGATGATGCCTCCGACATTCCGGTAACGCTCACCGATGAGATCAGCTCGGTCATTCGGCATGAGATCAATCGTGGCCCGGCGGCGGCGAGGAATTCAGGACTGGCCGCCGCCACTACTCCTTTCGTTCTTTTTGTGGATGCGAACATCACCACCCACGACGCTCACCTACTCGTCACTACCCTGCGACAGCACTTCGATGACCCGATGGTGGCTGCGGTTGCCCCGCGGGTAGTCGGCCTCAATACGGGAGGACTACGTGGTTCCTTTGAAGAGCAGTTTTCGCCGCTCGATCTAGGGGCACTTTCCTCTGTGGTTGTCCCCCACGGCCGAGTGAGCTACGTACCCAGCGCCTGCATGCTGGTGCGCCGTGACGCGTTGGGTCAGGGCTTCGACGAGGAACTGCGACGTGGCGAGGATGTAGATCTCGTCTGGCGCCTCCACGACGCCGGCTGGCTCGTTCGCTACGACGCGTCGATCACGGTGCAGCATCCACCACGCGATTCGTGGACTGAGTGGCTGGCCCAACGTCACGGCTACGGACGGTCCGCCGGCCCCCTTGCCCTGCGCCACCCCACCCGACTCTCGCCCGTGGGTGGCGACCTCTGGACGACGGGGTCTCTGCTCGCGCTTCTCTTGGGCCAAAAGAAGCTGGCGGTGACTATTTCCGCAATGGCTCAGAGACTCCTCCGCGAACAATTGCCGGAAGAATTCGCCCGCAACGATCAGCTGGTACGCGACGTCGTCGTGCGCGGTGTGTGGCAATCAGCGGGGCCTTTGGCGCGGGGCGTGGTGCGCGCGTTCGGCCCCCTGCTTTTCGCGGCCGCCGCGCTCAAGATTCTTCGCCGACCGGCTCTTGTTCTTTTGGTTGTGGGAACGCTCTGGCGCTTCCGAGGTTCACGTCCGAATTCGGCCCTGCACCTTCCCTTGGCGATGGTCGACGACGCCGCCTACGCCACCGGCGTGTGGCGTGGTTCTTGGGAAAGTCGCACTTTTCTTCCCGTGACACCGCGCATCACGGGTTGGCAGCGAGCAGGGAGTGGGCTTCGTTCACTGTTTACGCAGAGAGAGCGGCCCAGCTTGTGAGATCGCCAATGCCGTGCACGCGCCGCTCTCGTGGGAGAACTCTCCGAAATTCTTGAGCGCAGCCCGAAATCACCCGCGCGTGCGCGTCACTTCTCGCCCAGTTTCTCCCGACAAGAAGTGACGCCGCGCGTACTTAGAAGCGAACAACCCCGCGGACGTTCTTGCCCTCTTCGAGGTCGAGGTAGCCCTGGTTGACGTCATCAAGGCTGTATTCCTTGGTGATGATTTCGTCAATGAAGAGTTTGCCTTCGTGGTGCAGACGCAGCATGCGAGGAATCTGCACGCGAGGTGCTTCGGAACCAAAAACCGTTCCCTTGATCTCCTGGTTGTACAGGGTCAGCATGGCGAGGTTGAGGTCAACCTGCGTTTGGTCGAACGGGGC
>Ga0304728_1000033_pt1 | contig 110313 bp, 155 predicted proteins | sample C_130625_MF_Meta_FD_190476 | JGI IMG/M metagenome (GOLD analysis project Ga0304728, IMG submission 190476) | Freshwater microbial communities from Lake Croche, Canada to study carbon cycling - C_130625_MF_MetaG (v2) (version 2) | ecosystem: Environmental > Aquatic > Freshwater > Lake | place... | reverse complement strand
ATAGTTTGAAGGCTGTAGCAGTTTTGAAACATACTTGACATATTTGTAACTGCCGCAACTGAACCTGGAAATGCTGGAATAGTTTGAAGGCTGTAGCAGTTTTGAAACATGCTGAACATACTTATAACAGATGTCACATCCGGAAGAGATATGATATTCCGTAGAGCTCTGCACCCCTGGAACATATATAGCATATTAGTGAATACTCCAGTGGTCCCAATATTAATCCGCTCCAGGTAATTGTAATAAACATATTGAGTTGATGTGCCAAACGCAATTGGAACACTACCGGCCAAATATGCTCCCTGCACATTCAGGTCCAACCAATTGACTCCCATACCCGCTACCAATCCTGACTTTGAGTGTTTTACATTGAAATTTATGGAAGTCAGATTTCCTGAACCGGGAGTGATTGTCACAATACATTGACGCATGCCGTCAACTGTAAGAGTTGTCGAACTTGTAGAAGTATTTGTAATGCCCGAATATGAATAAAGATGTTCAGCCTGAACACCGGAGGCAACTCCTGTTGAGGATGTGCCATCACCCCAATTGACCGAATATGTTCCAGATGCCGTTGTGCAAGAGACTGCCACATAATTACCATCACCATTTTCAACTCCATACAGGGCAGACACCCCTTGTGCTGGAGCGGCGGGCAAAGTCATCCATTCTGCCGGTCTTGTCCACGGCACGGTTACCGGTGTAGGCCTTCCTGCAGCCGATGACATCCCAATCCGGCTAATAGGAGTTGTTCCCAAGAATAATGCTGACTGTGCCATATTAGATTATGATGTAATTAGTACCGGTAGATTGAACGGTTATTGATGCTTTCGAGCCTGCGGCCAGTACCGCGGTAGTATTGCCGTCAATTGTTTCTGAGCCTGTGACGGTTACCGTTCCAGCTCCTGAGTTTTTAATGACGAAGATGTAGCCAGCCAATCCGATTGCAGATGGCAACGTTATTGTGCAAGTATTCGATGTTACATTAACACAATAATCCGAAGAGGTGATTGTATAGTCAGCTGTCTTATTGACTATTTGAGCAATTGATGGTCCAACCGTCACAGCATCTGTGATTACGTACAGAGTGGAGGCCGATGGAGGCGATAACGCATTGTATGCGGCTTGAGTAATTGTGGATACCCGAGTAATTGCACTAGAGTTGATAATCGTATCCCATGACGTTCCATTGTAAACATTGAGATTGCTCTGATCGGTATTGTAAATTACTCCTCCAACTGTGCCGACGGGAGTTGTAGCAGTTGTGAAAGAACCTGGAGTAACTGTGCCGACTGATGTGAGATTGGTGAGCTTTAGGGAACCTGAATAATCTCCAATAGATCCTGATCCAACTGCCAGTAATGATCCAGAAATGTGGCTAATTCCAGCCGTAGGAGAGCTGATAGATGATCCAAATGTAATCTTTCCTGCAGTTGATGAAAAAGCTAGCCCCCAAGAAGGAGACAAATAAAGAGATACTCCAGATTTCACAATACCTGATAGCATGTCCCACGAGGCGTTCGATCCTCCAGTGATAGCTCCGTTGGCATTTATGGTTTGAGATGTTATCGACCCACTTACAGTCAACCCTCTCAATGTAGGATTATCCCTCCGACTATACCGCGTCCGTCCCGGTTGTGCTCCTAATGCTGATGTAATGCCGCCCCTCATAATTTTATACAGTACAGCTATTCAACATGTCAGTGACTTGCTGAGTCATTAAGCCAGACACAGCGACAAACTTAGGAAGCGCCACAACTAGAAGTGGGTCATTCAATTCCAGAGAGTTGGCATCGTTCCAGTCGGCAAGGCGCGTAGGCACAGTGCTTAGAAATGAATCCAGTAAGTCTTCATAGCCCAGGCTCCGGAGAGCTCGACGAACCTTGAGCTTGCTGATTCCAGTAGATGGTGCCGCAGCCGGAACTGCATTTGAATTGTCAGACGCAGCAAGCCTTGCTTCAAGATCTGTTATGGTGGCAAGCAAGGCTGCGTTCAGGGATGGACAGACGTCAGACAGATCCGAGAGACTCAGGGGTACTGGATGCCCTCCGAAGTCTGTGGCGGATGCGCCTCTCCAACTTCCGTCTTCATTGAATGTTATGATGATTCTTTCAGTGCTCATATATTTTACAATTTAGAATTCTTCAATCATGGCAGTCACAGAAAGACTTCCGCTGTTCGCCGCAATGGTGGTAAGGTTTTCCACAAGCAGTTTCCAGCCGGGAGGCATATACAGAATGGTCTTACCCATCTGATCAATAGGAATCTGAGCAGACGATGTGGGATTCAAAAGATCGGTTGGAATAACGGCACCGGCAGGGTCACCCCCGGACTTCGTAAGAACGCTGATCTGATTGAGAACCGGAAATGGGGTAAACGTAAGAATACCAGGAGCCCCTGTTGTAGCCTTGCTCAGGGTAAGGGCCGTTGTGCTACCAATAGCAGAAATGTATGTGCCGGGGGCTACATTTGTTCCGCTTACGCCCATACCGATCGATAGCTGAGTTGCATCGCCAGCGGAGAATGCCAACACAGAGATTGCAGTTGTGCTTGTGCCTGTCGGAGCAGCTGAGGTTGTAACGATCGGCTGACCACGAGTAAACGTAAGAACTGAGCCAACAGCGCCTGACGTAGCCTGACTCAATGTAACTGCTGAAGAGCTTATCAAAGCAGCAATATATGTGCCAGAAACAACATTGGTTCCAGATACAAACATACCCACTGCCAACTGAGTTGCATCGCCCTGAGCAAATGCAAGAGCAGTTAAGTTTGCTGTATTAAGAGCGGTTGCAGTAGTTGAAACAACCTGTGAGCCTCTGCCAAAAGTAAGAACAGATCCAATTGCACCTGTTGTTGCCTGACTTAGAGTTATTGCATTGTAACTTACAATTGCTGCAATAGTGGTTGAAGACGGAACATTTGTACCTGTCACTGTCATACCAACAGCCAATTGAGTTGCATCGCCGAGCGCGAAGGTGAGCCCTGTAACTGCCGTGGTGGAGGCCGCAGTTGCCGCGGTAGATAGAATTGGAATACCACTCGGCTCAACTAAAGCAAAGGCAACTGTTGTAGTTGTTGCCGAATTATTGGTTGCAGACAAACTCTTGATGATTGCGCCATTGGGTCCCGCTGTATAAGCAGCGCCGGCAATGTTAAGAGTTTTTTGAATTGTACCATCGAGTGTATACCAGTTATTGGTAGCTACTCGCAGGTTCTGCGTCATGGGGGCTTGGAATGTCATGGACATAATAGTTGTAATTTATTTGTTATAAGGTTATTTATACGATTGAGATTGATTGTCAATAGATTGATGCAAGTAAAGACATTGAGTTAAGACTACTATTTTCAATGCCTGAAGAATTTATGGTAGTTAAATTTAATGTTCCATCTGTCGCACCTTGAGCACCTGTACCGATACCAAACACACCAGCAGAAATTCTTGATAAAGCTATATCCGCTGCAACAGAAGAATCACTTGTTGGTGCAATTCCTATTGTTCCTGTATTTTTAGTTCTAAAACTTAATGCTCCAACTCCTTGGGAGAAGATGCCCGGTCCAGTGACAAGTAATTGACAGTTATTATCTGTGTTTGAGATATTTAAAGAAGATCCGCCAAATCCAAATGTGCCAACACTACTTGTTGCATATTTTGATATAATTGTTAAACCTGCAATCACCGGTTTATCCCTCTTGCTATACCGAATCCGCCCCGGCTGCGCTCCCAATGCTGAAATCATTCCATTTTCCATATCTTAATATACTCTCCCTCTTGTTATGATATTTTGAATCGTAAGCATATCAGTATCTACATTTAGTACCAGAGTTTTTTGGGATGTACCCCCAGCAATACTAAATCCTGTTGCAGCACCTGAAAGATTCAAAGTATTGACCGAAGTAAATACAGCACCTCCTAATCCAGTGATGGATGAAGTTGGAACATTGCTGCTGTTTACAGTTTCAAGTACTGCAGCAGAATCACCACTACTCGCTCCTGATTGTAACGACAATGGGCCAAGAGTATCATTCGTTACAATTTCTGGAGTAACGCTATTAAGATAAGCCTGTTGCAATGTCGTTGTGGAAATGCCATTAACACCGCCTACATTTTCGCCGAACATTGACGCGGGGGTGAATACGGCGTGGGTCGTATTATTTAAGGCCGTTGCCCCTTTTCTCACAGCCAAGATGCCAAGGAGGATTGCCGAGCCTGCCGCATTTGGGGCCTTGATAAAGGTCTCAGTCTGTTGTGCGGCAAGAGCTGTCGGTAAATCCTTGTATAACGCCTGACCATACTGGATATTCACAACTCCAGTGGCGTACATGTAGATCCTCTGATTCGTAGATTGAGAGGAACTGCCGGGACAGGAAGTCACCGTTCCGCCCAGGTCGTAATTGGCCGGGTCAATTACAGATACGGACCCGGTGGTTCCTCCCAGCTGAGTTCTGTAGTAAAATGACCGGGGGGCGGCGGCCGATGCCGAAAACTTATTCGGAGTCTTGGGGTCCGTTGCCCAGTTAATCCCGAGGCCATACAGATCTCCTGCCGACGTGTTGAAGCTGAGGTTGGAGCCATTAGGCGAACACGTCACCCCATCATTGATGAGGGCTATCGACTGAAACATGTCGCGCAAGGCCGACATTGGCGACACAACGTAGTCGGAAGTATTGTTGATCGTCAGGATCGTTGAGCGATTCGGGTGTGCGACCTTTCCTAGTAAAATATTGTCCCGCCTTTGAGTTGGGGTTGGATGCGCTGTCTGCTGGTATAGCACTCCCGACGAATTCAATAAAAAGTATGTGGCGTCAGCAGAGCCTAGGTAGGTGAGCGCCACGGCCGTCTGACCGGCATACGCAATGCTGGTGATCGTCGGGCTTGACGCACTTGCTCCCGTATTGTTTATGATCCAGCCCTTCGCGGCCGGTACATCCACCTTGTGTGTCGGATCGCCACTATTTGTCACGATTCCAGAAAAGGAGTAAACTCCGGTCGAGGCGATCTCTGCAAAGGTCTGCCAATCACTGGACGTCAGAGAGCCGGAGGCAGAGGCAGAGGCAGTACCCAAGGTCAAAACTTGATTCGTAAGTCCAAGCCCCGTTCCTGCCGTGACGCTTACGTCTCCGGTGTTTGTACCGCTGACCGAGGCATCAAGAGGTATCGTCAGGGTTTTTGACGCGGTGCCGCCCGAGACAGTAAACCCAGTGGCCAGTGAGGTTAGGGTCAGACTGTTGACGGTCGTCGGCTGAATGCTTCCGAGAGATGAGCCGCGAATCCAGTCAACCATGGCCTTGCGGCTTGGGTAATTGGTGGAGTTTGTTACATCTGCGGCGATCGCTGCAGACGTAAGGTCACGATTGGATATATTCTCCGGTATCCATGGAAACGCCCCTTCCAGAATCCCCCACTTGGCCGCATCCTGTCCGGGGGCGTCTGTCAGTGCCCGTATTGAGCTCCCGATCGAGTAGCCAGCGAGTGGGCCGGACAGGGCCACCGAAGAGATACGCCACAGGTCCCCTTTGGCAATGGCTCCGGAGACTCCGGAGCCCGCCACGGGGAAGGCATTGGTGATCGATGCGTCATAATTCCCGAGATCCTGAACCAAGCCGACGACCAGGCCGTCGGCGTAGGACTGTGCAGCCGCCTGAGCTGAGGCTGCAGCCCCCGCCGGATCAAAGTCTGCGCTGGCATGACCGGCAGCCGTGCCAAGAGTTAATGGGATTGCCGGTCCGGTCAGTGCCCCGGACCCTGCAATAAATGAGGATGAAGCGGCAAAATCGGTGGAGGAGTGAGTCGCCGCCGTCCCTAGGCCAAGATTGACCCGTGCCGTGCCCGCAGTCGGAGTTAATTCCGAAAGATTATTGGCCTTTGCCAATCCTCCAAGTCCAATAAGTGTTATTGCGGACGCAGACCCAGCCGGATCGTAAGCTGCAGAGCTGGTATAGGCGGCAGACCCTAAAGTACCACCTGAACCTATATTTAACGTAGCACCATCAGAACCAGCAAGAGTTATACTATTAGATACTGTTAATACTTTTGAATTAATCGTGCCTCCAGAAATACTAAATCCAGTAACAAGGGGAGTCAATGTTAAACTATTAACACTCGAAAAATGGGCAGTTCCAAGATTTGATATACTCGATGTTATATTTCCTAATGAATCTTTTACATAAATTGATCCAATTATGGTTTGATTTCCAGTAAATGTATTATCTCTATTTAAACTCGGAGCATCAAAAATAGAACCAAACGAATCTATAGTATTATTTGCCGTTTTAAAATATAATTTACCATCAGCAGAATTTAAAGCCAGTTCTCCTTGAAGGATATCTGATACTAAAGGAGCTTGTCCAGAAATAGAAGAATGCTTTGTAATAATTCTTGCTCCCGGTGTTCCAATGAAAGAACCTCCTTGAATTGTAGTATTAGGATTATTTAAATTCGTAGTCGCTACAAACTTAAGTTCCGTTCCATTATAAACTAATACAGAACCATCATTTAATGTGGATAAATCTAAATCACTTACCTCACCAAGACGAATACTACCCCTTGAATTTATTGTAGATAGAAAAGTCTGATTCGGTAAAATATATGATCGTATGTCCGACATTAGATTTTAGTGTAAATTAAATTATATACAGTTTGTGATATACCATCTTGAGCAGTAACAATAATAGGAATAGAATTAATTCCAGAAAGAAGTTTAATATCAGAACTAGAAAACATATTGATTACAGGCATACAATTGACTGATAATGTAGCAGTAGTATCTGTTACAAATGGAGTTATAGTAATTGAGGAAACTTTACTTGTAAATGTTGCAGTATATGATAATACGTCTTTATTAAATTCGGGAGTAAAAGTTCCCTCACTTATTTGAAGATCACTTAATGATGATATATTAGATAATATAGTAACAGTTCTTGTTGAAGCCGCCGAAACCGTAACCTGTCCTTCAGAAATTCTCGTAACATCGTCATTAAGATTATATATTTCAACATCAAATACATAACGCCCAGGTTTAAGTGAACGAGTAATAGAAGCTGGTAAAGAAATATAGACTTGCCCTAAAGTAGGATTGTTGATACTTGTTACAAAATCAATTGCCTTTAATGATGAATATGAACGTCTAATTTGACCACGTGATTGAAAACCCGTTAAATCTAGAGGCAATCCATTTGTATCATTTACAAGTATAGTAGATGAAAATGAAGATCCCTGATCAATTGATATATCAGAATAATTGGCCATCAGTCTTTATTTATAGTTATAAGATCGAGCCTTTTTCTTGAAATTTTGCGCGATCATCATCTGTAGGAGAATCATGTCCAACATTAACTTGATAGTGTGGCTCATCGGGCATACTTTTCCATAAGGCTCCGCAGAGAAGACCACAACTTGCTGCATGTTTAGCACACTCTTGATGTACTTGGTGGGCTTTTGCTTGTTGTGCAGATGTTCCCCCATCCAGATAAATGTTTCCAGAAAATACTCCGGCATCAGCACTAGTCTTAAAATTATGGAAACTATAACCACCAGGTGCATTGGTAACTCTAGGGCCGGGTGTTTTTCTTCCTTGATTAAATAGAGCATCCTGATCAGCCCAAGACCGATATCCACTAATAAATCGATAGTCACAACCGAATGTAGCAGCTGTTGCCTTAGCAAGACTTAGAAATTTTCGGAACATTGGTTGAGCTTTGGGATCCAATGTCGCAAGAACAGCTTCACTTCTAGCATCAAATTGAATATTATTAGGATTAATCGAAGGTTTGATTGGAGTTGGAGTAACTGAATTTTCCACAGGGTGTTGTTGTAGTGCCGATAATACAGCAGAGGCCGTCGCTAGTCCAAAAATTCCGTCACATTCAACAGCTACTTCCTTTTGGATTAGTTTAATAATATCTGAAATGTTCATATTTTATATATTTTGAGTTTCTCTTAAAGTTATTTATAACATTGTCGATTTTTTACTGCATGAAAAATTCCTACTTGTTTTGTTGATATATCAATTTCATAACAAAATATGCTATTCTTTAGATCAGTTTTTGTAAATTCTTGAACATCAAATCCACAAAATTTAACACATGTAGGTAATCTCATTTCGGAAAATATATCACTATCGAATATATGATCAAATTTTGATTCAGATATATTATCCAAACATTCTCTCGATATTGCAAGAAATCCTAAAGGTACACATCCAGTAGCATATTGATGTAATTCTTTCGGTAATCTATTTAGTTCTTGCCACCAACACCAGTCTTCGTTATCAATAGGATTTAAAACATGAACTGAATTTAATCCTGGAGATGTTTCTATTTTTTCAAGAGCATAATTACAATACACATCCCATTCCAAACAAAAGATTGTATTTGCGTTTGTTTTATACCCATCAGATTTCCACCAATTTCTAATTAATCTATCTACATTTCTCCAATTCTCATTGGAATTATTAATATCTTCTTTACCACAAGAAATATGTTGAATAACATTGGGATTACTTAAAGTAAACTCCTTTCGATGAATCAAATTCTTAGATTCATCTGTCAACCACAAAACTTGTAAGTCATTCATTAATCAAGTGTTATTGTGCCATCCGGATGAATAGTATGGGCTGGAATTGCTGCAATCTTAGCTGTCATTGCTGCAACAATATCATCACGTTTTCCGGAACATTGGGAAATAATAAATGTAGTCAAAGCAGCAGATGTATCAAAAAGTTCTGCCGCATCTGTACCAAGAGCTAATAATTTTTGCGCTGGTGTAATATCCCCTCGGGAAGACCATAAAGAATCGTAAGCAAAATTCCATTGATTTACAAGCAATTCCATCATTTGTCGTGGAGTAGCTTTAAGTTGATTGGTGATACGATTGATGAGCAATGAAGAATCTGGGACTGTTTGTGTTAGTAAACTCATAATTATATTTATATTAAAAATATTTTCTCATTTTGATCATTTTTTGCTTTACGTCAATTTGAAAAACCGTTATAATTACTATAGAAAATATTAAAAACTCAATAAAAATCTATTGAAAAATCTACCTAGACACCATGTGAAACATATATTAAAACCTTAATAAAAGGACCTGAAAATATCCCGAAGGGATAGCAGCAGGCTAATTATTAATTGAAATTATAAAATCAATTAAAACTACTTGTTAATCTTTGGAAAATTGTATTATTAATAATCAAAGATTTTAAAGTACCATGAATTACCTTCCTTAATACCATTAGAAATTTCTGGAATTAACATATCACTCCAATCATTTTTGCTTGCAGGTTTAATTGAAGGCTTAATTGTATGAGATCCAAAAATTCCAAAATGTACATCATCTTCTTCAACACTTTTTACTAAATTATTAAAATCATGTTGATATGAATCTTGCTCTAGATATTCATAAATTTTATTCATAACTTCTTGTGGGGTTTCACATAGATCCTCATATCTAATAAAGCATATATCTTTGGCAATATTTCTTTGAAATAAATCAAGAGTTTTTTGAAGAGCAAGCCCAATAGGTTGAGCCGTTAACCAATATTGAGTTCGTTGAGAAACCGTCATATTTTGGATTTGAGAAGGATTATCAGGTCTTTCAGGATTATATCCATTTGCTCTATAAATCCTTTCCATGGAAGCTATAATTGAACGAAGATCCCTAACCATACAAATCATTTTTGGATTAGGATTCCATTGGTTTACCCATTCAAAATAGTGACACCATCCCCGATTCTTATCGCATACAATAGGTTTATCTGTAATAGGTAAATAATAACCTTGAGCCATTGAAGAACACATTGAAATAAATGCATTTTTCATGAGTTGAGGATTTTGAGATTTTACTTCAGCTAGATTATAATTAGATCGAGCGCCAAATTGATATTCCAGAAGTGGTGAAGTTGATGAACCATAAATTCTTGGATTTTGATTAAGAATTACTTGAAGTAATTCAGAACCAGATCTAGGCATACTAGAATTAAAAATAATCTTTTTGATCATTAATTATCTATGGAACAAATACAGTAACACTTGTTGGCCCTGATACATTAATAGTTTTGGTCTTAATTCCTATAGTTAGTGTAAGTAATCCAAACCCATCAACAGAACCTGTAATATAAGCAGGTCCTGTACCAGCGTTTGCTATAACACCAGTAACAGAAGAAAATCCTATTGGTCCAGTTGCGCCAATAGCCCCATTTAAGCCTCCAGGTCCAGTTGGTCCTACAAGTCCCGTTGCACCAGTTATACCAATAACACCAGATGCTCCAATTGGTCCCGTTGCACCAGTTATACCAATAACACCAGATGCTCCAATTGGTCCCGTTGCACCAGTTATACCAATAACACCAGATGGACCTGTAGCACCAGATGGACCTGGTGCACCAGATGGACCTGCGACTCCTGTAGGACCAGCAACACCGATAGGCCCAGTAGCTCCCTGAATTCCTTGCACCCCAGTAGCTCCTATGGGGCCTGTAGCTCCTCCTCCAGGACCAGTAGGTCCTGCAACTCCTGTGGCACCAACTGCACCTAAATCTATAGTTGTTACATTACCTGTTGCATCATTATAATCTAAATTAATAGAAGTCAATGTTTTTCTAAAAGCTAACATCTTACGACCAATATGACCATCTCTTTCCGAACCAGCTCTAGCTGAACATATAATAGTTCCAGTTGCAGGAGTTACAGGAGTTCCTGGTATAAGATATGTAAAATAATCTGAAGCCGATGCATCAATAATATCAACTATTCCATTATATTCAGTTTGAATAGCTCCACTTATAGTTACTTGGCTTCCCTTAGAGTATCCATGATTAACTAAATGAACAGTGGCAATTCCTCCCGTACGAGTAATAGTTACAACTTGAGAAACTTCAGAATCTACATATATGGAATTGAGAGATTCTACAGTTTGTTGAACCATTCCTGTATTACCATGAATTTTAATTTCAGCTCCACGAACAAAGGTATCATCCCAATAGCCAAGAGAATTTATCTTATCAATACTACTATAAATGTTAGACCCGTATGCAGCTGAAGCTGATCCTGTTACAGAATTACCATATCCAAAAGCAGACGAACTTGCGCCAGATACAATATTTTGATATCCGACTGATGATGAACTTATCCCTGATGCTGTATTTTGATATCCAATTGCAGATGAACTCGTTCCTAATGCCGTATTTTTGTATCCGAATGCTGCAGATAAATTACCGCCAGTATTATTACTATTTCCGAAAGCTGTAGAATTTTCCCCAGTCGCAGAATTACCATATCCAAAAGCAGACGAAGCTGTGCCAGATGCAATATTTTGATATCCAATAGCCGATGTATAAAGATTATATACAGTATTGCTTATACCAATTGCAGATGAATAACCAGATGAATGATCAAAATTATAAGATCCAATACTAACAGATGCAAAACTACTAGCTAAATTTTTATATCCAAAACTTGATGAACTTATACCTGATGCAATATTCTGATGACCTACAGCCGATGACTGAGCTCCAGATTCTATATAATAGTCATAAATATCATGATTATTTTTAACTCCTATTGCACTAGAATTTATTCCTGACGTATAATTATAATAACCAAGAGCAGTGGCATAATCAGCACCAACATCATTATAAGATCCAACAGAAGATGAGTTTACTCCATATGAACTTGTGTTATTACCAATAGCAACTGCATTATTACCAAATGCATTGCAACTTTTACCAATAGCAACCGAATCATTACTTTCTGCGTTACAGTTAGTACCGATAGCAGAAGATGATTGTCCAGAAGCTATACTGAAATAACCTGCGCTTAATGAATAATCTCCAGACGAAATATTACTATAACCAATAGATGTAGAGTATAAACCTATTGTATTGGTCTTATATCCTACTGCAACTGAGTAATTACCAGATAATACTGAATAATTATTTCTAAACCCAACCGAAGTTGAGTATTCTCCATTGGCATTATTCTGATAACCTAAAGATGTTGATGAAATACTACCTGTAGTATTGTTTATTCCGACTTTAATTGAACTTAAAGCATTTACATCCAACACTTCTTGTTGAGAAGTAATTGATTGAATTACATTATTAGGATTTTTATAATAAAGAATTCCATCCTTGTAATTTATAGATAGTTCTCCGTAATCGAGATCTGTTGGTGCTGGTACCAATCCTTGAATCCCGGACTTTTTAAGTATAATTTGATTATAGTCTGACATATATTCTATTTGACTCTATTGAAAATTGTTCTATATTGCCCATTATTCCAACTAGATTCAATACCAGAATCAAAATGGAAATCATTATATCCAGCCCAATATAATTTTCCATCATTTAACATCAGCAATGAATAGGCAGTATCATTGTTATATCCTAACTGAACATCTTTAATATTTGCAACAACATCAGAACTGATTAATATTGGAGTCCACGAAGATTTAATAATTGCCACACCAGCGTTTCCTAATTGACCATTAAAATTAGAACCAGTTCCAAATAAGAAAGAATCTCCGGATTTTGTGCATTTAATAATAGCAGAACAATATGAAGAATTTGAATTACTTACATATAAATCAGTTAAAGTATAACCGGAAGGTAATGTGGAAGTTATATTAGTCCATATTACAACAGATGAAATTCCAGAATTTCCGAAATTACCACATGTATTATTTCCTGTTGCATATATTTGTTTATCGACTGTTAAAATATATGTAACTCCACTTGCATGAGTTGGATAAAATTTACTAATATTACCAGAAACAGTTCCATCCCAAATTTTATATGGTAATGATATTATTGGAGTTGTTACTTTTCCAAATGTATTATCTCCATTATAACCCCAGGCATATAATGAAGCTCCATTATTGCTCTTAATAAAAAATGCTCCATTGCCAGAACTTCCCTTGGAATATAATACATAATTAGACCAATTTGAAAGTTCCGACGGTTTTGAAATAATTGTCCATGTATTTTTACTACCAACAGACCCATTTCCGATTTGTCCGTTGCCGCCATAACCACATGTATAAATTTGATTATTAGTACTCATAATACAAGCACTAATCAAGGTTTCAGATCCACATACAACTATATCTGACACAGTTGTATTAGATGCAACAGTCTGATATCCGATATCACTTGTATTATCATTGGTGCTATTACCAAGTTGACCATAAACATTATAACCTGCACACCACAAGTTATTAGCATTATCCAGAATATATGTCGTATAACTGCTAAGAACTACTTTGATGATAGGATTTGTAATCTGTGGAAATACCTGAGTCCAGGTAGTAATATCTGAAGTAGATCCAGACATTAAATTGAATCGATTATATGAATTTCTACCAATTGCCCAAAGTTGTCCAGTAGTATCAATACACACCATTGAATATTCTGAGATATACAATTTAGAAGCTTTTCTATTTAAAGGTAATGGTATAATCTGATGACCAAATGCATTACAGACTCCGAATATTGAATATCTATTTGCCCCAGTAACAACTACGTTATTATCAGTATTGATATAAGCATATTCCTGCCAGGACATTGCTGATGTATCACCATGAGTTTTTTCTCTAAGTTGTTTAACTGGTCCATTAAGATTTGCGCTAAATTCAGTTAATAAAGGAGAAGTACCAGATCCATTAGTATAATATACATGGATTCCATCCCAAGAAATATAACCACCAGATACCGTTGCTAATTTATTAGGAGTGATTGTGGCGGCTGATATTTCTGATCCCGTAATTGCAGCAACCCCCAAAACTCCCCCGACAACTGAAAGAGTCGAATCATGTTTAACTGCAACTGTATATGTGTCCGATGCCGATAAATTAAATGAAGATACACTCGAAGAATCTGAAGATTTATTAAACTGAATACCATCTCCAGCTAATAATTGTGTATTAACAATTGTATCAGAAACTAACTTGATGATATAAGTTGTTGTTAAGTAAGGTTGAAGAATACTGAAAGCTATACTAGATCCGATCGATCCTGTACTGCCAGTTATAGTATGTATATGCGATCCAGCAGAAGCTGTTTCAAATGTGCCATAACCTCCCCCCATATCCTGATTTGCCGATCCAAATATATTGCCCGTGCCATATCGTCCTTTGTTAATTGAATGCGTATGAGCTCCGGCGGAAGATATTATTAATGTTCCAGTATCATGATTATGACTTGGTAATTCATCAGTAATTAATGTATGCTTATATAAACCGCCATAAGAACCAATAACAAAAGCTTGAGTGGTTATTGAATCTGTTCCTATTCCTCTACCAATAATAGATCGACCTTTTAAGTCGGGAAGTTTACCGGGCGCTCCATAAGTAGATCCTAGTAATGCATATAACTCTGGATATGTAACACTTGAAATAATAGAACCATCGCATTCGGCCCAACCGGTAGGGATTGTTATTCCGGAATATGCAATTATAGTTCCAACAGGAATAATCTGATTTAGAATTCCTGGAGATACTGATGTTATCTGTCCTAAAATAGAAGTACTCAATGAAGTTTCATCCTTCCATGATAAAACTCCAGATTTTCCAGTTAAGTATGAAGTAGAACTTGGACTAGCTCCCGTAGGAACTGAGAATAAATTAGTACCCAGTCCTAAAGAATTGGCAGCAATAATAGATCCCGCTTGTATAGCTGCGCTTGATTTTAGTATAGAACTTTCATAATATAAACCAGCATCTCCTATTTTTAATGTTGGTCTTGAACTAGATCCAGCACTAAAAGTTTTGGATCCTGTTATAGTTTGATCACTGTTAAGAGTGACATAATTAATTGTAACTCCAGAATACAAAGCATCTATAGCAGTCGATACAGTTTGAAGTTGAGCAGTAATACCATTACTCTTTAATCGCCATTGTTCAAATGTGTCAGACGTAGATACACCGGTTCCAGAAAATGAGTTAAAGGATATGTTGTCCATTATCTATATTTATAATTAAGTTGTCTTGCTTTTAATTTTCTTTGAAACCGTTTCTAAATTCGATAAACGTTCAATAACCAAATCTTTCCATTCAAGTAAGTTATCAATTTGATTATGCAACTCTTCAATCTGAGAATATAAGTCCGCAATTGTATTAGCATGTTTTAGTTGCATGTTACGTCTATGACATACAGCATTATAGGCAGACACATCAGTATTGATAATAGCCTTTGAATATGTATCTCGAACCAAAGTAGGATTATCTTTTACTTGTATTGTATGATTTGGACTCATTTGTTTAGAATGTTGCGATTGCTCGGAAATCCTTAATGGTAGGAACCTGAGTTTTATCATCAGACACCATTACAATTTTTACTGCGAATGAAGTAAATAAAGGAACAGTATGAATATTATCAGTATAATGAATTTCAGTGAATACAGAAGGATCTGAAGAAACTGGAATCTGGCCGGGAATCGAATTATAAAGATTCCAATTGGTATCATCATTATATTTTACATAAACTCTAATATTAGAGTTAGTAATTGGTCTATTAACATTTACATAGATATCTATCTGATCAGATGCATTATTAAGGGTAATAGTTCTTGTGATATATCGAGCTGCCGCATTACCGGCATCCATTATTAATTCTGTATCAGTTCCAGATCCATCTGTAATAACATTATTAACACATATTAATGAATTGCGTTCAATATCAATTACAGGACTTAGATATGATGAAGTTGAAGATAATGTAGACTTAAGATCAATTGGAGCAGAAGTTGAATCAATGCTAAATTGAGAAACTGCGGCATAATTCTCATTTGGTATAATGGTTGAATATGAAGCAATATTCATATCTAAAGAATCGGTAATACTTGTATTATTAACAGCAACAGCATTGCGATTAAGATTAAATAATGAAATATCCACAGATTCAACAGTTCCTGTGGTAGTCCAATAATCAGAAGGATTACTAGATTTTGCAATTTTAACTACGGGCGCAGAAGAATACCCAGACCCTGGATTTGTTATAGAAATTCCAGACAATTTATTTGTGTTGGGATTTTTTATAGAAATAGCAGTTGCAGTAACTCCTGGAGGATCAATTTTTATTGTAGTTGTCGCAGTGGAATATCCAACTCCTCCATCATTAATAATAATACTTGTTACCTTGCCAGCATTAATAAGTGCATGAGCTTTTGCATGAGCTCCCCCAGAGGTAGAAATAATAGTTACAAGAGGTGGTAGAATATACCCAGTATTTCCATCAGCTGAAATGGTAACAGTATTTGGTATAACTCCACTTGATGGTATAATGACTGATGCTGTAGCAATAAGTCCTGGAGGAGCAATAGTTACTGCTGGATTATTTCCTGTGTATGTATCAGATAAAGCCGGAGAAATATCAACTGATACAATACCACCAGAAAGATGTTGGGTGAAATGAGCTACAGCCGATGAAGTATCAAATTCAGCATAGTACATTTTAAACTTCATATCCTTAGTTTGCTCTGAAGTCCAAGTCGATGCATTTTGACTCATCAACAATACTCCATTGTACGCATTCTTTGTGATAGAAGTATTACTACTAACATCAATTCCTCCCACAGTCGCAAGCCAAATTCTATAATCTGCAGAATTAGATGTCACAACAATCGCATATTCAGTTCCATTAAGAAGATATACCGGATCGGAAAACTTAAAGTTTGTCGCAATAGTTCCAGAATTGGCATCTACATTTATATCAGCTGCTTGCATTGTTACAGTTGAGAATGGCATTATTTGTTGTGTAGGAATTCCATTTGAACAAATAACAATATATGCAGTAACTGGAAGATTCGTAGATTTAGCTGAGAAGTATAGATCAAACCCAGTTGCAAATAAACCTTCTTCCACATTAGGAATCATGAATGTTTGAGCTATGGGATCATTCCATTGAATAGAAGTACCAACATTAATTGCTTGATTCTGACTTACTGAAGCTACAACTAATTCAGGCTTACGAATTGATAGAATAGTATCTTGCTGAGTTTCAGTCGTACCAGACGCAATATATTGAGTATCTGCAACAGTTGTAGATTCTGGTTCTGTATTAGATGGAGAATCACTCAATTTGAATACTCGCTGACCACATTTAAATTTGGTTAATTTATTATTAGGAATATAGAATTCCCCCTGAACATTACCAAATTCATCTGTAATGATTGGTAACCCTTTTAATATATCAACATCAATAGACGGAATGATATCATAATATACAGCAGAATCTCCTGCAGTATTCATGGATGTAGGAATATTAGTAAGTTGATTACAATAGCCAGTTACATTAATGCCATCAAAGAAAGCAAATACTCGAGTGTTAGGTTTAAGTTTGGTAGCATTAAAATAAATTTTGATTGGACGAATATATGGAATATAGCTGATATCAATTGCTTTATTACCAAGAGATTGTGTCTGATCTGTGTAGCCGAGAGACGTAAGCGATCCACTTCTAGATTGATATGCAGTTGTAGTAGTCGCAGAAATGGCTTTATTTATAGAAGCTCCGCTAAATCCAGTTGCGGCTGTTATAGCTGATCTACCACTTACAGTTGATTGTCCTAACCAATTTGTTTGCCATTCATTCCAATGAAACCCGAAAGTGTCAGATGTTGCAGCAGTTAAAGCCACAGCATCGTATGCGCCAGAATTATTGATAACTAAATCAGGTGCATGTATAGTGTCCTTCCAATTATCACTTGAAGGAATTAATGATATATTGCCAGAAAATACAGCAACATCATAAGGATTGACACTTAAAGTATCGGAACCATAAGACTGATTAATCAAGACTTGTTCGGTATATGGAAGAGTTATAGTATGATCATGAAGTTTAACTGCTGAAGTATCTGAAGGAACTAAGCGAAGATTCTTCATTGTAAACATCGGTCTTAATAGACCGACTGTATTATCCATTGAACATGCATAACCAGAATTTGCAGGATCACCAATAGAATGCCCAGTGAAAGCATCTACAATATATCCGTTCTTTAATCTTTGACCATTATTATCTGTAATTGATGCATTTTGTGCAGAAGTTTCAAGTAAAGATAAAGATGTGTAATATTCGATGTTAGAAATTCTCTGCTCAATACCACCAATATCTCGCATAGTAAATCGTCTATTATCGATATAATTTACAGTAATATCCTTCGGAGAATATGTATAAGCTGGAACATCAAGTGTATATAAGGCAATAGCATTTGCAGGAATTGATGAAGCTTTAGGTTCTAGTGCGGGATCTCCTTGAAGAACACTGAAGATTCCATTACTATCCACAATAACAGTATCAATTTTCGGTAGATAATAATCAATTGTTGAAGTGATAATGCTATCCGGATCAAGAGGAGCAAAAGATTCAAATGAAACAATGCTACTAGGACTTGCCGGATTAAATAAAATTAGGGGACGGAAATCATATACATCCGACAAACGAACTCCTTTATATGAAGGAATATTATCATATAGGAACGTATCAGATAACGTATACGAGCTTACACTGAAATAATCTCCGGTACCATGATCAAAATAATCATAACTAATATAAAGAGTATCTGAGGTGGCTCCTGTATATGTTATAGAAGCATTTGTATAATAATTATCTCTTTGTCCATCATCTGTGATAGAACACATTGATGTAACATTTTTACCTGATATTCCAGATGTAGTATATACAGAATTTATCTTAATAACATCTCCCTTTGATAACATTCTAATAGCAGTACCAGCACTTAATACTTCTTGGGCCGAAGTTGTTATAGTATTGATAGTTTTTGTTTTTCTGGGAGAACTTCCTGCATCAATAATAATAGGAAGAATTGCGGATACTATACGACCCGGCAAAGTTACCGTTGTAGAAGCTGAACCAGTTCCTGATATAACTTTAACAAGTCCTGAAGTATAATCTGTGCAGATTATGGATGATGTATCACCGAAAAGTCCAACACTTGTTGTAAATGTGGTTGTATTTGGTCCAGAATTCCAAGTGCCAGTAAACAATTTATCATAAGTATAAGATACATTAGAAACTGCCTTTGTTGTACCATAAGGAATAGGAAATAAGCTTGTGCTATTTTGAGAATCAATCAATGTAACTACTCCAGAGATATCAAAATCCACACTTCCTACAGAGTATATACGTTTGGCATTACTTAGATATTTTTCTGAATTCATCTTAATATCAAACAGATGAAGTCTGATAGCATCTGCAGTTCCATCAACTGCCCGAATTTTACAAGTACCTAAAATATTACCATCACTGTAATAACTTTCCGGTTCATCATAGATATTATAAGCTGTAGTTGGATTTGTTATTACTGGTAAAGTAGATCCATGATTGAATTTACCAACAATATAATTACCAACTCTTGCAGAAGAATGAACTGATGCCCCAGTTAAAACATTTGCTCTGCTTTTAGTTGAATATAAATCTCTATTTTGGGTAAGTTCTACACGATATCCTTTGATATAAGCAACTGCAGGATCTAGAGAGATTGAATATAAAGTTTCTCCTATAGCTTCTTTTTGTATATCAGTTTGAACAGGAATTGTTGCAGGATATGATCCTGTTGGCATTTCATCGACAGTATATCTACCGCCGGTTACTCCATCATTATAGAATTCTCGAAGTGTAATCTTAAATGGGCTTAAAGTATAATCTCCAGATTCTTCATAAGTTCTTTTTGCGAGAACATCATCAAGAGATGTATATAATTGTTTTACAGTTTCAAGACATTGAGAATTCTTGATTGTAAGTAACTTAATATAATTAGATGGAGAAAGGGTTGTAGATACAGGCAACTCCTTAACTGGATCCATTTCAACAAAATCTAGAGATAAATCAATTGTATATCTGTCGGCCCCAGGTGCTGAATAATTTGGCATTCCTGTTGCATTATCTAATATTGTTCCATCATTAGAATAATTAACAACAGATTCTGTAATACCGATAACAATTAATTGATTTACTAATGTATCAACTGCAACCTTATCAAGAAATACTGCTTGTGCCGGAGTCCATACAAATGAACCCTTTGTATAAAAAATTCCTTCACTAAGAAATGCACCGGCGGCATAACTTAAAGCATTACAAGCTCCAAGGAGAACTGCATCAGAATATACATTTAATCCTAGAAATGTGTTTACGTTATTAGAATAAGAATCTTGAATACTATTATTATATCTAACATATAAACGGAGAATATTTGTAGATATAATTTTATAACCAAGGAGTTTTGCTGTAACACCTGTCTGACTAGAACCACTACTTACATTAATAGTATTTGCTAAAGTCGTAAATAAAGATGTAGCATTAATAGTTCCAGTAGAAATATCAACTGCCGATACATTATTATCGAATGTGCAATTTCCTCCAAGAATTGCAGAACCATCTTTGTAAATACTTGAACCTAATCTGTCAATCTGAGATTGCAGAATACTTTGAAGTTGATTAACTTCTCTAACCTGAACAGAATATCCTGGCTTGAATAAAATCCGAAGATAGTTTTTTTCAGCAACAGTCTTATTGCCTTGATTTACATCCTTGACATTGAAGTCATCGAAATATGTTGTACTATAAGAAGTAATTGACATTAGAATTGAATTATGATTTTAATTTCTTCAGTTTGAGATTCGGATCTTGTAATGGCAGCACGGTTTTCAATGAATACGACTTCTCCAGAATTTGCCATATATTCTCCTGTACTACTTCCAAGAATTGTTGGAGTTAATGCAGAAGATCCCATGTAAATAGTTCTGTTTGTCGTGAGAGCCGTATTTCCATAATCACTCTTATTGTTTTGGTGATAATATAATTTATAAGTTAACCCATCATAAATTAAAGTATCCACAATAATTTTAGTAGTCCCATTGATAGTTAATATATCTCCAGTAGAAACCGTAACAGTTCCAGATAAAGTTAGATATGGAAGTCCTCTCATGGATGCTCCATAGTTACTAATAACCCCATTCGGTAAAGGATTTTTTAGGAGAGAAATTTGACGATACGGAATATAAAATCCATCACCAGAAATTAAAGATTCTGCTTTTACTGAAATTGCTGCATACCATGCAGGAAGAATCTTATATGGATAGCAAGCAAATCCAACATCTGGGGCGATTTTTGCAACAGATGCAAATCCAGAACCAGGAGTAGATCCAGATGAATCTAATGTAACAACTCCAGATATAACATTTACTAATCTTAAAGTTGTGAGATTTACAGATGTGGGAGTTAAGACAGTGATAGATCCAGATGAGATTGTTCCAGTTAATGCAATTGTTCCCGATGTAGCATCCGAAGTTGTATATGTATAGGTAAAGGCTGTATCAATTCCTGCCCTATATCCAGAACCGCCATTGACAACACTAAATCCATAAAGTAATCCTCCTTGAGCAGCTTTACAAAGAGCAGCTTCTCCATCAGAAGTTTTATCAGTTGTTATGCTAATAAATTGATCAGTAATTACAGAATTTACGGAATTAACTGCAACCACATCAATTAAAATCCAAACATATCCATCACCAGAATTTGCAGCGTACGGTGCATATTTAGTTACATATGAAGGAATTGTAGAAGTTGCTGTATTTGGAGGAGCATATAGACATAGAAATATATTACCACTAACAGTAACATAACATGGAAGATACGTTACATTATAATCATCTGTGGAAGAATAAAAACAATTATCATTAATAGGATCATATGCCTTATATCTCTTACCAGTTAAGAACTTATTATTAGGAATAACCTTTGTACCATTTGCAGCAGTAACTCCAATAAGGCTAATGAGATTACTTTTAATTTCTCGTTCATCTAAATAAGTTCCTAAAGGAGTTGGTACAGTGGTATCTACCTGTTCATCTGTAACCCATTTATCAGATTTGCCAAGACCAACATAGTATTGATTAACTCCTAGATCTGATATAAAAGCAGATGTGTTATTACGCCGAAAGTTTTCTGTAATGATAGCAGACATGTTTATATTTATACGTATTTAATTGAGGTTTATCAAGAAATTATAGACTTGCGACAAAATCGGCTTGAGTGCCAGATACATTTATATTAGATGTGTTAAATCGAGATCCTTGGGTTGTAACTCCCGTGATTATATTATTATGTATTTCTGGTATAAATGTATTAGTCAGTGTGGTTAATATCAGGATTGGGGTTGCTAGAATACCAGTGTTTATTACATTAATAGTATTATTGGTAATTTTCAAATTAGTACATATTAATGCTGAATTATTCTCTGTGGAGAATAGTATACCATAACCAGACCATCCGACCGCATCAGATGGTCCATTCATATATGGAGATATGTTAAAATCATTCCCGGTAATTGTTATATTAGAATTGTTATGACCCCATGAAGCAAATCCTTGAATGACGTGCTCGGCTGTATTATTGATTATATTGAGATTGTTAATATCAAATGCATCATTATGATATAAAGTTGTACAATTTTTAACATAACAATTGGTTATAGATGAACCATTATAAAGAGTAAATCCGTACATTTTGGGATAATTATATTCCAATAAGCTAGTACCAGGCCATAATACCCATGAATCCCAAGAATCTGGCATGATAATTGATATATTATTACATTGTAAATTTTCTCCTGTAACAATAGTTACATACGGATTTGCTGGTCCAACTGATACAGGATTATCTATGAGAGAATTAGTAAAAGATGAATTGTATCCCCAAATTGGGAATACTTCACCAACTCCCCCAGTTGTCCAATTGATAAAATGACAGTTATCCATTGTCCCATTATCCATAATCAAACATCTATATTCAGGACCTTCTATTCGAGACGATACAGGTAGAGCGGTAAAATATGTTGGATGTATGGCAACTATATTATTAACTGAATTTGCATCTATAACAATACCTTTTAAAGTTGCTCCGTTAGAACATGTAATTACACATGGTGGTTCATAGTTTGTCCACGGAGCATTAATCATTTTAATAGTCGCACTTCTGCCAATACTAGCAGCAAGAGTTATTGGGCATGATATTACTGTATTTCCTGTGGCATTATTTACTGTATATGTTCCCGCCCCCAATAAAACTGTATTGACATTTGGTAAATCTCCAGTAATATAAGAATCAATCGCTACAACTCCTGCATGATCAACTGAACTACCATTATTGTAAATTACAGTAACGGTTTGTACTTTTGCTATGGCAGTTATAGTAATCGTGTAAGTAGTTGAAATTGCTGCCAATGACGTGACTACGACATTAATAATATTATCACCAATTACCAAGGGAATTCTATTTGAAGTATGACCTGATTGTACTACATCTCCGTTAACCGTAATAACGGCACCTATATCATTTGAGGTGGGAGTAATAGTTATAGGAACAATATCATTGGTTACCACTGAAGTATATGAACTGGTTTCGGTAAAAAACCTTGGATACATCGTAGCATTATTTAATGACAAGCCTGACAATGTGGTAGCCTTTGATACTTTAGATACCACCCATCCAGAAGATAACGTTGTAGAATCTGAGGTTATAATAGAATTGTCGTAACTAGATATCATATTATAAATTTGTTACTGTACTTAAGAAGAATGAAGTTACTTCATTATGTTGTATGATATTAACATAACAAGATATATTGCTAAATTTGCAGACATTTATATTGCTATATGGTTCCATCGCTTGAGCAATAGTCATATCTCCATATCCTGCACATAATTGAGTACTATCTAAGCTTCTTGCCCATGATTGATAATTCTCTCGCACAATTGAATCTCTACTATTATCACATAATTTCAATAAGCCTAATGTCATTAAAATCATTCTAATTAAAGATTGATCTAATGTAGGATCTATTAAAGCTTTAGATAGAATTGTGTAAATTATGGCGCCAAGATTAATTCGACCTGGTTGATATTTTGGAGAATGATAACCAATAACTGGAGGTTGAAGTAATTTATAACTCAAAAAATCTGCATTATTTTTGAATAGATTATAATCAATATAATTATACCATTCACTTTTTGCCAATAATTGTAGAAGTACGGCTGTAAATAATTTTAATCCCGCAGGATGCACTAATCTTAAATAATCATTAATCCATACATCACTACTATAGGAAGACTTAATTGAATATGAATATTTCTGCCAATAATGACCATCATGTAATTTGTAATTATCTGATGCAAATGATTTATGATTTGAATATTTCCATAATTTCTTTGTGTCATTAGCCAAAGACCAAACGGTAGGATTCAATGCTATAATTGAATATAGGTTCAAATGATTTGTATCATAGATGATATCGCCATAACTACTCCCAGGAATAGACTCAGCATGAATACTAAACCCATGTTGATATTTGAATGGTCTCAAATTATCTATAGATTTATATACAACATCTGAATCGTTATATACTAAGGCATCAACCACATTTCCCCAAACAGCTTCATCTGGCCAGGCTGCATCTATTATTGTTATATTTTGTAAATTATCATATGTAAATATCCAACCACGAACCTTTGTATAATAATCGTAATAAATTGATTCATATCTTTCAATGAATGGGATATTATATAATTCAGGATTCTTGGCTTCATATGACCATACATTATCACGAAAGTATTTTAGATATACAGTAAGTTCTCCATTGGGCCCGATTGGCGAATCTGAAGATACTACCATTGTTTCTTTATTCGGATTAGTCAAACAAAGATTTGCATGAGTAAGATCCTGAATGCTACCCCATTGACCAGAACCAGCTGATAAATCGAATAGATAATCTCTAGGATAAAATATGCTTACAGTTTCATCATAGAATAATTTAAAGAATGCATATATAGAATCATCTGATCCTCGGGTATTATAATATTGCAGAACTATTTTATACAGAGTAACTTTACTTAAAGATGAAGTATTAGGTATTGTTCGAGCAATTAAACTTTGAATACTTGTCAAATACTTGTCAGATGCTATATCAATATCTTTATCGGAAGTAATATTTGATATTTCATATGAAGGTAATCCTACGGAATTGATATGTTCATAATATCTTTCAATGAAACTAATAAGAGTGGATGAAGATTCTCGAAGATTCTCTGGATACAGACCCGAAACTTTTCTGGATTCTATATTTCTAGGAGCCGCTGAATTTGCTACACTTAAAATCATTTATTACCGATCTCGTTTAAATGTGTTATAATTGATGGATTGACTGATACCTCCAACCACAATGGCATCAACTTCTCCATATACAGATATTCTATCTGTATTAATTTGAATTAGTTTATTACGAGCAGATGCAATATCATTTGATGCAGGAATAAGATCAAGATAAACAGTTGTGTCAATATCTGCATCCAAATAATCAAGTTCAACGATTCCCGCCGTAATATCAATGGAACCTACGTTGTTGTTATATACAAGTTGAGTTCCATCTGATGCAATACTATAACTGTAAATGATTCGTTTATTGGAATTGCTTGGATTTAGAATATCTCCAAGATAATATGTAACACCTTTATATGTCCATCCAGAAGACTTTATAATAACCACATCATTTTCTGGATTAAGTTGCATCCCATATTTCAAGGTGAGAATAGTAGGAGATCCTGCAACAATAGTAAATGTTTTTGAAACATAAACCCGAACCAATGAATTAAGAATAGCTGGAGAACTAGTATCAATAGTTTTTGATAATAAAGAATGACGAAATACACCATCAAATGATCGGAGATATTGAGAATTAAAATCAATGACTGTTTGTTTAACAGCACTTTCCATTTGTATTGCCGATAGTGTTGTTTGATTTTTGTTATATTTAAACATCACATCGAGAATAATATCAACATAATCATAATTTATAATTTGAGGTAGAATTGAAAGTACTTTCTTACCAGATAGAATATTGAGTACTTGTGATCTATCCTCATCAGTCAATTGAGATAATACACCAGAACGTACATTAGATTTTGCAATAGATATGAATACCTGACCATAATAAGGAGGATTATTTTCTTCTCCACCCCATACTGCAATAGTTTGAGCAGTCGGAAAATCTCTCTTAATGATAGCTTTATAATCATCTGCAGTGACGGCCCGATTTTGAGCAATAAAATTTAAAGGAGCATTAAACTTGATACTACTGATACTTTCATTATATGAACCTCCTGTTGCGAATAAACTGTTTCCATTAGTATCAGTTGCAGCTGTTACGTTATATTGTGGAGCATTCTTTAAATCTGAAATCAAATTCATGGTAAATCCTGTACCATATCCGGCTCCATTTACAATAGGACCTTCAGTGACAAGATAACTCAATTGTAATACACCGAGGTTATCTGGAACTTTTCCAAAGGTTGTACCATTACCAAAACTAATAAAATAATTTCCATTATAATTTTCAGAGATAAAGTATATCTGAGAAGAACCATCTATATTAGCAACTTGCTCAAACCTATTATATACATCAAACAAACCTGCTCCCGTAGGATATACTAGTACTTTAAGAGTAGAAATATCAATATTCTTATCATTAATTATATATTGATTATTATTTTGAAGATTATTAATCTGAATATTAGTAGTAATTAAAGCTCCCTGATATATATTAGCAATTCCCGAATATACACCATTATTTAATGTTAAAACGACATCGTCAAGATTCACAAATTCATATGAAACTTTATTGATATATGTATTAAAAATTGTATATGCTGGAACAATAATTGTTGTAGATGAATCTATATCTGCGGAATAATTACGAGATATATTGATTGTAGCTTTAGCGGCAGTATAACTATTTGGGGTATAACCTATAAGCTTTGCACAAGATACTACGTTTTGTCTAAGTTGGGCAGAATCAATAAAACTTTCGTTGACTGCCATATGAGCAAGTACAGCATTATAATGAGTATTATGAGAAAGCAAATCTATCAAAGTATTTAAACCGGATCCAGAATAATTCCAATCTTTGAACGGAGAATCCGACGCAGTAAAATATGCGATTAGATTCATCTTAATCTGATCGAAATCTAATTCTGTTACATTGATTCTTTGACTTGGATTTGCCATTTATCTGATTCTGTTGAGGTAAAATGTTACATCTGCAACCACATCATAGGATGTTAAAAATGTTACAGTGACTTGATATGCATTTCTAATAGAATTATCTATAACTTGGACAGTTATTTCGGATACTCTAGGTTCATATTTTTTTATGAGATTTTCAATAGCATCTTTTAAGGCGAATGCTGTAAATGGATTAGCATTTTCAAATAATAAAGATCTAAGACCAGATCCTAATTGAGCTTGAAATGGTCTTTCATGATGATTAGTTAATACTAAATTTCGTATAGATGATCTAATTGCATCGAGATCAATAATAGGAAGAATATCATTATATACTGGATGTATAGTAAAGCTTGGATCCATATCACTATAAAGAAAATTACGTGATACGACACTTGCGCGTCCATCACTGTAATCCGATAAAATCCTACTCATATATTATATTTATACAAGAAGATTTTGAGTTTCTAAACATTTGTAGTTGCTCCGTTAGTTGCTGTAGCTTCAGAAGCATATAATTTGTGAGCAGATTTATAATTTGAATTTATTTGAGTTCCTAAAGAAACAACAAAGGCCTGTACTTTATCAATTCCTGGACTTGGATATAATCTATGATTTGTAGTAAATATATCAGGGTGATGATAAGTATTGCTACCAGTTCCCGTTCCTGTATATGCTCCAGTATCTGTTACTGTATATTGGCCAGATGTGGTTTTACCTGCTGGATTATATGGAGTTCCGTCGGGATTTTTTAAGGCTATTACTGAACCACCTGGCCAACGAGTACTAGCTATAGTTAGACCGTCTCTTAGAATTCCATATGCTCCTCTGTCACCATCTCTAGTTCCTTCTAGCTGAACTTTACCTGATCTTAATTCTGCGGCAGTTGTAGGATCATCGCTTGCAGGGCCATAAGTAGTACATCCAACATTTTCAACTCCTCGAGTAGGTACTAGAACATTCTTCATAAAGTATGCTCGAATTACATTAGTATTTTTCCCAATTTCTAACTTACCGCGTGTAATCCGTCTATTAAAATCCATCATAAGTTCGGCGGACCATTCTCCATGAGATTTCTCTATTCGTAATGCATTATCAATATATTTCTGTTGTAGAATAGCATCTTTTGATGAATCTGTTGTAATCTTTATATCATCATGATATGAATAGATTAATGTTGTCACAGCCGTTATCATCACCATGTAATTGGAGAAAGGTTTAGTTATATCTCCACCCTCCTCAATTTTTTTCAACTCAGTCATCTTGGGAGTATCTTTTGCGACTGCGCCTCTTAACCCTTCCAAGAAAGTATCATATGAATTCTTGACATTATTAGATGCTGGATTAAATATCGGCATTGGTGTGGGAGTGACAATCTTGGGTTGTAATGTGGGGTTAGATTTGATTCTTCCTGGAGAAGGTAGTCCAAACACACCGTAATCTTGTTTGTTACACACATTATTAATATCCTTTAATATTTCAGTAATCCCAGGAATATTTGGGAATTGTTTTTCAAGAGCATGAATTTGATCATTAATATTCGCATATACTCCCGATGAAGCTAGTACAGCGTCAAGAAAACTTAAAGGATTACTTCTAATATCCTGAATTGACACAATTATAGCCTCCGCTTCCTCAATCATATTAACAATCTGTGAAATTAGATTAGAAATACCAAGCCCTGGAATATATGCTAATAATAAACTCAATGCTTTTGCAGCAACAGCTTCCATTAATTTTTCTGGAAGAGATTTTGCACAATCAGAAATAGACGCTATAGTTGAAATTGCACTAATCTGTGGAACATCCAACCGATATAAAAGAGTTTCTGTAATGAAACCAGATGGATCTTTAAGAGATGCTTTACCTTCTGGAGTTAACAATCCAGTTTTAAAATTAAGTTGTTCTGCTATTGCGCCCGTATCCATTGCTATAGTATGAGTTGCAATCACAGGAGTTGTAGATTTATAATTCTGATCTACAACCATTACAGAAACTTGGTATGTTCCAGGATCAGATGGTGCGATTAAAGATCCATTGTATGTTACAATACAATCTAAATTTGGTGGGTTGGTAATTATAGTTGCGACCGGAGAAAGTCCATTATATATAAAAGTTTCATCGTTCAAAGTAATAGTTGCAATACCTTTATCAATAGATAAAGACTTTGAGGTATTTACAATGCCAACATCTGACCTTTTGACATCACTTGGATCCCATTTGGATGTAAAATATCCAACCATAGGACTTGTCCCACCCAAAGGATTAGGTGATAATGAAGCTTCGACACGAATATCATATTTTCCTATATTAGTGGGAATAGTCGTACTTGATGTATTATCATTAGAAATGTAAGTTACTGTATATGTTATAGATAACAATGATACAGGATGGTATATATCATCAAGACCAGAATTATCAGTATAATACCCAACAGTATTTAAAACAACTCCTGGAAATGATCCAAATGTTGTCTTGAGATTATCTGTAAGAGTTATATAAAGAAAATTTGGAAGATGTATCATATAATCGGAGGAGCTGATGGAATTTCAGATGTTAGATGAATATGAGATGATAATGTTACTGGTCCGGTTAGAGTACTCATAGTATCAAGACATTCTACAAATGCATTAGGAGCAAGTATTGAAGGAGTTTTTGCGAAAAATACTGGAGTTAATGCAGTGATAGTTCCAACAGCAGTTATATTACAAGTTGATAATGAATCTATTCCAATTAATGATCCTCCAATAGAAACCTTACCAGACGAATTAAGTGATGTTCCAGAAGGCCCTCCAGTAATATGAGCCGATCCAGTCGAGGTCATATTATAATCTCCTTTGATAATAGATGTATATCCAGAAGATACCGTTTCAGAAACTTTACCATGAACCGTATGAGTAAAATCTTTACTTTCCGTGATCTGTTTACCTTTAATCTTTTCAGATGCATCTCCTACAACCTCAAGAATATAATTACCATCAACATGAAGACTATAATCTCCATGAACTGTTGTATGCATTTCCTCAGTTTCAATCTCTAACTTCTTACAATGAAGTTTAACACTCTGTTCCATTGTGACATGCGCATTTCCTTTAATATGAATATGACCATCTCTGATAACCATTATCCAAGAATCACCTTGGATATCAATGATAGAAGTACCATCGGCTATAATTGTTTTTGATGTACCCGATTTATGATGTTCTGCAATTCGTTCATGTCCAGGTGTGTCATCAACTTCAAAAACATGACCACCCTTAGTTTGAGTTACAGAATTAAAAGTATATTGAGAATCCTCTGTGGGTACAGGAGGATTCCATAGATTCGTAAACTGAAATTCATTTGTTGCCATACTATACTAACATTGAAGATGAAGAACTCGTGGGAGATTTAATACGAAGAAGACTTCTAACACTACTCATTGCTGTATCTTTAAGAATAACACCTTCAACTCCATTTGATATTGAATTCCCTTGAATTAATTGGAAACCTTTTTCTGTTTGTTTTACTACAATAGCTGCATGAGAAAATGAAAATATAACAATATCTCCTGGCTGAGCTTCTCTAGGATTTTTAATAATCTGTACTAAAGCTGGATTTGATGCAGCCCAATCTGTTTCTAATCCAAAAGCAGATGCTGTCTTTGGTCTATGTTTTTCATCAATAATTCCACTTTGTTGAACACACCAACAAACAAAGGCAGCACACCATGCTTGCCCATAACCAGAAGTATCTGAACTTGTTGCAGTCCAGTATTTTTCAATTCCAGGTCCTCTATTATCATGATTAGGTTCCACAACTCCTATTTGTGTTAAACCCACATTTGCTATTGCAGAAGCAGGACCAGTCGCAACTGGAACTGGATCGTTAGAAGTTCCGGTTGTAGAAGTTGCGGTTGTATTTTTACCCGTAGGACTATATATACCAGAACTCGATAATGCCGATTGTTGAGCATTAGCAAATCCAGGATTATTTCCATTAGTATATGCAAGAGATCCTGCTGGAGCATCTGGTCCCGATCTTAAAGGATAGGTTCCCATGGGATCTTGAAATCCAATAGCCGATGGTCTACCACTAAATCCAGTTGATGAAGATGCTCCGGGAATTGTTCCTATAATAACGGGATCTTGCAATTCAGCATCTCTAAAGAATCCAAAAACCCATGTTCCTGCACTCATGGAATGATTCAAGCCAATACCACAAATACTCGCAGAAGTTGTTGGAAGTATTACAGTTGCCCATGGCAAATCTTGACTGGGAAGTAAAGTTAAATCTGGTGTATGATATCCCATACACCTCACCTGAGCACGTCCTAGCTGAAGAGGATCATTAGTACTTTCGACAACACCTGTAAACCAATGAGAAATTTTCATAGCTTATCACTTACAACTCTTAGTTTACTTGTATAATATCCATCAGAAAATGAATGAGTTACATTGGATATTATATATGGACCTGATATTCTTTCATCTAATTGATCTATACTATTTCGGGTACTTTTATCATATATTTCAACATTAATAGCTTTATATATTTCTAAATTGATCTTTCTTCCAGGATTTAAATATAAATCTCCATATACAGTAACTTCATGTGTAACTGAACTCATTCTTGCAGAAAATGCTTTCGCATTAGCTATATTAGCGAGTAAAGGTCCAGAAGTTGAATTCAATTGAGAAACTGGATTTGGAACTGTATTAACTTCCAAATTAGTCATGCTTGCATTAGGCATGTCAGATAATGCAATAGGCTTAAAATTTTTATCATGAGCATATAATGTAATAGATCCCTTATTAAATATAGTTTTAAACGGATCTTGTATAACATTGGTTGTGGCAAGAGTATTTGGTATAATAACTGATCGATTTTTATCAGCATTAAAAATTTGTTGAGTCCAAGTTTTAGTACCAAGATCTGTAACATTGACTACACTTGCAAATGCACCAGCCTTAGCTAACTCCAACTTATTTAATTTCATGTTGGATTGCATTTCAATAATTCGGAGAATCCCATCCTTATAAGCTTCAGGAGAATCTCCTGTATTATCCAACTTTTGTTTATATGTGTATTTTCTATATGAGCTAGAATTAACTAATTCCGTCCATGAAGATAATCTTGGTATATTTTCTGAAATTCTATTATATAAGAAAAAAGGTGAACCAACAGAATCAAATAGCTTGGATCTTAACCATTCAGCAGCTCTAAGAGGACTTTGAATGGTGATAATCCCATCAAACATAGTTATTGGAAGTTTTTTTGGTACAAGTAATTTTACATTAAGATCATCTTTAAAGATATTATAGATGTTTGTGAGAACATTGTTTTTTATAGACCGAGATATTTTTGTAAGAGCTGATAGATAAGCAAAATCCGATATAGCAATAAGAGAATATTTTTGAATATTAGGAGATGATGCTAACTTTTCATAATTAGGATATTCAAGAACTGTTAATTTCAACTTAATATTTTTTACGGGAGTTGCTGAATTGATTTCTGGATTATTACTAATCTTTTCAATTTCAATATTGATTATTTCTTGTCCATTAATACCAAAATCTTCAAAGAAATTAATCGTATCTTTTATAGTTGCCGATAATGTTATTACTGGGGAAAACAACTCTTCAGTTATAGTGAAAGATTCTACAATTCGACGAATATCTCTAACTTCATTCTTTGAGTTTGTTATATCAAACTTAATAAGATTGAAGGCGGATGGAATATTAGCAATTCCATTCTCAATACCCTTTGGTGTATTCCTTGTAATGATATTAGTCATATTAACTATTCAAAACTGAGAAGTATGCAGATGCAAAATCAGCAATTCTATCGGCTCGGATGATTTTAATTTGAGTTTTGGCATCATTTGTTATAGTCTCAATATCTTGAAAACTTTTATATATTGGTTCGTTTGTTCCTAACTTAATTAAGTCATATACATTTCTAATATTCCCAAATGTATCATAATATGTATGAGCTGCATTATAGTATAAAGACCAATTGTATGGATATGATATGACAGTTTTATTATTTATTTCTGATGTAACACTAAGCGGAATATACACTGAATGAAATATAACATCATTTATATCAGCCCCAGTTTCTATAATAGTTTTCCAGGCAGACTCTTTTAATCCGTTAGCCACATACATGGATTTCATGATAGATAACCATTCAAGTTTTAGAGGAGAATTGACTACATTAGGCTCATGCCAAGAAAGTGAATAATGTGGAGATGATATAAAAGAATCTCTAGAATTAGAAGATATATCATAGATAATCAATTGTTGCCTAGCCGAATCAAATTTTAGAATTTTAGCACTACTTCCTACATCATTATTTAAACGCAAATATGGAAGATACTTTGAATTCAAGGGAGTTAAACTAAAATCCATGAGATCATCTTTATTTTTAATATCAATTAAAGATTCTGGAGTAAATGTAATAACTGAATATGGAGAATATTCAGCTTCTATCATACTATTTAAATCATAATAAGACATTGGCCATGCCTCATTGAGACCGTCTTTGAGAAACGAATTTAGAATAAAGAAAGTCCAATAATAGTCGGAAGTTCCATATAGATCATATGATACTGTATCTGGTCTATCTCCATCACGAATAGTATAGTAGGTATAAACCGATGCATCATCGGGAAGTTTTGATGCAGTCACTGAAACCTCTTGTGTAATATTAGTGAGATTTGTAACAGAACCATCACCATAAAGATCATATGGTATTGTAGAGTATTTGGAAAAGAATGGGGTTGGCATGATAGATTAAATTAAAGGCCTCCTACCCTTGTACCGGATGCATTACCCCCAAGATATTGAGGAAGAGTTCCTAGAGGACCAGCTTTACCGACTCCATCATTATTAATAGGAGGAAGCGGACTTATTAAATCAGATGATGATGAATTCGGCGCAGCAACATCTGGAGCAACATCTGGAGTAAATACATTGATGCCAGTTCTCTTTGGTTTATCACTATTCAGACTTAGAATATCTTCATATGTAAGTGCTCTTGTTTCTTTAAATGATACAGTTAATTCAGTTGCAAACGGAGCAGAATCATTTCTCCACATATTATTAGAAGAGTTGAAAGTAGAATCAACACTTTCCAGATAACAATCAAATATCTTTGGAATATGATCGAGTTCTTTTATTTCATTTCCTCCGCTAAAAGCAACAAACCGAATAGTCCAGGATGGCGGATATAATAATTGAAATCCATTTGAAACTGGATAAACCCCTGATCGGAAAGCATATACAATACGTCTAATAAGATCAGCTTCAGGAGCACTACTAGGTATTAAATTAAATTTAAAAGTAAATGTCCTTGTACCAACTCCAGAAAATTCTGTATTTACATAAGGATTGAAAATAGTACCTGCCCCAATAGATGCCGCTGAAGATATATTAGGAGAAACTGATTTCAATCCTTTTAGAACAAGTGAAGCTATTTCTTCCTTAGATCCACCTAATTGTTGCTTGGCGTTATCAAATACTCCTTTGATAGCATCCATATTTGCACCACCTTGTAAAGATCCAGCAACTGCATTCCCAATAACTCCAAGTTCTTTTGCCGTATAAGTTGAACTATCGGCCGTAGAAATTCCAGTAGGAATTGGTAGTGCTATCATTGGAGCTTGTGCTCGCAATCTAATATTCGATGATGCCACATTCTTATTATTCTGAGTAAATACAACCATTGGCCTATAAGTCGTAGATGCAACCATAATATCCAATGGAAATATTAATGGAGCTGAAGACTGTGAGTTATTTGCCATGATAAATATATTTATATATGTCAAAGTACTATTCTGGAAAATTTCGTCCAAAAAACATTTCTAAGTATGAAGGACAATATGATAATATACAATATAGATCATTATGGGAACGACAAGTATTTAAATGGTGTGATGAAAATCCTAGTATAATTTCATGGTCTTCAGAAGAAACTGTAGTTCCATATGTTTGTAGAACTGATAATAAACACCATCGGTATTTCGTTGATCTCAAAATTACCTTCTCTAATGGTAAAACTTTTCTAATTGAAATCAAGCCAAAAGCTCAAACTATTTTACCTAAAAAACCTGCACGGCAAACTCGAAAGTTTCTTTTGGAAGTTCTTACTTATACAAAAAACCAGTCAAAATGGCACGCAGCAGAAGCATATGCACATCAAAGAGGTTGGGAATTTGAGGTTTGGACTGAAGATTCTTTGGCAGATTTAGGAATCAAGCTTATTATTGAACGAGCTCCTAAACCAAAAAGGAAGATATAAATAATATCTATATGATATCTTTTAAAACTTACATCTTATTGGAAAATTCTGATTATCGAGGAAACCATTCAGCCCCCATGAATACTCCAGATAAGGCGCCTCTTCACAAACTAGATATGATATATCCCGATGATATCTATAGTTTAGATGCCGCAAGACTATACGGTGATATGGGTGGAGATTTGAATGATAGGATTTCTATAAGCCTTATAAAGGCTTATAGAAATAAGCCCAATGCAAAGGTTACGATTTATCGAGCAGTTCCTAAGATTTTAAGTAATTCTGAGAAGTTGTCTAAATTGAAAACAATGAAATATAACTTCATGAGCAGAAAGTTAATTCCTAGATCTTACAAAGGGGATAAGAAGCTTTTTTATGATTGGGTTACAAAGGAGATAGAGGAAGTTAAAGATAAACCAAACACAGCCAAACTTGTTATTTCTCCTGGAGATTGGGTTACTTTAAATAGACAATATGCAGTTAATCATGGATTAGGAGAATTGCGGGGCAATTATAGAATTCTCACTAAGACTGTGTTAGCCAATCAATTATTTACAGATGGTAATTCAATTCATGAATTTGGATATGATCCCAGTTAATAAATATTTAATATGGTGATCTCTAATTCAAATTCTCTTTTTCAAAAACTACATGCTGAAGCTAAATCGGCCGGAATCATTCCTAACACGATAGCATCACATAAATGGTTTTTATCAAAGTTATCAGGAATGCGACAGACTATTGCCGAACGCACAATTATTACGGATACTTCATTAAAGTCTGGTAATAGAGCTAAAATAGGAAAAATGTATGCTTTTCGATATGATCCTAAACATAAATTAACTCTTCCATTGTATGATGCATTTCCCTTAATTTTAATGGTTGGTCCTGCAAAAGGAGCTAATGGAGAACAGGGATTCTATGGACTCAATCTTCATTATCTTCCTCCACAAGCTCGGGCGGTTTTCTTTGATAGACTTATGTCTTTTACCAATAAAAGATATGATGCAAATACACAAATTCGTTTATCATATTCTATGCTTAAATCTGCATCAAGATTGAAAGCATTTGAACCTTGTTTTCATATGTATTTGCTAAAACACATGAAAGGATTTGCCGTAGAAATTCCTGCAACAGAATGGGAAATTGCTTTGTTCATGCCTTGCGAAAACTTCAAATAAATTTTATATGGCTATTACAAATCCTATTCCTCCAAAGAACACTTCTAAATCAGATCCAAAAACTCTACTTTCTAGAATTCAAGCTAGACAAGGTCTGTCCAGGAGTAATAGATTTTATGTGGATTTCAGTGCTGTCGGCACTTTATTCCAAGTTGATAATGTTCAGTTGGATGATCTTAATTATTTTTGTGAAACATCTTCAATTCCTGGAAGAACAATAGAAACAGTTGAATATGGTATATGGCATCGACCAATTAAATTGCCTGCAGGTTATACTAACGATGATGTTACAATGACATTCCATATGACCAATGATTTCTTTGTTAAGAAGTTATTGGATTTATGGATGGGAAAGATCATTAATATTGATACATATCTTTTGAATTATGATAATGAATATAAAACTTCCATCAAGCTTTATCAATTAGATCAAAGTGATAAAATTATATATGGTGTAGAACTTATAGAAGCATATCCATATACAGTAAAAGCGTTAGAATTGAATAATGGTATTGAAAATGAAATAGTTTCATGTTCGGCTTCATTTACATATAAAGACTTTCGTGTTATTTCTGTTACAAATTCTGATATAACATCAAATCCTATTTCTGTTAATAATCAATATAACAATAGTGCTCCTGTTCCTGGCTCGTCATTAACTCCATTACAGCCAGCCAATAATCCATCTTATCAAACTATAGCTCCGGCAACACCCGGATTGGCTCCTCAACCAGATAATCAACCTTCAATATTAGACACTTTAAACCCTTCATTCTTAGATCCAAGAGTTGTTCCGCCTATCACTTCTCCAACAACTCCTGATTATAAACCCATAATTCCACAAACTCCAGTTTAATTTGAAGATATATATTATATAACACAATAATAAATTATGGCACTTCCTATCATTACATCTCCGAGATATTCGCTTACTGTTCCGTCAACACAAAAAACTATAGAATTTCGTCCATTTTTGGTTAAGGAAGAAAAGATTCTCCTAATAGCACAAGAATCTTCGGATAATACAGAGATTATTCAAGCAATGAAAAATATTATTTCTGCTTGTACATTCAATAAAGTTGATCCTGAAACTCTTTCAGTATTAGACCTTGAATATATCTTTCTCAAGCTTCGTTCAAAATCTGTAGGAGAAATTGCAACTATTAATTGTAAGTGTACAAAGTGTAAGAAGTTTACTCAAACCTCAATTAATCTTGAAGATATTAAGATTGATAATGATCCTAAAAAGAGCAAAATTATTATGCTTACAGATAAAATTGGACTTAATATGAGATATATTCAAGTTAAAGATATGAATGTTCTCATGAATGATAAGTCGGAAAAAACTGATATGATTACCGATATTGTTATTGCTTCCATTGCTAGTATTTTTGATGATGTTGGGGTATATCTTTCAGAACAAACATCAAGAGAAGAAATGGAAACATTTATCAATTCTTTAAATAGAACTCAAATGTCTCTAATTGAAACTTTCATTGCAGAAGCTCCAAAATTATCACATGTTGTAAAGTTTGTATGCTCTTCTTGTAAGGAAAAGAATTCTATAACATTGATTGGTGCACAAAGTTTTTTCGAGTAGCGCTCTCTCACGCAAGTCTTGTGAACTTTTATCAAGAAATGTTTGCTCTTGCGCAATATCACCATTGGAGCCTAAATGAGTTAAATGATCTAATTCCTTGGGAAAAGGAAATCTATCTATCCTTACTCATAAATCATATTAAGGATGAGGAAGAGAAACAAAAAAGAGAGAGTCATAAATCATATAAATAAAGATGAACTATGGCTAAAAAAATATCAAGAACTTCTTCTAATTCGGTTTCTCTTCAAGGAGGATTTCTTGATATTATTGATGAGATTAAAAAATCAAATCAAATCGTCGGATCCATTGCAGAATCTATTAAAGTATTGGATACCGCCAAGTCTTTAGTATTAAAACCTACAGAAGGTCTTCATCATGAAATAGAAATGGGTTTACTCAATATAGCAAATGTCGCAGCTATATTAAGAGAAATCAGAGATGATAAAAAATGGGAAGAGATAGTTAAATATACCAGATTAAGTGCAGAGAGAATATTAACTCTCACTGAAGCTATTAGTAATATTAAGATAGTAAATCCGGTTACAAGTGCTATTTCTAGTAATAAACCTATGGGAGCTACTAGAGTATTAACGTCTCCAGGTAAACGAATAACAAAAATATCAAGTTATAGAGGATCTCGCCATCAAATGGTAGATACTTCAATCGAAACTCCTGGTGTAGGAAATCTATTAAAAGGTTTAATGTTAAGTATCACACCTCAATTTGTTTTTGATGTATATACAAACGGTATTCAGAAATTAGTCAATGTTATAAAATCAATAGATATTTCTTTAATTGATGAAAAATTAAAACATCTTTCAGGACTATCAAGAATAGTTAAAGATATTCAAAGTATCAGTTGGATTGGTGTATTGAAAGGCGCATTGACTCTTAAAAGTCTTTCTCATATATATGCAATGGGTATACGAGCATTAGTAAATGCTTTGAGTACAATAGATATACCTAAAGAACTTGAAGAAAGAATCAGACTTTTTGCTCATATATTAGATCCTTTGGAAACTCTTCAGAATCTAAAATTCGTAAAGATGTTAGCAGGGTCTTTATTGCTATCAACTATTACCAATAATATAGTTGCAGGTCTAACACCATTAACATCTATACCTACTACAAAATTAGAAAAGTTAAAAAATGTAGGAATTATGTTACAAGAGGTATTTACTCCTATTGCAAAATTTCTTAGTTCTGTTGCGGGATCTCTAATGAAAGGAGCTTTAGGTATAACTTTATTGGGAGCTTCAATATTGCCATTTGTATTTTCATTGAAAATGATGGAAGGTATTAAAGAGGACACCATTGAAAATCTTGCTAAAGGCTTAGTAGTATTAGCTATTGCTGGCGGTGTACTTGGATCTGCATTACCAATGGTTGCGGCTGGAGCTTTAGGTATAACTTTATTGGGAGCCTCAATATTTCCTTTTATACTTGCACTCGAATCGCTACAAGGAATTGATTGGAAAATTATTGAGACTATTGGTCCAGCATTATCATCTTTAGCTGAAGGGGCAATACCATTAGTTCTAGCCGGTCCAGGTTTAACTTTAGGTGCTATAGGTCTTGGTTTATTTGCAGGAGGTCTTAAGTCGTTATCAATGGCAATGAATAATGATTCTGCTAAAACATTAACAACCTTTGTAACCAATTTAACAGATCTCACTAAGAATGTAACATTTACAAAACTTAAAGATATTGCTTTGGGAGTTGGTGCATTAGCCTTAGGTATTGCCGGACTTGGAGCTGGCACCGCAATTGATGGTATTCTATCATTCTTTGGTAAAAAACTAGGACTTACAATAGATCCAATTGCACAAATCATAAGTCTAGCTGAACGAGGTGCTGGTATCACTCTTGTTGGCGACGGTCTTAATAATATAGCAAAAGGCTTAGCGAGTATTGCAGACGCCGCTGATGGACTTAAAGCCTTAACTGATTTAGATATTGATAAACTTGAAAGTGTTGCAAAATTTCAAAAAGCCGTTTCCGCTGGATATACATCATGGGATGATTATAAAAGTCATGATTATAAAGATCGTAATGCAATTAAAACTATAGAACCGACTACAGGTATTAGTGTGAACAGTGATGTCAGTAGATCACTTGGCGGGCAAGGAAGCTCTACTCCAATTATTGTTAACAATATTAACACTGGTGGTAATGTATCATCGAATAGTTCTAATATTATGAATAGTGTGATGATGGCCTCAGTACCCGGAAGCGGAATACCTGCATTATGGGATTATTAAATCCTATTCTCATATAAAAAGGTATCAAACTCTTCTGCTGTATGTATACCTTCAAGAGTAGATAGAATATTTCCATTCATATCATAGAAGATACAGTATGGAATTCCTGTAAGTTTTGAATCTAGAACTATATGAATATTATCATAATTATCGACATCAATAATCTGTAATTGAGTTGGAGTCCTATTACAATAATCTTGAATAACTATTTGATACTTCTTACAATCTATACAAGAAAGTAAAGTAAAAACCCTGATTAAAAAGATCATAAAGTATATAACAAAAATCCCGACACTTCTCAAAAAAGAGGTGTCGGGATTTTAAGTTTTATTTAATCGTTATTGTTTGGCAAGCTTAGCAAAATATGAAAGCGACGAATCATCTTCTTCTCCACTCTCACCCGCATCTTCATAAGTAGAAGCAACTGATTCCTTAACAAGTTCTGGCAGAGACTTACCAAGTACAGCTGGTGTAGTTGTATTCACACTAGTGTGATTTACCATAGTATTATCAGTTTCTCCCATAACAGCAAGGAACTTACTTTTAAGTTCATTATATGATTTGAACTTATCAGGAGAAACCAATTCTGTGAGGGAATATAGACCATCATAAAGTTCCTTTTGACGCTCTTCATCACCTGCAAAGATTTCTGAAGGTGCATCAAATTCACTCTTATCATAATTACGATAACCTTCAACGTGACGGATTTTGATCTTGAAATTAGCACCAGCCCACATATCAAAGACATTAACTGCTACTTCTCCAGGGAAAGTTGGGGAAAGTTTTTCATTGATCATGTCAAAAATCTTCTTACCATAACGGAAGATTTTGATTTTCCCTTCATTTTCAGGATTTGCTGGATCTGCTATTACTAGTACATTAGAAAAATAATTAAGATGACGTTTGCGAGCACGAACGCCCTCTTTATCTTTTTCATTGCCACTATTCCATTTTAGGGCGTTATACTCAGATACATAATCTTGTTGACCATTTGTGGTTAATGAATTTTCAATGTACCAACGACCAGTTGTTTCACCTTTAAATGAATGCGACCAAAGTCGTACGAATGGTAGATCCTCGCCAGATTTTGCAGGGAGAAATCTAATAACAGCAAAGCCATTACCAGTTTTATCAGCTACAGGACTCCAGAGACGTTCATCAGGTGTATATGACTTTGATGGATTGGTAATTTGTTCAGAAGCACCAACAAGTTTAGCTAGAGCAGCATCCCGATTTTTCTTTAATTGATCGAATGTAGACATATTATTATTTGTATTGTTGTATTGTTTGTATTTTATTATTGTTTGTTTTGTATTTTTATATAGAGGAAATTATTGCTAAGAATATCCTTTATATAATATATATTATATATCATTTTTTCTGATATGTAAATCTAATTCTTAAAAGTCTTTAGAATAATATTCCTAGAATTATTAAGATTGATTTCTTCCTTCAGAAAAGGTTGATATTGTAATATTTTATTATTTATATCTCCTATAATTCCTAAAGGATCTGACATTGTATTTTCTATATTCTTAACAAATCTAATCAGACTTTGAAGTATTACCAATGATTCCAAAGAGATTTTCCCATGGTATAACATTTTATAAATCAAAGGTACTTCGACATTATCTTTGGATATAAATGCGTCATCAAATGATAACTCTTTTTCGATACAGACTTTATAAAACTCAAATATCTCACACTTAAATGAGTATTCCATCCTTTGAATTTTTGCAATCCAACTAGAATATATATCTTCATTCATATCACCAATCCATTCTTTACCACCAAGAATATTTGCAAGAAAATATAGAATTATGTCATTTTTTCTAGGATACTTTTTTGATAATTTCTCCAAAGCCCATTTACTTCTAGATTCATTTCTAGATCCCGGTTTAAGTCTTGGCCCACGAAAGTTAAATTTAAATGCATCGAATTTCGAACTCGATTGAAAATGCAACTTTATAGCCATATATATCTGCCATATATCACTGGCATTTATCTTAATGGAATCATGACTAATAACAATCATAGGAAATCAAATAGATCTCCGCTGGATCGAGGGAGTAAGAAATTCCTTTGTGCTTCAGATTCTAATTTGGCTTTCAACGAGCCTGTAATCAATTTTGCAATATCTTCAGGTTCTACTCCTAATTCTTCACAGATATGTACAACAGCTTCCACATATTGCATGCCTTCCTCATGTACAAGAGTTTCAGTACGAGCAATTAGTTCAGCTTTAGTAAGAATAGGTAAGATTTGAGCAATTTCAGGATTATTCATATTTTTAAATTCGAGGTTCGATTACTTTGAGCAAAATACAATCAGAATTTACTCGACCAGTTACTGGTTTTCGAGTAGTCTTTACTCCATCGAAAATTTTATCTAACTTCTTTGGCGGAGCGGATAAAATACCGGCAAGAATTTCTTTAGGTTTGCGTAGTACCATTGCAAAACTTTCATCTGGATTCCAATCAAGTAGAGTTGATCCTTTAACAGAAAATCCTGGAGAACCTTTAGCAAAAAGTACACTAAGCAATCTAGTTTTCGTATTGAAGATATAAAGTCTTTGAGATCCAGGAATTCTTGATGGTGCAACTGAATCCAATGAATAATCCGAAGAATTTAATTGATACTTCAATTTAGATACTTGTTTATCTGCAGACTTAGATTTCTTAATTCGAGGTTTGCGTTCAGCAACCTTAATTTTTGCATGTAATCTAACCTCAGCCAACATTGTATCAAAACCTTTTACAATATTTTTGAGATTAGCTTTAGATAAAAAGTTATAACTTTCCACCGCTTGAGGACATAATTTTTCCAGGGCATCATTATACCCAGCTCTATGATACTCCAACCAATCAATAATTTGTTTACATCCTTGAGTCGGAACCTTATAGGTCTTAAGAAGATCTGTAAGATTAATACTAGCAATACCATTTTTAGGATTAGCCCATTTATCAATCAACTCTTCCAGAACCATAATGATATCTTTACGAACATTCTCGCGAATGCGCTCAAGGGGAGAAATGGCTTTTACTTTCTTTTCTACAATTGAACTAGCAATTTCAGGAATTATTTCAAATTTAATTCTAAGAACTTTTCTAATTTCTTCTTTAACTACATCGTAATCGGATTTGGCGATAGGAGGAATATCATGAAATGGAAGATTATTATAGTAATCTTGAGCATTTGGATGTAGTGGTGGCATTCCACGATCCATACATCGCACTAGTTTTCCTACCATTGCTGGCAAAGCTCCCGATTCTGAATTCCTAATTGTAGAAATATCAGATGCAGAATACTTCTCTTTCTTCATCCATTTCAGTGTAAGATCCATCAAATCTTTTTCAGTTAGATAATAACCATAAAATCTGATAGCTTTTGATCGAGTAGAATAGAATTTTTCTAAATCCCAAGATTGCCAATTATGCCAAACTTGTTCTCCTCCAGTATGGATAAAATCTGGAGAATTAACTGTTCCATTTTTGCTGTAAGTGCTCATTTAATTATGTGGTGTGTTACCAAAGAAAAAACCATCCAGATTTATTCCGAAGAGTCTTCTTTGTTTTTTCTAAGCGATGTTTACGAATATACAAAGAAGATTTTGCAGTGACTATCTTCTTCGCTAGTCTAATGGTCATAGAGCTGCAAGTTCAACAGAGATAATAGAATCAAATCGGAATGATCGCCATGAATCTTTATCCAAATCATATACGATTACAATACCATCTGGATATCCACTTTTTAGTTTAGAATCATCTCCATCAGAATTCTTTGGATACTTATCCTTAGGAATATGTGTACCATCGCGAGTACATTTCATACACCGATGATCTCCATTCACTTTAATAAAAGTGACTTTGAGTACATTATTTTCCAGTGCAGTTACTAATTCTTCTTGAGTGTAGTTCATTAAGGGATGTAGATTGCAGACGGTTTTACTCCATTAATTTGAGATGCATATTTTTCGCCTTCTCGATGTCCTGCTTCATATGCAGATTCTTCAATATATGAAACTGCATCTTTAATAGCTTGGACAGCCTCGATAATAGATACTGTTTCATTTTTTACAGATTGAAACAGCTCATATAACATATCTGCGTTTTTAGCTTTATTGTTTGTTTCCATATGATTATTATAAACTAAATTGATTGTGTTGTAAATATCTATTTTCAGAATTCAAACTCTAAAATTTCTCCATTCTTTGGATTAGCCATATTAGCTGTAAAATGTTCGATTGAGTATTTTTTAAGATACATAATCATCAATCGAATTGCTTCTCCATGAGATATAATAATAATATTGTCCGGAAGAGAATCTTTCTCACAATGTAATTTTTGAAAGAATAGTGAGATTCTTTGATATACATTCATGAAGCTTTCACCATTAATAGGTGTATAGAAAAAATTAAAATGTAATTTTCTATCGAGGTTTGGAGTATCGACAATATAATTTAGTTCACCCCAAGTTCGTTCATGGATTAATGGTTCTTCAATCATATCACCATATACTCCAGCCAGAACGAATTCTGTATCAATTAATTCTGCTGTATCCTTTGCACGCAGGAAAGGAGAATAGAAAATACAACAGTCTTTATTTGGTCCGAGTTTATTAACTAAAGATTTTCCACAAAGTTTTGCTTGGTCAATTCCCTTTGATGTAAGTTCAATCTCTGCATCATTCTTGGAAAAATAGATATTAGAATCTACGTTAGCCTCTGATTCACCATGCCTAATAATGTACAATTTCTTCATATATGTTTAGTTAAATTCAAAGAAGTAAACCATTTGTTCGTCAATATTGACAATTTTATCTTCGTCTTTTGTATTCACATCAAAGACGTCCCAGGGAATAATAACAATTGAATATGAATATTTTGTGGGCAATATATAAGCATAACCGTCTAGCATTTGTTCTTCTTCTTTAGATTCTGCTTCAAACCAAATAGTCATATAAGAAACAGGAAGCATTGATGGTACACCATCAGAAAATTTATCATCTTCATATTGACATTCAGTTTCAATTTCAAGACCGCGTGACAAAAATGGATTTTCGACAAAATCATTATCAATATTGCCAGCTGAAGTTATTCCATATTGACATTTAAGATATTTATGATTTTCACTATCAAAAGTAATAACAAGTTGCCCCTTGCTATTTTTCTCAAGAGCTAAATTCGTGATAAGAATTGGTGTTTGTGAATATTCCCTAGAGAAAATGCCAAAAGATTCAAGTTTGGAATCTGAGAATCGACTTAAATCTTCTGTATATTGTGGAGTAAAATAAAGTTTCATAATATAGTTTGTTTGAGATCATTAGGCTTTTTAAAAGCCCAAACACTATCAACTACAACCTGAGATTCCTCAGATTTGTTGTTAAACTTATCTTTAAACAATTTAATTACATTCATAAAACTCAACCTTCAACCATTTTGATAAGGGCGTCTTCATCAATAATCGGAATTCCCCACTTAATAGCATTTTTAATCTTACTTGAAGGTTTATCATCAATATTAGAAACCACGAGATAGTCAACATCGGCTTTCAAAGAATCTACAAGTTCATAACCGGTCTTTGCAAGAGGCTCTGCATATTCATGCTTCTTTTTTCCGCTAAGAAGTCGACCCGTAATGCATACAGTTTTTTTATTCATATTAATTGTATTCGTTTTTTTGTTTGTTATTAGTGTGATATATTTCAGAGTTTGTCGTAAAATACTTTCTTGATCCTTTAATGCTTTAAGAATTGTTTTCCCTACATTAGGTACCCCAGCTTTTCGTGCAAAGTCTTCATTCAAAAGACTATTATCGAACCAATGCTCAATATTTTCAAGTTCTGGATTTCCTTCAATCATTAGGGTAGCTTTGCGTACACCCAGCGACCTCGTGCCAAATGCACCAAGAAATTCTGGAAGAGTCATTTCAGTTCCTTTCTTTGCAATCTCTTCGCAAATATTAGTGGCACGAGTGAGTCCTAACCTTACGCGTCCATCTCCATCCATGAGCATATTCTCAATCATTTTCGGAGTAAGCTTATATAAATCTGGAACGGTATAAACAAATTCGTTGGACACAAGCGCATTAATGATAGAATCACCAAGCCCTAGAATATTTCGAGAAGATACAAATCGTTTAATCTTCCCTGAAATTTGCGCGTCACATTTAATATTTTCACAGAATAATACAACCGAATCATTTCCACTTGTATTTTTCCGATGGCTTAGAGGATGACCACATACCGGACATACCTTAGGAATTTCTATATGAACCTGAATTGAAGGATCAAATTCAGATACCACGGAGATAATCTGTGGAATAATATCACCAGCTTTTACAACTTCAACCTTAGCTCCAATAAAGGCTCCAAGAGTTTTAATATTGGCGATATTAGCTAATGACGCTTTTTTTACAGTAGAGCCGCCGATGCGCACAGCTTCAATCATTGCAACCGGACAAATTGCGCCAGAACTTCCCACCTGCCATTCCACTGAATTAAGTGTACTGATACACTTCTCAGCGGGAAACTTCCAAGCTACCTGTCCTTTTGGCTTACGATCATTTCCAATACCAAGCGCTTTCTGTGTTGATATAAAATCGTATTGAATTATCGTTCCATCAATCCAAAACGGAAGCTTATCAGCATCACGCAATTCCTTCACTTTATTATAGAATACATGAACTTCTTCAAGAGTTAAATTTCCCTGACCCGGAACTGTCGTAAATCCAAGAGTCCTGAGAAATGACATCTGATCTGAAACTGTATTCAACTCGAATTGATCTTTATCAGATTTGGATAGAAAATCAATGTCGAATGCAAGAGCTGTAATATATTGAGACTTCGCAGAATCGTCACGACCTAGAATTCCGTTGGCGACAGCTCGCGGATTACTACTTATAAGAGGATCAGCTTTAGGCCAATCTTCAAGAGTGGTTACAGCCTCACACCGAATTGCCACATCAATTTCATATGGAAGCCTAAGAGGAACTCCTTGAAAGTTTCCGGCTTGAATTGAAATATCTTCTCCTTCAATACCATCTCCTCGTGTAACTCCAGAAACCAGATTACCCTTCTTGTAATATAGGGCGAGTGATCCACCATCAGCCTTATATGATACATGGAAACAATCTGTATTACGCCGATTTTTCTTCCAGTTCAAGAGTTCTTCGAATGTATGAACTTTCTCCTGAGACCCCATATGAATCTGATGCTTAGTTTTTACAGAATCAGATTTAAAAATTGAAGTACCAACTTGGTTCAGAGCCGGTTCTCCTGGATTAAATTCTCGAATTTCTTCTTCCAACTCATCGAATTGTGGATCCGACATAATTGGATATCCGGAATAATAAGTATGTTTGGCCTTTAAATACAAGGAGATTTTTTCTTGATAGTTCATATATTATAGATTAGATAAATTCTTAAATTTAAGCATAACCCGTAGAATTAATTACTCGAAATTTCAGCTTTTGTTTATTTTGGGCATGCATATCAAGATGATTCTTTGAAATCAGTTTTGAAATTCTCATGAGAGTAATAATATCAAAAGATAATAGAAACAGCTTGAATTGATATAGATTCGTATATTGTGGTAAATCATCATCTTGCTGAATATACGCCGAATTTTTAGAACGCAGCACACGGAATCTACTTCGATAAAAACTAAAATGTACAGTGTCTCCGTGGTTGAAATTCGAGAGAATCATACTCACGAGTGTATCATTACCGCGCAGGATTCTTTCCGGCCGTGTTAGATATCAGGTGATCGTAATAGTTTCATCCTTGGGAGGAAGAATAGTTTCAAGCGTCATTTTTGTAATCATAATATTAAATGTCTGCAATTTTGTTAAGAATAACTCCAAGAATCACGGTAACAATTGCAAGAGCAGAATAAAAGATTACTGCAACTTCGATTTCAATTTGAGATGGACTAATCATAATTTGTGGTATTCCTTACGAAATCAATATACACTAAAACCTGAAACTTGTAAACGAAAAAGCGCATAAAATGCGAAAATAATTTTAATCCATTGCAAATCAATTGGTTACGGATATTCATTAAAAAACACTCGATTTAATGGTTTTGCCAGAGAATACGAAAAAACCGGAAAATCGTCATTTCCGATTTCATAACTCATTGCAAATCAATGGGTTATATTCCGAGAAATTCATAAAATCGTGAATTTCTCAATTTACGGGTAAATACCCATAACAAACTCAAATATGCTCTAGATTTGGGCTTTAATTCTTAGAATGTGCAAATTTAAACTTTTTTCTACCAATCTATCCCAATCGGAACTTTCAATTACTTTTACTGCTTTTATTTTCATATTTACTTAAATAATAGTTTTGGAGCATAATTTCTTGAAACAGATCTGCTGCGTCATCAACAGCATTTTGAAGGTTTTCAAGTTGAGTACAAGCTTCATCAAGAAATAAACCGATTTCAGTTGGTGTAAACTTTAAGTTATCTTCTAATCCTCGACACCAACTATTATAAGACGTTATTTTTTCAATGAGAGTCATAGAGCCTTAAGCAGTTCCAGTGTGTTCGCAGCTTGTTCGCTATCTTGTTCAAGAACTTTAGCCCATTCACTATTTTTACGAGTACTCCGGCCAAGATCCCTATCATGAATAATAAGACATTCTTTGGTGTGTTCAAGGCAATTAGAAATAGATTGAATCGCCGCATAGATAGTATCTTTTTCAACTGTTATCATTTCTGGAATATAACCTTGAAATTTGGATGGTTCTACACGCTCGGGATCTTTAACCTTAATGAAAAAACGGTTTGGTTTCATGAGTTAGTTATAATGAAGAATTGCAAGACCTATAAAAAAGAGCCCGAATGTGATCAGTGTGATCAGAGAGCGGCCAACAACATAATTTTATCATCTTGATCCATATAATTTCTTTTTAGGAATTTGCGTAAGTGCCGAACCGAGAATAATCAACTTCCCGAAGTTTATAATAAGTTCGTGTTAATGTTTTATCCCCTTTATTTGAAGCGATAATCCACCCATTCGGTTGCCGTGTTAGCCCCCAGGATGCGCCCAAACGGCGATGTAGAAATTTACCAAGCGCTGATGTAGGACTATCAGCCTCGATGATTATTTCCTGTCCATTTTTATCTAGTACGATGTATGTGCTATTTTTCATAATGTAGTTTTCTTAAGAATGAAATTAGGCAGGAATTGCAAGAATAAATTCTCCACAGCAATTCAGTACAGAATATCCTTGAAATACACCATTATTATATGGTGTAACGTAATTGCCAGACGTACAAATCCAGGCACCCGAAATACCTAAAGTGTAATCAATCATATTGGATCCGGCGGATGCGGCGGGATGAAATGCACTATTTTCGTTTTCCATCACTGAGTCATACATTCCGTCAAATTTAGACTTAACGTTAATATAGAGATTTGCTCTATTTTTACGGACAAACGATTTGAGAGTTGCAATAGTTGTCTTTTTAGGATTCATGGTGTTGTGCTTGAGGTTTCCTTACGGGCTCAATATACACTAAAACCCATGACTTGTAAACAAAAAAGGTGTGTAAAACCTGAAAATAATAGAATTCTGTTGCAAATTAAGGGTTATGAACGCTTATTTTTTGAATTTCTCTGATTCCATGATCATTTTAGCCAAATCCCGAGGATTTTCAATCTTTCTTAGCTTAGATTGATCACTTGATCTGGCTTTTTTGCCATCAATCCCACAAGAATTTTCAAAAATGAACCAGGAAATCCATCCTTCAATATCGGTCAGATCCAAGAGAATATCGAAGTTTCTCCAGATAGCTTCATATAGTTCTCCATTTATATCCATTGCACCAACATCAACTACGGCTTGGCAAGCTTTACTAAGTCTCTGATAAGATTCTATAATATTAGTAATTTTCTTTTCCAACTCTTTAACTTGGGTTTTTTTCATAATTTCCATTTTTCCTTTATATATTTTTCTCCATCAAAGTACCATAAATTCTTATAGCCGACCCCCGATAATACTCTAGCACAATTTTCACATGGTTTTGAAATTGCTGCACGATCATTATTATCAATACGAATGTTATAAAATGAAAGATCGGAACAATCACTGAATCCCATTTTAATTAATGATGAAATTTCTGAGTGTAATGATGCAACATAATTATCTCCATTGGACTTTATATAATCTGTGAACTTATGTCGTCGATGTAGCTTGTTGTAATTATTGGTCGCAAGACACAGCATCTTATTTCCTCGATATACAAATGTGCTATGAAACGATTTACCAGTCTGAGCTCCAAGTTTTAAGGCTCGTGCGATTTCCTCAAGTCTTGAAAAGTTAATTGCCATTACAATTTAAGAATTGCATTTGAAAATAATAGAATTACCATAAATGCACAGATTAATGGTAGGAATTCATTATGAGTGATAAAGATAAAACTACAAAGTTGGAACATATTCTTTAATATACTTAAATAGTTCTAAGGTTTTTTCAACGTCATACATTGCATTATGTGCTTCACTTTCTTCAAATTTGATGCCTGCAGATTTACACACAGTCTCTAACTTAAAATTAGGCAATGCCCCCCGCACACGTTGAGTAAACCAAGCGGAGGCTTGCATTACACAAATAGTTGGTACCCAAAACCAAGATCCAAAATAGTTATCACCATTCTTAGCAAAAAATTCACGAATGAAATCAGAATCAAATGAAGCATTATAAGCAACCATTTGCATCTTATCAGTTTTATCATATTTGTTACAATGACGTGATAGAATCTTAACGAATTCCTGATAAGCTTCGCCTGCACTCATTTCGAGATTCTCTAGTCTTTCACGACTCATTCCAGTTTTTTCAGTGGAGCCTGCATCAATATGTTCTAAAGATAATGGTCGAAATGTAAAATCGAATTTTTCCAAAACATTCAAATCAGGATCAGTGATAATACCAGACAACTGAAATAAATTGTGCAACTTTCTGTCAACACCTGTTGTCTCTGTGTCAATGAATATGTTTTTATATCCACTATAAGGGGTTTCTTTACTCATGTGTTTTTTCTTTAAGAATTAAAGATGGATCTAAAATCAATGAAGGAATCTGTTTTACAAATTTGCGTTTACATATACAACCCTTGATTTCTGTGATTGTTCGAATTTGTGCAATCTCTGCTCGAAGTAATTCATTTTCGGCTTCAAGAGATGAAATGAGTTTTACTTTGGATTGGTTTATTCCATATGTCACATACGAATCATCAATGAGATCAGCTACACGGTTATCATGATCTGTGAATAGAACATAATCTCCTTTAGGATCGGAAATCATTGTACCATCAAGGGGCTTGTATCTTTTGATGTTATCAATCATAATTATCTGCAATACCAATCCGTTAAAGGTTTCGTCTTATTTTTGTTCGCAATCCCATTACTCTAGCTTTATGAACTAAAGATTTTTCTTTAAGTTCACCAATCTCTTTTCTAAGTGCTTCATTCTCCACGGCAAATGCTAAATTAGATTCTCTGAGAATTTGAAGATCCATGGGAAGACAAACCATATTTTTATGAGCAACCAACCGATCTGCATAATTACTCATTTCCATATAATCGTCATATGAAACAAAACGACCCGTTGATGCTTCATCCATACTCCACTCATCATTAGGTTCATATCTAGTCACGTTTTGCATAAATTTATTATATTATATTTCCTTTTCAGTTTTTCGTAAAGTTTCTTCTCAGTTTCTGATTTTTTATCATTAACTTTTTTCACACGTTCAGTGTGAATCTGTTCATACTTGATTCTTTTTTGTATTCATTGTCAGTTTCAAGTCTATCTCCTGTGAGGTTAATTTCATCATAACCACCATCCCAAACACAACCACGTGTGATACAAATATCATTGTAACCTTTGGTTGTGTAATATTCCTGCCACTCTGTAAGAGACTTAATGACGGAATCTATCGGTCCGTCTAAATCCATAGCATTTAATATTTCTCTAATTTTCTTCTTCATATGATAATGCTTCATTTGCGATTTTTAAAACTTTCATCTGATGTGATCTCTTCATTATCTTTTAAAGATATTAAAAATATTCATGATTATGCCATTCTAAGTGTTTGTACTTTTGTAACCATACCATCTTTAACAATAATCAATCCGGCTCTACCTGATAGAACTTGAATAGTGTCCCAACACCATAAAGACTCACCATTTTCCAACTTTAATTTGGAGAATATCTTTTCTTCATACGATGGATAATTATAGTGTTCAATTCTAACTAGTTCTGAAAAAGGTTGCGCATTTGGATATTCACTAATTGAAACAGGCGTTTTCAATAGAACGAATCCAGCATCATCTTTATCATATATGGAAATGACATAAAATCTATCATCCATTCGTTTCCATTCCACATATTTATTATCACTTATTTTAGTGGAACAATATCCATTATTACATTTTTGATCTTCATCTGTAGGAGCTACAAGATTTAAATCTGAGCATTCATCACTGAACTGTTGCAACTCAGTGATAATACAATCAAGATCGTAAGAATGATCTCTACTAATGTGATAACCAAAGCCTCGTTTGGCTTCTGGCGTTAATGTAGCTCGCCACATCAATGCGCCATAAACATCTTCAAATGTAATTGAGAAGATGTATGGATTTTTGAATTTACCATAGTTGATTAGAGTTTTAATTAATTCGATGTTCATAATTATTTTGTATTTATTGAAAATTGACATATTAATTTTTCTTCGCAGATACGCAAATCCAAGTCTTGATCAAAGTTGCATACTTATTATTTTTATGCCGTTCCTTAATCATTTTTAAAGCTGCAGATTTAGTCATTGGATTTGTAGTATGTGTTGGTGATAATCCAACTATCCATGCTACATATTTGCAGCCTGGAGCTAACCTCGGATATTCAGTGTATTTCATATTTTATTTTAAAAATTACTTCGAATATTTTTCCATAAATCAAAAACAGATTTGTAAATATCTAGTTGAGTTTGTGTCCAAGTTTTATCCTTACATGTTTCAAGAGTTAAGTTTTTAAATCCGCTGTCATAATTTAAGGTAAGGTTTCCTTACGGGTAATTCTACACTATTTTCGGTCTCTTGTAAACAAAAAACCACATAAAATCCCATTTATTTTTACCGATCTTTTAACCATTCGGGTTTATTCCGCTTTGACCATGAAAACAGATGTGATTTCTCGTGTTCATAGTAAGACCTATAAGATTTCACACAATCATTTGACCGATATTTCTCTGGCATCGCAAGGGCAAATGAAGTTCGATCTTTCTTTGGAAACTCCAATTTATTCATATTTTCCAAAATCCATGGAAGAACATCTCGTCCGGATTTATGAGTCTTTCCATATCTAAACTGAAATTCATCATGGAGAACAGATGCATATTCATGAACAAACAAAAAATTACTCAAAGATAATCTGCAAAATACAGAACAGGGATGATTTTTATGAGTTGCTTTATATGGAGCATTAATCCCTTGCAAATGAAATTGGGTACACATGAGTTGTGTAGCTTCAAGAATCATTTTTACAACATGTTTATCAACATGATATTGCGCATTCCTAATAGGATCGGAATCGAGAATAAACAAGTTCATAGTACAACACCAACTTCACGCAATGCATAATTAAGTTCACGATCATGAATGACCAATTTTTTAGCTTCTTCAAGATCACGACAATCCCATTCAAGAAGAATCCATGCTAGTTTATCAGCACGGTCTTTCTTTCTTTTTGCAATCTTATCTATTTTATCCATGATTTATTTGTTATGATATGCTGCATTACTCGTTCAATCTCCTCTGCATATGCTCGGAAAAAATCAGCATCGGAATGACGACCCATGGTATCTTCTTTATCCGCTTCAGATCGCATAGCTTTAGCCCATCTTATCGCGAATGTCGGATTATTAATACACTCACACATCAATCTCCAATGACGAAATCCCAAATATATACCAAGAATTCGAACTGAGAAATAGAGGTTGATTAGTTTAAAAATCATAATTATACTTCTTTCACAAATTTTGCTTTGGCATAACTCCCAAATAAGGATGCTTTTTTTGTTGCTTTAACATCAGCTTCTTCTTTACTGTTCGCTCGAAAATCTAGGATAAGACCATCGAGAATTGAATTATCACAATTAACAATTTTGTAAATAAACCGAAATTCTGGTACGTTTTCCATGATTAATTCCAGTTCACAAATTTCTTTACTTTCACTTGAAGTGCTGGTTCTTCATCATCTGCGTAGATAATCATTTGATGTTTTGTTCCAGCCTTAAGATGACAGGGCACTGCAACAAATAACGGATCTTCTTGATGATAGTTTGGAGTCATCTCAATAAGATGTGTTGCATTTGGAAATAAAGATTTCATATTAGCATCAATCTCATAAAGAGTTCTCCATGATTTCCATCCATCAATTACTACAGAATTACCTGTGGATTTCAAGCAGGGGCGAGTCCAAGAACAACCCGTGGATGTTACGAATGTGAGCATATATTTTTAGGAAAGTTTATACTTAATAGACAACCGATCAATCATGTCTTCAAGCGTTTGTGCTTTAGCTAACCAGAAGAATGTTTCTTTGGATTCATGACAATTATGAACATAAAATTTCCATGTTTTAAGAGCAGTTTCCTTTTCATATTCAAGGAATTCAAGTACTTCCGATAATTCGATTTTCATAATGGTAGATATACAATAACAAGATTTCTGACTCCTAGAATATTCACGGGAAAAATAAATTCATTTTCAAATTTTCCAAATTCCCACGATATAACCTCTTCATCGCAGAGCAGATATAGACGAGCAATATTTCCGACAAGTAAGCACTGTATATTATTATCATCAAGAATCGTTTTACCAGAATCAAGTACATCTAGCAATGTATCATCATCGATTGCAGGTGCAAGATAATTAGCACTTGCTTTGATTTGGTTAATTAATAATGGTTTCACTCTTACTTAAAATTGAGTAGGATTCCTGTAATCAGTGGTGGTAAAATTATAACAATCGCAAGTGCAATGCTTAATTGATCTGTAGTCATAAATTGAATTATTTGTTTTTGCTGGTGATTAAATCATTCTCTAAAAGAGTTGATGGGTTATTAGTCAGGCGACCATTTCAAATCAATTGTCGTGGATGTTAAAATTTCCTCAAAATCACAGAATTTTCACACCTGAATCAGAGAAATTCCAAAGGTTTTCGCCAATTCTGGAGAATTTGAGCCTGGATAATCCTCATGGAAATAGATTTTTTGTACACTGTGAGCGATCAATAATTTCATACAAGCATCACACGGCATCGTCGTACAAAAAACTGTCTCTACTTCACCACGCTTAAAAAGACTGCACAGATTTTGTTCAGCATGAATTAAGAACTTTTGGCGTGCATCTCGATCCTCCCAGAAATGTTCATCAGGATTGAAACCGGATGGTAATCCATTATAAGATAAACCAATCACTCGATTTTCTTTATTGAAAGCCGCGGCACCAACTTGCCGAAAAGGATCTTCACTTCTCAATGCGGCTGTTTTTGCAAGTGCCATACCATAATCAATAATGTTAATTCTATTACTCATGTGATTTCATTACTCCATCTTCAATGAGCATATTAAATGCAGAATTATACATTCCTTCAGTTATGATATTGGGATCTTTATTGATGCAGGAGCTTAGTCGCAAATCTTCCAATGCTGCATGAATACCGATGTGTTTAAAATCAACGAATCCATCATCAGCCAGTTCAAACTTTATATCAAAAAGAAAAAGTTTATCATCACATCTTTTAAAGTGCCGATGTACAAATAGCATGTCACTTACTGTATCTTTCATATGCAGATTCCCCTCCAGATTTACGCAAAGCTGAAATCATTTTATCTTGCGACCGTCTAAGCAAATATCCAAGAGTTTGGGTTATAACAGATTTCGCAATATTTAGATTTCATATTCTTATTACTTAATAATTTTTGTAGAAGTAGTCATATGTATATTTATACAGTTTCCCATTTATTCATGATTTTTAGAAAAGCTTCGCAACGTTCTGGTGCAGAAGCTCCGATGGCATGTTCAGCATATTCAATTGCAACCCAATAATCCCAATTTTCTGTTCTTGAACAAACAGTTTCTAATTCCAAGCAATATGTACTCCATAAAGAATTTTCACGGATGTACTTTTCAAATTCATGACAACTATTCAAGTCATGGAGATAATCAGGAATTGTTGAGAAATATGGACCGTCGGTTCCTGGGGCATATCCTGCAGGAGTTCTCATTACGGCCGAGAATATAATAGGATCTTGGATGTTACTCCAGCCCATGATTTGTGCAATCTTAATTCTTTGGTTTATTTCCTTCATAATCAGTCCAAGTGTCGGATTTATAATAGCTTTCATCGAAACTTAACCTTTTAGTACATCTTCGTTTAGCGAGAAATTTCCAACGAGTTTCGAAAATAGTGTGACAATAATCACCAACATCCCAATCCCAACAATCATTTTGATAATCCCAAATTCGATAGGTTTTTGTCTTTGGGTTATAACAGATTTCGTAATATTTAGATTTCATATTCTTATTACTTAATAATTTTCGTAAAAGTCTGTGGCGTCATATTCCTTATATTCACATATCATGTTTGGAGCAAATATAATCTCTTCAACAATCCAGTCGGAAGGAATATCTCTATTGTTGTTCTGTTTATATTGAGTTAGATGACTTTTTATAAATTGCTTGGCAGACCAAGTCTTACCTTTCTTTGTCCAAAATGGAATTATCCCACCCTTTGAGTACAAATATTCAGAGTTTCGGATTTTATAACATTTCATAATTCAATAAATAAATTCAAGTTGATCTTTATTTGCAAACACAAATTCTGAAAATGAATGAATCTTGAAATGTTCACATTCTTGACCGCAGAGCATCCTTGAGAATTGGGACAATCAGGTTAACCTCAGAAGTGGTCAATTCGTATAGGTCCAGCACAGGCCCACGTTTGACGACTAGGACAATCTCTCTGGTTGGGTACACCTCCACACAGGCCTCACAATCATCAAGGAATTCGAACATTTGGCTGCCTTCAGGCATTTCACTAATTCGGGTCGGTCGCAGACAATGAAAGTTCAGAACCGCAGCCACCTGTTCGGCAGGATTTGAAGGCAAGCATCGCGCGGTACTATCAACTTGGCCGTCGCTCTCGCTCAACATATCTGAAGGGGTGATTTTCATATTAGATTATCCTTTCTTTTTGAGCTCCTTCAATTCCTTATTCAGAGTAATCAGAAAGCCCGTATAGAGCCTGATAAAGTAGTCATTGTAAAGACCGCCCTTAGTTGGATCCGCTTTGTATGCAGCCAAACTCTTTTCAGATTCTGCGATGTCCAGTTCCTTTTCAACAATCGGAGTAAATTTCCGATAAATGAGAGGATTGACTTTTAGGTCTTCATGTTGAGCAATTGCAGCCGCAACATCTTTGGAATATGTCCGACCTGATTTATCAGGAAGGTCTTGTTCCTTGCGGGCTTTGCGCTCCGCAGCTCGTTCTTGTTTCTGAGTTGCAACGAGTGCTACGTCTTTAGTCTTAGCAGCCATATTGTAGTGTGATATCCCTTACAACAAAATTCTACTCTATTTATGACCTGATGTAAACAAAAAAGTAAATAAATTTAAATTATTTTTTGTGATTTTCTTCAGGTTCTAAGGGAGGTTCTTGTTGAGAAAGAAGTTTTGGATCTATCCATTCATATTGAATTTCCGATCCATTCTTAACTGGAACTACAAATCCATGCTGAAAAGCTGAGCTCATTGTAGCATCTTCACCGGCTATAAATCCCATAACAAAGATACATAGAACTAAAAATGGAATTAATACGAGCCCCAAAATAATATAATATTTCATGATTTGTAATGATCTGTGTTGTAAGCAAAATGGCCAAATAATCGAACCGCGCTATAAATTAAATACCTCCTAATAAAAGACATTCCTTGAGACTTCATAGCCTCAAGAAAAAGAATATCAGCTTCTTTTTGTGTATAATTTGCCGGAACCCATTCTCCAACATATTGAATTTCAAGCTGATTCCTATAAGCAGAATCATGAATTACAGAGGCAAACCAATCACAACTTGCTGCAGGAAAAATACTCTGAAGACATTAACCATCAGTTGTTCCAGCAATTGGCGCTCGAATTCTTCGATTATTCACCCGAACAAACTCTAGAGGTTCTAACAGAATATCCTCAAGACCGTTCGAAGTTTTCACATCGAGTGTAATATTTACAAAGCCGGGAGTCATTATTTTCTTTCTATAAGTTTAGACAATTTATAAGACCTTTATCATTGATTTTCAGCGTGATAAAGTCAATGATAAAGTTAAGCATATGCTAATGCAACCCAAAATGAGTATTTTTTATTGCTGGAATTCTATTTTTACCTTTACAACAAGATATCAAATGACCAACCAGAGTCGGGTTGCATTCCTTGCTCAGACCATGCAACTCGCTTAATCCTAGGATCAACATTTTCTTGTAGAAAAGTCAAGAGCTTATCATTAACTTCCTTTACAATTCCAGAATCTGTGTAGTGTTGCCAAATAGTTTTAGGCCCGAATAATTGAAGTCCATATGGTTGATTGCCATCACCTTCTTCATAATCAATCCAGGAGATATCATAATGAGTAACAAGGAATTCGCCTGTGCTATTACCCCCGCCCCCCCAATAACTATCACCAGCACCGACAATGCTCACTTCATTTTGTAGTTTCTTATTCATGATTTAATCTAAAAATTTATCTTGACACAATTCTTTTACCATTACAGTATTCACAAATCTTTTGGGAAGAAGTTGAACTGCACAGACACCAAGACCCAAATCTTTTATTTGAAAATGGTGAATATTTCCCCGAAATTCTACAAATTCATTCATCAGTAACCACTCCTTAGCAAGAGCTTTTGCTACTCGCAAGTTTCGACAATTATGTTTAAGAGCTTGCAACGGAATATCGTAATTACTAGTTTCCATAATCAAAGTTTCGTAAACATTTCAAAACAACCACCAAATGCGCCAAAAGGAGTTTGATTAAAACTACTATTAATAGCACACCATTGCGTTGCGTAAAACGGATTTTCTGCATTTGTATTTGATCCCACTAGAATCCATAAATCAGCATGGGATAGTTTGTGAAGTGTCCAGACTAGTGAACTTCCTGGATATTGAAACTGATCCCCTTCTTTTAAGTCTTTTTGTAGTGTTTTCATGATTGTGAGTAATAAGCATCCAACAGATCCCAAATTTCTTCCTCTGTAAGATCATCGTAATCGAACATTGTATATCCTGTAGAGTTTGTTATATAGTTTAGGAGTTTGCGATTTCTTCCGGAGTAGCAATGTAAGTAAAAATTGAAGTGTCTGGCGCAGGCTCACCAGAATATTTGGCGGCTTTCTTGACGGATTTCAATTCGGCTTTAGAAACCAAGTTGGAATCGGTTACAGCATACTTACCGGGGCTCAACTTCTTGGAATTACCCAAGAATAATTCCTTAACAATGCGACCGGGTACCTTAAATTCCTTAGCAGTCTTACAAATAAAGACTGGAGAAAATCCTAGTTCTGAATCCGGAAGGGATTTCATGTGGGTGATAAAGGTATTCAATTTCTTTTGCATTGTTGGAGCGGCTTGGGGGTTTCCTTACGGGCTCAATATACACCAATTCGACCTTCCTGTACACAAAAAAGTACTAAAAAATGAAAATAATTTGGATTTCGAAGAATCCTATTGAAAATCAAGAGGTTATGGATAAAAAAGTCCATAATTATTCTTTGAGTTTGGAAGGAAACCAAGAGGAATTTAAGAGATTCTAAATGATTTTCAAGATTTTTTAAGTCTTAATAATTTCCTATGAAACTCAATTTACATCCTGCAAGGATGTCCTTCGGAAATTCTTTTGTTTGAATTAAGTATTTTTAAATTCAATTTCTAAGAAGTTGGATTAATTCCTGAAAGGAATTCCCGAAGGGTAATCTTAGTTTTTAGTATTGATATTATTTAAAATATTTTTTAATTTATTTTCTATAGTAATTATAACAAACACTAAAACCCTTGTAAAGCAAAAAATGATGAAATGAGAAAATAATTATAATGAGTTCCAAGATAAAATTGCTGAAACCAGAAAAATACTAATTCCGGCAATTCTATTATATTTTATATTTATCTCACTCTATTGTACGAAATTTCTTAACTATAAATTTTAGAATTTGTGATCTCACAATATCAGATTCATCAAATTCAAATGTAGTAATTCCATTTTCCAATGATTCAGTATCGTTAAAAGTATTAAATACCTTTTCGAATCCACTATTTTTAATATCTGGTTGCATCTTGTCTCCTGCTAAAATTAATTTACTGTTCTCTCCTATGCGACTCATTACAGTTAAAATTTCAGTTTTTTCTAGTTGTTGTGATTCATCCACTAATACAAACATATTATCCCACGTATGGCCTCTAGTGTGGTTAAGCGGCATTGTATCAATAACTCCCGCTTTTTTTATTTTAAGAATATCACAATCTTCCACAATCTTGTTGATTAACTCAAACATGACTGCATTATATGGGGCCGTTTTCTCGGCTTCAGATCCTGGCAAAAACCCCATAGATTTAGAAGCACTTTCAACCATAGCTCTTACATATAGTAATTTTTCACAGGTTTTATTTTTAATCATAGTTAAAGCACAAAAAACACTCGTCCATGATTTTCCCGTACCAGCCGGGCCCTGAATTATAACAACCTTGATATTTGGATCATTAATAATTGCTATTAATTCTTTTTGTTTTTCTGTTAGTTTAAAACTGCGCTTCTTGAATTTAAAATCTAATTTATTGAAATTTTCAGTTAAGGCTGTTTCAACTTCTTTGAATTCAACTCTTCTTGGTTTCTTCTCGCGTTTTACAGTTGCCATATATGAATTATTTATAACCCTATAATTATAAATAGTTTCATATGAACCTACAATTATCACTATTCCTTGCCGTTCTTAACCAAATCCGAGTAGATCACTGGCAAACTAAAAGTTTCGCATCTCACATGGCTCTAGGAACTGCATATGATGAGCTTGATGATATCTTTGACGACTTTATTGAAAAGTTTTATGGGCGTGAAGATGTTTCAACAGAACAAGTACTATATTCTGTGGAAATTGAATCATATAGAGGAGATTCGGTAACAAGATATATAAATCTCAAAAATACACTTCTTGAATATCTTTGCACTATTACGATGGATAAACCAGATTTAAAAAATATTCAAGATGAAATTGAAGGGATTCTTAATCACTTGATTTATCGGTTGAGACAATCATAAACATAAAGGTATAAAAGGAAATCCCTGCCAAGCGAACTATAACTTGGCAGGGATTTCGTTGGGGTTATCAGAATTAATTTATTTACCATTTCCGATTATCAGCGCTTGTCTCCAAGAGAAATCGGAATGAAATACTTGTCCAGTGCCTGTTAGAGTACCTTCTTTGAATTGATACACAACTCCAGGTTGTAATGTAATCATCGGGGGACTATACAGGGCTGATGCTGTCAATTTTGCGTTGTTTTCTTTTGCCAAGGAGGAGGATGCGCAATTCGACATTAGCAGAATCATTTCCGCCAGCACTAATAATTTGAGTACATTTCTGAATTTCATCTTCAATTTTATCTAGTTCAGTTTCGAATTGCCACCTCGTCCATGCAGAATAAGCATTGCAAGCAGAAATGAGTGCCTGGAGAAATACATTCAGTGTATTCATTGTTATTCTGTTACTTTGGTGCGCCTGGGGTTGTTGGAGGCACTCCAGTGTCCTTGGCTTTCAGAATATTAAGTGCAAGAAAATCTAGCACGACATAAACTTTAGACCATGTTGAACCGGGTGCGGGTGTTGGCGAAATTGATGCCACGGCAGATGCGAGAGCAATAACTGCGGTTACGATGCCAAACCAGTTTTGTGATTGTAGATTTGATAGAATTTCTGTCATATTTTTATTTTGTTATGAGAATTGAATTATCCTCAATTCTATTTATATAAATTACCTAATAGTTTTGACAATATGTGAATAAAAGTGATGCTAATATATAAATAAGAATAGATGCTGATCGCGATGTTTGAACCATCCACCAGCTTTTCACTAGCCAATTACAACTACTATGAAACAAGAAAAATATAATACAAAAGTATATATACCCGAAGGTTTAACCTGTAAAAGCCCATACGTTTATTGGATTCAACATATTCCATCTATGATATAACATAGATGGAATATCATAGATGGAATATGAAAAGTCCACATGTGATTCTTCATTACACATGACAGAATCTGGTTATAAAACATCATCGGAATATGTTGAAGAATTAATAGAAAGAGATGGTTTGGCTTCTTTTAGAGTATTATGTATTCGACATTTTGCAACACCTAAAGAGGTTACTGATTATGAAAAGAAATTTCTTACCAAAGTAGATGCTAAGAATCACCTGAGATATATCAATAAGAATAACGGTTGGGGAGAACCACTCTCAGAATAAACTATAAGGAAAATGAGAGAGACCATCAATAATAAATCAGATGAAGAAAAAGCTATCAGTAAACAAAAAGAACTTGATACAAAAAATAATAAATCTCCAGAAGAAAAAGCTATCAGTAAACAAAAAAGACTCGATACAAATAATAATAAATCACCAGAAGCAAAAGCGGCAAAAAAACAAAAAGAACTTGAAACCAAAAATAATAAAACTCCAGAAGAAAAAGCAGAAACTAGTAAAAAAATGAGGGATGCTAAGATTAATAGAAATCCTGAAGAAAAAGCCGCATATGCTAAAAAACAGAGAGAGGCTAGAAAAGATTTGAGATTCTATGACAAACCTGGAGAAAAATATAAGATGTTCAAAGAACAACCAGAAGATACATCATGGGTTCTTAGATTAAATATAAAAGAATTAAAGGATCTTGGTTACCCATTATATGATCACCCAGATAAACAGTCCAAAAGGTTTCAATATCCACCAAAAGATCCAACTTGGATTCTTAGAAAATAAATGAATGGTTTTTCAATGTCCTAAACCTAAACACAACGGGCAATTACAAGCAATGCTATTAGGACACCTATTCTGCCCACCAATGAATCCGGTACCGCTGCATAAGTCACATGATTTATGTTTGCAGTGCAATTCTACATTATCGCCGACGATTTCATTAAGTTGCCCTAGATGACGTACCGGAAGATGCGTCAGAAATTCTTTGTTATTTTGATTAGAGTCCATATAATTCTATTTATCATTTGGATGCGGCCCATAACAATCCAATGTTCGCCAAACAATAACACAACCATATGAAACTCCATGGATATTTCCCTTGTAGAAAATACGAAATCGCCACGATAAAATACATTCCTGCAGAAATACCAACAGCTATTGTATTAATGGTTATCGGTGGTATCATCTCAAACTCCTTACTTAATTCACGATTCATCAAATTACACTTTGTAAGATAATCATTATCATCACTTCGGCACGAGCATTGAACAACCCGATTCATCTCAAATGAGTAATTACCTTTGGGTTTTCTAGGTCCTGCAATTACTGGAATTGATTCGATTTCCATTGCGTAGGGCTCAGGTTTCATGATCTTTATTTTGATATATTAATTGGATATGCAAAAGACATAAAGGAATGCAAGTTAGCCCCCAAATATAGTCTTTATGAATAAAAGATGTAATAGAATTGATTATGAATAATAGTGCAACAAAACCTAAACCGATATTAATGTTTTTCATCGTAAGTATTTTCATTTTGATAGCCATCGCCTAAAGAAACTTTTAGTTTAATTTTTTCTCCACGAATAGGAGGTGATTCAATAGTGAAAGTTTCTGGAATTTCTCCCTTGTTCATTCCCCATGCTTCCAGAGTATATCTAAATGGATTACCTTCAATATTTTGAACACATTTCAACATACCTTGAGCAATTTCGCGAATTTCCTTCTGAGCATGACCTGAATTTCTCAATGTTAAAAAGTTATGAAAACTTCGCATATTAAAAGAGATATCAGCTTGGATTTGAGAATTGTAACCCTTGAAAAATCTAGACGATTCTTTAGCTCGTGCTCTGCCAAGTACTGGTTCTAAATCTTTAAGACATGTATGATAAAGAGAATTACTCATCACGGTAAAGTCTTTAAGAATAGATGTCCATGCTTTACCTTTCAATTCTAGTTGTTCAATATCATCTGTCGCAACAATATCACCCCAATCATCCGGAATGAAAAATTTGTCTTCAAGTTCGCGATATCTGGCAGACTCTGCATTCATTGAAGATATCCTATGTTTACACAAATGAATATGGGAACTCACGTCTGTGTTCACTAAAAAATGCACCATGCCTTTTTCCCATGGAGTATGATGACCCGCATTCCACAAGGTTTTAATCATAGTTGGAATTCGTGCTCTTTTATCATCTGTTAAATCTCTAGAAGTACTTGTCCATGCTGAGCAAGCAATAATTTCGTCTGATCCGTAATGGCCTAATAGCCAAACACTATTTTTATGTTTTTTTGTTTTCATAGTTTTTATATAAATAGATTATATAGTTACAATTTTTATTGAAAATTTTCAATAAGATTATTTTTAGTATCCGGGACTATGAGCTCCGAACCATCAATCTTAAATAGACCTGTTTCTTTCCAAAAGAAACCAGAACCCAAATTAAGACCTTTGCCGACAAGACTAAATGGAATCGGTTCAAGATCACATTCATGATTCATAGCGGCGTTAAAGTCGGCATCGCCGACCCAGCTGCAGTTGGGACATGAATATATCTTACCTTTCCTATTACCCTTTCGGACCTGAGAACATTGATGGCACCTCTGAGACCGATAAGCACTTTCCTGTTCTACAACTGGAACCTCCAGTTCTTCACAACGCCATAAAACCTTATCTCTTATCTCAGGATTCGACCAATGAGTCATACTTCTGGAAGTTTTAACACCTTTATTGAGGTCGATGATCTTTTCTAACCTAACTTCCTGTAGGTTAGAAAAATCCAATTGGTTTATAGACCAATTGACAAAATTCTTGCGGTGTACTTGAGCTTTTTTAAAACCTCTAGAACCCTTCTTTTTTCTTGATAACCTTTTAATAACTGATTGAAGAGAATGTCCATGACAATCCATATCCGGTGTTGTTTGGTCATCGGAAAGAGTTGCAACTGTTTTAAGACCTTGATCAATACCAATAATCTTATCTCCTTGTGGTTTTGGACTCTTTTCTACGCACCAACTCAGTTGAAAATGATTCTTGAAAATCTTAATTGAGTTACAAATTCTTCTTTTGCTTTGCAATAACACCTCTTACAATCCCACAAGCATGATCATAATTATATAGGAGATTACCCGCGCCAGTGATTGCAACATCATGCGGATTTATGAAGATTTTTGCTTCCGTGTGCCATACCCTAAATTTCCGATTTCTATTCATACATTTGTTATTCTCTAATATGTACAAACCATTTATCAACTTCACGTAAACCTTTACTATTATTACTCATATGTTGTTAAATTTTATTTAGAGTGAAGATTGTTCCTGCTGGAGATGTCATTGGTGCAATTACTTTAATCTCTTTATCCAGCACTCTAAACTTTATGTTTTGATTTTGACTTTGGTTAATAATTTGGGATTTTCACAAATATTTCCAATAACTATAATCTCTTTGTTGGAATATAGTTCGGCAGAAAAACATCTAATATCTTCATCATTTATTTTAAAACAATAATTGCCTTCATCAAAGATAACGCATGCAATAAAGTTCTCATTAGAAGATTCTTCTGAACTCACCTTTACAATATCACCTTCATAGATTTCAATATCATTAGAATCATTCAGTCCTGTATATTGAAGAAATCTATAAAAGCTCCCATTAAAGGAGTCAAAGAATTGAACTGTAGCTCCTTCATCATCTCTAGACATCTCTTCTGGTAAAAAACAAACAGGCGTATTTTTTCCAACTTGTTTTTTCCAATTAGTAATCCATTTTTTTTCAAAACAACCCCAAACCTTAAATTTTAACTGACGAGGAGTCCAAGATAGTTTTTTATTACTCATAGTTTATTATTCTCTAATTTTTATTCTGTATAGTTTAAACCTGATCTAATTGATTTTCGATTCTCGTATTATTTAAAGATATATGTTTCTTTGTACACATATCAACAATTGCTTGCTGTGTTGTTTCTTGTCTCATTTTAGTAATTCTGGGTTTTCAAAAATATTTCCAACAATAATACAATAGTTTCTAACTTCGAGTCAATGCCAGCCGTTATCTCCAATAGGATCTTTTTCTACGAAAAACATACCAACCGTTATTTGAGTCATATTTACAAAATATATTTTTATTTACTGTGTCAGAAGTATTGGATGCTTCATCAAAATTATAATGCACAATATCTCCCTCACAGATTTCTACATTATTATTATCAAAGAGTCCTGTGTATTGTTGAATGATAAAGTTATCGGTTTCATCTGTTGCGCTATACCATTCATCATATAAATCGCTGAAAACCTTTGTTTCTATTTCTCCACTATGAAGATTTAAGAAATATTTTTCTAAATTACCTCTAAAACACTCACCATCCCACACTCTAAACTTAATTTTTCTCATCTGTAAATAGATTGTTCGGATTCATATAAAGATTCAAGAATTTCAATTCTAGTTTGAGCTGCATAACATAATTCGTGAATAGTTGGCTCAGATTCACCCATATTAATTTCTGAGTAATTTTTGTCTGCCAACTTCTTGATTTTATTATAGAAATCTTTACTATTAAAATATTTAGTAAGAAATGTTGTTGCTGCATATTCCAACTCAGGATCTGATAGAAAATGATTTCTATAATATGGTTCACGGTCATCATCCATAATAATCATGGGATTATCTCCAAGAAGAGGACGAAGAATATCTGCTAATGGATATTTATTCATAATTTTTAATTTTATCGTTTTGAATTTTAGTTTTTGCTTGAATTAATAACATCCATGCATTTTCCAGATAAGATAAAGCTTTATTATGATCTGCTGAGTTTGCCGCATAATCAAGTTGATGAATTGCAGCATGAATTTCATCATACGCAATTGAGAACTCTCTGCCATCTAACATTGCATTAATTTCTAAATTATTCATATATTATGGTTTATGTTCGTAAATTTCTTCAATATCAAGTATTCTGCTAGTGCATATTCCGTTGGGTGAAACAGCCCAATCTTTACAATGGAAATGACCTGCATAGTGCCTCTTTGCTCCACACTGTTCAATCAATTGATTATGAGCAATTCTTTCTGCATAGCGTTCATCCCATAGAGAAATGTCCTTCAATGTCCATGATGCAAGACCTTCTTTATCGAAGGGGCCACAATATGCTGGGGCGGAGTGCGTAACAAGTACATCACATTGCACAACTTTATCTGGTTCATACACAAACTTTTCTCCAGCCCACCATGATCGTCCAGGAACTCTATACAATCTATCAATAGAAATAGCGCCTCCTACAAATTGAATAAGTTCACTATTAATCACTTCTGTATAATAATCTGATAACAACTTGAAATGAGATAATGTAATTTGCTTTGGACCTGAGAAATAATCCGGATCATCGTGATTCCCGCGGATAGACATGAAATGAATATCACGTGCTGCGAAAAGATCATTCAGTTTAGAGCATGCCCGCCATTCACCAGCTGCGCTATAATTAAAGCCGATGCCAAGATCACCAACACAAATGAGATAACAATTCGATAAATCAATACGTTTCACTTGATCTACAAGACGACCAAATGCACCGTGAATATCTCCAATCAAAAGTAAAGGTTTGTTGTAATTAGACATAAGGTTTTCGGGATTCTAGGATGATATCTGCAGCAAGTTCTGTATCAAATTTATATGAAATCTTTGAAGTAGATATCACGGTTTCTAATTCATGAAACTTATTATTTACAATTTTTGTTAATTGTTCACAGGTGAAATTCTCAGGATGATTTTTGATTTCCATTAGAAAATCGTGATAAGCTTCATCAGTATCAGACACCTTTACCATATATTCACCAGTCTTAAAAAAGACAATACCTACTTTGCATAGGCGAAGAATTTGAACAAAATTCTTTGGGGAGAATCCATACTTGTTAATAGTATTTTTTCTGAGTGATCCAAGCTGACCTGATCGCTCTCCTGTAGCAAGCCGAATTTCAGAATAAACATATCCCTTTAACGAAGATTTTAATAGATTGGTGTCGATTAATTTATATCGGTAATAATGAATTGTTTTGAATAAATCTGTCATACATGTAAATGCAGATTCTGGAGCAAATAAAATTTCAAGTACTTGTGTATTTGTTTTTCTCAATAATTTTAAGTACCGAGAAAGTTCATAATATGTGGAGTCAATTTCATTTGTTTGAACAATAGACTCAATTGTATCAAATCCAGTAATATATTTCTTATCAGTTGCAACGAAAAGCCCTCTATAGTCTACGTCGCTGTAACTATTATGCAAATTATACAATGTGCTGCCGCCAATCAGTTGACAAATCAGCTTACCATTACAATTAATAAATGCCGGGTGTTTAGTAATGTCAGTTTCCATATGATTATTATATTAGGATTAGTTAGACTTGCAAATAGTTAAATTGGGATTGGCAGCCTTACTACAGTTACTTGCAATTCATTCAATTCTTCTCCGACAATTTTCAGAACTGTATTCCAATCACCTCCAGCTCGGTCAGAACCCATACGATACGGAATTCCGATTTCGGTCACTCTATTTCTCAACAGATACTCTTGAGTTTTTGCAAGACATGTTCTCAATGCTTCATAATCAAGATGTTGTTTTCCTCTACCATAATTTTGTTGAGCGTGAAGATTAATTACACATTTTTTAAAATTTGGTAAATATGGCCAAGCATAAGAAATAGTACCAAGAACAAGCCCATGCTTTTCTTGGTATTTTTTATAGTTAGTGTATGCTCCAGGAACATAATTACGAATAGAAAATGCAATTCCAGATCCCATTACTCCTTGACAATTACATATATGAGCGATGGCACAATGATTACCTTTGTGAAAATAATCGTGTAACAGATCCCCATCAATTTCAATAATATTATTCATATTTTACCACCAAGAATCATATACAATTTCCAAACCAGCTTTAAGATAATTTCGGGCATTTACAATGAATTGTAAATCATCATTTCTATGATATTTTATATTATATGATTCAGTACTATTATAGAATGAATCTTGATTAATACATAATTCCAAAGCATCAATATCAGCAGAAGTGATATCTACGCAAACACAATTGAATTCTTCTGTGTTTCCTTTGGAGCGCCATAGAGTTTCCATCCAATCATGAATTGGATAATGCTTTCTCCAATAATGAAATTCTTTCAAAACAGAAAGAGAATTTGGTAAACGATAGTATGCGTATGAATCAAGTCCCATATGATTACTTCTTTTCAATTACAAGATACGTATTATCAATAATAGACCAGTTATAGGTTGTGCCTAGATATATAGATTTTTCTTTCAAGTCTCCGCAACTAGTAACCTGTATATTCAGGTTTGGTTCGCCAAGAGCATCGGCAAGACAGACACAAATATAATCAATATGATTTCTTGCATCATAACCACCATTCAAAATGGCAAGATTAATAACATTTTTAGACTTCAGTTTTTCCTTGGCTTTCTCTAGTTTAGCTTCCTCTAGTTTAGCTTCCTCTAGTTTAGCTTCCAAATACTTCAGATTCTTTTTAGTCTCTTTAAGTTCTGCTATAAGTGATTCAATGTTAGAAGCACCTACAGGAATTTCTGCAAAACACTCGGTAGGGTAACAATAGAGATATCCTTGATCATTAATAACTTGATATCCATCCGCACTGATACTCTCGACGATATATTCGCGGTTGAGAGTTAGAGCTCCATAAACTTTTCCCAGATCCACACATTTCACCATTTTTTTATTCATATTAATGTATTTTTAGATTTCTAAATCTCATTTTGTGTAATATTCTCGTTCAGCTTCAAAATCTTTCAAGCCCCCCCCCCCCCTTTTTTTTTCCATTTCATCAGAAATATCCATTAGAGCATCAACTGGGTCCCGATAAGACCAGAAGCCGAAGAATTCATCTTCTTGACCTTCAAGCTTAGTTCTGGCTTTCTTATCAAAAAACAATCGGTTATCTCGACAATGAGAACACGATCCATGGCACCGACAAGTGTAATCAAACCTGCGCGAATCGTGCTTACGAGGATAATCTTGTTTTTTGGAGCGACTCATATTGACTTGGTGTTCCTTACGGGCTCAATATACTACAAAAACCAAGCCTTGTAAACAAAAAAGTGCATAAAATCCAATTTATTTTCATTTTTGCGACAAATTAAGAGCGTTATTTGGTTTTATAAATAATTTCACATAGAATTCCATGATTATCAATACATATTTGCAGAAACCCGGAGGAATGGGGTTAGGAGATTTCCTTAGAGGATCCTTAGCGCTTTATCAAATGAGTCACCGATATAGTGTAAGAGCAGAAATTGACTTCAGCCATCACCCCATAGGTAAATATCTAGTTCCATCTCATAATGTTGATATGTCAAAATTTGAAATAATAGAAGCATGCAATATTGGTAATTATACGATAGCCGATTTAAGAGACCTTATTGCAAGGCGCTACAGATTTTCATATCTTGCTCGTAATGCGAATAATATTTGTGTTTATACAAACGTATTTCCTAAATTTCCGATAACAGAAGAAATCAAGCAAAGTATGCAACGAGCCTTGATTCCAACTCCTGAATTACAAGACTTAATTCCTCAATATGAGCAAGCATATGAGGTGATTCATATTAGATCGGGAGATTTAATTGCATTCGGAACGTGTTACGATTATACTGTAAATCTTGATAAAGATTATTTGGTTGCATCCATTATAGGCTCTATAAAACAAATCGTAGCAAACAGTTCATGCCCAGTGTTAATAATGTCAGATTCTCTTGAATTGAAAACTACATTAACTGAACTTTGTGGTACGGTTAAAACTGAAACAACCCCAGCACATGTAGGAAATGATTTTAATGGAGTTGTAGATACATTGATAGATTATTTCACCCTAACAAAAGCTAGAAAAATACATCAATTTACAACCCATTTTTGGGGCAGTGGGTTTTCGGATTCAGTCTCGTGGATCTTTGACATACCAATTCAGAAATATCCTCTTATAGAGAATAGATTATAATTTATCCATCGTATCCCGGCTCAACCAAAAATCCTTGTTTTGAGCTAAAGATAAATGTCCTAATTGCTTCATCTGATATAAGAATTTTCTCCACAGCTTTCACAAATTCAGATACGGATCCATGTCCAAGATCGGAACAGAAATCACAGAAAGTATCTACGAGGGAATCATTGAATGAATCTTCATCAACGGCTTCTACTACAGTATATGGGGATATTGTAACATTCCTTTTCAAAGAATACTCATAAGATGTTAATGAAGTTACAACCTTAGCCTGTGTGAATAGTTCGATGATAGTGATAAGCCTATCAAATAATGTCTGATTTCCAGTCTTTACAGCAAAGAATAATAGTAGAGCACTTTTATCCTGAGGCGTTGCGTTTGAAGCATTGGGGCCAGATTCTAACGCAATCTGAATCTCATTATTTTTATTAGGAATAAATGTACAATCAAGAGGATTTTGAGGATTCATCGGACAGATGGAGAACGCAGATGTACTGGAGCTGTTGCTCTCCCATACGGATTTTCTTATTGTTTTCATATGTTTATTTTGTGTTTATACTTCTGTGGTTCCAAAGAATACTGTTTTATTTGATAACTTTTTTTGACTTGGATAATAATATGATCCTTCTGCCGGATCATTTCCGTCCCAATTTACGAACAATAAATCCGTTCTGGTTCTATATTCATTCTTAGTAACAATATCAATATTTCTTTCTGGAGTTTTCCAACGAAATCCCGCAATATACAGATTTTCAGTCATCTTATAGAGATTCTGTTCAAGTTGAATTCTACTAATTCCAAGGAATCATTACAATACTCTTTCGCATTACTTTTTGTTCATATAAAGCAATCGTATTCATTAGAGTGCTCATACCTTGTTGACGAACGCCCAAAATAATCTTAGTGTTCTGAACTGCGATATAAGAACACTTTGAACCTAATGAAGAATGATTGTTACTATATTCCTCATAATAAAGAGTTTGATATGAATTCATCTCGAATCCATTCGCCATAAGAAAGAATTCCTCAAAGGAGATAAGTTCTTTTACATTCGGTATTACAGGTTCTGCTTTAGGAAGCTCTGTTCCTTTTAGAATGCCCATTGATGCTGCAGTAACAAGCAAGGAATTAATAACAAATGGTCGACGTTTCATATTTATTTATTTTTCTGATAGAATTAAATTACCACAAGTGATTTTACTTTCATCTTCTTCTTTACTAGCAATGAATACAATTACATCATAACCAGCATTTTTTAGAGCAGTCTCTGTCGATGAATATGGTGTATATTCAGTCCAATCACCAGAAGGCATCATGTTCTTATTATTAACTGCTCTAGTTTTATGTAAAGGTGTGAGCTTGCATAAATAATATTCTGGATCAAAATACTTAAGTAAAACATCTGGATCAATTTCCCAATCGCCAAGCGCAAAATTAAGAGTAATCTTACGACCTTTGGGAACAAGACCTTTCATGATTTTTGTAATATCTTCAAGACTTGATTGACTTTTACCAAACATCTTATTGCGATGAATCTCATTGGTGCTATTAATGGAAAGTTGTAATCCGGCTTCACCATCAAGCAAGTGATTCTTAATATCCATCCATTCATGAATAAATGTTTTCAGCCTTGTATTGTCCTTGGGCATCATGGTGGAAACAACAGGATGAATTTTGTGATTTCTATCAATTGCTGATTTCATCCAGCCTGTAACTTCTAACACTGCGAAATTCCATGACGGCTCTCCCATTCTGGCAAAATGGAGATTGAGACGATTACTATAACTCACTTCTGGGTGTAAAGATAGTCCAGTTAATATTTGATTTCTCATATCTGAGAATGTTGCATTAACCCCTTTACCAAGTTTTGGAACATCACAGAACGTGCAACGCGAATTACACCCATATTGAGTTGAGAGTGTAATTACCCATTTTTCTTCCAATGGTAATAGCTTGGTATGACATACCTGACTCAGTTCTCTATCAAGACCCATAAAGTCAGCTTTGAGATTAACATCCTTGCCATAATCGCCAATAGATAACATCTCTAATTTACCAACTTCTCCTTGAACAATTAGAATATCTCCTGTAGGAACTTCAATACGCTTTAGAATGTTCATATATTAAATTTTTACCTTTGCAAACAAATTCCGAATATCTTCAGAACCATCAAATTTAAACCTTACATTCGATGTTGAAGCCCGAGCAAAATTCTGCTCAACTGCATCGCAATAGCATGTATGATTTCCGTCAAGACCTTGAAAATTTTCAGCCCAAATCTCTTTAGAAACTTGATTCTGTAGATCTAGTTGATCCAAGCCTAGATTGTCGAAGCTAGCAATAATCCCATCAATCTTAAATAGTTCCTGTATATATTCATTTTTCCATTTATCAAGTTCGAGTTGCAACGCAGGATTGTAATAAGAAATACCATTGCCGAACTGTTTGTACCCGAGCAACAAAATCTTCGGTTTGATATTACGAGCTTTACTCCATTCGATAACGGCTTTGCAATCATTAAGATTATGCACACCAAGAATCAAATGAAACACAACATTTTTATATTCAATATTAGTAGGCAACTGTTTCAGAGAGACAGGACCGCGATATGAAATGCCAAGTCCATAAATGAGTTTCTCATCTTGAAATTGTTGAATCATGACTGCATATTCCTTCATGTGCAGTATATTCATTGTCACATTAGATATAACACCGTATTCTTTCATAGTCTCCAGAAAGTCTTTAATATCGGGATGTGACAAAGGATTACCACCTCCGATTGCTAATTCAGTTCCGAGCTTTTGAGTCTTCCAGATTTTCTTTATAGGTTCTAGATTCGCGTGGCGGCCAGATATGTTAGATTGCTCATGACAGTAAACACACACTGAACTTAATGAGCAGTTGTTGGTAATTTTGATGTCTGCGCTTTCTGGATATTCTACCCACGGATTTTCCTCATCAGGCCATTCGCGAATTTTAGTCCCGTCACTATAAATTTCTACATTTACATTGCCATTCTTATAGGAATATAGTAGTTCTGTTGCTTCAATTTTGTTCATAATAATAGTGTGTTTCAATTTGATCTAAAGTTTTTTATTTGTAACCATTTACATCGTGTGGATATGCAATCAACTCAGTTTTAAGTTTAGTTTCATTATCTTGAATCCATTGTTTGCCGTCAGGATCGGTTGTAAAACATACAAAATCTGGCCGATTCATAATTTTATCAATTATATGATCAAGATTTTCTAAATCTCTTAAAATTGGATCTCTTTTAATGACGTCAAATCCTGATTCATTAGAAATCCAAAATAACAGGAGAGCTGGATATTCCTGTTTACGAATAAAATCTATGATGAATTCTTTCCGATCTTTTTTTAGACATTTGTGTTTGTTTCAATTTCATAATGTAAAATATGGTTGCTTAGAATGATATATTCCCCAGATTTATAATCATACTTTTCAATTACTGCTTGAATTGTTTCATTATCAATGGTCAGAATTTTCACACGACCGTCAGTATAAGCATCTGGTTCCAAATAGTTATATGTAGCAGCACTAGCATATTCATTAATAGTACTTTGTTTCAAATCTCGTAAAGCATATCGCAGAGTTTTATCTTCGAGTAATGTTAGAAAATATGGAGCTTTCTCAAGTTGATGTTGTGTTAATCGAAAATTTGGAGGGTCATCATCATTATCATTTCCAAGGAAAATCCAAGAAGATTCTGAAATCATGAAATCCATCAAACCTTCATCAGTATCGAGTTGAGGATTTTCTTTAATCCAAGTAGAGTAATGTTCTGTTCCATTATCGACATACCAGAATTGATCTGTTCGAGGTTGTAGAAGCTCAAAGTTATATTTTCTGGAAAGCCGTACCATTCTATCAAATAAAGGATGATTCTGGTTATTATGAACTAAAGCCCAGAAGTAAGATGCTTTGGTTACAAAATCGTTAAACCTGACAAATTCCCAACCAAAAAACTTTCCCTCAATTTCAAGACCATCTACAGAAGATTTTCTTGTATAAGAAGTGTCGATTGCTACGGAATGTGTTGACGAAGAATTTGTTTCCCACACGGATTTTCTAATTGTTTTCATTGATCTTCAACGGGGTTTGCAGTAGCCCAAATAATAAATAAAGCGACAGCTTCAAAAAAGCTATTATTAATAGCCATACTTAATGTCAAATCTCCGAGTAATGAACATAAAAAATTTCCGACAGTGAGTCCTATTAATAACGAAATTAAATGATTCAAGGTAATTTGCTTTTTCATAAATAGATTCTATTTTGTTTCAGCCATCTTCACACATATAAAATGTGGAAATCATATTAAAATGCTTTTCAATTTCCACGACTGCTTCTTTCATATGGGCAAAACGATGATTACCACCCGCATATATGAGTTTCATTTGAGAACTAATCATTGCAAAAATGTAATCACCGGGTAGATTTGCGCCGGGTTTGATACCAGAATTAATCATAGTATCAAGAAGAACATCTTCGCGCATATCGACTAGATATTTGTCATTGATTAGACATTTCCATGCACGGCCGCCTTGCTTACGAACTTCCAAACCAATAATCCGAACACATTTAATGAAGTCATTTTTACAATCAATCACTTCTATATTAGCAGGAGTTTCATATTGGCGAGTTTCATAATTATATGTTCTACCTCTGGCCCAATTTGTAGCAACTGCATGAGACTTGATATTCATTGCGTCAGTTACAAATACGGATTGACACTTAGTTATAAGATTTTTAGGATCTTCATCATTCTGAATATCATCCCATTTGAATTTAAATTCAGATTCAGGACGTGCAAAGAGTTTGAGATTTTCTGGAATATGACCGATTTTCATAGATTTTGTAGAATAGTATTAATGGCTAGATCAAGAGGAGTTGCTGTACGAACAAAAATATTTTCAGTCCAAGAATGAGATGTATGAAAGGTTTCTTGATACATCAAAGCTGGTGCAGGTTTTGCCCTCATATCAATATAGTGATCTTCTTCACTCCAACCTCCCATGGAAAGTATGTGTTTGATCGTGATCATTTTGATCTCATAAGATGAGATTTCTACTTCGAGATTTTGAGTTGCGTTAATTTTCATGGCTAATGACAAAATTTCATTTAGTGTTTGCTACAAGAACGGAAAGTAGATGATCGTAATTTAATGACGTACAATCCTTGATTACTGCATCAATTTCTTCTTGAGGAGTCCCTTGTTTTCGAGCTGCATTGATAAATGCTCCCATGAGAAAATACGCATTTCCATTAAGACCGACAAGCTTCAGTTTTACCTTTTTAGTTACATGTTGCATTGAATTCATATATACAATCTCTATTTTCTTGTAGTTGCAAAGAAGATTATGCGGCAATTTCTTCCGGAATATCCATAATATTGCTAGCCTTAACCGTAAAGCAAGCGAGAGGATTTTCGGGATTAAGAATCTGGGATGCAGCAGATGGCGTCAGATATTCACAGAATTTCGTAATATCAACTTCGACGGAATTCACAAAATACTTAATGATCGTCTTGTGGCTTGAAGGATACAGCCGGATGTAAGTTTCAGATTTATGAGTGATCAGATACGGGAATTGTTCCCATTGTCCCCATGGGAGTTCTTGAACTTCTCCACGAGTACCGTCTTTAATTCCCTCTTGAACTGAAGCAAGATTTGAATAATCAATTCCTGCACGAACTACTCCGATAGAAACTTTTTCAAGGATAGTTCCTTTAAACAGGGCTTTTGGTGTAGGATTAGACTTCCAGGAAGCCTTAACAAATTGACCTTTGGACTTTAGGATCTTGCTTAGAATTTCTTGAGCAGTAATTTTCATGGTGTGATTGAGGTTTCCTTACAGGCTCAATATACACCAAAATCGGTCCCATGTAAACAAAAAAGTGGGTAAAGGCCGAAAATAAGTTGGATTTGTTGCAAATCAATGGGTTATAAAAAATGGACTAAACCCTTTCAGATTTAACCCATTTTTTCAGTGCTCTTGCTTTTTAGCCTGTATATTATGTTATGCTATTTGTTTCTTAATTTTGCCTAGTGTATCAATAACATCATCGAGTTTATCATAAACACGTTCAAAGATTTTCTTATCTTCTAGTGTTCCTCCCATTTCATCAATGATTCTCTTTACAAAAATTGTTCTTGTAGAAAGAAGTTTTTGTGTAGCATTGAGATCCTTAATTATAGAATCTAAAGTAGTCTTCTCTGTCGTAGAGACTAATGATTCCTCGTTTAGGAATTGACGAAATATTCCTTTGATCTCTTTAATAACCTCGGATTTCTTAGGGGATGTAGGCTCCCCTTCAATATAATCCATGAAGTCTCCTTCATACCAATCAGCAAATGTTTGGGACATAAGACCTCGTAGAATAGTTTCAGCAACCTCATCGGAAACCGATTCTGTAAGAGCTGTATCTTCCTTAAGCTTCATTAGTTTAGATAAAACAAGCTCGCTAGAACCTACTTTATATTGACCAAATTTTATCTTAGTTAAAGGAGTATCTTTGCTTTTAAAAGTGACGGAATCTGTTCCAATCTCTTTTACAACACCGAAATTGGTTTTATCACCAACCTTTAATGTATTAACTTGAGCAGCAATAGTTTTTGCATCAACCGCTTCTCCCATTTCTTCTTCAGTATCATCTTCTTCTTTGAGTTCACCCAAAGCCAAATCAGCTAAATCCTTGATGGTTCTCTTGCCATTAATAGCATTACCTTTAACTTTAAGATTTGTTTCACTTGAGTACATATCATTACCATCGAAATATACTGGATTAGATTTAACTTTCTTACCAAGAAGAAATTCAACTTCTTTTCTAATTAAAGCATTGATTGCAGGTAGTTTATTATATGGAGTAACATCGCCAAGGGATAATCCTTCATTGATTGTTACTTGTTTACCTTGTAGAATTGCCGCAGCGGCTTCATACATATAGTCCTTGTTGGTGAAATTAATTGGATCGTGCATATTATTATTTATATTATTGGTTGTTTTTTAGATTTTTCTCAAAGAGATTTGCGATTTTACAAATAGACTTTTTGACAATTGCCCAATCTTCATCTTCCTTATCAGTTTCATCGACATATTGTTCTAGAGATTTCCAGAAGTCTAATAGTTGTTCACTATCAAGAGAATCAATTGTTTTGATCAATTTCTTTACTGTATTGTTTTCAGTTTCATAAGCTTCCTTTGCGGCTTCACTTAGAAAATGTCGCGTGATATTAATAGTGTCTTTCATATTATTTTTAGTCTTTGTCCATAATTTCAGATTTTACATTATCCCAAATATCTAATGCTTTGTCTATATGATCATGTATTTCAGCAAAATCATCTGTATACCCTTTACCAAACTCCTTTATAATACTCTTTGCCAGATTACTGGTAGGAGCAAAAGTATTATATGCATTATTAATAGCTTCATCTGCATTTTTGAATCCTAAAGATGGAATATACTTTTCTGCAATGGCTAGATTAATACTCCTCTTGATATTTTTATCAAGTTCTTCTCTAATATTAATAGATTCTCCCAAAATCATTTCAATAGCCTTAATTTTCTTAGAAGCCCCGACTCCTATTGGTTTTATAATAACAATATCACATCCTTTTTCTCCTGGGAGATAATCTTGAACTTCAGGAGTAATTTCAATATCTTTAAGTTTCTTTATGATAGATTGAACTTCTTTATCTGATTGATTTACAGAATAACTCTTAGTGATTACAGTTTCTTCAAGAGATTCGTTCTTCTTTCTGAGTTTAGCTAAAACTGCTCCAGCAACTCGTTCTCCAGCTTCTTTTGAACCATATTCTTTAGCAGCTTTATCAGCAATTTTTTTAAATGTTTTACCGGGCTTTCCAATATCTTTACCAGCGTGAGCTTTCTTAGCACTATAATCTAGTTTTTCATCAATACCTTCACATGCATCCCACAAAGCTTCCTTTGCTTTCTCTTCTTGTTTATCACTCAATTCTACTTCGTCTCCATTCTCATCTTTTGCTGATAGGATTTCAATCTCCGCTTCATCATCTGGCTCCATTTGTTGACCATGTGCATCTTTACTACCTTTTATGGATGGGGTATATTCGCCAATCACAGAGATTTCTTTATCATCTTCATCATAGATTGTAGCTTTGATTGTTTTCTTAGTAGCTTCAGTAACCGCACCTTTCAGAATTGCTTCTGCGGCTTCATACATTTCATCTTTATAGGAATGGTAAAAATTGTTTTTCATATATGTATTTATATTTATATGCAAAAAATCATCACATTTTGTTCTCATAATATTTGTTTAATCACGAAACGGATCTTCAATATCATCTCCCGCCATAGCAACGCCAATCGGAGTTAAGGTATGAAGAATCTTAATAGTTTCTCCTTGAGCAGACAACACTTCATTCAATCGCTTATAGCAATGCGGAGATTCATCAGTACCAGCACCACGAAGACAAACTCCTGCATTTTTAACCCAATCAGTCATCATAGTCTGAGATACAACTCCTTCAGACACCCGAGTCTTCTTACCCTTGATCCATTTGGAGCGACCCGCAGCCTGCGACCTAGAGAGTACGCGACCAGCTCCGTGAACTGTTGAGTACATTGCAATTTTTGATAGATCAGAATCAACACCTTCAAGAATAACAGAATCTTCTCCCATGGTACCACCAACAAATCCTTTTTGACCAGGAAATGCGGGAGTTGCTCCTTTACGATGAACCCATAAATCTTCCCCATCATGATTTTCTAACCATGCAAAGTTATGATGATTATGAACTTCTTCAAAAATTTCAACACCAAGGATTCGAGCAACTTCAGCACACACCCAGTCTCGTCCAGTGTAGGCATATTCTCCAGCTAATTTCAAGGCTGCAATATATTCACGCCCTAGATCAGAATTAACATCAAGCAAAGCAGGAGCTACATTGATGCCATCAGTGCCGCCACCAGCTTTGATATAATGAGATGCAATCTTATGTCCAAGTCCTCGTGAACCAAAGTGAACACCTACCCAGATACGGAGAAATTCATCATGAAAAATATCAACGTAGTGATTCCCCGACCCAACAGTACCTAACTGATTACGAGCCATATCTTTGAGATCATTGAGTAAAGGAATATCATTCCATACAGGAGAATCAAATATAGCATGTTCATCGGGTTTCTTTTGTCTGACAATATGTTTAGAATTTGAAACACGTCCAATACCAAATGAGATATTACGAACAATTGTATCCATGATTTTTTCAATATCCTTATGAACATCAAGGAGAGTTGCATTAGTCAGAACAGCTAAGTTTCCGCATGCACAATCAAATCCGACTGCTGATGGAGAAATCTTATCTTTGTAAGCAATAATTCCGCCAATTGGGATGGAATAACCTAAGTGGTGATCTCCTGCCAATACAGCTTTATATCCGCCGAAATCCATTGCAAAATCCATCTGGTCAATTGCATTTTGTAATGGTTCCCCAAAGACGGGAATATTTTTATTTTTACCTAGGAGTTGCATATGAGATTATAGATGTTCTCCAAATAGTTTAGTTTCTCCGTCACACATCTCAAATCCGTGTGCATAATAGCCATTATGACAATTCCACAATGTTAGAAATAATTCTTCATTATTTACATCAATAAGGCGGAACACAGCAGATCCACCACACTCGTAAATATGATGATTATCAAGAGTATTATAAAATGTAGTGTCAAATTTATATAGACTAAAATCCAAATGTGGATCAGTTATTAGTTCTTTTACATCAATATCATCCGTAGGACAGTCCTTAGTTATAACCCAACCATAACATTCACAACAGCAGGGCTATAATCAAATCCTACAAAGACATTATAATCATCCACAAAGTTTACTTTACCGTTTCTTTCAAATGTTTTCATATTATTAGTTATCAGAAATGTTACAATATTCTTGACCATTATCAGAAGGTGGCAATTCCATCCACAGATCAAGAACCCAAATTTTATTATCATTAGGAGGAATCTCTGCCTCTTGCCATGAGCCATCTTTAAATGCAACTACAGCAGGTATAAAAGTTTTTCCTGATAATGCCAAAGAACCCTTACATTTTGCAAGAATATATGTACCATCTTTTGGTGCAGTCTCAATCGGTTTCCAATTTGTGTTCATATCGTTATTTCGTTTGTTGTGATTATTGCGAAACCATGCAGGGCTTGGATATCGTGGAAAGTCTTTTGCAGGTTGAGATTGTCGAATGATAGTCATGCATTTATCAAGGACTGTTTGTTGGAAACTTCTTTCCGGAAATCCAAACCATTTATCTCTGGCTGGATCAAGATCATATATAAATTCCATCAGAGTTCCTCCTCTGAGTTCAAAATATTCAATGATCTCAATGAGGCCATGAATTACATACTGAATCGGAACATGTTCAACTCGAAGGGCTTTACCATATCCATAAATTCGTTGCATGATTCTGATATTCGGCTTGTTTCGCTTACATTGCCGAATCAACATTAGTTGCCAATCTTCAATTTCTGTTTTCATATTAGTCTCCAATTGTGTTAAGAGCATTTTCCGCAGTATCAAACTGACCATAGCAATTTTTACAGTCTTGAAACAGTGCCAATGCACTATGAAGAATTTCTCGGTCTTTCCTCAATTCTTCAATCGCAGCATGAAAAGCATAAAATCCTTGAACTAACAATTCAACGCGTTCTGGAAGTGTGTCTTTGGCAATCAAATATCCTTCAGGAATAAATGCAGTAGCTCGATCAATCTGGTCTTGTAAAAATTTAATTTTTGTTTTCATAATTTAGTAATGATTTTTAAGTAGGATCAACAAACGTAATCATACCAGTAGGGCAAAGCATCTCCTCTTCGGTTACATAATAAATGCAACCATAATCATGCATAAGATAGATTCTCTTCTTTAAAGAATTTGCTTTAAAGATTGCTGATTCAAGACATTCTATTGCAAACGTTTCATCGAATTCCCAATCATATGATGTAATTTTTTCAATTTGTACTTTCATGTTAATGCGGGCCTTAATATCTTCTAAACTCTTACTATGTTTATCATATAATTTCTGGAATGTCGAAAGATCCCCTTACTCATTTCTTTCAATAATTTACGAATGTCTTTGTCTTTTAAAGATTTGATGTCTTCTTTCATAAAGTTATCCTGGTTGAGAACCAATAGCAATAATCATCTTGTAAACTTTATCAGAACCTTTTCATTCAAATATGATCCGGAACTAGAAAAAATGCATACTTAGAAACAAGATTACTTTCGTAAATTTTCCGTTTTAGAAGAAATTCTTCTCCAGAAGGTATATTATCACAAGCAAATTTAAAAATTGCATTTGCTGGAACATCCTTACATTTGAATGGAATTAGTAGAATCCCATCACGAACAATATTACCCGGCATTACTACAACAGGTGGGCTGAAATTATAAACACGAACTCCAGTGTTGAAATAAAAAGTTTTCATATATTTTAGTAGTTCTTGAGATGAATAAACTTTTATTTGTTTTCTTCCATGATTTCAATTAAAGTCTTGGCACAATATTCATACCATTCTTTTTCAGAAATAAACTTCTTTCTAAATCTTTTCAGCATCAAATAATATTCTTCTTGGCGGAGAGTTTCGGGGGAATCATTCATAATATTAGCGATTAACGATTGTTGCAAACTTGCGGGTATCGACTTTGAAAAATGATACATTACGGTCAGAATTCCAGCCAGACCAGACGAACAGTTTGCCGTCATATCGAAGAACTTTATTGGTCAACTTTTTCACATCATCCAATCCATTGGGACAATCAACATGAAGAGCAATTCCGTCGTAGAATAGGATCGCAATTTGATCCGTGGCGATTTTGGCAGTCATGGTGTGTTGTGGTTGGTGTTCCTTACGGGATCAATATACCACAAAAACCGGGATCTGTAAACAAAAAAGTGCATAAAAATGTGAAAATAAATTAAGTCATTGATTTGCAACAAGTTACGGTTTCAATTTTAAACACAAAAAAGCGGAAATCCGTGAAGAAATCCGCTAATTTAAGTAAATTAACCTAAAGTTTTTTCTTTGTCTTTATTGGTTTCATCACACAGCTATGAATCTCTTGAGTCAAGTCAGTATTCATTTTAAGCTGTTCACGTAATTCACCCTGTTGTTTCAGAATATTCTCGGCATCCTTAAATGTTTGCAATGCTCTTCTATCAGAAGCTTTAGCCGAAACTTTTTGCCCAACCATAATTACTGATAGAAGTACCAGTTGTAAAAAAGTTTGTGCTATCCATGAGATTATTGTTGATATCCCACCTTCTAATGCTGTAGGAAAACTTATTAAAGCAAGTCCTGCAAATAGATAAGCACACCACATAGTAGATACAGCATTAGTAATAGTAACTGCTAGTTTGCCATTAAAGCCGTAAAGATCAGACCAAGTTAAAGGGATTATTGCTTTTGGAATCTTTGGTTTTTTCGCCTTAGCTTTAGAAGGATGAAAGAATGGTGTTGCCATAGTTATATTTATCTTTTGCGGTCAGATTTACTGACATCTATGGTTTACTACTCCCGTTGCTCTACACTTTGAGCTACTCAAAAGAAAAATGGCGCACGATCTGGTGTTTAAACCTCTCCTTATTTCGGTCCATCACTAAGCTTTTGTGAATCTTCGCCGAATAGGAAGCAATCTTGAGATTGCGTCGTGCATATAAAAAAAGAATTGTTACCCACTACCAGGAAAACCGGAGGAACGATATATGTTGTAATCACTTCAACTTTACGTTCGCGGGCTGGATTTTTCTATGGTGCATCAACAATTGATTAGATTATTCTTCTCCATAGAATACTCTATACATATGTAGCGTATAGAGGCAGGCAACAAAATTAAGAGATTATTTCTAAGTCTTGATTATTAAACACAACTACTGTATTATAACCACTTTCATTTATCATAATAGCAGAAACAGGAAGATGTTTTTTTATAATAATGTTGGATATTATCCAGTTTATTATTTCGCTGGTGGTAAAATAACCATCATCATAATCATTATTATCATATCTAGGTTCAATATGACTATCAATATTTAAATATACTTCATCTATATAACGATCACCCCCCTTAATATCGGAAAGCACGTCTATAATAAAATCTTTTACTTCATTATAGTCAATATTATCATTTACATCAAAATCCGTTAAATCTAATACAGGTTGTGATGGAGTGAATAATACTTTTACAAGAGCTCCACCTCGACTGGAATAATAATCAATTATTCCGTTCTTAGGTTCTGTAGCAAACCACAGTCCATGTTTTATCGGATCTATCTTAGATAATTTACTTAAACTTCCATGATATAATATCATTTCTTTAGTAGATTCCTGTAACACTGTTTCATTTAAGATATGACGAGCTACTTCAATTAATGTTTTCATATATTCTATTTATACTTGAGCTTTAAATATTGTCAAACATTTTACTGACTCAGCACCAGCTTCTTGTAATGTTTGAAAAATAGATACTAAACTTGAACCGGATGCAATAACATCATCAATGATTAACACTTTCTTACCCTCAAATTTCTTTGCATTGCCAGTATACGAAAACACATTCTTGAGAAACTTTCTGTAAGGAGGAAGAACCCATTTCATTTGAAAATACCCAAGTTTTACACCTCTCCGAATAGATGACTCTAATTTCTTAATAGTAGAATCTGATAACTTCTTTGATTCAAGATCTAGTGTAATTTTGGAAGGATCTTCAGCTTTTACAAAAGAATCTAGAAGAAACTCAATTCCTGGATTTCTTTCTTTAATTTTCTGGGCGAAATCTTTAGTTAAAGATGAAGATGATTTCGGAGTAACAATGATATCGACATTTAAATCTCGAATAATTTTTGTTGCATACACAGCCGATCTATTAAGAAACTGATTATAGGCACTAACATCAATATGCATAGCTTTCAAGCGTTTAAGAATGATTGTTGCATCTGCCCCTTTTGAAGTATATAAATTAAAAACATCCAATGTAATACCTTCAATATTTTTTGTGTGTGGTTTTAATTCACTTTTACCGAATCTTAGATTGATTAGATCTCCAGCTTTAGACTCATAATCAATAATAACTTGATTATCGGAATTCAATGTCATTGATTCCACGAATTGCAGAAATGATTTCATTTTGTATTTATAAGAAAGTGGTGGAACTGCCGGGAATCTCACCCGGATCCACAACATTATTCATGTTATGTCGAAATAAATTCAGCCCCTTTTTTAAAATGGCATAGCATGTAGGTAACGATCCCACGCCAAGAAGTTTGGAATTTCTGGTTCTACCATTGAACTAATGCTATATTTAAAAATGGTCCGCGCCATGCCAACGCACATGGATAGGCAGATTCGCAGTCTGCGACATTACTCTTATGCTACGCTCGGTTTAAAATTGGTGCCTCTAGTAGGAGTTCAACCTACTTCATCAGTTTCGAAGACTGAGGTCCTATTCGGTAGACGATAGAGGCATATGAAAATTACTCATTAGACAAACTATATGAATGCACTGCATTATAACCTGCAATCCAAATTCCAAGAACATGTTCAAGATTTTCTGGAGTTGTTTCAAGATTTAATTTTTTAAGAACCTTCTTAATAATATTTTTATCTACTTGAGTCAATCCCATGAAATTATGAACTAATCCACCTCTTTCTGATAAGACAGCTTCAGCGGCTTCTGATATTGATGATCGTTGTAACATAATATTATTTATATATTTTGAGAAACTTTCTATTGCTGGATAGAACATGAAATTAATTCCTATGTCCTGAATCTAACAGATCAAGATAAGGCATACAAGCCACAAGCTACCCGTTCTACATATAGTGTCGGACCTCTTGAATAACATAAGAAAAATGGCGGAACCGACCAGTTTTGATCTGGCTGCCTCCTAAGTGACAGTTAGGTGCTCTCCCGATTGAGCTACGGTTCCGTAAAGTGGTCCCGGTGGAGAATTTTGAAATCTCAACCTATCGCTTATCGAGCAATTACTCTGCCTTTGAGTTACACCGGGAATTAAAAAGTGGTACTCCTAACCGGGCACGATCCGGTCTCTAATCCTTGAAAGGGATTTGTTCTACCGCTAAACTATAGGAGCATATTGAAAATTTAATTAGTGTTGAAAGAATCAAACTTTCTCTTCAGTAATTGTTTACTAATCCTATCGGACAAGAAACCCTTTGCTAGGGGCGTGCTATCATTACACTAAACACTAAATTGGCGGAAGAAGTGAGATTTGAACTCACGGGAGTTTTAAGGCTCCTCTAGTTTTCAAGACTAGCGCAATAAACCAGGCTCTGCCATCCTTCCATTAAAATTGGTGCCCCTAGCAGGAATTAAACCTACGTTCTCGCTTTAGAAGAGCGGAGTCCTTTCATTAGACGATAAGGGCCATATATTAAAATTGGTACACCCGCCGATAATCGAAATCGGTTAGTCGGATTAAAAGTCCGGTACATCGCCAGCAATGTTTCGAGTGCATTTTTGAAAATTAAAAAAGATGATATTGTGAGTGCAGATTTGAACTGCTCTTCCCCTTAGGATGTGCTTCCGAGTTACACCATATTCACTCATCATCAGAGAGTCACTCAAACATTTGTACTTCATGTTTGGCATTGGTAATTACTCAATGCAAAGTGACTCTCGTTAAAATTAATTCTGTATGTATATGAACTTTTCTACGCCTCTTCGGTTTTAACTACTTTGCAGTTTATTAGGAATTGCGAACCTAATAAGAGTATTCGTTATTAATCTAAAGGAACTCATCGCATTGAGTTTCTCCAACGTATTTCATTGTTTGTACCTTATTGCTAAGGTTTTTTGCCATACAGAAAAAGGGACTCCCAAGGTTGGTAACGCTCCAACTACCTAGTGTTTAACAGACACCCGCTCTGCTAGTGAGCTACTTGGGATTTAAAAATGGTGGGTACCGGACGTTACGCTCGTCTCCCCCGTGAAAGGAAGTGTTTTACAGACACTCTTCAGGAACTACCTGATTTCGTTACCCATGAAAGTTATTTATACAGAAAGAAAGTGGCAAGCTGAAGGTGAGATTCGAACTCACGTGAGGAATTGAATCCTTCCTGATTACAAAACAGGCGCCATCGACCACTAAGCGACTCCAGCATTATTATATAATTCAAAAAATTTCTTAAAAATAGGACCATTAAAGGATATACCTATAGTACTAAATGCTTTACTCAAAACCCCATGTTTATCGTACTCTATTTTAAGGGCTTCAAAATTATCTTTAACTATATTAGGTTTTGCTAAACATTCACACTTTCTAGAACAAAATCGCCTGGGGTATTTATTGGCAAATCGTTTTGAACAATTATCACATATATATTGAAGCTCGAATTCTTTCCACTTATTACGACCTTTCACCCACCCAACAGGTATCGGAATCAATCTATTTACGCAAATATTTTCTTTTAATTCTATATTCGATATAAAATGATTTCCGAAATTTGGGTTACGGTCTCCTTTATTTGCTATTTTCATTATCTCAGATGTATATTTCGCGCATTCAATCCTAATCCATTCATACAATCTGGCCGATTTTATAAAAGGTTTATCAGGATCATTCGAATTCTTTCTTTGCATATTATGCAGTGCGAATGAATTTTGAGAGCATCTTTGAAATCTTGCAAGTAACAAATGAGCCATATAATGTTCTCTCGCAGTCAAATTTACTCTATTGTGTTTATCATCAGAACCACCTAAAGATGATGGGATTATATGATGATTTTCCTTGTATCCAGAAGTTACTGGATTTTGTTGCCGATTTAATATAAGATCGTTATAGATTTTTTCATAGTTCATATAATCTATTTATACTGAACTTACACTACCAAATTACAAATATTGCACTGCACTAGCCGGAGTACAAAACCGGTTCATCGCTATCTATGATTTGGAAGCATATAGAAAATGTTCGAGTTGCAGTTTAATGCTGTAGGGACCCGTCGCTCCTGTAAGGCAATGCACCACACATTGCAGATTATTTGAAAATGGTTGCGGATGCATTCTCTGCCCATGCGATCTTCGCCTTATGAGGACGACGAGATGACTGGATTCTCCAATCCGCGATTATAGTTATTTATATCAAACAAAAAATGGTCCCCCCGGTTGGTGCTGCCCCAACGACCTACCGATTATGAGTCGGGTGCTCTCCTGTTGAGCTACAGGGGGATATATATAACCTCTGAGGATTCCTGTACCCCGATTATTTCATACCGACCGAGTTATGTCGGAATCTTGAATGTTTTCTCTGTGATTGATTCGAACAATCCCATCTTTCATCGTCACTCTATACTGCAAGGACGAGTTGAACGTCACCAATGTGTCATATTGCTCACCATGAGCTTCAAAGAAAATTGGTACCGATGACGCGATTTGAACACACAAACTATTTAAAACGTGGGTTTTTAAGACCCAAGTGTATTTCCAGTTCCAACACATCGGTATTTATTATAGAAATTGGTGACCTGGATATCTCGTCATTATTACAATCAAGCGACCATCTTCTGGGTTTATTCGCTTTTATTTTGTGCAGACGCAGATCATTTATTATAGAAATTGGTTGGCTGGAACACATATTCATTTAACCCAGGTAATCAATGGGCACCATTATTTAATAAGTTGAGATATGGAAGATTCGAACTTCCTTGGGTAGCTGCGAAAGGCTACATGGTTGAGCTTGTCACCGGGCTTTTTCTAGAATTAAAAATTTATCGGCTAACATTTTTGAAAAGCCGTATTGTTACAACCCACACTGGGGAGCAAATGGCAAATGTTTTTTTTGCAAATGGGCCGAAAAGCTCCTTCAGAAATTTAAGGGTATGTCAAAGATCGGGGTTTGTAATCAACCAACTAAATCAGTTTTTGTGAACTTAATTCAATCAGTCGCTTACGGGCTTATTGTAACAGGTTTTTACAAACTTGTAAACAATAAAATAGAAAGAATTTATACACCAATTCCTTTTGATTATCCGTTGTCCGTTTCCACTAAAGGATTGAGAGGCTGACAATAATCAAATGTGCTATTAAAATTAACGGGTGTTACCTTCTGTCATTTAACCAGCATCTCCTGGCACCGTTTTAAATTTATACAAGATCAGATACGGCAGCCTCTTGGAGGACTGGAGGAGACACTTAGAATCGAATTTCTTCAATTCTTGGTCACGGAGTTATTATAGCAGAATTTTCAGAGATCGTAAACAAGAAAGTTGAACTATTTTTTACAGACCATGTTCATGCCTCATTCCGAGGGCATGACATTTTTGATAGGCTGCAAAAGACTTAGCTTCAAGATCGTGTTGACCTTGAGGAGTGACAAACACACTACCGAGATAGCGATCTTCTTGTTGAAGAGCGTAATTGTAATCAGTAAGAGCTTTCTTCTGCTCTTTAGTGAGACGTGCTTTTGTAGTTTTCATAGTCGGTTTCGTTATGGGCTTAATATACACCAAAATTCGGTCCGTGTAAACAAAAAAGTACGTAAAAGGAGAAAATAATTTAATTCCCTTGATTTCCAATGGGTTACGGCGACGAAAATTCAGTCCTCTGTGGATTCTGAAGTGCTCATAGCAGCATTTCTTTGAGCCATCGTAGAAAATCCTCCAGATTTCCTTTTCATATCTTTGAGGATTGCTTCGATATTATCACCGCCCTTGGCAGCTTTTATAATATCCCTATCCCGAGAAGACAATTTTGCTCCAGGATTTTCATGAGCAATTGTAATAATTTTCTTAATTTCAGCTGCCGTCAATTCCTTTACCTCGTTTCCGTCAAGATCATTTACATCATCTCCATAATGATTATAGAATTTAGAATCAATACCTGCCCAATAGAAATCCTTGAGTTTTAGATTTGTCTTCAGAGATTCTAGATTCTCTTTTGTAATATCTTTTTCTCTACACCAAAAGACAATCACAGTATGAGAAATATTTTTCGTCCAAATACGACCCGACTTAGTTGAAATTTTTGAATTACCATTAGTTATATTATCTATATTCTGTTTATCTATAGCATAGTCTGTATCTTTATCCGATAATTCTCCAAAACGTTTCAGATCTTTAGTTTTATAATTGGTAATAATATCCTGATATAAATTATTATGAGTTTCAAAGGGTCCAGAATTATAAACCAAGATCTCATCTGGTCCAATAAACCCAAAGGGACCTAATGATTCATGCCACCTAAAAACTTTACCATCAAAATAAGCTTTATCTGGTGTTGAATTATAAGCATTAAATTTCTTACTTGATTCGGATAAAATAGATAAAGCTTTTTTGATAATAGAATTCATATAACTTATTTATCAATTTTCAATGATTTCTTTTTTACTCGACTTCTTAACATCTTTCTCAATCTTAGCTTTTGCAACATTTCTTTTCTTCTCCCGAATCTTATTCCGATTTTCAAGACGTTCCATTACTTGATCTGTAGTAAACCATAAATCCTTATCATTTGATAACTCTTCTAATTCCTTTTCAGTTAAGAAATCTGTATAAGCATCTCTGAAGATTTTTTCGGTCCAAGCTTTTTTATTCACAATATCTGAATACATTTCTCCTCCTTTGCCAATAGCTCCGCCAGAGTAATTATGTATGAGAAAGAGAGCAGAATTTGTCAACTCCCATTCATCAGCTGCAAGAAAGATGAGAGTTGCCGCCGACATACAAGCTCCTTCAACACTTACAATAATATGAGCATTTGTTTCTGATAATACTTGAAGGAATTGTACCGCTGAAAAAAGTTCGCCTCCTTTAGAATTTATAATGATTCTAATCACATCAGAATCCCTTGCATTCCTCATTTCATGAAACCATTCAATATATTCAGATGGTTCTCCTATATCATCAACAAGATAGTATGTTTTAACTGTACCATAATCATAACTAAATGATTCTCGTGGCCCAGTTTTGAGCATTTCCATTAAACCTTTTTGACCGTTATGGTTTTTAGACACTACTGTACGATATTGTTTTATTGAGGACATATTGTGTATATTATGATTTTAAATAACAGAAAGCTCTAAAATAGGATGATTATAGATTTTCATAAGAATGGATTCATTTCTAGGAGTGAATTGAATGTAGTTCTATCAAGATCCGACATTGGAAGTCGAATATGCAATTCAGAATAAAATCCTTCAGCTAGTTTTTGCGGATCAGGTACTATCTGAGTAATTCCAAGTACTCGATTCGTCCATTGTTCCCAGGCATCTTTAAATACAGTGTGAACCTTTATGCCCGACTCCCGCACAAGTTTTGCAAATAATACCTCATCATTTCCCCATCCAATTGCGATTAATTGTTGATTAATATCTCGGTGTCCATCCACATTTAAGCCGAGAGCCCATGTCCATTCAATTAGTTCAGTGAAATCCATCGGCACGGGTGACATAACCTTAGACCATACATCATGATGAGCTATAATCGACCCCGTTGCGAGATGTTCTTCACTTCCAAAAGCTGATACTAGTTTATTATCGGGAACATCCTTAATAGCATTAAGGAAGCGTCTACTAGCTGGGAACTGATCCATACCAGTTACGGCAACAACCTCACCTGGGAATAAACGCGGTCCATGGATAATTGCCATAGTTGCCTTCCAATTTCTCCCGGGTGGAGGTGTAAATGGAACAGTGCTTCTATCTTCAAGAACACGTACATCACCAGTCTTCGGAATCGCAGCTGCATTAGTACCATTTGATACAAATACTAGGCCAGTTTTAATTCCCAGCTTTGCCCACAGTTTCTCATGCATTTCATAGAATCCTTCATAAAAAGGATTTCCATCCCACACTAACATTACTCTATCAATTTTCATTAAGTTAATATTTCCAATTATTTGCTTCACGATCAAGATCACTAACAACAGCCCCTGTGGCTGCATACGGATCCATGATACAAAGAGGGTGTTCTGCAAGCTCATGAGTGATGGTTAGTCCCATATTATTACAGATGAGTTCAAAATACTTCCATGTCAGATTCCGACATACATGTTCAGATGTCCATCCCATACGGGTTGTTAGCCAATTTTTCTCAGTCCATTGTCGGAGTTCTGGAAAGCTAGACTTATCACAACGGGTCAAAAACTTAGTTTTGTATAATGCTGTCATAGTTTTAAGCATCGAAATGCGGTCATTATGAGAAAGAGTAGCATACTCATTATTGTATTGTTTAATGTCGATATCATAGAATAACATTCCATGCCAGTTGGGAATCCGTAAAACAGTCTCTGCATTACAGTTTAATGATGTGAATACGTTCTGTGGCTCATCTTCAAATGTATTAAGAGGACCACAATGTTTTAAGCTCTCACATATAAGAGTATCTACATGTGAGAATCTGAAATCTTTTAATCTCTCGGCAGTGCAATCAGCTATATCAGTTCCTAAACCTTTCCACATCTCTACTGGATTAAAGCATACCAACTCAAACGGATTTCCATTCAAACCATTGTAGGCTCTAAAATAGTTCAGAATGGGAACAATACGACAACTTCCTACTATACAGATTGTATAGAAGGATTTAGGATTACCAAATGAATATTCATTTCGTTCATAATGTTCTCGAAGTATATTAGTTGTGATTGGAGTCATTAGCTTACAAGGATATCAAATTGTGGTTCAGTCCATTCAAGGTCTTGTGGATATATCTGAAAATTACTATAACCGAGACTTTTGAGACGTTCAACAATATCATCAGCACAACATCCATTGGTTTTTAGAGCTTCAGAATTGATCTCGATAAACATAATCGGGCGATGTTTTTTAAGGGTCTTCGATATTCCTTGTATTACGTCATATTCCCATCCTTCTGCATCTATCTTAATAAATCCTGGTGGGGGAAGATCAAGAAAATCTAAAGGAATTGCTGATACTTCAATAGAGCCATCAAATGTAACTCTAGACGCTCCCGCATTATCATATTGAGCAAGCCGGAGCTTTCCTTCCGCTGCGGAAGCTGCAATATTAAGCAGAGTGGCTTCTGGACAATTATGTGAAAGACACTTGAATGCGAGAGGATTTGGTTCTACTGCAACAACATTTTTTCCAAGGTCAAGATAGAATCTTGTGTGATCTCCGATAAAAGCTCCGATATCCCATACTACTTCAATATTATCGAGCCACGGAGTCATGATCTCAAAAAGTGCAGGATCACATTTAATTGTTCCCCATTCACGAGACCATTTTGATATATGAGTATCATTAGCAATGACCCATTGACCGTTCGGCAATTCTTCGATTTCGTTCATGGTTGAAAGAATGGGATTTGATGTTCCTTTGAGATAACCAATGTATGCGGACCATAACATGTATAAATACGGGAGTTGCAAGGATTAGCAGTAATCCAATCTTTTAACGGCTGTCGATATTCATCAAAATTGGCATCATGAAATAGTACATATCGTGATGTATTAGCAAACATATAAAACCAGTCCAAACGATCATCGGCCTGATCATCAACAAGTACTACTCCCCATTGTTGTTTTGATAATTCTTCAAGTAATTCCCGGTTCTGTTTCAAGACTTCATGAGACGGACCAGAATAATTCATAAATTTCAATCTCCATTCATCATGCATTTCTGTCGTAACAAGATGATGTCCGAGTGCGGAACAGATAGCATGAAGACATGGTGTGGAGAAATGACCAGATCCGATTTCAAGTACTGGTCCATTACCAACGGCAACACACGCCATCAATGGTGGTAAATGACTTCCCCAATTTAAAGTTTCTATAGCAGGATTAGTTTCATTCATTTTATTATTTCTTCTATTTATTTTATTTTTTTAGATTTGATATTTCTGATTCTAAGAATGTCTTGGGGAATAATAGAAGAATCTATTATATCAATTGTGCAATCCGGCCATAGAAGTCGAATAAATGTAGATAATCGAGTTTGATCCTCAGGATTAAAGAGACGTAGATCATCAATTAGAATAATATCATCAAAACTACGCGGACTAAAGCTCAAGGCGATAAGTTCGTTAATAAGTGGAAGGTCTGGTTGTAATAGATTGAAGTATCCGATTGGATGAGCATCAAGCCAAAAAGTTGCTGGAGCATCTAGTGTAGAAACAATATTGGCAAGAAATAAAGCTGAGTCTCCAAAAGCGAAAACAATGTTTGATGATTGTGGTAGAGGTTGATTAACATCCCATTTATTATCCGATTCAAGATCAACAGTCCAGATTCGCTCAAACCCAGCCTCAAGTGCTGCTCGTACACCTTCCCCAAGATAAGTTCCTGTTTCTACAAATATGGGGTTCAAATGAGCTCTAAGTATATCGGTATTTAATGGCATATCAAATATTTATTGATAGTATTTCTTCTATTTGTTGTTTAATATCGGGGGTAACCCTACCCCAAGACCAAAATTGTTTGGCATATAGTTCAGGTAAAGGATCTTTAGATGAATCAATAAAATTAAATTTTTCAGGCATAAACTTTTCGGCAATAGCTCCAAGAATATTAAATTCGGATAGTTCTCTACCAGATACTTCATTAATAAATTGTGTAAAAGTTCTACCACAATTCTTTTCAATATGAGTTCTCGTAAATTCCAATAAGTCTCTATTATATGTTAATGGCATACGTCGCATATATTCAAACTCTACTGGAAATCCTACCGCATTTTCTGTTATACTTTGCCACGGACACTCAATTGTATTATATGCGGTTTTAACTAGATTTATACAGCCCGACTCAGATATTATTAAATTTGGTGCTGTATCTCGTATGAAGATTACATCAGAATCAACAAAACAAATTGCATCGGATTTACACCAAGTATCTGCCAACATTTTAGTCCCCTGTTGACCAACATAATCATCTGTGTTTAATTTATCACAAATATAAAATTCAGTTCCAAATTCAGAAGCTATTGGCTCAATAACTATTTTTGATGATTCAGGAGTTACTATAATAATATTAGAAAAATTCTTACAAAATTTATGTATAGATTTAAGACAATATGGTAACCATTGAGCATCTCCTACATATGTACGAATAAAAATATCTATTGTTTGCATTATATTATATTGTTATTATTCATGTAATTTTGGTTCTGTGGAGAATACAGCAGCAGCTAATTCTTTTCCACTAAGTTTACCAGATTTATACGCAACACGCAATTCATCAATAGTGTCATGCAATTCATGAATTACATCTATAATCTTATCGTGCTTTTTAGTCATAAGTTCAGAATCCAAATTTTCAATTAGATCAAATAAATGATCATTAATGGATTTCTTCTTAGGAGATTCCGATAATATTAATTTTCTCTTTGAAGGAATTTCCAGAATGGTTAATGCTGTATCGACAATAGACTTCATATATCTATTTATATTTTTGTAACAGCATCATATTCTTTTATAGCTTTACGTACTTCCGGTAACCATTTAAACGTATCTTCAATGAATATTAAAGGTTCTTTCTGATTTTCCACGGCCATTATAATTACATTTTGTTTAATTGGAATTCCAGTTCTTTCATAAAATGCTGCTGCATAAAATGCCGCTTGAATAAAGTAATTATGAATCCAGGATCTAAGTTTTGCCTTGGAGGAAGTCTTAAAGTCTATAACAGATAACTCTCCATCATATTCAGCTATAAGATCAACTCGACCTGCGATTTTGAATATATCAGAATATAAAGGAACTTCTTGCATAAGAACCTTTCCTATATTTTTATTAAGAACGTTTTGAATAGATCGAAACAGTTCCTCCCCTTGGGTCCCTTTATTATCTCCAAGATAAGCTTTAACATTATTGAGATAATTCTCGGCAATACTATGCATCTCATTACCTCTAGTACAAGCCTGATTTGAGATTCTATCAGCTTCTATATCACCTACTCGTTTTCTCCATTCAGCAATTGAGTCTTTACTCTTAATCCCTAGTACAGTTGTAATAGAGGGATATTGTGCTCCTGATGGGGTTACATAAATTCTTGTTCCTTCTATTGAAGCGTCTCCAAGAGTTTTATATCCAAGATCAATGGGTTCATGTAGAAATACTGGTCGTTTCATTAATCCAAAAATATGTTCTGTTGAGTTTTCTTTTTATCTCTTTCTCGGCTTTTTTCCCACTTATCAGCTTTTCGTTTATTAAAGGATTCTGATTCTTCATAGTAATCAGACTGTTTAGTTCCAGAACCTTTATGTTTCTTTCCCTTACTCATAACTCATATATTATTACCTCGTCTCTATTGTACACCCTTTTCCAGAACCTTTTTTTACTCGCTTGAGTACATCATTCCATTCATGCCCAGCTCTTTGAAGAACAGTCTTATTACCATCATAAGAAATAAAGAGTTTTCCAATAATTCGTTTAACAAACCCTAATTTATTACATTTTGGACATGGTAAAGCCGTAGGAGTATCTCTAAATTGAATCCCGTGAGTCTCCTCCCAAATTTCTCCACATTTTTCACATTGAAAATCATAGCGCATAATTTTATATAGTTAACAATCTAAAGGTTCTACAAACTTCCATTTCAATCCAACTTTATTCTCTGCAAATATATTCAATCGAATAAACTCTCCAATAGCCTCATCATATACTGTATAAAATGGGTCATAATGTTCTTCATGCCCGAGAAGAATAACAACATTATCAAAGCATAATTTATTTGAACCATCATAATACTTTACCATATATCTACCTCGTTTTCTAGGAAACTCGGAAGTCCATTCAACCATAAAAGAAAGGCCTTCTCTGAATTTCTTAGGGTCTGATCTATCTCGATCACCCTTTCCAGCTTGAGTTTGCCGTGGATTATTTCTCATACATCAAAACATAAAGGGAAACAAAAGCTGATCTTCTGGATATTCTGTAGTAATAGACGTTTCATTATTATTTTGGTTCATACTTGTGTTGTTTCAGGATTTGGTAATAGTGTAGGAAAAGCTTTTACAACAAGATTTTTTGTACATAGAGGATACAACTTATGCAAAGTCTTATCTTTTGCTGCACATAGAATTTCTGCATCTTTGGCAGAAATGGATTCAAGAATTCTGATAAACGACATCTCTCTTTTAATTGGAGTTATATTTGGTTGTTCTCTACACAATCTTGGGAGAATATCCAATTGTTTCTTGAGAGACATATACTGAAGGCCGTTCGGAATTAGGGATGGTGTATATGGAGGAGAACCTTCAGGTAATAATAATTTAATTCCAGGATGGAATGCTAATTGTAATAGTGTCTTTAATTCATATGTTGCATTATCTTGAAATATTTTTACTCTTTCAGATAGAGATTTTGTATTCTCAAGCAATGCCAATATTTCATATGGCAGTGGTTCGATGTGTCGTCTATTAATCATAATAGTTTATGTATATGCTTTTATTTAACGAAAAAATCTTCTGTGCATTCAACTAGATTAACACATCTATTTGCAATAAGATAATTGAAAACTTTACTATTACCAACTAATGGTGCCGTGATATATGCATCCCAAATTTGTTTGGTAATAATATCAGGAATCTGAGATAAATCAATCATTTGTTTGTTGCGTTCGAAATGTTTATATTCTTCTTCACTAAGAACCGTTTCCATTTTATTTTCCTTATATGCAGGAAACCATTCATCAATCTTTTTAGATGAAATTGAAGTTTGTCGAACACCATCTACAAATACATTATCATCGGATTTTATATTGGGTACACCATCCGAACTGCAGCCCCTCATTACTTGCTCCATTAAAAATTTCTGAGGATCCTTTTCAGTCAACATTTTTTTTGTAGTAGGAGAATACTGATATACATTTTTATATTTTTGAAGCTGAATAAAGTCATGATCGGCTGATATAATCATAACATCTTCGTTTGCTCCAAATTCTTGTGTAGTCTCCACTAAAGTTGCGATAATATCGTCTGCCTCAACATTTGGTAAAGAAATTACCCGATATGGCATAAATTCTGTAATTTCATCTCGGACTTTTCCAATAATTCGAAAAATTTCAGTCCAGTCCAAATTGCTCTTTTCTCGATTCTTTTTACGTCCCGCTTTATATTGTGGAAAATATTCTTTGCGCCAAGATCCTCCATCGCAACAAATAATAGTTTGACCAAACTTGTCTCGATATTTGAGATTTAAGGCTCGAATATTGTTGAGAATTTGGTGACGTAAAAGGCCTTCGCAAATTTCATTTTTTGCACAGACGAAAACTGTACTGATGCTGATACCGCTAAAATCAATAAGGATCATTTTAAATAATATTGTTTGTTGTGTAACCCTATTATAGCATACGTTTGAAAGATTGTAAACAAATGGTTTAATTAATCCAAAGATCTTTTATGTGGATTGCATTGATTTTCCCTGCAATAATGCCGTTATAATATTCTGACCGGCGCAACAGCACTTCTTTAAGTATTTGGTGTTTCATTTCAATATAATTGAGAACACCTTTACTTTTTGCAAATTCTAGAATTTCTCTATGGAAATCATCCGGTCTCAATTCAACTTGTTCTTTCACTGTTTCCGATGAACCGTGATAAATAGACCAATCAGACTCTATTATTTTTGTTCGTTTTCTTTTTTGTCCTTTGAGTGGTGGTAGTTTTCTTTTTGATAATAAGAGTTTCTTACCAATATATTTCATATTATTTGATATATCAGTAATCTCATAAACAAAGCCAATCATTCCTGCATTAATATATTCTTGGGCTAATTCTTGTGTAAATTCGACTCCTTGATATATCCATGAGTTCATAGATTATATATCAAGTTTTCAATCCCAATCATAATCTTCGTCGGAACAATATTCACCATGAGTTCCACAAAAAGGACAAAAATTAGGAACTCCTTCATCTATATCAAACCCTCTATCTGAATCTATGTCATCCTCAACACCATTGAAATATTTAATAGCATCATCATCCCATGAGATTTCATATACTTGTTTGCAAACAGAACACTTATTTTTTTCTATCATAAATGTTATTTATATGCCATCTTCAACTGATTCAGAAGTCTGAGTTTTTGCTTTCTTTTCTACAGGCGTTTTAAATCCTCCATGTGTTTTCTTTGCAATTAAGTTAGTTAAATCTTGATCCATAGTGCCCGCTAATTTACCTGGAGAGAACTTTTTCAATACTTCTTTTTCTTCTTCGGTGAACTTTGCATTAGGTTCGAAATGTGCTCTAGCAAGAATACTAACAATATCCTCATGAGTAAAATCCTTGTACGCTTTCTCCACTGTATTTTTGCCTCCAAGTTCTTTTACTTTATTACCATATACATTAAAGAATTTAGAATCTAAAGCACACCAATAGAAACTCTTAAGTTTAAATTCATTTTTAATTGTTTCAAGATCGCTTGGTTTAATATCATTTTCTTTACACCAGAATACTACGATCGAATCCTTTTTAGTACCTCTATTTTTCCATAGACGCCCCGACCTGGTTTTAATTCGTGTAAAATGATCAGCTAGTTTAAGGTGTTGATAGTTGATTGCATACTCTAAATCTTTTTCTGTTAATTTATCATCTTTAGGTATATGTAATCTAAAATATTTTAAAAGCTTATCTATACTTGATTTGTTATAGTAGAGAAAATACGATTTTAAGTTTGAAAAAATTATAGTATGAGTTGCATTACGACCCTCCTGGCTATTTTTAATATATACCATTACACCTTCTCCAGACCCAATAAAACTAAATGCACTTGTCGCGTCGGGCCATCTATAATAATCATTTTTAAAGTCCAAATCATCTGGATCTGTACCCTGTATAGGAATCCGCTCAGAATCATTTATTGATTCTCTTAATATATTCTGAGCAATTGTGATTAAATGACTATACATTATTATATTTATATTATGAGCAGACAGACCAACCACAACTCTTGCAAACCTTACAACCTTCAGAATATATAATACTTTCTTTATTGCATACCGGACAAGTTGAGCCCACTACTTCCTGACCATCTTTAATATATTTTTTGAGAACTCTCGCAATCGCAGATGGTAAACTAAACATATCATCAGAGCTTTTTTGCATCTGATCAACAATGAATTCAATAGGTACTCCATGTCGCATCATTGTCGAACCCATTCGGAATATAGCTTGTTCTTGCGGAGTAAAATGTTGAGAAAAATCTGAAATTTCTAAATCTCCTATAGTTAAACTATATTGACCGCGTTTAATCTTTGTAATTTCTCCATTCGCAGACTTTTTGATATTGAAACCATTGGCATGTCCTCCGAATATTTCGTATGGTTGGTTATTAAACAATCCTACAGCCACAATATATTTATCACCTTTTGCTGTTATACAATGAACTTCAACAGGTAACGTTTTTGGCCGCTTAGGTGCAACATTAGTGTTTATAGAAATAAAATCTGGTTCGTTTTTTGTTTTCAAAACTGATACCATTGTACCTGCTCGATAAGTTGTAATACCCTTGATAGTTCCAGATTTATACGCATTTAGATATACGTCTTCAAATAATTCAAAACTATAATCATTAGGAATATTTATGGTTTTACTACAAGATGCATCCAACCATTTTGTAAAACCAATCATATCATGTAGATGTTCATCAACTGATAAATTGGAGGTTGTTGCAGCCCAAGGAGCAGTAGCATCCCATTCACCAATAGATTTTAAATATGCAACCGAAAAATCTTCACAACTAACTTCTCTCGTCAATCCTCTATTCTTATCTACTTTATACTTTATCCCACTTATAGTAGCAGCTAATAATTTATCACTACCTTCAGTAATATATTTAAAGGTGTCTGTTTCATGGAAATCTCCCTCCCAATATTTTGGAACGAGTGATAGCAATTCGGTTGGACAATTTTGAACAATAACAGTTCTAATATATTCCGGCATAAAAATAGGTTCACAACCACCAGAGATATTATTAGCAAAGATTGATGTATTTCCAGTTGGTTGAATCGAGAAAAATGAGCTATTTCTTACACCATATTTGCCAACCCGTTCTCTTATAGATTCTGGTAATTCAATAAGATTGAAGAAATTACATTGAGCATGTTTCTGGGGAATACACCCTACAAACTTCCCTTTCTCTATCGCTAAATTTACAGATTCATCAATCACACTATAACAGATTTTTGACATAATAGTCTTTTTAATTTGATCAGCTTCTTCTGATGCAAACTTGATTTTTAGAAGATATAATAAAGAACCCCAACCTAGAATACCGATACCAACTCGGCGTAAGTTTCTAACAGCATTTTCATATTCCTGCAAAGGTACTACGGTTAAATCATTAACATTGTCTGAAAATCGTATAGTCAATCTAGCAGTTTTTTCAAGTCCTGATAAATCCAAAGTATTCGTATTTGTATTAAATAGCTTTACAAGATTAATTGATAATAAATTACAGCTTGAAAATTGTGGCATTGTTTGTTCAGAACATGCATTTGTTTCTTGTATTCGAGATTCACCATAATTAAAACAGTATGTTTCATTTGCTCTATCCAAAAATAATACCCCAGGTTCAGCCCTATTATAAGTGGACTTCATTATCAAATCCCATAGATGTAAAATCTTAACAGTTTCGTGCACAATAACATCAAATCCCTTTGATTCCCAGGTAAAAATATCACCATCCCATTCCTCTTTATATGAGGGATGTTTTGTATCAGGGAATACTAGATCCCATGTTGTATTTTTATCAAATTCTTTTGCATAGATAACCTTATCCATGAATTCATTAGTACAATATACTGACATATTAAACTTTGTCAATATACCTTCAGTTTGTTTGGCTGTGATAAATTCCATAATAGATGGATGCCAACAACCCAAAATAGCCATCTGAGCTCCTTTACGAATCTTACCCTTTTTTTCTTTCTTGTTAGACGTTGTACCAGATCCAGAAGTGATAACATCGGAAGATTTATCGAACAACTCCATAAATTTTACCGGTCCAGGAGATTCTACTCCAACTCCATAGATGAATGAGCCACGAGGTCTAATAAACGAAAAATTCAGTCCCCATCCGCCTTCGGATTTCAGTGTTAGAGATTGACCATTTAGAATTTCTAAAATTCCCTTCAACGAATCACAATCGTATTTTGGTCTTCCCCCAGTGAAGCAATTTATCATGCTCACATTTTTCCATTGAGTACCCGCATTTGCTAAAATTCTACCCCCTGGAACAAATCGTAAATTTGACAATTCATCAAGGAATAAATCTGTATATTTACTTTTAGATTCTTCATTTGTTTCAGCAGATGCTATAAATTTAGAAACTCGCTTGAAGGTATCAATAGGATGAGTTTCATCGTGGTTTCGAAATGTTGATTCCCAAACTTCTTTGCTAAACTCATTTGTAAAAAAATTAGTTGTGTTTTGTAATTCGATTTGATTCATGTTGTGTTATTTTATATAGTTTCTCGAAAATAGACGTAATTCTAGTGTGAATTATAACACACTTTATCGTTGAAGTAAATGATATTTTAGATACCGTTACTGGCTTTGCGACGAATTGAACGTAAAGCTCCAGTATCTTTGTTTCTGAGAATTATTGTGTGTTTTGGATTTTTTTGAGCATAAGTCTTAACGATCTTTTCCTCATCAATTTCATCACTCAAATAATTCTTCCAACGAGCGAATTTGTTGCGACCAACCTCAAATTTCTTAAATGTATCAGATCCCACATCAAATAATCTCCAATCAGTTCGTTTCAAAATTGAATCTTCTCCTCCATTTTTCAGATCGGATGATTTCATTCCAAGAGGAAATGCTGGCATTGATACCGCACCACTTCCTGCAGTCATATCATCGTTAATTACATGATCTTCTTCTATATTGCTCATATCCTTATTTATAATTGAACTTGGGACAAATCAGAACTTGTTACAAATATAGTTTGTTTAGTTTTTTCATGGATTGCTGGATACACAGAAATCCCAAATATAGATCCCACAGGTTTAACGCCTTCTTCTATATTCACCATACTATTTTTCAAAGCAAGTACTTCTCCGGTTTTAGGTAATGCAATATCATTCAAAAGTTTATAGGTACCAGCTATAATTGAAATATCCTCTTTAAGAATTCGAGATGGATCTGGGTAAGAACCTGTAATTTCATGTAATATCATGGCTATATGAGAATCATTCATACCAGAATTCTCTTTGATTAAGTATAGAGCGGCAGCATATGAAGCTATGGTGGATTTTCCTAATGGAATCTTGTTCAACAATTTTTTCAAATTAAAAACTATTCGATGAAATAAAGTATATTTACTATTCTCAAAAGCAGTTCTTGGACGACGTATTAAATTTCCTTTATTGTCAATAAGACCTGCTTTATATGCCCCTGTTTTAATCCATGGTGTAGTAAGTAATCGCAAAAAACGAAAACTCATTATTGTATCAGCGGCTTGAATTATTGCTCCCATAGGATATATTAGATTTGTTGAAGTTTTTTCACAATGAACAGATCGACTGGTATATTGATATACTCTTCGTCTGTAATATAATTTAAATACAAGAGAAATGTTTTAAGAGCAGGAAAATACTCTTCATCGAACTGAAAGAATAACATTTGTGTGGAAGCCTTCATGAGAAATACATTGTGAATTGTAATAATCTCATTTAGAATTTTACGTTCTTCCAGGATATTCTTCTCAAGATATTTTTTAAGTAAGCGCTTTACTATTTTAAATCTGGCGACATCTTCATAAAACTCTCGAATATCTAAAATCCTTGGATTATTATAGTGCCGGGCGGCATAAACCATGAAGTTTTTCTGAGTGAGAGTGGAGATTAACAAAGGCATATATTTTATATATCAACCATCTAAAAGATCAGTGACTGTAGTATCTGCTTGCCACATAAGACAACTCCAATAGTTCGCTTTCCACTTAGGACCTGGATTAGTATCACAATGATGCCGCAACCTATAATTTTTTAGATGTTCTGGATTGTCTCTCTTGATTTCCATAGAGGGGTCACCAAATCCTAGCTTGATGACATTTCCCTTTTCATTTCGTACATAAACATAAAACTTGTGTTTTTCATCATCGGAACGCCATGGTTTATTCAGAGTTACAGTACGACCATGATACTCAGCAGTTTCAACCAAGGAGCTGCTATAATCTTCTCGAATTTGTTTCAGAGTTTTCATTGACATGATTTAACTAAAGCTGCTTCCTCATCTCTCCGATCAAGAAGTCCTTGCATATGAGAATTGATCCATAACCGTTTCATAGATACGATTTGTTGTGAGATATAATCATAGATGTTATCTACTTTGATCTTACCGGAGATAGCATCTCTAATATTAAGCATTTCTCTGTGTGAGTCTCCTATAACAGATCCTCCTCTATTGAACACCAAGGATACAAGTGCTCCAAATGCATCTTGTTTCAGCTTATCAGACCCAGGGAATGATGTGATAGTCTCCTTAATATATCTTGGAATATCACGGTTTTTGAATACGAGTTCAGCAGACTCCCATGGAATTGATATATTTTTCAAGGATGTTATAACGGCTTTTGCAGCTAATCCAGACTTACCAAGTTGTGTCAAAAGAGTAGTATAAACCTCTGAACTCAACAGAGATTTCCAATCGGATTCAAACTGTTGTGCTGAACTGAATCTTAAATCATATCCAATTCCTATCGTGACGCCACTACTACCCCCAGGAAATTCCGGAGATTTGAGCTGTGAATTGTAATACTGTCGTCCACCACCAACTTCATACTTAATAATGAGAGCATATGCAGCATCGGATATAGTGATCGCCGATAAAGTCTCAATGGGAAGTACAACACCTAATTGAGATGCTATAGCTTTCCATGTTACTGGTCCTGCAACTCCATCAGATACCAAATTTAGCTTGGTTTGAACGGCTTTGATCAAATTAATTGTGTTATCCATGCTTTTTTGCTTTACAAGGTTTTGATGGTTTGTTATAATTAATATAGAAAATAAATTAAAAAATCTTTTAAAAAGCTCATCAAAAAACTATATAGATACAACGGGACGTTGCTGAATTACCTAGTAATATATTAAAACTTCTTATAAAAAACTTAAAATTGAATAAGGAGACTCCGAAGGACATCCTGCAAGGATGTGAATAGTATTACATTAGTAATAAATCATTAATCTTTAGATCTTAAAAATATCTATAATAACTTTAAGTTTCTTCTAGTTGCTCCAAAGAAAAAATGGATGGAAGATTTTTAGGATTTTCTTGAAAAATATTTTAAATATGGTTTCCAAGCAGACTTAATTTGTTCATTAGTTGCTTCAGGATACATCTTTTTATGTTGTTTTTGAAATTCATCAAATTTTGTATAATCTGTAGCTTCATTGGCAATAGAATTATCTATCACTTCATCATGGGTTACATCTTCATTCTTTTGAGCAGCATACCAAGCTCCTAAACCCATTTCAATACGCTTCTTTTTAGACTTACCATCAAAGATAGGATTTTTGGAATGAACAAAATCATGAATCCAAACTCTAGCTTCATCATTTGGATTTAGAACTTCTTCCAAAGAAGATTCATCTAGCTGTTTTATTAATTGAAAAATTTGTTTCATATATACATCATATTTTGCTTGATATGATCTAGGACTTATAGAACCTTTAGAATTTAGTTTATCAAGTTCTTTTACTTGAACCATAATATCAGCAATCTTTTTTGTAGTGCTTGAATGATCATAATCTGGTATTGAGTCACTATCTTCAAGTCCTAAATCTATTTGGGGTAACTTGGAACGCTCTTCAATCTCTTTTAAAGCCTCTCCAAGATTTTCATACCAGAGTGTACCAACGTTATCAGCGATACCATAAGGCTTCTTTTCAGAATCTAGGATTACAAAGAAAGTATCATCCCATTTACCAGCTCGCATAGGAATTCCAAAAAGGTGTAGGATTTTTCCTTTGGGTGTAGTATATATATCCTTGGATGGATTTTTTACTTCCTTAAATCCCAACTTGTTTAAAGTCTTAATAGTCATCTTCCATGATACATCAAGTTCTACTGGAACAATGCCATGATCAATATCAACCTTTTCATATAGTGTTTCAGCTTGCTTATAAAGAGACTCAATAAGAATTCTTGCATCATCTGATTCTAAACTCTCATCAAGTAAAGATATTGTATTATATACATCATCAGTCTTTTCAATAATCTTAGATAAAGTCTTGAGAAGATCCTTTGTTATATCTGTAGATTCTTTAATACCTCTTTTATCAGATATCTTCTTTCCAATTATCCACAATTTTTTATCTTCTTTAGAAGATTTATTTGTGAGAGCATGAGTTTTTAACCAAAGAAGAAGTTCTTTATCCTTCATTCCGCGGAAGTTTATAAATTTAGGTTTTTCAACTTTTGTAGATTCTTCGATAGAACCTAATATGTGCGATAGTTTTTTCATGTTACTTATTTTTGTTTTTATTAAATTCTTCAAAGGTGTCTATTACTACTTGAATACTAGAAGGAAAAGTTTTAGAATTTGAAATCATATAATATACATATGATTCAATTAATTCTTCATCGATGTTCTTCTGCAATGATAATTTAGTTATAGCAATTGCTCGATCTTTTTTGAGAATGTCTTTATCTTTCTTTTCAAGAACATTACCATTACCCATAAGAGAAACCGATCCTTTTCTGGCTTCAGTATCTACAGATTTAACTATAGTAAGTCTTGGTCTAATATCAGTATTCTTTGGAGCCATTATAGGAGCTTCTTCATTTCGTTGAGCTTCATAGTATAGTTCCAGAGCTTTTTCAGTACGTTCTTCTTTAGTCATGTTATTGAATTGAGAATCTCTAGAATTTACAATTTTCTCAATCCAAACTTCAACTGGATCCGATTTTCTAAGAGTTTCTGAAAGATGCACAACCATATCTTTATTTATATTTTTGAATAGCATCTAGTTGTTCTTGAATAGGAATGATTATTTTATTCGGATCTCCTATATCGGTCTGATTAGAATGATATGAGCCCTTTATTGTTGACATCAAACGGTGATTAACCCATATAATAGATCCATCAGAGAACGTATATTCTGTAGATCCTCCATCCATCAGCGTATTTTTATTGACTACGGTAAGAGCTTGATTCTTAGCCTCATGAAGATCATTAATGAATAGTTTTATCCTCATCTCGCCATCAAGGGTTTCACATACTACAAAGTTTGTATGTCTCTCCATGATAATATATTCAATTCCCTTCATTCTCTCTGACCATACTTTACATCCAACTTTAAATAAATTACCCGAAATATATTGTTCTCTTTTTTCAGATATATCGTCAATTTTCGATATAGACTCAGATTTTACGCCAAACCCTTTTTTTACAGCATTAAACAACTCAGTACTATCCTTGAATTCAGGTGGAAGATTTTTAACAAATGAGATAAGATCGTCATTTAATACAAAATCCCGCATTTTACTTTCAGACTTCTTGATATTTCCAATGATTTTTATATATAGACCATCCCGGAATTTATCTTTAAATTCCTCCCGGATTTTATCAATATCTTTAAATCCAGACTCTATAACAAGTGTAAGTTTACTGAACTTAGCATCAAGAGCTTTGGTAATAACATCATGTATAGTCTCGACGTCTTTATCAATAAGAATGTTTCGTCCATAAGTCGGAAACATTTTTCGCATAAACTTAATTTTGTCTTCATAATTTAAAGGATTATTTTCTGAATCTACTTCGGGAGAAGCATATATTTGATATGTCTTTCCATTCTTTGCTAACTCAACAACCTTATCTAGTAATTTAGCATGATCTAAATTCGGCGGTTGAAATTGTGCAAAGGTCGCAACTAACTCTTTTTCCCGAGAAGCTGTGAATGTTTTAAAAGATTTGATTTTTTGCATCTACTTATTGTAAAGTTCTTTCGAAGCGACGGAGTCTTCTATTAATAACAGATTCATTTACAGTGTCATCTCTAGTGCAGATGTCTTGAGTGCCGTAATTCTGTCTCCCCGTTAGTCCACAGGACACTCTATCCCACAAGTACTTGAAGTGATCGTTATCATCTCCCAAGTATTTCTTGATTTTATCCAGAGCCCACTTCTGAAAGTTCCGGTCAAAGTCACAATGTTGACACACCAACCAGAAGTTCTTCCAATCTTTCTCAGAGAAAGATTGGAATTGAAATCCCTTCGCCTTGGTGATGAAGCCGATGTTGTCGGCCTTCTCTCCAAAGATATCATCCACTTTTCTACCGTGTTTCTTTGCGTAATCTTTAGATCCCTGATCATAGTCTCCTCCATTGCTCTTCACGAATGATATATACTGATTGCGCTCATTCTGATCCTTCTTCACCAGTTGCTCCAGATAGGAAGAGGTGTTTGATTCATTAACTTCTTGTTTCTGTTTTTCATATACAATCATTTCAAGAGTATTTGTAAATCGTCTAATAGATTCTTGAAGTTTAGTATCGGTGACACCTTGAATAATATCTTCCAACTTGATCTTATCAGAACCAGATAATACAGGACCTTTATTATAAGCGATACTCATAAGTTCATCTATTACTTCTTTTGGAGCGGCTTCTATAATTTCATACCAAGAATTGATATGCATTTCCTTAATAGAATCTTCTCCAATTTGCCCCCGGTGTCGCTTGATATACTTATATGTAATTAAACCAAGATCATCCTCAGGCATATCACCTTGAGTATAATCGACATTTATAAGATCCCTTAGACGCAATTCTTTTTTCATTTTGGTATATTTATTTATAGTTTCTTTAAACTATCAAACACCATGGGCAGATCGAATTCAAAGTCATTTTTAACCGATTTTGGATCTACTTTTGTAGCTTTAATTATTATAGAAGGATCAAACACTATTAACCATTCTTCAGAATAAAACCTGTTGAAATCAGCAGTAATTCCATGATCAGATAACCATTTAGCAACAATTGGACCACCATCTCCAGATAAAGCTTCATTATTCACTAACAGATTAATAACCGTATCTGCTCTATCATGGCCCTTTTTAAACCTATTTTTTAAATCTTGGGTAAGTTGTTGGCGGTTCTTGATTCTTATCGAAGATATAAGATTCATTACATCATTTAATTCAACTTTAACTTCATTTGGAAGTGTTATTTTATTTGCATCAATTTCTATTAATTGTACAATTTTATTACCGCCCGCATAGTCCTTAGCTCGATTATAACTTGTACTCATATAGATTCCAGGTCCGCATTCCCATCTTCCTTTTTTAGTAGGCATCACTATGGGTTTATTAAATTTCCATGCTGTTCCTCCATGATAAAATTTTACAATTCTAGAATTGGATTCGATTAATTGAATATTTTGTAGAGTATCTCGGACAATTTCTATTAAGTTTTTATTCATTCTTGATATTATATTTATAATTTCTTTATTCGAACCCTATTATAAATTTCCTATGATATTATGTTATCATATATAAATAATACCATATGATATCATTTCGCCAATTTATTTCCGAAGATGTAGCTTCTCAAGAACGTCAAGCTCTTAACATTCTTAATAGAAACCATATTAAAGATCCTGAAGACGTTTT